>Ga0210395_10001799_pt1 | contig 16636 bp, 12 predicted proteins | sample IncBWH4OmetaG_FD_150861 | JGI IMG/M metagenome (GOLD analysis project Ga0210395, IMG submission 150861) | Forest soil microbial communities from Barre Woods Harvard Forest LTER site, Petersham, Massachusetts, United States - Inc-BW-H-4-O ... | reverse complement strand
CTCCGCCCCCATACGGCAAATGAGGGTGAGACGACCGGGATCGTTTTCCGGATCGAGGATGTCGATGAGCTTAAGGAGCTCATCCGGCTTTTGCGTCGGCCCGGTTTTCAGGCCGAGCGGATTTTTGACGCCGCGGCAGAACTCGATATGGGCGTGGTCGAGCTGGCGGGTGCGGTCGCCGATCCACAGCATATGCCCGCTGGTGCAGTACCAGTCGCCGGTGGTCGAATCGACACGCGTGAACGCTTGCTCGTATCCCAGCAGCAGCGCCTCGTGGCTGGTGAAGAAATCGGTGGTCCGCATCTCCGGATGAACTTCCGGATCGATGCCACAGGCGCGCATGAATTCGAGCGCCGCGGTCAGATGATGGGCGAGCTCCTGATAACGCTTCGATTGCGGACTGTCGTTGACAAACGACAACATCCATTGATGCGCGTTCGAAAGGTTCGCATAACCGCCGGTGGCGAAAGCGCGCAGCAGATTGAGCGTCGCCGCCGATTGCCGATAGGCCTCGAGCTGGCGGCGCGGATCGGGAGTGCGTGTTTCCGCCGTGAAGTCGGTGCCGTTGATGATGTCGCCGCGATAGGCTGGCAGCTCGACGGCGCCGCGTTTTTCGACCGGCGACGAGCGCGGCTTGGCGAACTGTCCGGCGATGCGGCCGACCTTCACCACCGGCGACGCCGCGGCATAAGTCAGCACCACTGCCATCTGCAGGAACAGCCGGAAAAAATCGCGAATGTTGTTGGCGCCGTGCTCGGCGAAGCTCTCGGCGCAATCGCCACCCTGGAGGAGGAATGCCTGGCCGGCGGCAACCTGCGCCAAAGCGCGTTTGAGGTTGCGTGCCTCACCTGCAAAAACCAATGGCGGAAAGCTCGCAAGCTGGGCCTCGACGTCGGCGAGTGCCTTGGCGTCGGGGTAGTCCGGCACCTGCACGATCGGTTTGTGGCGCCAGGTGTCCGGGCTCCACTTTTGCGAATTTGCCAGCTTTGGCATCCACATCTCCAATCGTCATTCCGGCCGAGCCGCGGCAGCGGCGAGAGCCGGAATCCATAACCACCTGTCGTGAATATGGATTCCGGGCTCGCGGGCTTTCAGCCCGCGCCCCGGAATGACCGGCGATATATACACAACCGCGCCGCGCGGCGACAGGGCCGAAAAGCCGCCTATTCCGCAGCTTCGCGCACGTAGCTGGCGGTTTTGGTCCGCAGCGTCACCAGCTCCTCGGCCGTGGTCGGATGCAGCGCCATGGTGGCGTCGAAATCGGCCTTGGTGGCGCCCATCGTCACCGCAATGGCGGCCATCTGGATCATTTCGGCGGCGCCCTCGCCGACGATATGGCAGCCGGCGACGCGATCGGTGGTGCCGTCGACCACGAGCTTGATCAAGACCGTGGTGTCGCGGCCCGACAGCGCCGCCTTGAGGGGCTTGAACATGGCCCGGTAAATGTCGGTTCGGGCGAACCGTGCGCGCGCCTCCGCCTCGGTCACGCCGACCACGCCGACTTCGGGATCGCAAAACACCGCAGTCGGTACTTTGCCGTGATCGACCGCGGTCGGCTTGCCGCCGAACACTGTGTCGGCGAACGCCATGCCCTCGCGGACGGCGACCGGTGTGAGGTTGACCCGATTGGTGACATCGCCGACCGCGTAGATCGACGGCACGGCAGTGCGGGAATATTCATCGATGGCGATGCCGCCGTTCTTGGCGATCTCAACGCCGGCCTCCTTGAGGCCAAGCTTGTGAATATTCGGCGTCCGGCCGGTGGCGAACATCACGCAATCGGCGGTTTGCTGAAAGCCGTTGGAGAAGCGCGCAAACAAACGATTGCCGTCCTTTTGGATGGCCGCGACCTTGCATCCGGTCACGACCTTGATGCCGCGTTTCTCCATATCCGTGCGCACGTGCGCCCGCACTTCATCGTCGAAGCCGCGCAGAATGTTGTCGCCGCGATAGATGACGATGACGTGTGAGCCAAGACCGGCGAAGATGGTGGCGAACTCGAGCGCGATATAGCCGCCGCCCTGGATCAGCACATGCCGCGGCAACCGCTGCAGATGGAACGCCTCATTGGACGAAATCGCGTGCTCGATTCCCGGAATGGGATCGCCGTAGGTCGGCGCGCCGCCGGTCGCGATCAGAATATAGGCGGCGCGCACCCGACAGCCGCTCGCCAGCTGCACGGCGTGCGGATCGGCGACAATGGCGCGCTCCTTGACAATGATGACGCCGACTTTGTCCAGCGTCATCGTGTAGGCGGCTTCGAGCCGGGCGATTTCCTTGTCCTTGTTGGCGATCAACGTCGGCCAGTCGAACGACCATTGCGGCACGGTCCAGCCATAGCCGGCCGCGTCCTCGAATTCGCCGCGAAAACGCGACGCGTAGACCAGAAGCTTCTTCGGCACGCAGCCGCGGATGACGCAGGTGCCGCCCACGCGATATTCCTCCGCCAGCATCACCCGCGCGCCGTGCTGCGCGGCAATGCGCGCGGCGCGCACGCCGCCCGAGCCACCGCCTATGACAAAAAGATCAACGTCGTAATCGGACATGCGTGTCGGTGCCGAGGCACTCCTGAAAAGAGTTTCAGATCAGGGCCGCCGCTCGATGAGGCGCACCCCGTTTGGACCGGCGAGGATAACAGTCTGGGCGACGTTGATGAACAAGCCGTGCTCCATGACGCCGGGCACCTTACAGAGCCCACCCGCCAGTCGTTGCGGATCGGGGATGCGCTGCAAATGGGCATCGAGGATCCAGTGTCCACCGTCGGTCACAAAGACTTGCTCGGTTTTGCCTTTCCGCAAAATCGCCGGCCCCGAGCATCCGGTCGCGGCGATGGCGGCATCGACGGCCCGATGGGTTGCCGCCGCACCGAACGGCACGATCTCGATCGGCAGCGGGAAGCGGCCCAACACCGCGACGTATTTGGACTCGTCGGCAATGACGATCATCCGCGCTGAGGCGGTCGCCACGATCTTCTCGCGCAACAGCGCGCCGCCGCCGCCTTTGATCAGGGTCAGGTCGGGCGCGATTTCGTCGGCGCCGTCGATGGTGAGATCGAGCTCCGGCGTCTGGTCGAGCGTGGTCAGCGCAATGCCGAGCCCCTGCGCCTGTGCCCGCGTCGCTTCGGAGGTCGGGACCGCGACGATGGCGAGGCCCGCGGCGACGCGCTCGCCAAGGAGGTCGACCAGGTGCTTGGCGGTCGTGCCAGTGCCGAGCCCAAGCCGCATGCCGGGGCGGACGAAATCCAGCGCGCGAGCCGCCGCCGCACGTTTTTGCGCCTCAACGTCCATGGCCGGCTGTGTATGACAAATCGCCAGCGAAAGCGAATAGACTGGCGCGGGAACGGGGGCTGCGCAAAGACCATGCTTACCATTGTGTTCGATCTCGACGGCACGCTGGTCGACACCGCCCCCGACTTGATCGAGACGCTCAATTTCACCCTCAAGCAGCACAGCCTCCCGACGGTTCCGTACGACGATGCCCGGCCGCTGATCGGCGGCGGCGCGAGAACCATGATCGAGCGGGCGCTGATCCTGGAAGGACGGAGCGCAACGAGCGCCGACGTGGACGCCCTCTATGCGCCCTTCGTGGCCCATTATGCCGAGCACATCGCCGACCGCTCGCGGCCGTTCCCGGGGCTGCTGCCGGTGCTCGACCGCTTGGCTGCTGCCGGTCATCCGCTGGCGGTCTGCACCAACAAGCTCGAACGGCTCTCGAAACGGCTTCTCGACGCGCTCGAGCTCAGCGGCCGCTTCGCCGCCATTTGCGGCCAGGATACCTTCGGTGTCCAAAAACCCGACCCGCAGATGTTCCGCGCCACCGTGACGCGCGCCGGCGGCGAGCCAGCCCGCGCCGTCATGGTCGGGGATTCCATTACCGATATCCGCACTGCGCGAGCGGCGAATGTGCCGGTGGTGGCAGTGGATTTTGGCTATACCGACGTGCCGATCGCGGCCCTTGGACCGGACCGGGTCATTGGCTCGTTTGCCGAGCTGCCCGGCGTCATCGCTGCTCTCGCCGCTGTGAAGAATGCTATGGACGATCAGGCCTTTATCGGGCAAGAAAGCTGATTACATGGGTTCTTATGAAGACCCGTGTCGGCTCATATGGAGCCGAGAGCATGATCCGGACGAAATCAGCCCTGGACCGCATCCGGGGCGATGAGGCGATTTCGGAAGCGATCCTGCTCGATAAGTCATGGAAACGCCTGCCGATGGACAGCGTGGAAATGAACCGCGTGCCGGATGGCCCGCAATCGAACGTCCTCGACGATGCGCGCCCGGCGCTGGTCGATCCGTTCGGCCGCGAAATCTCCTATCTGCGCGTTTCGGTCACTGACCGCTGCGACTTCCGCTGTGTCTACTGCATGGCGGAACATATGTCGTTTCTGCCCAAGGCCGACCTCCTGACGCTCGAGGAACTCGACCGCCTGTGCTCGGCGTTCGTCGCGCGCGGCGTCCGCAAGCTTCGCCTGACCGGCGGCGAGCCGCTGGTCCGCCGCGGTATCATGACGCTGTTCGCCACGCTGTCGCGCCACCTCGCCTCCGGTCGGCTCGACGAGCTCACGCTCACCACCAACGGATCGCAGCTCGCCAAACATGCGACCGAGCTGGCAGCGCATGGCGTGCGCCGCATCAATGTCTCGCTCGACACGCTGGACGCCGACAAATTCCGCGCCATCACCCGCTGGGGCGCGCTGCCTGATGTGCTGGCCGGCATCGACGCCGCGCAGGCTGCCGGCCTGAAAGTCAAGATCAACGCCGTGGCGCTCAAGGGCGTCAATGAAGACGAGCTCCCGCAGCTCGTCGAATGGGCGCACGGCAGCGGCATGGACCTGACGCTGATCGAAGTGATGCCGCTTGGCGAAATCGGCGAAGGCCGGCTCGACCAATATCTGCCGCTGTCGCTGGTGCGCGCACGGCTCAACGAGCGCTTCACGCTCGAGGATCTCGATTATCGCACTGGCGGACCGGCGCGTTACGTGCGCGTCGCCGAGACCGGCGGCCGGCTCGGCTTCATCACCCCGCTCACCCACAATTTCTGCGAATCCTGCAATCGGGTGCGGGTCACCTGCACCGGCACGCTTTATATGTGTCTCGGGCAGGAAGACGCCGCCGACCTGCGCAAGCCGCTGCGCGCCTCCGAGGGCAATGATCTTCTGCACGCCGCCATCGAAGAGGCGATTTCGCGCAAGCCCAAGGGCCACGATTTCATCATCGACCGCCGCCACCAGCGCCCGGCGCTGGCGCGCCATATGAGCGTGACCGGCGGGTAATTTTGCGGCCGCTTATAGGCCCGTAGCCTTGGTTGAGCGGCGCGAAACCCAGGGACGATTGAGCGGTCCAGGTGCCGCTCCCGGGTTTCGCTCCGCTCAACCCCGGGCTACAACGAGTTTAACACCGTCGCCGCGGCTTGCAGCTCAGCGAAACGGTACGCGCGGCGCTCGAGCGCAAGCTCGTCGCGGCCCCACTGCTCGATATTCCAGTCCTCGTCGGCGTGCGCCGCGGTCCACGCTTCGTCGGCGGTGAGCTGTCCGCGTGCCAGCGCAAGCGCGATCAAAGCTGAGCCGGTCAGTGTCGTCACCGTATGCACGGCGCCGAGACGCCACGGATCGAGCGGGATCGCGGCGCGCGCCGCGGCGAGTGCCGGCTCGGGCTGGGTGACATGGACGACGCCTTCGCCGAGCGACAAGCGCGCGCCAAGCGTATCACGCGCCCAATCAACGATCGGATCCCAATGGCGCGCCTGCCGCTCGTTGAGAGCGCGCGGCGAACTCGCGCGATAGCAGACGAGATCGGAGGCGAGATATTTCGCCACCTCGTCGGCGACCGGGCCGGGCCGATCGGCGACGCCGTCAATAATGGCGTTGGCGAGCCGCGTCAGCGGCATCCGCGCGGGATCAATCACGTCGCGCTGCGCGTTCCATTCGGCGGCGAGCGCCTCGGCCAGCGCGGCCGTCGGCGCGGCGAGCGAGCGGCCAGCTGGCGTGCGCACCGGCTTGTCGTCGAGCCGCACCGCATAGTTTCCATCCTGGTGCACGATCGCGGCGCGGTTGTAGAACCGCTTGCGCAACACCGGCCGCGCGCCGCGGCGCGCCGCTTCAAGCGGATTGCCCGGGGCGGGATTGTCGAACAGGTCGCGCATTAAGACATTAGTCCATAGTCGAGAAATTATACCGCGCCGACATGCCGCGCCTACGTCGCACTGCCGCATCTGCGGCATGACACGGAATAGCCAATATATTCAACGATTTAAACCGAACCAAGGCCATCGCTTTAGCGCCTTTGGTTGCAATGCGTCCAGCGCGATTCACAGTCGCGTTTTTGTTAAGGACCGGGAGCGACAAAACCTTGTCATAACAAGCACAAGCGGTAGAAATCCCTAGCCCGCTCGACTAGTATCCGCGCCCGGAATCGGCGGACGGAACATGGGGGACGCCGATCCGCGCAGCGGTCTCTGTTCGGTGCCGCCTTGAGTGAGATTGGCGGAGCGCGCTGCGGGCAAGAGGAATAAATGAAAACTACCGACATTGCGGTCCCGGATTACTTCCACAAGGTCGTGGATTGTCAGTGGGCCTGTCCGGCGCACACGCCGGTTCCCGAATACATCCGTTTGATCGCGGCGGGCCGCTACAGCGACGCCTACATGGTCAATTGGGATTCGAACGTATTTCCCGGCGTGCTCGGCCGCACCTGCGATCGTCCGTGCGAGCCCGCCTGCCGCCGCGGCCGCGTCGAGAAGGAACCGGTCGCGATCTGCCGGCTCAAGCGCGTCGCCGCCGACTTCAAGGACGACATCCGCGAGCGCCTGCCGAAACCCGCGGCGCAGAAGAACGGCAAGCGCATCGCGCTCATCGGCGGCGGCCCCGCCTCGCTGACCGTGGCGCGCAACCTCGCGCCGATGGGTTACGAGTGCGTCGTGTTCGACCAGGACCCGTTGTCTGGCGGCATGATGCGCACCCAGATTCCGAAGTTCCGCCTGCCCGAAAACGTCATCGACGAGGAGTGCGGCTACATCCTTGATCTCGGCGTCGAGTTCATCGGCGGCAAGCGCATCGACAGCATGAAGGCGCTGCTCGCCGAAGACTACGACGCGATTTTCGTCGGCTGCGGCGCGCCGCGCGGGCGCGATCTCGACATTCCCGGGCGCAAGGAAGCAGCCAAGAACATCCATATCGGCATCGACTGGCTCTCCAGCGTGTCGTTCGGTCACATCGGCAGCATCGGCAAGCGCGTCATCGTGCTCGGCGGCGGCAACACCGCGATGGATTGCTGCCGCTCGTCGCGCCGGCTCGGCGGCGAGGATGTAAAGGTCATCGTGCGCTCCGGGTTCGAGGAGATGAAGGCGTCCCCCTGGGAAAAGGAGGACGCCATGCACGAGGATATTCCGATCTTCAATTATCTGGTGCCGAAGGAATTCACTCACGACAATGGCAAGCTTACCGGCGTGGTATTCCAGAAGGTCAAAGCGGTGCGCGACGCCAAGGGCCGCCGCGATCTGGTGCCGACCGGCGAGCCGGACCAGCACTTCCCCTGCGACGACGTGCTGGTCGCGGTCGGCCAGGAGAATGCGTTCCCCTGGATTGAGCGCGATTGCGGCATCGAGTTCGACAAATGGAACATGCCCAAGGTCGACACCAGCACCATGGCGTCGACCAACCCGAATGTATTTTTCGGCGGCGACGCCGCCTTTGGCCCGAAGAACATCATCTGGGCAGTCGCGCACGGCCACGAGGCGGCGATCTCGATCGACCGATTCTGCCGCGGCGAGGACGTCAAGGTGCGGCCGGCGCCGGAGATGCTGATCTCCAGCCAGAAGATGGGCATCCACGAGTGGAGCTACGACAACGAGATCACGCTCGACAAACGCTATCGGGTGCCACATCGCGAGAAAGTCGTAGCGCTGCGCGACATCAAGGCCGAAGTCGAGCTCGGCTATGATGTCGAACTGGCGCTGAAAGAAGCCGAGCGCTGTCTCAATTGCGACGTGCAGACCGTGTTCACCGGCCAGCTTTGCATCGAGTGCGATGCCTGCGTCGACATCTGTCCGATGGACTGCATCACCTTCACGGACAACGGCGAAGAGGCCGACTTGCGCGGGCGGCTACAGGCACCGGCGCCGAACCTGACCCAGGACCTCTATATCGGCAACAGCCTCAAGACCGGCCGCATCATGGTCAAGGACGAGGATGTGTGCCTGCACTGCGGGCTGTGCGCCGAGCGTTGCCCGACCGGCGCCTGGGACATGCAGAAATATCTGATCAATATGACTCACGCAGAACAAGCATGCCAATCAAGAGCGTAAACGACTTCGTCATCCGGTTCGCCAACGTCAACGGCTCCGGTTCGGCGAGCGCCAACGAGCTGTTTGCCCGTTCGGTGCTGCGCATGGGCATTCCGGTCGCGCCGCGCAATATCTTCCCCTCCAACATCCAGGGCCTGCCGACCTGGTACGAGGTGCGCATTTCCGACGCCGGCCATCTCGGCGCGCGCGGCGGCACCGACTTCATGGTGGCGATGAATCCGCAGACCTGGGACAAGGATGTCGCCGGCATCGAGCCCGGCGGCTATCTGCTGTACGATTCCACCAAGCCGATGCCGCAGGCGAAATTCCGCGACGACATCACGGTGATCGGCGTGCCGCTCACCGCGATCTGTAATCGCGAATACAGCGATCCGCGTCAGCGCCAGCTGTTCAAGAACATCGTCTATGTCGGCGCGCTCTCGGCGCTGCTCGATATGGACGTCGGCGAGATGGAGAAGCTGATCGGCGAGCAGTTCAAAGGCAAGGAGAAGCTGTTCGATGCCAACAAGCATGCGCTGCATCTCGGCCGCGACTGGGTGATGATGAATCTCGAGCACCCGATCGGGCTGCGCCTGCAGCGCGCCAACGCGGTCGGCGACCGCATCTTCATCGAAGGCAATTCGGCCGCCGCGCTCGGCGCGGTCTATGGCGGCGCCACGGTCTGCGCCTGGTATCCGATCACGCCGTCGTCGTCGCTGGCCGAGGCGTTCACGCGCCACTGCCAGCGCCTGCGCGTCGATGCGGCGACCAAGAAAAACAAGTTCGCCATCGTCCAGGCCGAGGATGAGCTTGCGTCCATCGGCATGGTGATCGGCGCCGCCTGGAACGGCGCCCGCGCCTTCACCGCGACCTCGGGCCCCGGCATTTCGCTGATGCAGGAATTCTTGGGTCTCGCCTATTTCGCCGAAATCCCCGCGGTGATTTTCGACGTGCAGCGCGCCGGACCATCGACCGGCATGCCGACACGAACGCAGCAGACCGATATCATCTCCTGCGCCTACGCGTCGCACGGCGACACCAAGCACGTTCTGCTGTTCCCCGAAGACCCGGCGGAGGCGTTCGAGTTCGGCGCCGCGGCGTTCGACCTCGCCGACCGGCTGCAAACCCCGATCTTTGTCATGCTCGATCTCGACATCGGCATGAACCACCGGCTGTCGCGACCGCTGACCTGGGACGACAGCCGCAAATTTGACCGCGGCAAAGTCATGACCGCGACCGCGCTGGAAGCCGGCATGGATTTCGGCCGCTATCTGGACGTCGACGGCGATGGCATTCCTTATCGCACCTATCCGGGCACGCATCCGACCAAGGGCTCGTTTTTCACCCGCGGCACCTCGCGCGACCGCTATGCGCGCTATACCGAGGAAGGCCCGGCCTACGCCGACAACATGCAGCGGCTTCTTCGCAAGTTCGAAACCGCGAAGGATTTGGTGCCGCGGCCGTTGCAGGCCAATGCCGACAAGCCGACCAAATACGGCGTCATCTATTTCGGCTCGACCTCGCCGGCGATGGACGAGGCGATCGAAATATTGGAGGCGGGCGGCCACGCGCTCGACCGGCTTCGCGTCCGCGCCTTCCCGTTCCATTCCAGCGTGACGAGCTTCATCGGCGAGCACGACTTCGTGTTCGTCGTCGAACAGAACCGCGACGCGCAGCTCCGCTCGCTGGTGGTCAACGAATGCAATATCGACCCGGTGCGGCTGGTGCCGATCCTGCATTATGACGGCACGCCGATCACCGCGCGCTTCATCGCCCGCGCCATCGCCGATCATCTCGACGCGCTCAAAGTCACGCCGCTGCGCAAGGTGGTATCGTGAGCAATGGTTTGTTTCCCGGACGCGGTGCAGCACCGAAAGCGCGTTTACGCGCGTCTTGCGCGCGCTATGGTGGTGCACCGCTGATCCGGGATCGTCACAGACTGGTAAGGTCCCGGTTCTGCAGCGCACCACTTCGTGCTGCGCTGCGCCCGGGACACGGTCTCAGAATGCGGAATGCTCCATGACTTACGTCGTCAAGCCGAAATTCCATCACCCCGAGCTGCCGAAGAACGAGCTCGGCTTCACCCACCGCGATTATGAGGGCGCGGTATCGACGCTGTGCGCCGGCTGCGGCCACGACTCGATCTCGGCGTCGATCATCGAGGCCTGCTTCGAGCTCTCGATCGCGCCGCACCGCGTCGCCAAGCTGTCGGGCATCGGCTGCTCGTCGAAGACGCCGACTTATTTCCTCGGCAATTCCCACGGCTTTAATTCCGTGCACGGCCGCATGCCGTCGGTACTGACCGGCGCCAATCTCGCCAACCGCGACCTCATTTATCTCGGCGTCTCGGGCGACGGCGATTCCGCCTCGATCGGCTTCGGGCAGTTCGCCCATGCCATCCGCCGCGGCGTCGACATGGTCTATATCGTCGAGAACAACGGCGTTTACGGCCTGACCAAAGGCCAATTCTCGGCCACCGCCGACGCCGGCTCGAAGTCGAAGCGCGGCGTCGTCAACACCGACAGCGCCATCGACATGGTCGGCATTGCGCTTTCGGTCGGCGCCAGCTTCGTCGGCCGCTCGTTCTCCGGCGACAAGAAACAGCTCACGCCGCTGATCAAGGCCGCCATCGAGCATCGCGGCGCCGCCTTCATCGACGTGATCTCGCCGTGCGTCGCCTTCAACAACCACGCCGGCTCGACCAAGAGCTTCGACTATGTGCGCGAGCACAACGAGACGGTGAACCGGCTGGATTTCATCACCGGGCGGGCGCCAATCAAGGTCGATTATGAGCCGGGCAGCGTTGAACTCGTGATGCAGCACGACGGCTCGACGATTGCGTTACGCAAGCTCGACGCCGACTATGACGTGCACGATCGCAACGCCGCGATGGGCTTCCTGCACCATCACGCCGCCAAGGGGCAGATCGTCACTGGGCTGCTCTACGTCGCGGTCGAGAGCCAGGATTTGCACGGCCATCTCGCCACGGTGGAGGCGCCGCTCAATTCGCTGGCCGAGAACGAGTTGTGCCCCGGTTCGGCGGCGCTCGACAAATTCAACGCCAGTTTGCGCTGATCAGCGCGGCCGGGAAGCCAAGACGGTCAAGCGTCGTTATGGCCGGGCTTGTCCCGGCCATCTCACTTAGCGAAGCAAAGTGCCCAAATAAGCGGGATGCCCGTGACAAGCACGGGCATGACGACTGAAAGGCGCGCCGCAGTCACTCCTCCGGCGCTTCGACGATCGGGTCGTAGCGGGTGGCGTCGAGGCCGAGCAGGTTCCAGGATTGCTGCATGTGCGGCGGCAGCGGCGCGGTGGCGTCGATCACGCCGCCGCGCGGGTGCGGCACGACGATGCGGCGGGCGAGCAGATGCAGTTTATTCTGCATGCCGCCGGGCAGTTCCCAATTCTCCCGCGAGAAATATTTCGGATCGCCAATGATCGGATGATTGATGTGCGCCATGTGGGCGCGCAATTGATGGGTGCGGCCGGTGACCGGCTTGAGCGAGAGCCAGGACAGCAGCGGCCCTGAGGTCTCCACCACGGCGTAATAAGTCACCGCATGGCTCGCGCCCTTCTCGCCGTGCCGGGCGATGCGCATCAGCGACTCGTCTTCGCGCTCCTCCTTGACGAGGTAAGTCGAGATGCGGCCCTGCTGTACCTTGGGAACGCCGGCGACCAGCGCCCAATAGATCTTGCGCGCAGAGCGCGAGCGGAAGGTTTTTGCCAGGGCCGACGCGGCGAAGCGGGTTTTGGCGACCAGCAAACAGCCTGCAGTGTCCTTGTCGAGCCGGTGCACCAGACGCGGCCGCTGGCCGTGCGCATCGCGCAACACCTCGAGCATGCCGTCGACATGGCGCGTGGTTCCGGAGCCGCCCTGCACCGCAAGCCCCAACGGCTTGTTGAGCACCAGCACGTCGGCGTCTTCATGCAGCGTGATCGATTTGAGGAACGCCCGGGTCTTCTCGTCGGCTGCGCTGCCCGCTGCGCGCGGCTTTGGCGCTTCGAGCCGGAGCGGCGGAATGCGGACCGTTTGCCCCGCCTCCAACCGGTTCTTCGGCTGGGTGCGCTTGCCGTTGACCCGCACTTCGCCTTTGCGGATGACGCGCTGGATGTGGGAGAAGCTCAAACCCGGAAACCGCGCCTCGAGGAAGCGATCGACGCGCATGCCGGATTCGTCGGCGGTCACGGCGACGTTCTGGACGGTGGGTGGTGTTTGAGCTGGCACTTCCTTCCGTTGCCCATCATCCTGAGGTGCGCGCCCATAAGTGCGTTCACGCGCATCTTCGACGCGCTGCGGGCGCGCCTCGAAGGATGCGGCCCGAGCGCCGCGGCCGTCGCCCCGCCCGAAATCGCGTTTACCCGATTTCGGATTTCTCGATGCCAAGTCGGCAGCAGCCGACTTGGTGGCTCGCTCCGCTCGCGCCTCCGGGTGACGGGGAACGTGGCGACGCCGCGGCCCGGCAATCTGCTTGCCGCCACCCGGCTGGCGTGGTCCGCGCGAGCCTCTCAAAGAGCGCCCCCGCGATGACCGCCCGCAGTGTGATTTGGACCACGCATCAGAACCGCCTGTTTCGAGAGGTATGAAAGACGGCAACGATTTTTACAGTATCGCCGCTCACCCGATGAATAACGATGTACGGTAGGCCGGTAACCGAGAGCAATCGCACGCCAGCGGGCCCGGATCGGCCGGAATACGGAAAATTTCCGAGACGAGTAACGGCCTGTTTTATGCGAGCCACGACGCGATCGGCGGCGTTCACGTCGAATTTGGCGATGTAATTTCGGAGAGCTTCCAAATCCCTTAGCGCACTCCTGAGATAAACGATTTTCATCGTTTCGGGCGATCGAAGAACCCTCTCACTTCGTCCTCAGTCGCCACGTCGTCTTCGGCCAGCCGGCGCTCGATTTCCGCAATCTGCTCGGGAGACAATTCGATGTCCTCCTCGTCGTGGTTGAGGAAATCGAGCAGTAATAAAGCGGCGGCCTGTTGCCGCTCCTCAGGTAGTGCCTTTAGTCGTGTAATCGCTTCATCAAGGTGCTTGTTCATCTTCCTGGCTCCGCCTGAATAAATCATAACTTAGAGCCGCCCGCCTCTCAACGCTCGCTCCGCTCGCGGCGCAGTTTGGCCCAGTATTCCAGGCGCTTTCTGATCTCACGCTCGAAGCCGCGCTCGGGCGGATCATAGAATTGCTGCCGGCCGAGCGCTTCCGGGAAATAATCCTGCCCCGAGAACGCGTCCTCCGCCTCGTGATCGTATTCGTAGCCCGAGCCGTAGCCTTCGCTTTTCATGAGTTTGGTCGGCGCATTGAGGATGTGCTTGGGTGGCAACAGCGAGCCGGCTTCCTTGGCGGTGCGCATCGCCGCGCCGAACGCCGTGTAGGTCGCGTTCGATTTCGGCGCCGTGGCGACATAGATGACGGCTTCGGCCAGCGCCAGTTCGCCCTCGGGCGAGCCGAGAAAGTCGTAGGCGTCCTTGGCTGCATTGGCGACCACCAAAGCCTGCGGATCGGCAAGCCCGATATCCTCCATCGCCATGCGTACGATCCTTCGCGCCAGATAGAGCGGATCCTCGCCGGCATCGAGCATGCGAGCGAGATAATACAGCGCCGCGTCGGCATCGGAGCCGCGCACCGACTTGTGCAGGGCGCTGATCAGATTGTAGTGGCCGTCCTGCTTCTTGTCGTAGATCGGCGCGCGGCGCTGCACCACCTCCTGCAAAGCGGCGGCTTCGAAGATTTCGCCGGCGCGGGCGGCGCGCCAGACTTCTTCGCTCAGCGTCAGCGCGGCGCGGCCATCGCCGTCGGCCATGCGGATCAGCGACGCGCGGGCTTCGGCGTCGAGCGGCAGCACCTTGCCTTCGATCGTCTCGGCGCGCGCGAGCAGCTTTTCGATCGCGGCGGCATCGAGCGGCTTGAACACCAGAACCCGCGCGCGCGACAACAGCGGCGCGATCAGCTCGAACGACGGGTTCTCCGTGGTGGCGCCGACCAGCACGATGGTGCCGTCCTCGACCACCGGCAGGAAGGAATCCTGCTGCGCGCGGTTAAAGCGATGGATCTCGTCGACGAACAAGAGCGTCCCCTGCCCGGTCTCGCGGCGCGCGCGCGCCGCGTCGAACACCTTTTTCAGATCGGCGACGCCGGAAAAGATCGCGGAGATCTGCTCGAAGTGCAGATCGGTCGCCTGCGCCAGGAGCCGCGCCACCGTGGTCTTGCCGGTGCCCGGCGGGCCCCAGAAGATCAGCGAACCGAGCGAGCGCGTTTCCAGCATGCGGGTGAGAATGCCGTCGGGGCCGAGGAGGTGATCCTGGCCGACGACATCAGCAAGCTGATCGGGACGGAGCCTATCGGCCAGCGGGCGCGGTGCGTCGCGTTCGAGCCCGGCGGCGGCGAACAGCGTCGGCGTTTTCGATTTTGGGCGCGAAGTCATCGGCACGCCGCTTCTCTCTCTGCCCAACGGGGAGAGGGTCGGGGTGAGGGGGTACTGAGTTTCGGATGAGAGCGCGGAGCCCCCTCACCCGCCACGCTTCGCGTGGCGACCTCACCCCGCCGGGGAGAGGTGAGAACTATACCCGGCCTCAAAATCATTCACAGAACATAGTCGTCCACTAAAGATAGTCATCCGCTGAACATGACCGATATTTCCTGCCCGGCACGATTGATGGTGACGCGCCACGCCCGGCCGCCGGCGCGGGTGACGCGGTCGAGGTCGGCTGATTTTTCTATTTTCTGATTGTTGACCGAGAGCACGATGTCGCCCTTGCGAAAGCCGATTGTCTGCGCCGTCGAGCCGTCGGCGACGCTGGTGATCACGACGCCCTGGGCCGCCGTGTCGAGCCGCAGCTCGTCGGCGAGCGCCGGCGACAGGTTGGCGACCTTGGCGCCGGTAAATGGCGAGCGGGCCTGGATCTCGACCTCGTTGCGCGGTGATTCCGGCGCGGTCTGCAGGCCGACGGCGACCGTCATTTCGCGACCTTGGCGCAACAGCGTAACCTGCGCGCTGCCGCCGAGCGGCTTAGTGGCGAAGCGATAATCGAACGAGTTGGGATCGTCGACGACGGTGCCGTCGATCGCCGTGATCACGTCGCCGGTCTTGATGCCGGCACGACCGGCGGGACCGCCGGCCGCCACGTTCGCCACCAAGGCGCCGGTCGGGCGCTTCAGGCCCAGACTATCGGCGATCTCGGCCGTCACTTCCTGCAGCTTGGCGCCGAGCCACGGCCGTTTGACCGCCGCGCTGCCGCCCTTGGCGGAAGAGACCACCACGCGCACCATGTTGGCCGGAATGGCGAAGCCGATGCCCTGCGAGCCGCCGGAGCGCGAATAGATCGCGGTGTTGATGCCGACCAGCCGGCCGTTGAGGTCGACCAGTGCGCCGCCGGAATTGCCGGGATTGATGGCGGCGTCGGTCTGGATGAAAAACTGATAATCGCTGATGCCGACTTGCGTGCGCGCCAGCGCCGAGACGATGCCGTGGGTGACGGTCTGGCCGACGCCGAACGGATCGCCGATCGCCAGCACCACGTCGCCGACCTGCAGATCGTCGGAATTGGCGAAATCGAGCACCGGGAATTTCTCGTTGGCGTCCTTGAGACGCAGGATTGTGAGATCGCTGTGCTCGTCCTTGAGCACGATCTCGGCGTCGAACTCGCGTTTGTCGGACAGCGCCACCTTCACTTCGCTCGCGCCCTCGATGACGTGGTAGTTGGTGACCACGAGACCCGAGGGGTCGACAATGACGCCGGAGCCGAGCGAGCGCATCACCTGCTCGCGCGGCACAGTGCCGAAGAACCGCCGGAACAGCGGATCGTTCATGAAGGGGTTGCGGTTCTCGACGACGCGGGCCGCGTAGACGTTGACCACCGCGGGCGTCACCCGTTTGACCACCGGCGCGAAGGATAACTGCAGCTCAGCGGGTGAGGACGGCACGCGGCGGTCTTGCGCATCCGCCATCCCGACGACCGCGCAAAGGGAAAGAACCGCGGCGATAAGGCTGACGGCGGGCGTGCGCAGGTGCGGCATGGCAAGACCCCAAAATCAATGCTGCCACGCATAGGCGCGCAGGCCGGCCTTTAGAAGGCGGCTAGGTGTCCGCTCGCGCTATGCCGCGGCGGGAGCGGGCTCCTCGGCATGGGTCTGCACCGGCCCGGAATCCTTGCCCTTGGCCTCGACGTCGCGATCGACGAACTCGATCACCGCAACCGGCGCGGAATCGCCATAGCGGAAGCCGGCCTTCATCACCCGGGTATAGCCGCCGTTGCGCTCCTTGTAGCGCGGGCCGATGACCTCGAAGAGCTTCTTGACCATGGCGAGGTCGCGCATCTGCGCGATCGCCTGGCGGCGGGCGTGCAGACCGC
>Ga0210395_10001798_pt1 | contig 16644 bp, 12 predicted proteins | sample IncBWH4OmetaG_FD_150861 | JGI IMG/M metagenome (GOLD analysis project Ga0210395, IMG submission 150861) | Forest soil microbial communities from Barre Woods Harvard Forest LTER site, Petersham, Massachusetts, United States - Inc-BW-H-4-O ... | reverse complement strand
CCTGGCGCATTACCGCGAGTTCGCCGAGATCGTGCACCGCGTGTTCCGCAAGATCGAGATTTGCGACAAGCCGACCATCGCCGCCGTCAACGGCTACGCGCTCGGCGGCGGCACCGAGCTCGTGCTCGCGACCGACATTCGCATTCTCGCCGACACCGCACGCCTCGGTTTGCCGGAAATCACGCTCGGCCTGTTTCCCGGCGCGGGCGGCACCCAGCGCATCATTCGCCAGGTGCCGCCCTGCCGCGCCAAGGAGATCATGTTCACCGGCGAGCAGATATCCGCTGCCGAGGCCGTCGCCATCGGGCTGGCCAACAAGGTGGTGCCGCGAGAGAGCGTGCTGGCCGAGGCGCGGGCGCTGGCGGCGAAAATCGCCGCCAAGAGCCCGCTGGTGCTCAAGTTGCTCAAGCGGACCTTGAGCAACGGCGCCGACATGCCGCTGTCGGCGGCGCTGCCTTACGAGCAGAGCATGATCGGCCTGGTGTTCGATACCAGCGACGCGCACGAAGGCTGCACCGCGTTCCTGGAAAAGCGCGCGCCGGCTTTCGCGGGGCGCTGATATCGTGTTTGTTTGCGGGCGTTGACAATGGCGACAACGGACTTCGTCATGCCCAAGCTCGGCCTGACGATGACCGAGGGCACGGTCGCGCGCTGGGACGTGGCGCCGGGGAGCCGCTTTGCCGCCGGCGACACCATCCTTGTCGTCGAGACCGACAAGATCGCCTACGACATTGAGGCTCCTGGCTCGGGAATTCTCCAAGAGGTGTTGGTTGCCGAAGGCATCGCGGTGCCGGTCGGCACGCCGATCGGCCGCTGGGATGTCGGCGACATCAAAGTGTCGCTGGATGCGCCGGAAGTTCAAGCTGACGCTGCATTGCCGCGCGCAGTTTCTGCCGCGACGGCAGCGGCGGCCGCGCCGCCGCCGCTGCCGAAAGGCGAGGACGCCCGCGTATTGGCGACGCCGTTTGCCCGGCGTCTGGCCCGGCAAGGCGGCATCGATCTTCACAACCTCAACGGCACCGGCCCAAAAGGCCGCATCAAGGCCGTGGACGTTGAACCGGCCTTAGCGGCGGGACGTGCGGCGATTGCACCGCGTGCTGCCGCTGCCGCGCCCGACGCGGTGCGCGCCGTCGTCCATGGCGCCGGCATCGAGATCGACGTGACCGCGCTTCTCGCACTCAACGCGCAAATCAACAACGACCTGCCGGATTTGCATGCCGATCTCGCGCATTACATCGTTCTCGCCGCTGCGAAGGCGGCCGATGTTTTTCCCAAGCCGCCGGTGATTGGGCTCGCGGCCGGCCGAGAAGGCGAACAAGGCACGATCAGTGTGTTCGCGAGCGCCGGTTGCCGGACGCTTAGCAGCGTCGTCGCGCAGGCCGCGCGCCCCGCCGCAACATCCAACGCTCCGCCGCGCGGCACGCTGTGGATCGAACCCGCGCTACCTGGCCTTTCCTTTTTCTCGGCCGACCCGCCGGACGGCTGGTCGGCCGCGCTCCATGTCGGCGCGCCCCGCGACACGTTTCGTGCTGATGCCGAGGGCGGGCCGGTTCGCGCTGCACTCATCAATGTCGTCCTGACGTTTCGCGCCGCCGAGCTTGACGCCACCTCGGCGCAGCGGCTGCTGCAGCGGATTCGCGACCTCCTGGAAACGCCGCTTCTCCTCCTCGCCAGCTGAGTATCAATCCATGGATTTCTTGTTGTCCGACGATCAGAAGCTCATCGCCGATACCGCGCGCAAGGTCGGCGAGCGGTTCGGGCTCGACTATTGGCGCGAGCTTGATGCCAAGAAGAGCTTCCCGGCCGAATTCTGGCGCGCGGTCTGCGAGGCCGGACTGTCGGGCGTCGCGCTGCCCGAACAATATGGCGGCGCCGGACTCGGCATGCAGGAGATGGCGCTGATCGTCGAGACGCTTGCGGCGAGCGGCGGCGGCTCGACCGTCGGTCAGCTGTTCATGATCAATCCGATTTTCGGCGGCGTGTCGCTGGCGCGCTTCGGCTCCGAGGCGATGAAATCCGAGCTGTTGCCCAAGCTGATCTCCGGCGCGATCAATTGCTGCATGGCGTTGACCGAGCCCGATGCCGGCTCGAACAGCCTTGAGATAAAATCTTTCGCAACACGTCACGGCAACGGCTGGCGGCTCAATGGCCGCAAGATTTGGATCACCGGCGTCGAGTCGGCGCAGAAGATGCTGGTGGTGGCGCGCACCACCAAGGCCACAGACGCCAAGCGCCGCACCGACGGCTTGTCGATGTTCATTGTCGACGTTGAGCGCAAAGGCCTGACCTTTGCGCCAATCGAAAAGCTCGGCACCAACACCTTGTCGGCGTGCAACGTGTTTTTCGAGGACGTCGCCATCGACGGCGGCGAACTGGTCGGCAGCCTCGACAAGGGCTGGCACGAATTGCTCGACGTGCTCAACACCGAACGCATTGTGACCTCGGCGGGTCTCGTCGGAGCGGCGACACTGGCGCTTCGCCAGGCCGTCGCCTACGCCAACGAGCGGCGCGTGTTCGGCGACAAGCCGATCGGTACCTATCAGGGCATCCAGTTTCCACTGGCACAATCGTTCGCCGAGATCGAATGCGCGCGGCTGATGAACTACAAAGCCGCGGCCCTGTTCGACCAGCGCATGCCCTATGGTTCCGAGGCCAACATCGCCAAGCTGATTGCTTCGCAGGCGGCTTCCGCGGCGATCGAGAATGCGATGCAAACCCTCGGCGGCATGGGCTTTGCCAAAGAGACGCATCTGGAACGGCTGTGGCGCGACGCGCGGCTGTTCCGGTTTGCGCCGATCTCCGAGCAGATGATCCTCAATTTCATCGCCCAGCAAAATCTTGGACTGCCGCGATCGTATTGAGCATGATCCGGAAAAGTGGAAGCCGGTTTTCCGTAAAAGATCATGCGCCAACGAAACATCACGCGGCCGGGAGTTTCCGCCGATGGTTAATCTGTCGAGCTTCATTCGCTACCACGCGACGCGGACCCCGCAGCGCGTCGCCATCGTCTACAAGGACCAGCGCGTCAGCTTCGCCGAACTGCTGGCGCGGATCGAAAAGACCGCCGGCTATCTCGCCGCCCATGGCATCGGGCCGGACGATGTCGTCGCGGTGATGATGAAGAACTCGATCGCGTTTGTGGAAATCGCCTTTGCCGCCAGTCATCTCGGCGCGGTCTTTCTGCCGATCAATTTTCGTCTCGCCGCCGACGAAGTAGAATACATCGCCGGCAATGCCGGCGCGAAGCTCCTGTTCGCGGATGCGGAGTTTGCCGGCGCGGTCAAGAATGTTCCCTCGGCGATTTTGCTGGACGCTGCGGCGCAGGCCGACACCACGCCTCTTTCCGGCCACCAAAAACCAGCGCCGATGCATCTGCGTAAGCCGGCCGATCTATTCCGCCTGATGTACACGTCCGGCACCACCGACCGGCCGAAAGGCGTGATGCATACCTACGATAACTTCTACTGGAAGTGTGTGGATCACGTCATCGCGCTTGGGCTCAGCGCAAACGACCGCCTGCTGGTGACCGGCCCGCTTTACCACGTCGGCGCGTTCGATCTGCCGGGCATGGCGGTGCTCTGGCTCGGCGGCATGCTCTACATTCACCGCGACTTCGAGGTCGAGCCGGTGCTGGCTTCGATCGCCGCTGAGAAGCTGACCTGCGCCTGGCTGGCGCCGGTCATGACTGGCGCCATTCTGGCGCATCCGGATCGCGCCAAGTTCGACGTGTCGAGCTTGCGCTGGGCGATCGGCGGCGGCGAACGCACCCCGGAGGCGCGCATCCGCGCCTTCTCCGACTATTTCACCAACGGCCGCTACATCGACGGCTACGGGCTGACCGAGTCCTGCAGTGGCGACACGCTGATGGAGGCGGGCCGCGAGATCGAGAAGATCGGCTCGGTCGGCCGCGCCCTGCCGCACGTCGAAGTCGAGATCCGCGACGCCGAGGGCCGCACCTTGCCGAATGACCAGACCGGCGAGATCTGCCTGCGCGGCGCCAAAATCACCCGCGGCTATTGGCGCGACGACAACAAGACCGCCGCCAGTTTCTATGGCGATTGGTTTCGCACCGGCGACGTCGGCTATCTGGACTCCGACGGCTTTCTGTTCCTGACCGACCGCGTCAAGGACATGATCATCTCCGGCGGCGAGAACATCGCCTCGTCCGAAGTCGAGCGCGTGGTCTATCAGCTGCCGCAAGTCCGCGAAGCCGCGATCATCGGCCTGCCCGACGACAAATGGGGCGAGCGGCCGGTCGCCGTGGTCGCGCTCAACGCCGGCCATAGCCTCGACTACGAGACGCTGGCGACGCATTGCCGCGCGCATCTCGCCGCCTTCAAGGTGCCGAAACAATTGATCCTGCGCGAACAATTGCCGCGCAACCCGTCAGGCAAGGTGCTCAAGCGCCTGCTGCGTGACGAACTGCGCTAGCACCTGGTGCATTTGTCTCACAACGCACCGCTGCCGGGAGTGTCCGTATGTTGAAGATCGTCACCTTGATGAAGCGCCGCGCCGGGCTCTCCGTCGATGACTTTCAGAAGCATTTGCGGAGCAGATACGGACCGCTGGCGGCAAAAGCACCCGGGCTGCGCCGCTATGTGCAATCGTGCGCGCTTACGCAAGGTTACGCCAAGGGCGAGCTTTTGTTCGACGCCACCGGCGAAATGTGGTTCGATTCGGCGGCAGCGTATGACGACTACGTCGGCTCGCCGGAATTCGCCGCGGCGCGCGCGGACGAAGCGACGTTCCTCGACCGCTCGCGCACCGTGGTGATGCCAGTCGATGTGCATGTGATCAAGGACGGCGCAATCGCGGACAATGCGGTCAAGAATATCGAGTTCGTCAACCGGCGGCCGAGCATGGCGCTCGAGCCGTTCGGCGCTTATTGGCGCAATGTCCATGGACCGCTCGCCGCCAAAATCCCGGCGCTGCACCGCTACGAGCAGAACCATCTGGCGATGAGCGAATACGGCAAGGAAGAGCCGCCGCCCTACGACGGATTGGCTATCACCTGGTTCGCATCGACTGCCGACATGAAACGCGGCACGACCACGCCCGAATATTCCGCAACCCGCGCCGACGAACCGAACTTCCTGCCCGACGGCCACCTGCCGATCATCATCACCCGCGAGCATGTGGTCATTTAGCTCGTGTATCCAACGAATTGTGCAGCTTCGTTCTCAGGCTATTCGTTCTCGCGCGGCTCACTGGACTTCGGTTTTGGAGCGGCGACGGTCTCGATCTGCGGCGTGGGCATTGTTGTCGCTGTGTCATTCGAGCCCGTTGTTCTTAATTCCGCGCCGCGTTCCCGGGTTGTTGAATCGGTCGAGACGATTTGCGTCTGCGAGATTGGCTTCAATCCGAGCATGGCTCCGAAATATCTATTTGCCAATGAACCATCGTGGTCGGTCCAGGGGACGGGCGGCAGTTGCGGCAGTTCTGGTCCGGACCCAGGCGGCAACACGATCGCCAATGGTACTATGATGCTCGGAAACTGCGCATGAAAAACCTCATTCATTCCGCCGTCGAGTCCGCTGTGGATCGGGGCGACTAACACATCGTTTTTTAGTAATTGCGTATATTCGATCTCGTCGGCGCGTTGTTTCGCCCGCGCTGCCCGGGCGATTTTCGGATTGACGACAAAGGCTGGGCATTGACCCATCGCATCGAATACCAGCGGGTTCGGCGAGTTTGCGGGCTGTTGCGCATCGAACACATAACGGCGATCGCACACGTCCACCTTGGGTTCGAGATGCGTTGCCTCGAAATGATCGTTCCCAACCTTGAGCATCTTCCAAAATGCGATGTGCGGATTGGTTCGATGCCGCGCCAGGTTCGCAGGCGTCAAGCGGAACGGATAGGCCTGGACCTGAAATGACGGCCGCCCGCCGAGGAGCGAGTCGCGCGCCAGCGCGTAGATCTCGCCGATCTGCTCGTCGGTCATGGCATAGCAGCCGCTCGACGAGCAATCGCCGTGAATCATGAGAAAGGTGCCGCGGCGGCTGTTCGCCTTGTCGAAGGTGTTGGGAAAGCCAGTGTTGATCGCAAGATAGAAGTTAGAATTCGGATTCATCAACTCGGGTGTAATTGTGTAGAAGCCCTCTGGAGTCTGACGATCGCCCTCGTGCATTTTCGGCCCAAGATCGCCCGACCACCGACAGATCGGATAAATCTTGAGAAGCTGAAAGTGGCCGGTGGTGTCCTGCTTCCAGACTTCGAGTTCCGCTTCTTTCTTGAAAATTCGCACCAGGATCCGCGAATGCTTCGGCATATGCTTTTGATTGAGCAGCGAGAGCAACTCGGGCGGCGGCTCCTTTGTTGCCTTTTCCGGCAACCGATTGCCGTCTTCGCCGAGACATCGGGCCGGCAGCAAGAAGCAAATGAAAGCCGCAGATACCACAAGTGCGCGCAACAGCGTGGCGCGGATCAATGCTGCACCCCTGACCGTGGCCCCTTTGTCATCTCAATCCCGGCATTGACGTTTGCTTGCGTTTGCGTGGCGATGATCAATAGCAGACATCCGCCAACGTGGAAGGGCTAAAGCGGGCTGCGCCAGGCGAGAGCCGCAACGGCGTGGGCCGGCCGCTTTTCATGGTTAGAAGTTACTGGTATTGCGATCTCGATCGCCCCAACGGTCTCGGCGGGATCGGTCGCGATTCCGAGAACGAGCCGCCGAACGACCGCTCGAAGAAGCCACCCCAAAATTGATCAGACATCGCGAGGGCCTGCCGGCGTGCCATGTCGTCTTTGCGTGCGATGGGAATGTCGGCAGCCTCGCGACCGCCGCTATTCAAAATAGCCAGCAAAGCCTTGTCGCGGCCGTAGATGTCCTCGCGAAATTCGAGTTTGCCATTCTCGTCCACAAACGCGGTCTGATAAGTGAGATGGACCGGCAGGGATTTAGGAAACTGAATATCCATTTCACCTTGGCCGAACATTTTGAGAATGCGATCCTCCGTGTAACCTTCGCCCGGACGCACGATTGACAGCAGCACGTCGGCATATTTCGCCGGATCCTGGACCCGCATGCAGCCGTGGCTCAGCGCCCGCTTCTCGAGGACGAACAGGTTTTTGTCCGGCGTGTCGTGCTGATAGACCAGGAATTTGTTGGGGAAGCTGAAGCGCAGCCGGCCCAGCGCATTGTGGTCTCCCGGCGGCTGAGAAATGTGAAGCGTGCCATCCGGATTAGTGCTGACCCGAAGCCCCATGCGTTCGAGCACCGTCGGATCTTGCTGGAGTGCGGGCAAGTACTCTCTGTTCACGATTGAAGGCGGTACGTTCCAGGTTGGGTTGACGGTGATGTATTTCATTTCCGCCGTGGTGATAGGCGTCGGCACGCTTGGCGCGCCAATGACGATCTTGGTCACCCAGATCTGTCGATCATGCTGGAAAACGCGCAGCGTGTAGTCGGGAAGATTGACCATGACATAATCATCGCCGAGATCATGCGGCATCCATCGCCAGCGCTCCATGTTGACGATGATTGTATCGATCGGTCGATCGGATTGATGGCTATTGAGCGCTTCGACCGTTTGCTGTGTGAGCAGGCCACTAGGCTTCAACGCGCGTTCCTGTTGGAACTTCTTCAACGCATCGGCGAGCACTTTGTCAAAAGTCATGCTGTCGCCGTCGATGCCGAGCCGCTCGCGCAGGCGTGGCACCCGCTCGTCCTGCATGCCGATCTTGAGCACCGGCCCGTTCGAAATGAGAGTCTTGATAAGAGTCTTGGCGGATTGCTCCTTGCCGGCGCGCAGCTCGGCCAACTTGGCCTTGAGCGCCGAGTAGGCTGGCGCGTGTGGCTCGTACCCATCCAACGCCTCGCCGACGTCACGGGCTTCCGCTATTTTTCCGAGGATTTCGGCTGGCGTAGCCTGCTTCTGTGAGTAGAAGATATCGCCACTCACTCGGGACCAGTGCACGCGTCCCAACTGCGCATGGCGCGCGTAGGTGACGACCGACATCGTCAATCGGATTTCGGCTTCGGCCAGCGCGGCCGGATCAACAAGTGTGCTGAAATCCGGCACCGGGTAATCGGCCGGTTCGAGACCATCGGCCTCAACTCGACCGAGATAGGCGATCGCGGCCTTTGCCCGCGCATTGGGATTGCCGTCGGAAATCCACAGCGGCGCGTAGTCGCGACTTGAATAGAAGGCCTCGAAGGCGGCCCGCTCTTTTTTTCCACCGATGACATGATCGAATTTGCCGCCGGCAAGCTCCCGCAACTTTTCTCCAATGGCAGTATTGGCGTCGACCACGACGGCGGGCTTCGGCGTGACAGCATCGGGAGCGGTTACCGCAGGCGCCGGAACCTCATCCCCTTCGATCGCGGCGGGCTCGCTTTTTGGGGCCGCAACAGTCGCGGCCGCAGCGGCAATTGTTCCGCCGACTTCCGTGCCGCTCACCGGCCGGACGCGCTTATCCGCGGTGGCGGCCAACAAGAGTACGATAATGGCGGCAGACCCAAACAACGGCCCGAGGCGAAAGCCCGTCATCGCCGATCCCCCGCAGGCTGCGACAACCAAGTTCCAAACGAACCCGTAATTTCTTGGTTCCAAAGGAACTTGTAATCTTCATGCGCAACTGCGTCATTTTTGCGGACCTGTACCGCAGGCTGAGGTAAGCGCGATCAGCGACAGGGCGACTATGGCGCGCAAGCGCCTAAGCGCGCCGTTCGCGCTTGAGCGTCTTGGCGCGGCGTTCGAGCCAGTAGCGATGGCGGTCCGACCACAAGTCCCAGCCAGCCGCGCCTTCGAGCTCCAGTGCCGCCTGGGCGGCGAAGTTGGGGTTGGCCAGCATTTCGCGGGCAAACGCGACCAGATCCGCTTCGCCGGCTTCAAGGATCGCCTCGGCCTGCCTCGGTTCGAGGATCAGGCCGACCGCCATGGTCGCGATCTGCGCTTCCTTGCGGATGCGCGCGGCGAACGGCACCTGAAAGCCCGGCGTCCGCGCCACCAGATTCTTGTCGCGCGGCAATTTCATGCCGCCGGTCGAACAGTCGACCAGGTCGACGCCGCGCGACGCCAGTTCTTTCGCAAACGTCACGGAGTCCTCGATGGTCCAGCCGACGTCGATGCCGTCGACCGCCGAAATCCGGACAAATAGCGGCTTATCCGCCGGCCATTCGGCGCGCACCGCCTCGACGACGCTCAAGGGAAAGCGCATCCGGCCCTCGATGCTGCCGCTGTAACGATCGCCGCGTTTGTTGGAGATCGGCGACAGGAACGAATGCAGGAGATAGCCGTGCGCGGCGTGGATTTCGAGCGCGTCGAAGCCGGCGGCGATGACGCGCCGCGTCGCCGCCCGGTATTGGTCGAGCAACGCCGCGAGGTCGCCCTCGCTCAGCGCCGTCGGGCCGGGCGCGAGACCATCGAAAGCCTCATCGCCGACCGAAACAATCGGCCAAGTCTGTTCGCCGCGCAGCTTCACATCTTCTTCGTCGAGCCGCGTGCCGCCGTGCCAGGGTCGCCGTGTCGAGCCCTTCCAGCCGGAGTGCGCCAGTTGCATGCCGGCGGCGCTGCCGAAGCGATGCAGGAAATCGGTAATGCGTTTGAGTTGTGCTACCTGGGCATCGAGCCACAGTCCGTTGCAGCCGGACGTGATCCGCCCCTGCGCGGTGATCGCGGTCGCTTCGATGAAAATCAGGCCGGCGCCGCCGAGCGCAAACCGCCCGAGATGCACGAGATGAAAATCGTCAGCGAAGCCGTCGTGCGCGCTGTACATCGCCATCGGCGAGACGACAATGCGGTTGCGCAGGGTCATACTGCGAAAAGAGATCGGCTCGAACAGCAACGGCGTCTGTACGACGGCTTCGTCATTATCAATCGGTTGAATCGACATTGCTCACCATGAAATTAGCGCGGCCAATCCGTTATAAAGCAATTGCTGAGATTGTTCAGGCCGCGCGTTACGCTGCGGCTGTACCGATTCCGCGAACCAGATCGGCGGCCTTCTCGCCGATCATGATCGAGGCGGCGTTGGTGTTGCCGCTGACCACCGCCGGCATGATCGAGGCATCGGCGACCCGAAGCCCGTCGATGCCATAGACCCGCAGCGTCGGATCGACCACGCTCATGGCGTCGATCCCCATCCTGCAGGTGCCGGCCTGGTGATGATATGTCTCGCAGGTTTCGCGCAGCCATTGCACGCGCTCGGCCTTGGTTTTTGCCTTTGGCCAGACCGAGCGCTTGCGCCATCTGGCGAAGACCGGGCTTTCCATGATTTCGATGGCGACTTCGAGCGAGTGAAGGAGCGCGTTGAGGTCGGCCGGTTCGCTCAGATAGCGCGGGTCGATATGCAACGGCGCCTTCGGGTCGTCGGCGGTGAGTTTCAGTTCGCCGCGCGACACCGGGCGGATGATGCCCGGCGCCGTCGCATACGAGTTCGGCGGTATATCGAGCCCATGCTTCGGCGGCGCGTTGCACATGAACAGCGGCTGATGGTCGGGCGCCGGCAGCCGCGGATCGCTTTTGGCGAACAGGTGCGCCTCCAGCACGTTGTGCTTCGGCGCCGGAATCTCCCGGCTGGCCTCGTGGATGACGAAGCTCAGAAGATGATCGTGCAGGTTCGCTCCGACGCCGGGCAGGTCGGTGTTGACGGCGATGCCGAGCTTTTTCAGATCGTCCGCCGGGCCGATGCCGGAGAGCAGCAAGAGATGCGGTGAGCCGATGGCGCCGGCGCTGACAATGACTTCGCGCGCCGCGCGCGCGGTGCTGAGCGTGCCGTCGCGCTCATAGACGACGCCGCGGCAATGGCCGTGCTCGATCAAAAGCCGGTGGCTGTGGGCGCCGGTCTGAACGGTCAGGTTCCGTCGGTTGTGCGCCGGCTTGAGGAACGCCACCGCCGCGCTGCAGCGCTTGCCGTCGGGCGTCGTCGTGGTGTCGGCGTAACCGACGCCGAGGAGTTCGGGCCCGGAGAAATCATGGTTGATTGGATGGCCGGCTCCAACTGCGGCCTCGATGAAGACGTCGGTCAGCGGGTTCGGCGCGGTGTGGCGCGACACTGACAGCGGTCCGCCTGCGCCGTGATAGCGCGACGCGCCGCCGTAATAGTTCTCGGATTTCTTGAAGTAAGGCAGAACGCTCTCATAATCCCAGCCGGCATTGCCGAGATAGGCCCAGTGATCGAAGTCCGCCGGCGCGCCGCGTATATAAATAGCCGCGTTAAGACAGCTCGATCCGCCCAGAACTTTGCCGCGCGGCCAGCAGAGCGGCCGGTTGAGCACGGCGGCCTGCGGCGCCGTGGTGTAGGCCCAATCGAACGGTGTGCTCCACAATTCCCAGGCGCGATGCGGCGCGGAAATTCGCTCGTCATCGTCGGTGCCGCCGGCTTCGAGCAGGAGCACGTTGACCGAAGGATCCTCGGATAGCCGGGCTGCGATGGCGCAGCCCGCCGAGCCCGCCCCGACGACGATATAATCAAAATCCGACACCGCGTTCCTCCACCGTCATCCGCCGGCCGTCTGTCGCGGCCGGTCGACAAGCGCAGGATTATCCCAAGGAAAAACGGCAGGGATCAAGCGCGCCCTTACACATGCGCCTCGCTGTCGAGATGTGCCATTTGCGGCGCGTCGTAGCGGGTGCCGGCGGTCTGCTCGGGCGATACCGCCGCGTCGATGCGCGCGAGATCGGCGGCGGAGAGTTTCAAATCGAGGGCGCCGAGCGATTCCTTCAGTTGTTCGCGGCGGCGGGCGCCGATCACCGGCAGGATGTCGCTGCCGCGCGAGCGTACCCATGCGAGCGCCAGCTGTGCCGGGGTCGCGCCTTGCGCTTGGCCGATCTCGCGCAGCGCCTCGACAAGGCGCATGTTCTGCTCGACATTGCCTTGCTGGAAGCGCGGCATGCGCACAACGCGGAGATCGCCTTTGCTGCCGGCGGCCGGCAGGCGGCCGCTGAGCAAGCCGCGCGACAGCACGCCGTAGGCGGTAATCCCGATGCCGAGCTCGCGCGTGGTCGGCAATATCTTCTGCTCGATGCCGCGGCTCATCAGCGAATATTCGATCTGCAGATCGGCGACCGGATGCACCGCCTGCGCGCGCCGGATGGTCTCGGCGCCGACTTCCGACAGCCCGACATGGCGCACATAACCGGCGCGGATCATGTCGGCGATGGCGCCCACGGTGTCTTCGATCGGCACCGCCGGATCGAGCCGGGCAGGGCGGTAGATATCGATATAGTCGGTGCCAAGGCGGCGCAGCGTGTAGGCGACAAAATTCTTCACCGCCGCGGGCCGGCAGTCGACGCCGCTGAACGCGCCGGCTGGATCGCGCAGCGCGCCGAACTTGACCGAGATGACGACGCGGTCGCGCGGTGTGCCCTCGAGCGCCCGGCGGATGAGCATCTCGTTGTGGCCCATGCCGTAGAAGTCGCCGGTGTCGATCAGCGTGATGCCGGCGTCCACCGCCGCGCGGACCGTAGCGATGCTTTCGGCTTCATCCGCCGGCCCATAAACGCCCGGCGACATCCCCATACAGCCAAGGCCCAAAACGCCGACCGCCGGTCCGCTCCGGCCGAGTTTCATCGTTTCCATGATTTCCCTCAGAGCAAGCGCGCGTTCACAGATAGAGACTTTTCATCAGCGGCTCAGGATAGCGCAAGCCGGCGACGGCACCCACCGGAACGGCATCGGAAATCTGCGCGAGCTCGTCGTCGCGGAGCTGGACCGAAAGCGCGCCGATATTTTCCGCAAGCCGTTCTTTGCGCTTGGTGCCGGGGATCGGAATGATGTCCTCGCCCTGCGCCAACAGCCACGCCAGCGCCAATTGGCCCGGCGTACACTTTTTGGCGCGCGCGATTTCCTGGATCCGCTGCACCAGCGTCATGTTGTGGCTGAGATTCTCCGGCGCAAAGCGCGGGTGGCGGCGGCGCGCGTCGGTCTCGATCAAATCGCCTGGATTCTCGACGGCGCCGGTCAACAGCCCGCGGCCGAGCGGCGAATAGGCGACGAAGCTGATCTCGAGCTCACGCGTCGTGCTCAGCGTCTCGTCGGCCTCGGTGCGGTAGAGCAGCGAGAACTCGTTCTGCACGGCGGCGAGCGGGTGGACCGCATGCGCACGGCGGATCGTCTCCGGGCGCGCCTCGCTGATGCCGAGGGTGCGGACCTTGCCTTGCTCGACCAGCCGCGCCATGGCGCCGAAGGTGTCCTCGGCCGGCACGGTCGGGTCGACGCGATGCTGATAATAAAGATCGATCACCTCGACGCCGAGCCTTTTGAGGCTCTTCTCGCACGAGCTGATGACATATTCGGGCCGGCCGTCGGCGATCTTGCTGCCGCCGCCGCCGAGATTGCCGAATTTGGTGGCCAGCACCACGTCGTCGCGCCGGCCCTTGATGGCCTTGCCGACCAGCTCCTCGTTATGGCCGAAGCCATACATATCGGAAGTGTCGAGCATGGTGATGCCGCAATCCAGCGCCTCGTGGATGAGCGCGATGCCGTCGTCATCGCTGGTCTTGCCATAGACGCCGGACAACGACATGCAGCCGAGCCCGATGGCCGATACTTCGATGCCGGATGAGCCGAGGAAACGTTTGAGTAAGCTTTTACTGCTGGTCATTGCTGTTCACTTTCACAATCAGGTCACGTTGAGGCGCAACTGGTGGTAATTGGGTCGAGGACGCGCGCAGCGCAAGCATCGCCGAGGTTTTTCACTGCGGCAAGAGCGACGACTGGCTGCGCTCGACGCTTCGCCATCGTAGCGACATGGAGGCGCCGGAAAGTTCCGCTATGAGTCGGGGATGCAGGCAGACGACATAACCATGACTTCCGCCGCCATGACTTCGCGGCTGCCGGCCATTCCGGTGGTGGACGTCCGCGACGGCGGTCCGCCGCGCCATGCGCTGCAAAACCCGGCCAAGGCGCGGGCGTTGCGCGACGCCTGTCTCGGCATTTTCCCGCGCCCGGTCCAGCCGCTGGTGCCGTCGCTCGACCGGATTTCGCAGCGCTGGCTGATGCGCTCCTGCTCGCCTTATGTGCACGAGATCGAGCATATCGCCGATGCGCTCGACATTTCCGGCGTTTGGCTCCTCAACGCCTCGATGCAATGGGGCTGCACGTCGCTTGCCTGCGAGCAGGACGGCTCGCCGTGGCTGTTGCGCACGCTCGATTGGCCGTTCCATGGCCTCGGCCGCCATACCGAGCTTGCGCATATGAACGGCGAGGCTGGCGACTTCGTCAGCGTCACCTGGCCCGGCTACGTCGGCGTCCTCACCGCGATGGCGCCGCAGCGCTTTGCCGCCTGCATCAACCAGGCGCCGATGTGGCGGCGGACGCGGCATCGGTGGCTCCGGCCCTACGACTTCGCCGCCAATGCCGTGACGGTTTGGTCCGGCGACGGCCGCATGCCGCCGGATCAATTGCTGCGTCAGGCGTTCGAGGTCTGCGCCGACTATGAGACCGCGCGGCGGATGCTGGAGACGACGCCGCTGTCGCGCTCGGTCATCTACACGCTGGTCGGCTGTGCCGCGCGCGAGCGCTGCGTCATCGAGCGCACCGAAGACAGTTTTGTCACGCGCGGCGACGAGACCAGCGCCGCCAACGACTGGGTGCCGTGCCGGCCGGGCTGGGAAGGCCGGATCGGCACCCGCCGATTTCTGGTGTGCTCCTTCCAAGAGGCGGCGGATGTCAGCCGTGCGCGTCGCGAGTCGCTCGCAGCGTGGAACGGCGCTCTGGCGGGCGGCCCGTTCGACTGGGTGCGCCAGCCGGTGCTCAATCCGTACACGCGACTCGCGGTCGCGATCAATCCGGCAAGCGGCGTGCTGCGCGCCGTCGGCTACGATCTGAACGGGGGCCAATTGCCCGAGCCGGTGACGCAGATCGCCGAAATCCGCCAAGCCGCCTGAGCCGGGCGGCGACGACGGCCGCGATTTGCTTTCCGGTGACGCATTGCGCAATCTCCGATCGCAAAGCGGCAAGGCGATCGACAATGCCCAAGATCAAAAGCACGGACGGCACGGCGCTCCATTACGAAGAAGCCGGCACCGGCACGCCGGTGGTTTTCGTCCACGAATTCGCCGGCGATTACCGCACCTGGGAGCCGCAGATGCGCGCCTTCTCGCGCTCGCATCGGTGCGTCACTTTCTCCGCGCGCGGCTATCCGCCGTCCGACATTCCGAGCGATCCGTCGCGCTACGGCCAGGACATCGCCCGCAGCGACGTTGTCGCGATCATGGACGCACTCGGGATCGGCAAAGCACACATCGTCGGCCATTCCATGGGCGCCTATACGGCACTCCACATCGGCATCCGCCACGCTGAACGCTGCATTTCCGTGACGGCGGCGGGCTGCGGCTGGGGCTCAGTCGCCGATCCGGCGGCGCGCGAAGCGATGCGCAAGGTCGCAGCCGAGAACGCCAAGCTGTTCACCGACAACGACATCAAAACCGCGGCAGCGATCTACGCGGACGCGCCGGCGCGCCGGACGCACAAATACAAGGACCCGCGCGGTTTCGCCGAGTTCGCCCGCATGCTCAGCGAGCATTCGGCGCTCGGCCACGCGCTCACCATGTCGATGCTGCAGGCCAAGCGGCCGACGCTCTGGGACCTGGAGGCCGATCTGAAACGCTTCGCGGTGCCGCTTTTGGTCATCGTCGGCGACGAAGATGACACCTGCATCGAGGGCAGCGTGTTCCTCAAGCAAACGGTGCCGACCGCGGGCTTGCTGGTGGTTCCGCGCTCCGGCCACAACATCACCAGCGAAGAGCCGGCGATCATGAATGCCGCGCTCGCCGACTTTTTCGCCGCCGCCGAAGCGGGCCGCTGGCTGTCGCACAAGCCGCCGGCTTGATCCGCTCGTCCCCGCGGAGGCGGAGACCCAGACAGTTTCACCAAAAGTCAGCGCGCTCCCCCTGGATTCCCACCTTCGCGGGAATGAGCGGAGGAGTACGTGGCTCGGTGGGCTAATTAATCAGCGCCTGTAGCGGCGAGGGGATGCGGCCGCCGCGCGCGATCAGCCGGCGCGACGAGCGCGTGTTGACGGGGAGGACCGGCGCGCGGCCGAGCAGGCCGCCGAAATCGACGAATTCGCCGACACCTTTGCCAACCGCCGGGATCAGCCGCACCGCCGTGGTCTTTTTGTTGATCATGCCGATGGCGGCTTCGTCGGCGATGATCGCGGCGATCGTCTCCGCCGGCGTGTCGCCCGGAATGGCGATCATGTCGAGCCCGACCGAGCAGACCGCGGTCATGGCTTCGAGCTTGTCGATGGTGATGAAGCCGCGCTCGGCGGCTTCGATCATGCCGGCGTCTTCCGACAGCGGGATGAACGCGCCGGACAATCCGCCGACATAGCTCGACGCCATGGCGCCGCCCTTTTTCACCGCGTCGTTGAGCAGCGCCAGCGCCGCGGTCGAGCCGTGGGTACCGACGCTGTCCAGGCCGATCTCTTCCAGGATGCGCGCCACGCTGTCGCCCTCGGCCGGCGTCGGCGCGAGCGAAAGATCGACAATGCCGAACGGCAGGCCGAGCCGGCTCGCGGCGGTGCGCCCGACCAGTTCGCCGGCGCGGGTGATCTTGAACGCGGTGCTGCGGATCACTGAAGCGAGCGTGCCGAAATCGGCGTCGCCCGCCGCCTTGATGGCGCGCAGCACCACGCCCGGGCCGCTGACGCCGACATTGACCGTGCACTCCGGCTCGCTCGCGCCGTGAAACGCG
>Ga0210395_10001797_pt1 | contig 16644 bp, 15 predicted proteins | sample IncBWH4OmetaG_FD_150861 | JGI IMG/M metagenome (GOLD analysis project Ga0210395, IMG submission 150861) | Forest soil microbial communities from Barre Woods Harvard Forest LTER site, Petersham, Massachusetts, United States - Inc-BW-H-4-O ... | reverse complement strand
CAAATCGCACGGCTATTGTTTTCAAACACAGCACGCCATCGAACATTTCGGCAATACCGGCTGCACATACAACGATCAGGACTATGTCTATCAACAGGTTTTTTCCAACGACGAGCGCACGCAGGTCCAAAACATCCGCAACGACGAGCGGGCGCGCGGTTGCCAATGACGTCGCCAATCGGGCGCCGTGGCCAGCCTGTGCAATTTGACGCAAGCGCCGCTTTGCCCTTCCGCGTCACCAGACAATTCCTGTAGCCTCGTCGGGGCTGGGCGGAACGCCAAGCTCGCATGGGGGCATCACCATGAGACTTCGCCGCAGGAATTTTCTGCGTCTCGCCGCAGGTGCCGCCGCTTTGTCCGTTCTGCCGCGCGTAGCACGGGCCGACGCCTATCCGTCGCGCCCGGTGCACATCCTGTGCGGCTTCGCGCCGGGCGGCGCCGCCGACACCGTGGCGCGGCTGACAGCGGAATGGCTGTCGGAGCGGCTCGGCCAGCAATTCGTCGTCGATAACCGCCCCGGTGCCGGCACCAACATCGCAACCGAAGCGGTGGTGCAAGCGGCGCCCGACGGTTACACGTTGCTTCTGGTCACCGGCGCAAACGCCATCAATGCCACGCTTTATCAGCATCTCAATTTCGATTTCCTGCGCGACACGGTGCCGGTCGCCGGCGTCATTCGTGTCCCGCAAGTGATGGTGCTGAATCCGCAAGTGCCGGCGAAGACCGTTGCGGAGTTCATCGCTTACGCCAAGGCCAATCCGGGCAAGATCAATATGGGGTCCGGCGGCGTCGGTTCGACGCTGCATGTGGCCGGCGAATTGTTCAAGATGATGGCGGGCGTCAATCTGGTGCACGTGCCGTACCGCGGCGACGCTCCGGCGCTGGTCGATCTCATGGGCGGACAGATTCAAGTCATGTTCGACCTGACCGCCGCGGCTTTGCCGTTCATCAAGGCGGGAAAAATTCGCGCGCTGGCGGTGACGTCGGCGACCCGTACGCCGGCCCTGCCGGATCTGCCGCCGATCAGCGATGTCCTGCCGGGTTACGAGGCCACCTCATTCGAAGGCATCGCCGCGCCGAAGGACACGCCGGTCGATATCGTCGACAAGCTCAATAAGGCGGTCAATGCAGGCTTCACCGATCCAAAATTCAAGGCGCGATTGGCCGACCTGGGTGGCGACGGCATGCCGGGCACGCCCGCCGACTTCACCAAGGTTATCGCCGATGAGACCGGGAAATGGGGCAAGGTGGTCAAGTTCGCCGGCCTCAAGGCCGAGTGATCGGCTGCATCGACTTCACCACATCGACTTCACCGAAGAGGACAATCATGGAATTTCCGCGCCGCCGCTTTTTGCAATTGACCGGTGCTGCCGCGTTTGCGCCATTAGCGCGAGCGGCGCGCGCGGATACCTACCCGTCCCGCGTCGTAAGACTCGTCGTCGGATTCCCACCCGGCGGCGGCGCCGATTTGGCGGCCCGCATCGTCGTCAATGGCTTGTCGGATATCTGGGGCCAGCAGATCATCGTCGAGAACCGGCCCGGCGCCGGAACCAGACTCGCGCTTGACGCCGTCGCCCACGCCCCGCCGGACGGCTATACCGTGCTGCTGGAGCCGGCATCGCCGCAGGTGCAAGCCTATCTGTTCTCGACGCTGACATTCAATCCGGCGACCGACTTCGCGCCGGTGTCGTTGATCGGGACTTTTCCCGACTTCATCGCGGTTGCGAATAACTCGACATTCAAAACCTTGCCGGACTTCATTGCCTACGCCAAGGCCAACCCCGGCAAGGTCAGTTGGGCGTCGCCGGGCGTCGGCACGGTGCCGCATCTCGCAGGCGAACTGTTCAAGCACATGACCGGCCTTGAGATGACCCACGTGCCTTACCGCGGATTGACCGACGGCCTGATGACCGACCTCATGACCGGCCGGATCGACCTCATGTTCAACACCGCCGGTTCGCTATTGCAGCCGCTGCGCGCGAAACAGCTGCGCGGCCTTGCCGTGACGACCGCGCAACGCTTCCCCGACGAGCCGGAGCTGCCGACGGTCGCGGAACAGGGCGTGCCCGGCTACGACGTGTCGTCCTGGTACGGGCTATACGCGCCCGCGAAAACGCCGCCCGACATCATCAAGAAAATAAACGCCGACATGATCGCCATGCTGGGCCAACCGGCGATCAAGGAAAAATTTGCGCCGCTCGGCATTCTGGCCCAAGGCTCGACACCACAACAGCTTGCCGACAAGAATGCCGGCGACGCCGTGCTGTGGGAGCCGATCATCAAGGAAGCCAATATCAAGGTGGAGTAGGGCGGAAACAGGATGACATTTTCGCGTCGTAGGTTTTTGCATTTGGCCGCTGGCTCGGCAGCGGTTCCGGCGCTGCCGCATATCGCGCGCGCGGACGATTATCCGTCGCGGCCCATACACCTCATCATCGGCTACCTTCCCGGCGGTTCAGCCGACATGACGGCGCGGCTGTTCGGCCAATGGCTGTCGGACCGGCTCGGCCAGCAGGTCGTCGTCGAGAGCCGCGCCGGCGCCAGCACCAATATCGCCACTGAAGCGGTGGTGCGTGCCGCGCCGGACGGCTACACGCTGCTGCTTGTCTCGCCGGCGAACGCGACCAATGCCAGCCTCTATGAAAGACTCAACTTTGACTTTCTCCGCGATATCGATCCGGTGGCAGGGCTGATCCGCTTCCCCGATGTCGTCGACGTCAATCTGGCGCTGCCGGTGCGGACGATCCCGGAATTGATCGCTTACGCGAAAGCCAATCCGGGCGCGCTCAATTTCGGTTCGTCCGGCGTCGGCTCGACGCTTCATGTCGCCGGCGAATTGTTCAAGATGATGGCCGGCGTCGATATCGTGCACGTGCCGTATCGCGGCGGCGCGCCGGCGATGATCGATCTGATCGGCGGCCGCGTGCAGTTGATTTTCGACAATGTGCCGACCTCGGTCGAATTCATCCGGTCGAACAAGATCAGACCGCTGGCGGTGACCTCGGCGGCGCGCATCGAGCTATTCCCGGATTTGCCGACCGTGGCCGATTTCGTTCCAGGCTACGAGGCGAGCGCCTGGTACGGCATCGGCGCGCCGAAAGGCACGCCCACCGAGATCGTCGACCGGCTCAATCGCGAGGTCAACGCGATCCTTGCCGAGCCCGCGACCAAAGCACGGCTCGCGGAACTGGGTGCCTCGTTGTTACCCGGCTCGCCCGCCGACTTCGGCAAGCTCGTCACCGACGAAACCGGAAAGTGGGGCAGCGTCATACGTTTCGCCGGAATCAAAGCCGAATGAACGCAGCAGCTGGTCGTAGAGTGAGCTAGATGCCGCGATTCCAGAAATCGTAATAGCGCTCGATATTCATCGGCAGAAACGCCTTGTAGTTGGGCCATGCCGCATATTTCGGCAGCGAAATATCCTTCACCGCGTCGTCGTAGGATTTGCCCCGGGCGACCTCCTGCTTCACCGCGGCGGAGAGGTCCCGCAGATACGCGAGCTGGTCGCGGGCGTTGTCCTTGGTGCCGGTCTGCTTGCCGCCCGGGCCGGGATGGCCGGGGATGAGCGTTTCCCAATCAAGCGCGATCACCTTTTTCAGGCCGTCCTCGATGTCGGGAATGTAGGTGTCGGCCATTTCGCGGAACTGCACGCCCTGGATCGGGATCCAATCGACGGTGAAGATGATCTTCTCCTTGGGTAGCCGCATCACCAGCGTCGAGTCGGAATGGTTCTTGCCGAGATAGATGAGCTCGAGCGTAGTGCCGCCCAGCGTGATGACTTTCTTGTCGTCGACCACCTGATCCGGCACGACGACGTCGGCGGGCTTGAGCGCCTGGATGCGCTCCTTGGCGTTGCGCTGCGCCACGAAGGTTGCGCCCAAATCCTTGAACGGCTGGCCGCCGGCTGAGTGGTCGAAATGGCTGTGGCTGTAGATGACGTATTTGATCGGCGCCTTGGTCACCGCCTGGATGGCGTCGATATAGGGTTTTGCCGGCCGCCGCAGGCTGATCGGATCGGTGGCGATCACGCCTGCCGGCGTGACGATGAACATCGCCTGATGGCCGACATAGCGGAAAATGTAGACGTTGTCGGCGACCTTGGTGGTTGCCGTCGGCGGCGGCGCAGGCGTTGCGGCCGGTGCGGGGGCAGGGGCCGGCGCTGGCGCTTGCTGTTGCGCCTGCGCAACCAGCGCGCTGGCAATCAAGGCCGCAGCTACGCCGGCGTAATGAAGCCGCATCATGGTCGTTCTCCCTGCATGGTTATTTCTCGCTGCGCCGTAGAACACCGAGCACCCGGCAAATCTTCCGTGCGCCGTCCAAAATGGATCGGGCTTTGGCTCGCGCCGCAGCCGCCTGTATCCTCAGGCAGCCTTCGGCTCGGCGTCAAGCCGCGCCACCCAGCCTTCGAGGCCGGGTTTTGCCGCCGGATAGCGTGTCAGCACCGCCGGGTCGTGCCCGGGCACGACATGACGCGGTGCGCTCGCGAGCTTCTTCAGCGTTTCATAGCCCTCGACGACTTCCTCGACATTGTAGACCAGCGGAAAAACCCGGCCGCCGTCGATATGGGTGTAGAGGTGCGAAGCGTCCGCGGCGAGCACGATGTGGCCGAGCCGGGTTTTCACCCGCACCGATTGCAAGCCTTTGGAATGGCCGCCGATGTGATGCACGGTGACGCCCGGCACGATCTGGTCCTCGCCGTCGTGGAACGCGCAACGGCCGGTAAAGACCTTGCGCACCATGGCAATGACGTCCTCGACTTCGAATGGCAGGCGCAGCGCCCGATGGCACATGCAGCGCCCGGTGGCGTAGGCCATTTCGCGGTCCTGCAGGTGATAGCGCGCCTGCGGAAACAGATCGTAGTTGCCGCAATGGTCGTAATGCAGGTGGCTGATGATGACGTCATTGACGCTGTCGGGCGCGATGCCGAGCGCTGCGAGCCCTTCGCGTACCGGCTTGATCATCTCGCGCTGGCGCTTTTTGCCCATCGCCTCGTCGAAGCCGGTATCGACCACGATGGTGCCGGACGGCCCGACGATCGCCCAGACGAAGAAGTCGAGCGGCTGCAGCATGTCATGCGGATCGCCGTCGATGTAATTGGCCGATGCCGGGCGGGAGTGGTGGCCGTAACGGATCGCATAGACCTCGTGCACGTCGTCGCTCATGGAATTCCCTCCCGGTGTGTCCTCGCCGACGGCAATCCTTTCTTGCGGCCTTCGCCAAATCAAGGCCGTTGCGGCGTCAGGTCTTGCGCCATCCCGCGGCCGAAAGCTCAAAAGAACAATGAATTTTTTGCGGCCGGTTAACCCAACACCTTAATCCGACGTTCGGGGTCCATCGGCCACAATGGCGCGAAGGTGTTGAGGGGCCGCCATTGATGGGCCCTAATCGGATGTTTGGCAATTTTCGCCGCTTTTTTGCGCGGCATGACAGTTCAGCAGCGGTGTCTGGACCTGCGGCAGGGGCCGTCATTGAGGCGATTCCGCTGCGTCGCCTTTGGTGGGCCGCGATCCTCCTGCTCGGCCTTTCGGCCAGCGCGGTCGTTTGGACGATCTGGCAGCTGCGCACCGACGCCATCGGTGCCGCCGTCTCCGAAACGGGAAACATTGCGTCGGTTCTTGCCGTCCAGCTGTCGCGCTCGCTCAAGTCGATCGACACCGTGCTGCTCGAGATCAAGCAGTCGGCGGAGCGGTACGACATCGATTCTCCCGCCGACTTTCAGGCCGTCATCGGCCGCGGTGAATTCGAGCAATCGCTGACGAATTACCTTGCCCGACTGCCGCAGGTTTTCAGTATTGCGATTGTCGATAGGGAAGGGCAGATCGTCGTCTCGACGGCGGGTTGGGCGGCTACACGTTTCAACGTTGCCGGCCGCGATTTCTTTCGGAAGGCGCGCGATCGGCGGGACGGGCAGCTGACGGCATCGATCCCGGCCGTTAACCGGATCAACGACAGACAGACCATCGTCTTTTCCCGGCGCCTCGAAGACTCCAAGGGCAACTTTGTCGGCATCGTCCTTGCCGGCGTCAACACCAAGTATTTCGAGGATATCTATGGCGCCATCCAATCGGTCCATAGCTTGCTGTTCACGCTGCTCGATCCGGACGGAATCATACTATTCCGCCATCCGGATGGCGCTGACGCGGCGGGCAAGGCGCTTTCGAACAAAGCCATCTGGCTCGACGCCTTGTCGAAAGGCGATGGAGGCTTTCGCGTTTTCGGCCAAGCCGATGACAATATTCGCTACGTGTCGATTCGCAAGGTGCCGGAATATCCGCTGATCGTCGACATTTCGGTCACGGCAGCCACGACTCTCGCCATCTGGCGCCAGCGTGCGGCGGCGATCGGGCTGGGCAGCGCGATATTCCTGTTGTTCTCGTTCTATCTATTGCGAGCGATCACCAGGCAAGTTCGGCTGCTGAGCAATTCCGAAGCTTCGCTGGCGCAGAAGTCGCAGCAGCTCGATGCCGCGCTCAACAACATGTCCCAGGGCGTGGCGATGTTCGACGGCCGGCAGCGGCTGATCATCAGCAATACGCAGCTCGCCAATATATATCGCCTGACGCCCGAGCAGACCAAACCCGGCACTTCATTTCGCGCAATCCTCGAGGCACGGGCAGCCGTGGGCAGCGTGCCGCGGGACGTGCCGAACTTCGTCACCGACAGTCTCGACCATGTGTCCAGAGTAGGGCTCTCCCACTCGCTCTACGAATTGCGCGACGGGCGCACCGTTGCCGTCAGCCTTCAGGCGATGGACGGTGGCGGGTGGGTTTCGATCCACCAGGACATCACGGCGCAAAAACGCATCGAAGCCGAGCTCGAGCGTCTGGCGCGCCACGATGCTCTGACCGGCCTCGCCCAACGCTCGCTGTTTACGGAGAAAGCCGGTGCGGCGCTGGCCCGGATGGGGCGCGATGGTGAGGCGTTCTCGGTGCTGATGCTCGATCTCGATCGCTTCAAGACCGTCAACGATTCATTCGGCCACCCGGCCGGCGACGCGCTGTTGCGGGAAATCGCCCGGCGCTTGCTCAACACCACCCGCGAGGTCGATTGCGTGGCGCGGTTCGGCGGCGACGAATTTGCCGTTCTGCAGGCGCCCTGCAAGGATCAAAAAGCCGGCGCGATCGCGTTGGCGGATCGCATCCTCGCGGCCGTCACCGAGCCTTACGACCTTAACGGCCGCAAGCTCGTCCTTGAAACCAGCATCGGCATCGCGCTGGCGCCGCAGGATGGCGACGACGTCGACGCGCTGGTCAAGCACGCCGATCTGGCGCTCTACCGGGCGAAAACCGAAGGGCGCAACCGGTACTGCTTCTTCACCGCCGCCATGGAAGCGGAGGCGCGCAACCGCCGCGAGCTCGAGGATGACATGCGCAAGGCATTGTCGCGCCACGAGTTCGAGCTGCACTATCAAACCATCGTCGATCTCGAAAGCCGGCAGTGCTGCGGCGCCGAGGCGCTGGTGCGCTGGCGTCATCCGGAACGGGGTGTCGTGCTGCCCGATCGGTTCATCCCGGTCGCCGAAGACAGCGGCCTGATCGTTCGGCTTGGCGCGTGGATCCTCAGGCAAGCCTGTGCCGAAGCACGCAAATGGCCGTCGCGCTTGAAGGTGGCTGTCAACCTGTCGCCGGCCCAGTTCAAGCACGGCGATCTGTTGGCCGTTCTCAAGTCGGCGCTCGCCGACACAGGCTTGCCGCCGGAACGGCTGGAGCTCGAGATCACCGAGAGGGTTCTTTTGGAGAACAACGCGGAAAACCTCGCCATTTTGCGCGCCATCAAGAACCTTGGCGTCGCCATCGTGCTCGACGATTTCGGCACCGGCTATTCGTCCATGACGTATTTACGCATGTTTCCGTTCGATCGGATCAAGATCGATCAAACCTTCATCCAGAACATGACGCATCATGCCGCCGATGCCGCGATCGTATGTGCGGTCGCCGGCCTTGGACGCAATCTCGGCATTGCCACGGTCGGCGAAGGCGTCGAGACCGAGGAGCAGCTCATCGCCTTGCGCGCCGCCGGCTGTCAGTTGGCGCAAGGCTATCTGTTCAGCCGTCCGGTCCCTGCATCCGCGCTTGCCTTCGACCGCCCCATCGCGCTCCGGCAAGACCCGCGGGCCGCTTGAAGCGCTTTGTGCGCCGGCAAATCAACTCAGTCCCGGTACTCAGGCGGTTTGGTCTCCGACAGGAAGAACCACAGCACGACCGTAGCGGCGGCCGCCACCGCAGCAATGACGATGAAGCCGCTGAGGCGGCCAAATCCCTGAAAGTAGAAGCCGGTTGCCAGCGTGCTGAGCGACGCAGCCAGCCCGCTCGCCGCCCCTACGGCGCCTTGGGCGAGATTGAAGCGGCCGGTGCCCGCCGTCAGGTCGGTGATCACGACAATGGTCAGGACGCCAATGACGGCACCGGTAATGCCGCTGAGCACCTGGGCGACGATGAGGATTTCGTAGTTGGCGGTGAAGGCCAGGAGCGCGGCGCGAATGGGCTCGAGTGCAAAGCCGAGCAGCAAGAGTGGTCGGCGGCCGCGCTTTTCGGAGTGATAGCCGACCCACGGAGCAAATATCGCCACCACGATCTGCGGCACGATGATCAGGCCGGCCATCCAAATCGGCGACTGCTCCGTTGCCGTCGTTGCCAAGCCCTCGCCGACCAGCGGCAGCATCGACGCGTCGGCGAGCTGGAACAGCACGAGTGCGCCGGTGAACAGCACGAGCTTGTGGTTCCTGACGAGGTCGAGCACGCGGGCGTGGCGCGCATGGGTGCCGGTCGCGGCGTTGCGCGCCTTGGCGTAGTCGATGTCGGTAGAGCGGATGTAGCCGAGCGCGATCAGGGCGGGGATACACAGGCTCGCGGCCGCGATGAAGATGGCGCCTTGGGAAAAGTAGGCGCCGGTCAATCCCATCAAGGCCGCGGTCGCCGCGTGGCCTCCGGCGGCATAGCGATAGTTGCGCCCGGTGCGCACTGCCATCGCGCGCCGGCCGACGAGCCCCAGGCTGATCGCGCCGATCGCCGGCGTGATGATGCCGCCTGTCGTGCCCTGCAGCGCCGAGGCGAACAGTACCAGCAGGAAGGACGGCGCCAGCGCCAGGATCAGCGCGGCAGCGCCGATCATGACGATGCCGAGCGCGATCAGGCCGCGCTTCCAGGTCACCGCGTCGGCGAGAGCGCCGCCGGGAATTTGACTCAGCACGGCGGCGAGCCCGCCGACGGTCAGCACCACGCCGACGCTTGATTGCGTCCAGCCGAGATGGGCGAGATAGAACGCCGTGAAGGTGCCGAAGCCGGTCTGGACGTCGGCGATGAAGAAATTCATCCAGTCGAGGCCGCCGCGGCTGCGTTGCGAAGCCGGCGCGTGCAGCGACGCGCGGGCGTGGCGATAGCGGGCAACGGCCGCATGCAGGACGGTTTTCTTGCGATGACGGTTTTTCGTGGCCATTGCACAGACGGCGGAAACGGCGATGCCAGCCGTCCAGCTAACGGCGAGACGCAGGCCGGGGTTCCGCCCGATTGACGGCGCGTCAGGCCACGCGGTAGCGCGCAATCACGCCTTCATCGACGTCGATGCCCAATCCGGGTCCTTGCGGCACTTTCATGTGGCCGTCTGGCGCCGCAATGGCGTCGGCGCCGAGCGGCGTCGCTTCGAGCTCGCAATAAAACCGCTCGCACATGGTGTCGGGAAGGCGCGCGGCGATGACGTGCAGCGTCGCGATCAGGCCTGGGCCGAAATAGGGCGAGTGCGGCATGACGCGAATGCCATGCTGCTGCGCCACGTCGATCGCCTTGCCCATGGCGATGATGCCGCCGATCTTGGTGACGCTCGGCTGGAAAATGTCGAGCGCGCCAAGCTCGATGGCGAAGCGCGCCTCGGCAGCATGGCCGATATTTTCGCCGGCGGCGATAGTGACGCCGGTATCGCGGCGGATACGCGCCATGGTGTCGTAATCGTCGACCGGATCGACCGGCTCTTCGAGCCAGGCGAGATCATAAACCTTGAGCTTGCGCGCCATTTCGATGGCCTCATCCGGCGGCCACGCGCAATTGGTGTCGACCATGAGCGCGATGTTTGGGCCTGCGGCTTGACGAGCCGGGGCCACGGTCTCGACCAAATGCTCGTGCAGCTTGATCGCGGTATAGCCGCGTCCGATTGCGTCCTCGGTGTAACGGGCGACCAGATCGGGCTTGCCGTAGCGCAATAGGCTCGCATAGGTCGGAATGCGATCTCGCGTTGCCCCGCCGAGCAGGCGATGGATCGGCGCGTTCTGCGCCTTGCCGGCAATGTCCCACAGCGCGATATCGATGCCGGCGAGCGCAAAACTCACCGGCCCATGGCGCCCCATGGCGTGCAGCTTGCGCTGCAAGTCGGCCATGAACGCGGGCACGTCGGTGAATTCGCGGCCCTCGCACAGCGGCGCCACGACCCGCAAAATCGCCTCGCGCGTCAGCGCCGACACGGCAAAGCCGAACGCCTCGCCCCAGCCGGTAAGGCCCGCGTCGGTGTCGACGCGGACGAACAATGTCTCCATGTGCGTCCACGGCCCGAACGGCCGCATCGGCTTCGGCCCGCCATGCTCATAGGGCACGGCGATGAGAATGGGCTCGACACGGGTGATCTTCACGTTTTCCTCCTGGCTTCCAGGCCTCGGGGACATTAGACAGCAAGCCAGCGCCCCGCGCAGCGTGATTCTGCAATGGCTGGACCCGCAGAACTATCCGAAGTGGCCTCGTTGCTGATGCAAGGATTGGCGCTGCATCAAGCCGGGCGCCTGGCCGAGGCGGAAAAGATCTATAGCCAAATCCTTGCCGTCGATCCGGATCAGTTCGACGCCCGACACCTGCTCGGCTTCATATTTCATCAACGCGGCGATCCTGCGCAGGCGGTCCGTCACATAGACCTGGCGCTGCAGAAAAATCCCCACAACATCCTGGCGCTGAACAATCGCGGTATCGCGCTCAATGCGCTCAAGCGGTTCGACGAGGCGCTGGCGAGTTACGACCGGGCCATCGCCTTGCGGCCGGATTTTCTTGAGGCGTTGATGAATCGCGGCAATACGCTGCAGGAATTGCAGCGGTTCGACGAGGCGCTGGCAAGCTTCGACCACGCGGTTGCGGTGCGGCCCGATCACGTTGACGCATATTATAATCGGGCAAATACCCTGCACGCGCTCAAGCGGTTCGACGAGGCGCTGACGAGCTTCGACCGCGCCTTGGCGCTGCGGCCGGACTTTGCGGGGGCATTGGCCAATCGCGGCGTCACGCTCCACGCGCTCGCGCGCTTTCAGGATGCGCTGGCGAGCTACGATGCCGCGGTCGCGCTGTGGCCGGACGGTGACGCGGTATTCGCCAATCGCGGCATAACGCTGCACGCGCTCAAGCGGTTCGACGAAGCGCTGGCGAGCCTCGACCACGCGTTGGCGCTGCGGCCGGACAATGCCGAGGCGCTGGGCAGCCGCGGCGTGACGCTTCATATGCTGCGGCGGTTCGACGAGGCGTTGGCGAGCTACGATCGCGCGTTGGCGCTGCGGCCGGACCATGCCGAAGTCCACTCCAACCGCAGCGTGGCGCTTTTTGAATTGAAACGATTTGCCGAGGCGCTGGCAAGCTGCGACCGGGCGCTCGCGCTGCAGCCCGATTACCCCGAGGCGCATTCAAGCCGCGGCAACGCCTTGAGCGTGATGAAGCGATTCGACGAGGCATCGGCAAATTATAATCGTGCGCTGGCGCTGCGGCCCGACTATGCGGAAGCACACACCGGCTTCGGCGTTACACTGCATGCGCTCAAGCGGTTCGACGACGAGCTACGGTGTTACGAGCGCGCCCTTGCGGCGCGGCCGAATTTCGTTGAGGCGCACTACAATCGGGCTTTGTGCCGGCTCCTGATCGGCGATTTCGATCGCGGCTGGGCCGAGCATGAATGGCGATGGGAAACCGAGCAGTTCAAGCACAGCAAGGTGAATTTCGCGCAGCCGCAATGGACCGGATCGCGGGAGATCGCCGGCAAGACTATTCTGCTCCATGCCGAGCAAGGTTTTGGCGACACCATTCAGTTCTGCCGCTACGCACCTCGGGTCGCGGCGTTGGGCGCACGCGTGATCTTGGCCGTGCAAGAGCAGCTGCGCGATTTGTTGCGTAGTCTTGACGGCGTGGTGCAGGTGGTATCGATGGGCGACGCCGTGACGCCGTTCGATATGCATTGTTTTTTCCTCAGCCTGCCATTGGTGTTCGGCACAAGGCTTGCGGCGATACCGGGCGAGACGCCTTATCTGCGCGTGTCCTCGCAAGCGGCGGCGAACTGGAGCGCGCGGCTGCCGCCAAAAACCCGTCCGCGAATAGGCATGGCCTGGTCCGGCCGGCCGGACCACAGCAACGATCAAAATCGATCGATCGATCTCGCCTCCTTTTTGTCGCCGCTTAAGGGGATCGACGCGACATTCGTCAGCCTGCAACGCGAGGTCCGCGCCGCCGATGCAATCGTTTTGCAAGAACGGAGCGATCTTATCCATTTCGGCAACGAGCTGAAGGATTTCTCCGACACCGCGGCGCTGGTTGCGAATCTGGATCTCGTCATTTCGGTCGACACCAGCGTCGCCCATCTCGCCGGCGCGCTGGGCAAGCCGGTTTGGATTCTGTTGCCCTTCATCCCCGATTGGCGTTGGCTGCTCGAACGCAACGATAGTCCGTGGTATCCGACGGCGCGGCTGTTTCGGCAGGACGACAGCCGGCTGTGGGACGGCGCTTTTGCGCGCTTGCGTGCCGCTTTGGACGACTTTTTGCACCGGCAGTGACCGCAGTCTCTCTTAAAAATAATAGTTAATTCAATAAGATAAGACAAAAACGCCCATTTGTGCTTGAGGTCACATCCCAAACGCCCCGAAACGCGTTGACTAGCATTAAGAACACTTGGGAGAGCGTGATGAATCATTCAATTTACAGCGCCGACCGCGCGACACATTTGAAGATTGTCGTGGTCGGCCTTTTGTGTGCGATTTTGGTCGCGGCCGTCGGTACGTTCGCTCACATCAGCGACGTCGACCTCGGCACCACGCAGCTTGTCAAGGCGGGCCAGCCAACGGCCGTGACCGGACGGTTGCCCGACATCCGCTAACGTCAGTTTGTATCGTCAACGTCAGAGAGGGAGGCACGAGTCATGCCCCCACATGTCACCGAGCGTCCAAATTCCTCACGCTATGACGGCATCGAAATCATGACGATCGGCCTCGGCGTCGTGCTGATCGTCGCCATGGCCTGCGTATTCGGGATTTGATTTTGCGACACGGCGCTGACCGTCGCGTCGCAAGCCGTCGAGCCTAGTACACGACAACGCTGCGGATGCTTTTGCCCTCGCGCATGAGGTCAAATGCCTTGTTGATGTCGGCAAGCGGCATGGTGTGGGTGATCATCGGGTCGATCTCGATTTTCTTGCGCATATACCAATCGACGATTTTTGGCACGTCGGAGCGGCCGCGGGCACCGCCAAAGGCGGTGCCGCGCCAGACCCGGCCGGTGACCAGCTGGAACGGGCGCGTCGCGATCTCCTGTCCCGAGCCGGCGACGCCGATGATGATGCTCTGGCCCCAGCCGCGATGGCAGCTTTCCAGCGCCATGCGCATGAGGTGGACATTGCCGACGCATTCAAAAGTGTAGTCGGCGCCGCCGATCTGGTCGGCGCCACTCTTGGTCATGTTGACCAGATGGGCGACGAGGTCGCCGTCGACGTCCTTCGGATTGACGAAATGGGTCATGCCGAAGCGCTCGCCCCAGGCTTTCTTGTCCGGGTTGAGATCGACGCCGATGATCATGTCGGCGCCGGCGAGCCGCAGCCCCTGGATGACGTTGAGCCCGATGCCGCCGAGCCCGAACACGATTGCTTTTGCGCCCGGCTCGACCTTGGCGGTGTTGATCACCGCGCCGATGCCGGTGGTGACGCCGCAGCCGATATAGCAGACCTTGTCGAACGGCGCGTCGTCGCGGATTTTTGCCACCGCGATTTCCGGCAGCACGGTGAAATTGGCAAACGTCGAGCAGCCCATATAGTGGTGCAGTTGTTTGCCATCCAGCGAAAACCGCGACGTGCCGTCGGGCATCACGCCCTGGCCCTGGGTGGTGCGGATGGCGGTGCACAGGTTGGTCTTGCGCGACAGGCATGACGGGCAGTTGCGGCATTCCGGGATGTAGAGCGGAATGACGTGGTCGCCCTTTTTCACCGTGGTCACGCCGGGGCCGACATCGACGACGATGCCGGCGCCCTCGTGGCCGAGGATCGCCGGAAACAACCCCTCGGGGTCGGCGCCCGAAAGGGTGAACTCATCGGTGTGGCAGATGCCGGTCGCCTTGATCTCGACCAAGACCTCGCCGGCACGCGGGCCTTCGAGCTTCACGGTGGTCACTTCAAGCGGTTTGCCGGGGCCGAAGGCTACGGCGGCGCGAACATCCATGGTGCTCCTCGCGTGCTTTGCAAAAGCGTGGCTTGGTGATTGACTGCCTGCGGTGACGATTATCCGGAATTTCGTCCCCATAATGCAATGGTTCGGGAGCCGACCATGGCGGATGCGCCCGCGCCGCGGCTGGAGTTGATCTTTACGGCCAACGTCGCGGTCGATCCGCCGCTCGATTGCGGCGACATCGGCAAGGGCACACGCCGCATCGTCCCGATCACCGGCGGCGAATTTTCCGGGCCAAAGATTCGCGGCAAGGTGCTGCCGGGCGGCGCCGATTGGCAGATCCTGCGCAGCGACGGCGTGTCCGAGCTCGAGGCGCGCTACACCCTGGAAGCCGACGACGGCGCGCTGATCAATGTCCGTAACCTTGCGCTGCGCCACGGTCCGCCCGACGTGATGGCGGCGCTCGCTGCCGGCCGTGCCGTCGAGCCCGGCAGCTATTACTTCCGGGGCGCCACCTTCTTCGAAACCGGCGACGCGCGCCATGACTGGATCACCAAGTGCATTGTCGTCTGCAGCGGCGAACGCGAGCCCGCCGGTGTAAAACTCAATTTTTATAGGGTGCTGTGATTTGATCGAGCATTTGCGCCGCTTGTCGCCGGGCATCCTGCTCTGCGTCGCGATAACGATCATCGCGATCCTGCTGCAGGCGGTCGAGGTCCATTTCGCCGGCCAGGCTTATCTCGAAGCGCTGGTGCTCGCGATCCTCTTGGGTGTCGCCATTCGCACTGCGTGGACGCCCGCAAAGCCCTTCGTCCCCGGCATAGCGTTCAGCGCGAAATTCCTGCTCGAGGTCGCGGTCGTCATGCTGGGCGCGTCGGTCAGCGTCGCGATCGTCTTGGCGCTCGGGCCGATCCTCCTCGTCGGCATCGCCTCCGTCGTCGCCATGGCGCTCGGCTCGAGCTTTGTCATTTGCCGCATGCTCGGCTTGCCGTTGCGCATGGCCATTCTGATCGCCTGCGGCAATTCGATCTGCGGCAATTCGGCGATTGCCGCCGTGGCGCCGGTGATCGGCGCCGACGGCGACGACATCGCCGCATCGATCTCGTTCACCGCCGTCCTGGGCGTCGTCGTCGTCCTGACCCTGCCGTTGCTGGTTCCGATCCTGCAATTGTCGCTGACGCAATACGGCGTGCTGGCCGGCTTGACCGTCTACGCCGTACCGCAGGTGCTGGCGGCGACCTTGCCGATCGGCGCCTTGAGCAATCAGGTCGGCACGGTGATCAAGCTGGTGCGGGTGCTGATGCTGGGCCCGGTGGTGCTTGGCCTGTCGCTGCTTGCGCGAGACCTGCGAACCGATCCGCGGCTCGATCGCGCCAATCGCCGCAGCCCGGACCTGCACGAGCTTGTGCCGTGGTTCATCACCGGCTTCCTCGTGGTCCTGATCGTCCGCTCGCTGGGACTGATCCCACAAAGCGCGTTGCCCACCATCACCCACGCCGCCGCGACATTGACGACCATCTCGATGGCGGCGCTCGGCCTGGGCGTCGACGTTCGCGTCGTGGCGAAGAGCGGCGTGCGGGTGACGCTCGCGGTGACGGCGTCGCTGATTATTCTCGGCCTGATCAGCTATGGGCTCATCCGCCTCGTCGGGGTATCCTAGCGATCCACTATCTCGCTCGTTCCAGCCAGCGCTTCAATGCCACGGCGTTGTTATGGGCCTCATCGCGGGCCGCATAGAGCAGCGTCACCGGTCGGCTGCGCGGCAGCTTGCGTAACTCCGCAAGCGCCGTCCGCGCCGGCTCCTGTTTGAGCTCGCGGCCGTAGGCCTTGACGAACTCATCCCATTTTGCCGGGTCGGCATGCACCATGCGACGCAGCGCGTCGCTCGGAGCGAGGTCTCTCAGCCACAGATCAATATGCGCCTTCTGCTTGGCGACGCCGCGCGGCCACAGCCGGTCGACCAGCACGCGCAAGCCATCGTCCTTGCGTGCGGGCTCGTAAATCCGCTTGATGCGAAAGCGGCCGGCCATCTTTGCCGGCCGGGCGGTCTTTCCCGGTGATTTGGTCGCGGGCATTTGGCTGCGGCCTCGCGCTTAACTCGTCTCCGGCGCAATCACGATCTGCGTCTGTGTCACCAACGCGCACAGTCTACCATCGTTTCGCGTGATGCGGGTCTGCCAGACCATGGTGGTACGGCCGCGATGCAGCGGCGTGCATTCGGCGCGCGCGATGTCGCCGACGGGGATCGGCGCGAAGAAATTGGTCTT
>Ga0210395_10001794_pt1 | contig 16648 bp, 18 predicted proteins | sample IncBWH4OmetaG_FD_150861 | JGI IMG/M metagenome (GOLD analysis project Ga0210395, IMG submission 150861) | Forest soil microbial communities from Barre Woods Harvard Forest LTER site, Petersham, Massachusetts, United States - Inc-BW-H-4-O ... | reverse complement strand
AAAAACTCGGATCCTACCTGAAGGAACTTATGAGCAATCGTGAGCCAGCTTCGCGCCCTTCGCTTTCCCGGTCACAAGTCCGGATTCAACCCTGACATGCCCCACGTCACCCACATCAGCCTGACCTACGGAGCATATGAGCGGGCACTCGATTAGCCAAGACCTTCGCCAGCGCCAGACGCAGCAACTCGTGCTTGCGCCGCAATTGCGGCAATCTTTGAAAATTTTGCAGGTCGCCGCGCTCGACCTGCGCTCCGTCATCCAGCAGGAGCTGCAAAACAATCCCACGCTCGAGGAGATGCCCACGGACGACGCGAGCTTCGAGAAGGAAACCGGCACCGACAACAACGAGGCCGGCGATGCCGCGGAGACCCGCGAGGAAATGGATTTCTCCAAGGAGTTTGAGATCCTCTCCAAGCTCGATGACGACTGGCGCGATCACATGTCCCAGGCCGGCGGCGCGCAACCTTACACGAATGAGGATGCCGAGAAACGCCAGCATTTCTTCGATTCGCTCGTTACCGAGACTTCGCTGCAAGAGCACCTCATGCGCCAGGCCGAGCTGGCCGATATCGATCGCCCCATGCTCGATGCCATGCGCCATCTCGTCGGCAGCCTCGATGACCATGGCTTTCTCACGCAAACGCCGGCCGATATCGCGCTGCAAACCAACCTGCCGCTCGAGATCGTGCAGGCCGCGGTCAAGCTCCTCAAAACCTTCCAGCCGCCCGGCATCGGCAGCCAAAACCTACCGGAATGCCTGCTCACCCAGCTTGCCGCCAAAGGCCGCGGCGAATCGCTCGCGGCGCGCATCGTGCGCGATCATTTCGCGCTGCTCACCCGCCGCCGCATCCCCGAGATCGCCCGCAAGCTCGGCGCGCGGATGGACGACGTCCAGGCGGCCATCGAGGACATCGGCGTCCTCGATCCCGCACCCGGGCGGCGTTTCGCCGAGGACAGCAACCGCGTGGTCTCGGCCGACGTCACCGTCGAGAAGGACAGCGGCGAATGGAAAATCATCCTCAACACCGACTATATCCCGCGCCTGCGCATCTCGAATACCTACAAGGAGCTCATCGCCAAGGGCGCGCTCTCTAAAAGTGAACGCGACTACCTGCGCGAGCACATGCGCTCCGGCAAGTTTCTCATCAATTCCATCCAACAGCGCCAACAGACCATCGAGCGCATCACGCGAGAAATCATCAAGGTCCAGGGCGAGTTTTTCGAGCACGGCGTGTCGAAACTGAAGCCGCTCACCATGACGCAGATTGCCGAGGTGGTCGGCGTGCACGAGACCACGGTCAGCCGCGCCATCGCCAATAAATACATCAAAACCCCGCACGGCGTCTTCGAGTTCAAATATTTTTTCACCCCGGGTTACCAGGCGGACAGCGGCGCCTCCGTCTCAAACACCAGCGTGAAGGAAATGATCAACGACCTCATCATGCTCGAGGACAAGGCCCATCCGTTGAGCGACCAGGAAATCGTCACCAAGCTGCAGGAAAAAGGCATCAACATCGCCCGCCGCACCGTGGCCAAGTACCGCGAAGAACTCGGCATGCTACCCAGCAATCTCCGGCGCGAGTACGGATGAGCCGCCTTCGCCAAGGCTTCGGCGTGCCAGGGCCGAATCGTTCTTATACTCCTAATCGTTATCGTTCTCCATTGTTATTCGGCCTTGGTCATTGGGTTGTAGTTGGTAATTGGTAGTTAGTATCTAGTCGTTAGTGCTTGGCACTTGGTACTTGGTACTTTCACAGCATGAGGCTTGGCTCGATCTGCAGTTCCATGCCGCGCGTATCCGTGCCATCCGCATCGGCCCACGCGGCAAAGGCGATCATGCCGGCATTGTCACCCGTGTGTTGCGGCGCCGCGGCTAACAGTGGCACCCGGCGTTCGCGCGCCAGCCGGCCCAGCGCCGCCCGCAGCAGCTGGTTGTGGGCCACGCCACCCGAAAAACCGAGGCTGCGATAGGATTGGGCCCGCCCTTCGACAGGCTCAGGGCCGCGTTCCACCGCGGCCGCGGTCTTTCGCACCAGCGCATCAATGACCGCTTGCTGATAGCTCGCGCACAAATCCGCCATCCGCACCGGCACCTCAGCCACCGGCATTTTTTCGAGCAAATAGCGCAAGCTCGTCTTCAGCCCGGAAAAACTGAAATTCAAATCATCGCGCCGACCGATGCCGCGCGGAAAATCAAACGCATCCGCGCGGCCGCCTGCCGCGATTTTCTCGATCAGCGGTCCGCCGGGATAGCCGAGGCCGAGCAGCTTCGCCCCCTTGTCCAGCGCCTCGCCCGCCGCATCGTCGCGCGTCGAAGCCTGCGTCGCAATCCGCCGGTCTACTTGGATGGAAAAAAGTAGCGTGTTTCCGCCCGACACGATGAGCCCGAGATGCGGCAGCAACCCGACCAGCCTGGCGTCGAACGCCGCCGGATCCTCCGCATGCAGCGCGATGAACGGCGACCACGCGTGAGCCCGCAGGTGGTTCACGCCTGCCAGCGGCACGCGCAAGGCCAGCGCGAGGGCCTTGGCCGCGGCCACGCCCACCGCGAGGCAGCCGGCCAGGCCCGGGCCGCACGTCACGGCGACTTTTTCCACGCGCGAAAATTCCTCTGTCGTCCGCACGCGGGCAAACAGCGGTGCAAACGTCCGCAGGTGCTCGCGCGTGGCGAGGTCGGGCACCACCCCGCCATGGCGCTCGTGCAGTGCGATCTGGCTGTGCACCCACTCGCCGGCCAGCCCGCGCACCGGATCGAAAAACGCGACCGCCGTCTCGTCGCACGAGCTTTCGAGCGCGAGGATCATTTGGCCGACAGGTCGGACCCGCTGTTCGCGGCGAAAGCCTGCACGCCGCGCAACACGTCGATCGCAGCCTGGAGCTGCCGGTCCTCGATGGGCGCGAAACCGAAGCGTTCGGCAAACTCCTTGGGATCGGTGATGTCGTCGCGCTCATCCTGCAGGCGGATTTTTTCGTCCTCATCGGCCGAGAGCACGACTTCGACCTGCGGGCTGACGCCATGCTCGTGGATGGGCACGCCACTCGGCGTATAGTAATGCGCGGTCGTCAGGCGCAACCCCTCGCCGTTCTTGAGCTTGAAAATCGACTGCACCGAGCCCTTGCCGAATGACCGTTCGCCCACGATCACCGCGCGATTGGTGTCCTTGAGTGCGCCGGTCACGATTTCGGCGGCACTCGCACTGCCGGCATTGACAAGCACGGCCATGGGCAGCGTGAGGGGATCGCCGTCGCCCTCGGCCCGGTATTCCTCGCGGTCGTCGGGCTGCCGGCCCTGGGTGTAAACGATAAGTTCGTCCTTTTTGAAAAACGGATTGGCCACCGCCACCGCGGCGTCGAGCAGTCCGCCGGGATTGTCGCGCAGGTCGATGATCAGGCTCGTCGCCCCATCGTGCAGCAATTTGTCGAGCGCCTTGTCGAACTCATCCGCGGTGTTGTCCGAAAATTCCGTCACCTGCAGATAGCCGATCCCGCCCGGCAGCAGGCGGACGCTGCGCACGCTGTCCATCGTGATGGCTTCGCGCGTGAGCGTAACATCGATTTTTTTCTGCGTGCTCGCGCGAAACAGACTCACCCTCACCTTGGTCTTCAGTTTGCCACGCAAGCGCCCAACCACCTGGTCCATGGTTGGCTGGTCGAAGGGCTGGCCGTCCACGCTCACGATCTGGTCGCCGTGCATGATGCCCGCACGTGCGCCCGGCGTGCCCGCGATCGGCGCAATCACGATGACTTTGCCCTTCACGATATCGATTTCCACGCCGATGCCGCCAAAATCGCCATCCATCTCGTTCTCGAGATCATCGTAATCCGCCGCGTTAAGAAACTCCGAGTGCGGATCGAGCGAGGCCACCATGCCCTGCAGCGCCGCGCGCGTGAGCTGCTCCGGGTCCGCCTTTTTTTCGTCAAAGTAGTTTTCATGCACGAGCTTGAGCACGCTGGCATAATAGCTCGTCGCGCGATCCACGTCGCGATTGGGAAACAAACTCCACACCAGCGAGAGCCGGCCGGCCAGCAGCGTGAGGGCTGCGCCGATCATAGTGCCCGCGACAATGGTGAGAATGCGTTTGTGCATATCCGCCACTGTGTGCATCTGCTTCGTTTTGTAAATGCGTTCATCCACTCAATTTCTTGATCTTTTCCGCGACCACGCCGGCCCCGCGGGCACGATGACGTTTGCCAATTTCATGCAGCTCGCGCTTTACGATCCCTCGCTCGGCTATTACCGCCAGCCGCGTCGCCGCGTGGGCCGCGCGCCGGGTACGGATTTTTTCACCGCGAGCAGCTCGCCGCTGTTCAGCGAACTCGTCGCCGCGGCCTGCACCTCGCTGCTCGCCGCGCACCACGCGCACCCGCGCGATTTTACCTTGGTCGAGATCGGGGCCGAATCCTTCGACTCGGCCCAAGGCAGGCCTGAGTCCAGTGTCCTCGCAAACACGCCGCATCCTTTTGGTGCGACAAAAACTTTCCGCCTGGGCGATCCGCTCGAGTTGAAAGGACCCTGCGTGGTGTTTTCCAACGAACTTTTCGACGCGCAGCCGTTTCACCGCTTTGTCTTTCGCCGCGGCGCGTGGCGCGAACTCGGCGTGGCCCTGCGCGATGGGTCGCTAGTCGAAGTCGAATTACCTGAAGCCACCCCTGCCCTGAGCGCGATCGAAGGCCCTGCCCCGAGCGGTTCGACCGGGCTCACCGGAGCCGAAGTCGAGGGGCCTGCCCTGAGCAAAGTCGAGGGGTACTGCATCGACGCGCCGCTGGAGGCCGCCACGCTCGCCGGGCAAATCGCCGCGCAACCGTGGAACGGACTTTTTCTCGCCTTCGACTACGGTAAAACCTGGAGCGAACTCGCGGAAGCCACGCCAGCCGGCACCGCGCGTGCGTATTTCCGCCATGCGCAATCGAACGATCTCCTTGCCCGGCCCGGCGAGCAGGACCTCACCTGCCACGTGTGCTGGGATTGGCTGGCCGCCGCGCTCGCGCACCACGGCTTTTCCGCGCCACCGGTCGAGTCGCAGGAAAGTTTCTTCGTCCACCACGCCGCCGATTTCCTGGCCCAGGCGACCGCAGCCGAGGCCGGCCGCTTCAGCGAAAAAAAGCTCAGCCTGCTGCAACTCCTGCATCCCTCGCACCTCGGGCAGAAATTCCAGGCCCTGTGGGCGTGGCGAGGTTGAACAAAGCTGAAAAATTCCCCTTGCTTCAGGGGGAGGCGCTCTGTACTTCTGACCGTTCAACACGAGAAAACCTATGGCCAGAATTTGTGCAATCACCGGCAGACGCCCCGTCAAGGGCAGCATCATCAACCGCAAGGGTCAGAGCAAAAAGAGCGGGGGCATCGGCACGCACGTGACCAGCATCACGAAGCGCAAGTTCCGCCCAAATTTGCAGCGCATCCGCGTGAAAATGCCCAATGGCGGCACCAAGCGCATGCTGGTCTCGGTCAAGGCAATTAAGGCCGGCCTCATCGAGAAGGCCTAAGTGGTCGAAGTTCAAGGTAACAAGTAACAAGTTCCAAGATTCAGGATTGTCGCCTGGTTTCCTTGGAATTTGTCCTTTTGGAGTTTTGCGTTTTCACGCACCCATTCTTGGTACTTGTTACCTACCACTTGGTACTTGTTAGCTGTTACCTGCTACTAGCGTCGGCTCGGATGCCGGCGCTTTTCAGGCAACGTTCTCGAGGGGAAACCGGATCGTGTAACGCATCCCGTGGTCGCGTTCGATGGCGAGGGTGCCCTTGATCTGCCCGGCGAGCATTTCGACCAGTTTCAAACCCAGTCCGTCCGGCTTGGTTTTTGCGGGCGCATCCACCGCGCCATCGTTGGCCACCATCAACTCGCCTTGTCCGCCATCGGCGGCATGCAGCGCCACCTGCACGGCACCCTTGGCGCGGCCGGCAAAAGCATGCTTGAGCGAGTTGGTCAGGAGTTCGTTGGTGATGAGACCGAGCGGAATGGCGATATCGAGGCCGAGCAACAGGCTGTCGACGTCAACCGCAGCATCGATGCGAGTGCCGGTCGGATGGGACTTCAGCACCATGGACACAAGGTTTTGCAGGTAGCCGGGAAGATCGATACGGGCGAGATCGCCCGAGTGATAGAGCCGTTGATGGATGAGCCCCATGGTGGAAATGCGGTTCTGGCTTTCCTCGAACATGGCCTGCACCTTCGGGTCATTGGCCTGGAGCGCCTGCAGCGAAAGCAGGCTGGAAATGATCTGCATGTTGTTCTTCACGCGGTGGTGGATCTCCCTCAGCAAAATTTCTTTCTCCACCAGAGCCATGCGCAAATGTTCCTGGATTCGCGCCCGCTCGAGAGCATAGCGCAGCGTGCGCACAAGCAACTCGGCGCCCGTCGTGTCCTTGACCAGGTAATCCTGCGCCCCCGCCTGAATGGCGGCGATGGCCGTGGCCTCGTCTTGCAGGCCGGTCAGCACGACAATCGGCGGCGCCGGCACCGCCGCACGCAGCGTTTCGACCGCATCGAGCCCACGGGCATCGGGCAGTGAGAGATCGCAGAGAATGACATCGAAATCTTTTGAGGCCATCTCGGCGCGCGCCTCGCTCACTCGCGTCGCGACCGTCAGCGTGAAGCGCAGGTTCTCAGAAGCGTTGAGCATTTCGCGCAGCAAAAGCTCGTCGTTGGTATTGTCTTCAACGAGAAGAATGCGAATGGTCGGCTCTCGATTGGAGGGCATGGCCTACGATATAACTTGCGTGAAACAATTCTCGCCGACTCACGGGCGTCGGCCACGTTAACACATCTTGGTTGCATTTCAACCCGGCGGCGCAATTGGCGTGAGATTTCCGCGCCAAAGTTCGCGATAAACGGCATTGTCGGGGCACTCGATTCGGCCCACGTCGAACCGGCGTTCCTCGACATATTCCAGCCCGTAGTGAAAGGCGGCCAGCAACAGCGGATAGGAAAACTCCACGTCCGGCTGCCGGTGCAGCGTGCTGCGGCAAAATGCAAGGTAGTCGATGCCGGCCTCTAGGTTGGTCCGCCAGTCCCATACCGCCGGCTCGAAGGGCTCGCTGGACACGTCGGCCCAGGCGCGGGGTTTGAGTTGGAGCAGGCCGCAGGCCTCGCCGTTGCGGGCGCGCGGATCGAAATTCGATTCGGCCGCGACCAGCGCGTAAATAAACGCCGGATCGATCCGATACCGCGTGGCCTGCGGCTGGATCGCCGTCCAGATCTCGGCCCGGGTCGGCGGCGGCGGCGTGGCCTCGTGGCGTGCGCAAGCGGCGAGAAGAAACAAACCGAGCAACCACGCCGCGATGATTGGAACACGAAGCACGTGCAGATTTTACCACGGATTACACGGATAAACACGGATTGTTATATCGCTGTTATCCGCGCACATCTGCGCAATCCGCGGGAAAACTAAATCCAAGCCCGGAATTTTTCCGCTGATCTCGCGGATAAACGCGGATCATCCGCGGTCAAAATTCACATCGCGCGGAAGATCGCCGCGGCATTCTGGCCGCCAAAGCCCAGGTTGTTACTGAGCGCAATGCGGACGCGCGCGGCGCGCTTGACGTTGGGCACGTAGTCGAGATCGCAGTCGGGGTCGGGCACATCGAGGTTGATGGTCGGCGCGATTTCGCCGGTCTGGATGGTTTTCGCGCAGATGACCGCCTCGATGCCGCCCGCCGCGCCGAGCAGGTGGCCGGTCATCGACTTGGTGGAGCTGATGGCGACCTTGCGCGCGTGGTCGCCGAAGACTTTCTTGATGGCGATCGTCTCGAACTTGTCGTTGTAAGGCGTGCTGGTGCCGTGGGCATTGATGTAGTCGATGTCGTGCGGCTGCAGGCCGGCGGAGGCCAGCGCGCGGGTCATCGCCAGCGAAAGACCTTTGCCCTCGGGATCGGGCTGCGTGATGTGAAAGGCATCGCAGGTCGCCGCATAACCGACGAGCTCGCAGTAAATGCGGGCGCCGCGAGCCTGCGCATGGGCCAGCGATTCGAGCACGAGAATACCCGCGCCCTCGCCCATCACAAAACCGTCGCGACCGAGGTCGAAGGGGCGGCTGGCTTTCTGCGGCTCGTGATTGCGCGTGCTCATGGCCTTCATCGCACCGAACGACGCATAGGCAAACGAGGTGACGGTCGCTTCGCTGCCGCCGGCGATCATGACATCGGCATCGCCGCGCCGGATGGCGTGGGCGGCCTCGCCGATGGAGTGGGTGCCGGTGGCGCAGGCGGAAACCATGCCGAAATTCGGCCCGCGAGCGCCGTACTCGATCGCCACCAAGCCGGAGCAGATGTTGCCGATCAGCGCAGGAATGGTGAAGGGCGAAACTTTGCGCGGACCGCGGTCCCAGAGAATTTTGAGCTGGGTCTCGTAGGTCTGCATGCCGCCAATCCCGGAGCCAATGATGACGCCGACGCGGTCGCCATTTTCCTTGGCCATATCGAGGGCGGAATCGCGCACGGCCTGTTTGGCGGCGACGAAACCCAGATGCATGTAGCGGTCATTGCGACGCACTTCCTTCGGATCCATGTGCAGTGCGGGATCCCAGTCGCGCACTTCGGCGCCGATCTGGCAGGCGTAGTTGGACGGGTCAAAATGCGTGACACGATCGACGCCGCTTTTTCCGGCGAGCAGGGAGGCCCAGAATGATTCGACCTCGTGGCCCAAGCCGTGGATGGCACCGAGGCCGGTGACAACGACGCGCGTGGGGGCGGACTGGAGTTCCATGGCTAAAAACAAAAACGGCGCTCTACCGGTTTATGCCAATGGGCATCACGGTAAAAACGCCGGGAAAGCAGCGCGGTTTATTTAGCGCCAGCCTTAGCCTTGATGTAATCAATCACCTGGCCGACGGTTTGGAGTTTCTCGGCGTCGGATTCCGGAATCTCACCTTTGATTTCGTCTTTAAATTCTTCCTCAAACGCCATGATGAGCTCGACAGTATCGAGCGAATCGGCCCCGAGATCGTCGATGAATGACGCCTGAGGTGTGATCTGCTCTTCGTTGACGTTGAGCTGATTGACGATGATCTCTTTGACGCGTTGGTCTATGGTTTTGGTTTCGGCCATGATAGGGTTAAAACTGTTTCCAAAGGTTCACATCGTCATGCCGCCGTCAACGGTAAAAACTTGTCCGGTGATATAGTTGGCCTCTTCCGAGCAGAGAAAAGCGGTTGCCTGCGCGATATCAACGGCTTCGCCAAAGCGTTGCAGCGGAATGGTGCTCATCGCGGCTTTCTGCACGTCCTCGGGCAGCCCGGAGGTCATATCGGTCTTGATAAAACCGGGCGCGACGACGTTGGCCGTGACACTGCGCTTGGCGAATTCCCTGGCGATGCTCTTGGTAAATCCGATGAGGCCGGCCTTGGCGGCAGCGTAGTTGGCCTGGCCGGCGTTGCCGACGAGACCGACGACGGAGGCGATGTTGACGATCCGGCCCCAGCGGGCGCGGCACATGGGCCAGCCGATGTGCTTCGTCCAGTGAAACGCGCTCGTGAGGTTGGTCTGCACCACGGCGTTCCAGTCGTCGTCGCTCATGCGCGCGAGCAAACCGTCGCGCGTGATGCCGGCGTTGTTTACGAGGATGTCGATCTTCCCGAATTCCTTGAGCAACTCCTCGCTTGCCTTGGCCACCGCAGCGCCATCGGCGACATCCACCGCGTAAGCCTTGGCCTTGCCGCCGGCTGCGGTGATGGCGGCCGCGGCGGCACCGCAGGAATCGGGCGACTTGGAAACGCAGATGACGTTGACGCCGTTTTTGGCGAGCTGCTCGGCAATGGCTTTGCCGATGCCGCGGCCCGCGCCAGTGACGATAGCCGTGCGATTTGTAAAAGTGAGACTCATAATGAAAGGAGCCAGGATTCAGGAGTCAGGATTCGGAAGCTACAAGCAAGAATCGGCAAAACCCCCTGTTTCCATAAACTCCTGTCCGACCTCTTAGTTCGTCTTATGGCTGGCTCGATTTTATTTTTCTATTCGTGAGAAACGAGAAAAGAAACGCCTAAGCCGTCAGCCCAAAAAACAGTAGGGAGTATTTTCGGTCAATAGGGCTTTCTGGACCCTCGCTGATGTTATCTGGGATGGATCCACAGATAAGAATGGTGAAGCCGATCAGACCGAGAATAACGGCGACCAAAGTTGCACCTTCCAAGACACTGTCCATCGAGAAAGCTGGTTCCTTTTAAATCTTCATTGCGGCTATCGTCGAGCCAAAGACACCAAAAATGATCGTTGCCGCCGTTGCGCCAGCAAGTTTCAGCAACTCCGCGCCGCCAGTTAAAGTCGACATCCAAAACACAACCAAAGCGAACAACCCGCCAAGAAACAGAATATAAATGGCAGCCTTGGAATTCGTTTTCTCGTTAGCAATAAACCACGCCACGGCAAACACGGCGAGCAAAACGTAAGGCGTCATATTGGTTCTCAAAAGAAGCGCGCGATGGTTGCTGCCGCAAATTAAAACTTGGCGAGCATTTGGTAGCGAGTAGCGAGTAGAAATTGCAAGCCCAGCGTAATCATTCATCGCCCGTCCACTACTCACTACTCGCTGCTGGCTACTCGCTACTTCAATAAACATCCCGCTGGTAGCGCTTGTCCTTTTTCATCTGCTTCACGTAGTCGGCCGCGGCAGTGACGTCGATCCGGCCCTGCTCGGCGACGATGTCGTGCAGCGCCTGGTCCACGTCCTTGGCCATGCGCTTGGCATCGCCGCAAACATAAAAATTCGCGCCGTTCTGGATCCATTTCCAAAGCTCGGCGGCATTTTCGCGCATGCGGTCCTGCACATAAACCTTGGTGAGCTGTTCGCGCGAGAACGCCGTGTCGATGCGCGTGAGCCGGCCCTGGGCGAGCCAGGCGGCCCATTCCTCCTCGTAGAGGTAATCGGTCGCGCGATGCTGCTCGCCGAAGAAAACCCAGTGGCGGCCTTTGGCGCCCGTGGCCACACGCTCCTGCAAGAACGCCCGGAATGGCGCGATGCCCGTGCCCGGCCCGACCATGATCAGGTCGCGAGTGTCGTCCTCGGGCACGCCGAAATGCGAGTTGGAAACAAATACCGGCACCGGCGTCATGCCGACGTGCACGCGGTCGGCGAGAAACGTCGAGCAAACGCCCACGCGCTCGCGGTGGTTCGTAGTGTAGCGCACGGTCGAGACAGTGAGGTGCACTTCGGTCGGGTAAAGTTTCGGCGACGATGCGATGGAATAAAGCCGCGGCATCAGCCGGCGCAGATGATCGGTGAATTCCTGCGGCGTGAGCTTCGCGCTCGGAAACTCCGCCAACAAATCGACAAACTCGCGCTCCTCGAGAAACAGGATACATACTTCCTTCGCCTCGGGCGCGAGCAGCCCGGTGAGCTTCGCCTTCTCGACGGCATCGGTGGCCTTGGCGGCGAGCGCTTCCAAAATCTTATGGGCCGGCTTGGACAGCGCGAGCCTCGAGGTCAACGCCTCGCGCAGCGAAATCGGCGCGGTCAGCCTCAAGGTCGCAGGCGACACGGGTTCGTCGCCGCTCGCGCCGAGTCGCTCGATAATTTCCGCCACCTCCGTCGGGCGGTTCGCCGGAAAAACGCCCAGCGAATCGCCGACCTTGTACGCCAGCCCGCTGCCGGCGATATCGATGACATAATGTCGCGTCTCTTTTGCCGTGCCGGGTTTGTTAAGCAGGCGATTCTCCTTCAGCTTGGCCGGAAATGGATGGTCCTTGGTGTAAAAGGAGACTGCGGCAGACACAGACATGCGCGAAAATATATCTTATTTTTAAAAATGAGCCATTTTGAATTTTGAAATATTGTAGCCGGGGTCGGTGACCCCGGTTCCAGCCTCACCGCGGCCAGCTACATCTGAAACCACGGTCCGGTGCGCGGGCTTGCTTAGTGCAGGACTTTGACCCCAATCTAGCCCACGATGCACGACGCCGGGCCAATTCGTTTACAAAAGTTCCTCGCCGAGGCCGGCGTGTGCTCGCGCCGCGCCGCCGAGGTGATGATCTCCGCGGGCGAAGTTTGGGTTAACAGCCGCCAGGCCGAGCTGGGCCAGCGCATCGACCCGGCCATCGACAAGATCACCGTCCGCGGCAAGTCCGTGCGCGCCCTGCCGCAGCCGCTCCTCACGTTCGCCATGAACAAACCCCGCGGCCTCGTCTGCTCCAACGACGACCCGCACAATCCCGACACCATCTTCGACCTGCTGCCGCGCGAGCTCCGGAAATTTCGTTTCTTCTGCGCCGGCCGACTCGACAAGGACAGCGAGGGCCTCCTCATCATCACGACCGACGGCGCCCTCGCCCACCGCCTGATGCACCCGTCGAATGTCGTCGTGAAACGCTACCATGTGCGCCTCGAGGAACCCTTTCCGCACGCGCGAATGCGCCTCCTCATCCGCGGCCTGACGATCGAGGGCGAACGGCTGAAAGTTGAACGCGCCGCGCTGGTCAATCCGCGCCCCGACCACACCTCGCAAGATCTCGATATCTGGATGCACCACGGCAAAAAACGTGAGATCCGCCAGCTCTTCCTCGCCCTCGGCTACAGCGTGAAACGCCTCCGCCGCTACCAGATTGGGGCTTTCCCCCTGCGCGGAATCCCGTTGCGCGGAGCGAAACAACTTTCTACGAAGGAAATCCAACAATTGTTCGCGACGCCCAGCCTCCGCCGTGAAATCAAACCATCCCGACCCACTCCCGACGATGAAAGTTAAACACCTGCTGTTCGCCGCCGCGCTCACCGCCGCCAGCCTCCGGGCCGCGCCGCTCACCGAAACCACCGCCGTGCAGGCGCGCCCCGAGGCTAGTGCGCCCGCCTTCGCCGTGCTCAAGGCCGGCACCGAGCCCACGCTCGCCGCCGGTGTCACAGCCCCGCCGGGCTGGCTCGCGGTCGAGCTATCCGGTCCCTACGAGGCCTACGTGCAGAACAAGGATTTCCTGAAAAGCCTCGATATCCATCCCGGCGCGCCGATTCGCATCGCGCCCAAACGCGATGCGCCCGTGCTCACCACGGCGGAAAAAGGCGATGCCATCGAAATCATCGGCCTGTTCGGCAAGTGGACGCAGGTCAAGTTCTCGAAAAAAATCGTCGGCTACATCCAGGTTGCCGGCGCCATGCCCGCCGCGCCGCCACCGATGCTGGCTCCGATGATCATTAACGCGGCACCTCCACCGGCGCCCGTCGCGGTGGACAGCAACGCCCCCGGTCATGCCGTCAACACCGACGCGAACACCCTCCCGCGCCTGCTCGAAGGCAAAATCGTTTCGACCCGCCACCCTTTCACGCCGCGCCGGCCTTACGATTACGAGCTTGATGACACCTCCGGCTCACGCCTCGCCTACGTCGACGTCAGCCACCTGCTCCTCACGGCGCATATGGAAAACTACATCGATCACATCGTCGATGTTTACGGCACCGTCAGGCTGATGGACGGCGGCAACAATCTCGTCATCGCCGCGGAAAGCCTGCAGCTCAAATAACGCTGCTAAAATCTGCTGTTATGTTTGATACATTTACAGCAGTGCTAATGTTAATCGTCTTTCTCGTGCCAGGCTTTGTTTGGCGCACAGTTGAAGGCCAGCTTACCTATCTGGACAGACGTTTGGAATGGGAGAAGTTCGCATTGGGGCTGCTTTGCCGCAGCTCGTTCACATATCTTCCGTTTGCGCCATGGCTCTACCAAGGTTACAAAAATGGGTTCCAAGACGATCGCCCAATAGCAACTGGTGCCATTGCGCTTATCTTCATACTGGTTTTACCAGCGATACTCGGTTTTTTATCCGGCTTAATCCGACAGAAAGGCTGCGGACGAAAGTTGCTTCGCCGTCTGCATTTGGACACATTTGAGCAACATGGTGTCCCAACAGCTTGGGATCGGATGTTTTCTGACATGACTGAAAAATGGATCATCGTAACGCTCAAGAACAGTGGCAAAGTTTACGGTTATTTCGGAAGCCGTTCTTACGCCTCATCAGAACCGGAAGAACGCGATCTTTTCATTTCACATACGGTGCAGATGACCAATGCCGGGTTTGAATTTGTCAAAGAAACCCAAGGCATTTACGTTCGAGGTGAAGAGATATCTAGCATTGAATTTTTAGAGCCACAAAACACAATGGATACAGAAGACCATGACTAAAGTACAAAAACGCGAGGAACTCCAGCAGCCCGTAAGAAATTCGTACAGTCCCCGCGCTGAACGGAAAGTTTTGACTGAAGGATATCAGCCCCGAGGTGATGGTAAAGTTCCTGCTTCTGTACCGCCACTCGTATCGGGCGTTTACTTTCCTCAAAACAGTCCTCTGCCCATGTCGGTAAATGAGCCTCAAGCTCCCCTGACGCCTCCCGACCAAGCATCCAATAAAAAATAAAAAGCCAAACCATTTTGCACTGCCGGCATGTTTCTCATGCCGGCAATTTATTTTTAATTTTCATGGAATTAATCGACGGGAATAAAATCGCCGCTGACTTGATTGCCGAGCTGAAGGCCGAAGTCGCCACCCTGCCCGGCCGCAAGCCCGGCCTCGTGCTCGTCCGCGTCGGCGACGACCCCGCGTCCGTTTCCTACGTGAAAAAAAAGGAACAGACCGCCCTGGCCATCGGCATCGACAGCCGCGTCATCCTGCCGCCGGTTTCGATCACGCAGGCCGAACTCGAGAAACTCATCGACCAGCTCAATGCCGACCGCGGTGTGGACGCCATCCTCGTGCAGTCGCCGCTGCCTAAACACCTCGACGAGCTGCAGGTTTTCCGTCGCATCGCGCCGGAGAAGGATGTGGACGGCCTGGGCACGATGAATCTCGGCAAAGTCGCCCAGGATGACGCCAACGGCTTCGTTTCCTGCACGCCCGCCGGCATCATCGAATTGCTCACGCGCAGCGGCGTGAACTTGAAGGGCAAGCATGTCGTTGTGCTCGGCCGCAGCCTGCTCGTCGGCAAGCCCGTCGCGCTGCTCGCCCTCCAGAAAAAATCCAACGCCACCGTCACCGTCTGCCACTCGGCCACGCGCGACCTGCCCGCGATCACGCGCACCGCCGACGTGCTCATCGCCGCCATCGGCCGGCCCGAGTTTGTCACGGCCGACATGGTCAAGCCCGGCGCCGTCGTCATCGACGTCGGTATCAACCGCGTGCCCGACCCCGCCAAAAAGACCGGCTACCGCCTGGTCGGCGACGTCCATTTCGCCAGCGTTGCGCCCATGGCGGGCAAAATCACGCCCGTGCCCGGCGGCGTCGGCCCCATGACCGTCGCCATGCTGATGAAAAACACCCTGAAAGCCCACCAGCAGCAAAAAACCGCCTAGCAATTGGCTAATAATAGAAGGCTATCGCAGGGTTGCCACATTGCCGCCGGTACCCTTTGCTTGTCCGAAGATGTCCATCCCAAAAATCTTGGTCGTCGATGACCAGCCGATTAATGTCCAGCTGCTCAAACGCAAACTCGAGCGCGAAGGCATCCACGTCGTGGCGGCTTACACCGGGCAGGAGGCGCTTGAAACCGTCAAAATCGAGAAACCCGATTTGATCCTGCTCGACGTCATGATGCCCGACATGGACGGCATTGAGGTCTGCCACCGCCTGCAGGAAAACGAAGACACCCGCTCCATCCCCGTTATTTTCATCACCGCACGCAGCTCGAAGGAAGGCAAACTCGAGGGCCTCGGCGTCGGCGCCGTCGATTACATCACCAAGCCCATCGACCTCGACGAGACCCTCGCCCGCGTGCAGACGCAGCTCCGCTTCGTCGTAATCAACCGCGAGATGCTCGACCTGCAAGCCCGCCTCGTCGAAGCCCGGCGCACGGCCACCATCGGGGCGATCACCCAGGGCATTGCCCACAATCTCAACAATCTTCTCGGTGTCGTCATGGGCTACCTCGATCTCGTCAAGAGCCATTGCGACAAACCCAATGAGGTGAAAGACAACGCCCGACAGGCCGAGATCGCCGGCCAGCGCATCATTACCATTATCAAGCAACTCAGCACTGTGGCTGGGAAAGGGCCGGTCGCATTGGCAAAATGCAACTTACAACATCTCCTTGAAGGCAGTATACTCCGCTATCAGGCCGACAACGAAATCTCGGAACCTGTCGCGTTGAATAATCCGTTGGGCGAGTTGGAAATCGAGACCCACGTCGAAGCCTTTGAGGATGCCGTGGCCAAAATCCTAATCAACGCGTGGGAAAGCTACGACGGCCTGAAAATGAAAACCCATCCCATCTCCATTACCACGGAGCTCATCGATAAGCCGAAAGAAGGAAAATTTGTGGAAATTCGCATCGATGACCACGGTTGCGGCGTGGATCCCAAGATACGCGACAGCATGTTCGAGCCCTTTGTCAGCACCAAGCGCACCGTCGGCGTGGGCATGGGCCTCACCATTGCACGCCACACTTTTCAAAGCATGGGCGGCGAGGTCGTTTTGGTCAATCGCCACGGCGGCGGCACCACCGCCATCCTGCACCACCCGCTCGAGCAGCCCGAGGACGAGGAAATTGAAAATGGATAAGCTAGCTTTCCTCGGCGCCGGCCGCATGGCCTCCGCCATGGTTGACGGCCTACTGGCCAAAAAAGCCGCCCAACCCGCGAACCTCGCCTGCATCGGCGGCGAAGACGACACGGCCAAAGCCCTCGCCGCCCGCACCGGTATCATTGCCGCCCCCGACTTTTCGGGGCTGCTGAAAAATGCCGA
>Ga0210395_10001793_pt1 | contig 16649 bp, 18 predicted proteins | sample IncBWH4OmetaG_FD_150861 | JGI IMG/M metagenome (GOLD analysis project Ga0210395, IMG submission 150861) | Forest soil microbial communities from Barre Woods Harvard Forest LTER site, Petersham, Massachusetts, United States - Inc-BW-H-4-O ... | reverse complement strand
TTCGCCGAGCCCGCCGCCCACCCCGCTGTAGTGCCGACCTTTGCCGGTCGGATCACCAAAAAACAAGCACTTAACCCCTCGCGACCCCGCCAATCGGCGAAGTCCGGCTAGCCGCGATCCTGCCAGCCGATGTGCGAGGGTCCGCTTTAAGACCACGGGCATCACGGGGGCGCGAAAACCGGGAACGGCAGAAATCCACCGATTGTGTTGAAGAACTCAACGATGGACGCGAACGGGTGCGGTGGCACCGAGCGGCTGAGCGGGTAATTGGAACTCCTTTGCTTAGGCCACGGGGATCGTCCGCGGTCCGGGGATGAGCTTGGCCAGCTTGCGCAGGTTCTGGGCGATGGCGGCGAGGTGGAATTCGTCGCGGGCGCCGCAAGGCCCGCGCAGCCTTAGCCGGTCGAGTTTCAGGATGCGTTTGAGGTGGGCGAACAGCATCTCGACCTTTTTGCGCTGATAGCGCGAGGTCTGGTAGGCCTCGGTCTTGGCGATCTGGCGAGCCAGGTCACGGGCGCCTTCGTAGATTGAGCGCGGGACCTTGCGGGCCGGGGCGTTGGGGCAGCAGCGCGGCTTTAGCGGGCATGGTTCGCAGTCGTGCTTGCTGGCGCGGTAGCGCAGCGAGTTGTCCTTCATCACGCCAATCCGCGGCACAGTAAACTGCCGGCGGTAGCGCCGCAGGGTCTTTCCGCCCGGGCAGTGGTAGGTGTCGCTGGCGTGATCGTAGACGAAATCTTCGCGCGAGAAGGTGTCGTCGGTGCGCTTGGACTTGTCGAACACCGGGATGTGCGGCTCGATCCCGCGATCATTGACCAGCCAGTTCAGCGTCTCGGCCGAGCCGTAGCCGGTATCGGCGATCAACCGTTCCGGCCACAGCTCAAAGCGGTCGTGAGTGCGCTCAATCATGGTCTTGGCGGCGGTCACCTCGGCTTGACGCACCGCCGTCGAGGGCTCCACGTCGACAATAACCGCGTGCTGCACATCGATCAGATAATTGGTGCAATAGGCATACACCGCCGGCCCGCCCCAGGAAGCGGTCCAGCGCGCCGCCGGATCGGTTGGCGAGATGAACTTTGGCACGACCGGCGTGGCGCCGCCAAAAGCCGCATCGTCGAGAGCAGCGAAGTACTCCGCGACCGCGCGGTTGGCCTTGGGATCGAGCTGATCGGGCGTTTCGACGCCGCGCTGGCGATGCGCGTCCGCGACGATAATGCTGGCGTCGACGGCAAAGCCCTCGCCGCCGACCAAGCCCTCGGCCATGCAGCGTCGAACCACCGTCTCGAACAGCTTTCGCAGCAGGTCAGCATCGCGGAACCGGCCGTGCCGGTTCTTTGAAAAGGTCGAGTGGTCCGGTACCTCGCCATCGAGGCCCAGTCGGCAGAACCAGCGGTACCCGAGGTTCAGGTGAACCTCTTCGCACAGCCGTCGTTCCGAACGGATGCCGAAGCAATAGCCCACGATCAGCATTCGGATCAGCAGTTCTGGATCGATCGAAGGTCGTCCCGTCTCACTGTAGAACGGCGCCAGATGTCCCCGAACTCCGCTCAGATCGACAAAACGATCGATCGCCCGCAGCAGATGCTTCTCGGGCACATGCCGTTCGAGCGAGAACTCATAGAACAACGCGTCCTGTTGGACTTGCCGTTCCCCCATCATCGACTGCCCCCCAGCCGTCGTGATTTGGAAAAATCAGCTGACTATATCACAATACTGCAAACGTTTTTCAACACAATCCACCCACTGCGGTCCTACGGTCCGAACGTAGAAAATCACCGCTTGTTGAACTGGGGAGGCATCCGCCCCGCAGTCTTGCCAGAGACGACCAATGCCTGCGGCTACCCATGCATCGATCTATTTACAGATAACCCGTGCAGGTTGCCGAAGACGGCTGAATCGAACTTTCGGTTCCGTTGCTACCGGACCCCCTAATGTGACGGGTCAAAACTGGATTTTCCGAGACGACGTTCGATCGGACTTTGGGTTTGCGGAGGATCTGTTTGCGTCCGGGCGTGCCTGTCCCTTGTCACTCACGAGTAGTGACAAGGGACAGGATGGGCTCTAGCCCCCGCCGGTGCGGGGGCCGGAGCCCTGTCACGTCATCGAGTGACAGGTCTCCGCCCTTACGGGTGACGATCCCGCACGCATTATTTCCCGCCTGGCCAGAAGTAACGAAACGCTTCTCCAATACGGCCTCAGCGCATTATAGGGACACAGATATCCGATATCCTGGACGAAAGGTGAACATGGGGCCGGCCTGGCGGGTTGGCCGGTTACCGCGTAGCCGCCGCGCGGTATCGGGCGACTGAAATTAACTTACATTTCACTCGCGCGCCGGAGGTGTTTCGAATATTTTAGCGATATATTACGAGAAGGCTCAGGGTTCTACCAATGATCGAATATGCCCCCATTAACGGGTTTTAGTGGAAAGCGACGGCCACCCATAATGGTGAAGGAATTAATTCAGCTATTTGAACGGAGTCCTTTTGCTGCCGAACGCGAGCCTTTAGAGCCACTGCACGCTCATTCGGAAGCCCGATAGTATAAGGGCGATCGGCAAAATCGCTCCGCGCGGTTCGGTTCAAAAGCTGCGCGAGAAAACACGAATATTCAAGGTGAATAAATTGTAACCGGACGACGCTTGATTACATAAACCCCAATCAAACGATTGGGGGACATGGATATGGCCGATGAAAACGTTCCGCAGAAGGTAGCTCTCAGCCTGGTTGCGGAGATCGTCAATAGTTATGTCGCGCGAAATAGTATCGCGGTTGATCAGGTCGCGGCCCTGATTGCGACGGTGCATCGCTCGCTCGGTAGCCTTGGCGCGAGCGTGCCGGCGTCGGCACCGGAACTGCCGGTTCCGGCGGTGCCGATCCGGCGATCGGTGCAGCCCGACCACGTCGTCTGCCTCGAATGCGGGTTTCGCGGCCAGATGCTGCGCCGGCATCTGCGCGTGACGCATGGGCTCGACCCGGCAGCGTATCGCGTCCGCTGGAAGTTGCCCGCCGATCACCCGATCGTCGCGACGGCCTATTCCGGGCGGCGGTCGACGATGGCGAAGCAGGTTGGCCTCGGGAGATCGCGGAAAGCCGTTGTGCCGCCGCCGGCTCCTGAAGTGGTCGCACCCCCCGCGGCGCGGCGTGGCCGCAAACCGCGATCGGCCGCTGCGAAGTAACTCGGCATTCGGCTCTATCCGATCCGGCAAAGCGCCGGGCCGGCCGCCGATCGTGCCATGCCTGGAGCAGGCAGCGGTTACGAAACCGGAGCCTCAGCGCCTTCCGCCCGGCCCGGTTTTGCCGGAATGCCGTCCGCGGTTGCTCCGCCGGCCGCGCGGGTGACCGCAGCTTCCGTCGTCGCCCTGCCGATGCTCAAGCTGCCGCCGCGCTACGCCTTCCGGCTTGAGGATCTGCGCGTGTGGCATCTCGTCGAAGCATCCAGCCCGGCTTGCCGGCACCGGGCGGTGGTCGACCATCCCCGCCTGACCCAGGGCCGCCCCGACTCCATGCGACTCATTGCAAAAGACAGAGGTTTCCCAAGCCTATCCGACTCTCGGCCCGGCCGCGCGCCGACGGTCGCCGCGTTCGATCCGGCCTTCGCCGAGCGCAAGCGCGCCGCGGCGCGCGAGCAGATGAAGCAGCTTAATGCCGACCCCCGGTTACCGGGCGGCGAGCCGCGCGCGCATGAAGCGCCTGCGCGCCGATCCCGCCTTTGCCGCCAGGCGTCTGGCGGCATGCAGCCTTCCGGCCGAAACCCGCGCCGCCATCATCGCCGCGCTCAGAGACGATCCCAACGCCAGCCGCGCGGCGCGCAAGATCGGCGTGGCCCACAGCACCGTGTGCAAACTGGCCAGAGCCGCCGGCATCAGGCTAAGACGGGGCGGACCTTCGCGCGCCGCCCGCGCCCAACGCGCCTGAAGACGCTAACCGGCTGTCGCCGCGAGGTTGACATGTCATCGGCTGCGCAAAACGCTCGCGCGGCGCGACAAAACCGGCTCATCGCCGCTTTTGACAACCTGCCGGCGTCGTGCCAAAAACCGCCATATTTATTTATCCGGATACACAGAGGATTTCAACATGCTCCGGGTCGTATTTCCCATCAAACACAGGCCTACAGGATGAACTGTAGCAGCAATATCGAACCGCTTGCCCGCGAGATCGCCACGCGCTTATGCCGGCAGACAAGTCCGGCCATGACAGCGCCAGAAATTGCCGCCTGGGTTGACGCCCATTGGCCATGCGCGGCAGCCGAGCTTGAGGCCGGAATACTGAACGACGACGGCAGCCGTGTCCCCGGAGCCCATTGGGAATTGGGTCTCGCCGCCTATCGCGAGCGGCGCCAATAAATCCGGCACTGAAACGAATTCTCCTACCACGGCAACTCGTTTGCTCAGTCCCTGCTTACGAACCCGCCGCATAATATTCACCCAAGACAAATCCGGCGTCTCGCTCCCCCGGCCGGAGTTTATCCTCGGGCCGCGCAACGCGCGGACCCGGCGGCCGGGGTCGGGCCGCGCTCTTACGCCCCCGCCTGCGCGAGGCCGCGGAGCCGGCTCCCTTCTCCCCCCACCCGGGAGCCGTCTCCGCCCTGACGGGTTGCGATCGCTTCTGTAATCGGAATGTCGCCGTCAATCCCCTCTTTTCTGGGTAGTGTCTTATGTCGAGCGAAGGAGGCATCGGCAGCTGTCAGATTGGCGCGAATCATGCCTGTTTTAGCCGCGAACACATCATGCCGTCACTGACCATCCGGCACGTCACGACCTATCGCTACCGGCGGCCGGTCGCCTTTGGCGAGCACCGGATGATGCTCCGTCCACGCGACTCGCACGATCAAAGAGTGATCGAGGCGAGCCTCGAGATCAGCCCAGAGCCTAGGAGCCTGCGCTTCGTTCAGGACGCATTCGGCAATCATGTGGGGATCGCGCGGTTTTCGGCCCGTTCACAAGAGCTGTGCGTCGAGAGCATCGTGTGCCTCGAGCATTCGCCATGGACCCCGCCGACCTCGATTCTCGATGACGCCGCAGGGACCTTTCCCGCCGACTATCGCGCCGACGAGATGCCGGACCTCGCCCACTGCATCGAACGCCATCAACCCGATCCGGGGAACGAGATTGGCCGCTGGGCTCGTCAATTCCTGTCCTCAAGCGGGTCGATCAGCTCTGTCGAGCTTCTTACCCGGCTGAGTCAAGGCATCAAGCACGGCTTCCTCTACCGGCGGCGCGAGGCGAAGGGCATCCAGCCGCCGGTGGAGACGCTCCGGCTCGGCCATGGCAGCTGCCGCGATTTCGCCGTGCTGATGATCGAGGCGGCCCGCTCGCTCGGTCTCGCCGCGCGGTTTGCTTCCGGGTATCTCGCCGTCCCACTCAAGGATCCGAAGGAGCCGCCGAGCGGCCGAGGTCGCGGCTCGACCCATGCCTGGGCACAAATCTATCTGCCAGGCGCCGGCTGGATCGATTTCGACCCATCGAGAGGCAGCGTCGGCAAGATCGGCCTTGTCACCGTTGCGGTCGTGCGCGATCCGCATCACGCGATCCCGCTCCACGGCACCTTCATCGGGTCCTCGTTGGATCATCTCGACATGGAGGTGCAAGTGACCATCACACCAGGCACGCCGGAGGCGATCTCGGCCAATCCCGACGCTCCCGTACCCACAATTCGGCCAACCAGTTTGATCGACGTCGGGACGCGGACAAGGTACGTTGAGGGAACGCATCGAACATTCGTCAGATCGAGCTTCCGAGCCGGGACGACCTCGATTTCAAGCGACCCGCGCGATGACCGGGTCTTTTGGCCATCAGGAGACCGTGAAATCAGAGGATGTCGGATGAAGATTCGTGTTGGCTACGAACTGGTTTTCGACTTTCCACAATCGACACCCGTGATCACGGTTCTAGGCACCCATTTCACCCGGACGTCCGACATCATCGTGCCCGATTTCCTGACCACCAACCCTTCCGTGCCGATCTCCCCCTACCGCGACGTCTTCGGCAATTGGTGCAGCCGCATTGTCGCTCCTGCCGGCCGAATTTGCTTGTCGGCCGATGGCGTCGTTCGTGATACCGGCCTGCCGGACGTGGTTGCCCCTTCGGCTTCCCAACACGCGGTGGAGGATTTGCCGGCAGAGACGCTAATCTTTCTCCTCGGCAGTCGCTACTGCGAGACCGATCTGCTGTCCGACTTCGCCTGGAGCCTCTTCGAAAAGTCGCCACCGGGCTGGGCGCGCGTCCAGGCGATCTGCGACTTTGTCCATCGCCACATCGCCTTCGGCTACGAGCATGCCCGCGCGACCATGACGGCCTGGGAGGCCTTCAATGAAGGCAAGGGTGTGTGTCGCGACTTCGCCCACCTCGCCATCACGTTCTGCCGCTGCATGAACATTCCGGCGCGCTATTGCACCGGCTACCTCGGAGACATCGGCATGCCGCCGCCCTATGGCCCAATGGATTTCGCCGGTTGGTTCGAGGCCTATCTTGGCGGGCGCTGGTACACATTCGACGCGCGCAACAACATGCCGCGAATTGGCCGCATACTGATCGCTCAAGGGCGCGATGCGGCCGACGTGCCGATCACCCACACCTTCGGCCGCAGCACGCTGGTCAGTTTCAAGGTCTGGACGGACGAGGTCAGCTAGACCCGCGCGGGATTAAGATTGCAACTCGTACGACGCGTCCAACCGCGCCATCATTCGCGCGGTGAGCGCAGCGTCCAAGGCGGCCGACTATCTGCTCGCATTCCGCGCCTCCGAACAATCGGAGGCAGCGTAATGCGGCGCCTGTTCCGTACCCCGCGCACCGCCCTGACATGGGCGACGCTTGACGAATGGCTCGGTTGCGCGTGGAGGATCGAGCGCCGCCGCCCCCAGCGCCTTGCGGAACCGGCAGGCCATGCTTCATGTCCGCGCGCTGCCCCTCGACACTAGCTCGGCCGCCGGCGAGCTGGTCTTTCGCGTCTTCGGGGCAATGGCGCATTTCGAGCGGCGTCCGATCGCCGAGCGGACGAAGGATGGCATCGCGGCTGCCCGCGACCGCGGCAAGCAGCCAGGACGCCGGCCCCTCGACGCCGACAAAATTGCCGCGGCGCTGAAACTGGCGCAGGCGGGGTTATCGCCGACCGCCGCAGCCAAACAGGTCGGTTTGGGGCGTTCAACCGTTTATCGGGAGCTCGGCCGTGCAGGCATCGAACGCGCCTCAAATTTTTCTACCTGAGGAACGAAAACCGATGCTCGGCAGAGGAATGGCCCGCTTCAATCGCCAGGTCCTGAACCGCCTGACGCGCCCACTCGCACGTCACCTTCCCGGATTCGGTGTGATAATTCATCGTGGTCGGAGGACTGACCGCCTCTACAAGACCCCCGTGAATGTGTTCCGTCACGATGGCGACTACGTAGTCGCGCTGACCTACGGGCCTGAGTCCGACTGGGTTAAGAATGTGCTCGCCGCCGGTGGTTGCGGACTGATTACCCGCGGCTGCTGCATCCCGCTTGTCGCACCCCGTATCGAGCATGACGAGAGCCGACGCCTTGTCCCGGCTGTCATTCGGCCGATGTTACGGCTTCTGCGTGTTGCGGATTTCCTATACTTGGGCTCATGTCAGCGGACGTGACTGGGCCGGCCGGGAACCAAGAGGCCGCCTCCCAATCTGCGTTACTTGCGGGAAGCGGCGTGACGCCGATGTTCACGTACGGTTCCCCATTAGCCCTCTGGGGTTTGTGAACCTGCTGCCGACTGTTTGAGGGCCTATCGCACGAATGTTGACACGCAGCGCGCCGCGGATGCGACTGGCATCCCGTGCCTGCCCGACCTACCCACGGCGGAAGTTCACATGCGACGCCCCCTTTCTGAAGCTGGGGTGCGGGTTGTCCGCACCCCTGCCTCTCGGCGAGAGCGGGGCGAGCTCGGTCAAGGGAGGATCCGAGTGGCGCGGAGCGCTGCTTGGATGCCCTTTACCGAGACGGGGCGGAGCCCCGGCACCAAGACCGCGGGGATTTGTACGGCGTCGGCGCGCAGGTCGTGACTTTGGCCGGATCCTGCTTCTGTCCGGGGTCAGCCCACGGCGGGCTGCCCCATGATGGGGTCCGATGGACCGGTCGTCCAAGCTGACAGCACGTGGTGTTCCGAACAATGCGTTGTTCGGGCCACTGCGATCGCGGCGGACTTGACCGTTCCCGCCGTCCGGGCCGCAGTCGCGCGACGGGCCGTTAGGGTCCCGCGCTCGATCGGCTACGCCGCCTTAGCGGCGACTGCCGGACCTCCGAAATCGAACTCATCGCCGGTGACCCAGATGCGATGCATGATCACGGCAAGCTTGCGAGCCACGGCGACGGTAGCGCGCTTCATGCCCCGCCGCTTGGCGACGGAGACCCCCCAGGCCCGCAGCCGGGACCACTTGCGGGTACGGGTCATCAGCGCCGATGCGGCCTCGTAGAGGAGGTGCCGCAACATTCGATCGCCGCACTTGCTGATCTGCCCCGATCTGTCGATCTCACCGGACTGATACCCGCGGCGTAAGGCCGAGATGTGCCCCCAGCACCTTCGAGGAACCAAAGCGGCCGGGGTCGTCAACCGTGGCCACGAATGCGAGGCTGGTCACCGGCCCGACTCCCGGGATCGTCATCAGGCGGCGACTGACGTCATCCCAACGAGACAATGCGGCAAGCGTTCGATCAAACGCTTTTCGTTCCGCGCGCATGCTCTCTCGAACCCGCAGCAGCGGTTCGATGGCCGCCGACAATTCCGGCAATGTGGCCATTTCGAGCAGCTCGAGCGCGCGGGCCGCGAAACGGTTACGGTGTATCGCCCCGATCTTGAGACCGTAGACCTTGAGCAGCCCGCGGATCGTGCCCTCGATCTGCAGCTGTGAGGCGACAAGTTGCATCCGGGCGGCGAGGGTCGTGCGCATCGACTGCGCCGCCGGCGACTTGACATGCACAGGGCGATAGTGGCCGAGGCGCATCATCTCGGCGATGCCGCGGGCGTCGTTCTTGTCGGTTTTGACGTGAGGACAGAAAGCGCTGCGCGTGCCGCGTCTCGATGCACGTGACCGGTATCCCCGCCTCGCGCAACCCGCGATGGAGCCATTCCGACAGCGGACAGGCCTCGATCCCGACAAGCTCGATGATGCCGGACCACTCCGCCAGCCGCTTGATGAGCGGGCCGGGTTCGCTTGGAACCTTCCCCTGCCACTGTACCGCGCCGTCGCGGTCAACAACGCAGACCGCGGTCTTGGCAAGCGATACGTCGAGCCCGATGAAAACACGCATGGACGCCTCCTGGTCAGCTGACTGAATCCAGACCGACCCTAGGCGCGTCGGGTCCAGATCCGATTACCCCAGCTGACGCGGCGCGCGGATGGCTCGGGTCTTCAGTGTCCGGTAAGGGCGCGAAAGGAAGGGCCGGCAAGGGAAAGCCAGAGGAGGGCGAGGAGCGGGTGACGGACGTCACAGGCGAAAGAGAGGCTTTCGCCCGCCCGCGCGGAGACCTCCCGATGCCCCATCCGGCCCCAGCCCACAAATCCTTTGCCGACCGTTCCAGCCTCTACCAGGAAATCACCGACAAGATCATCGCCGAGCTCGAACAGGGGCGCGTGCCGTGGGTGCAGCCGTGGGCCGGTGTGCCTGCCCCGCTCGGCCTGCCGAAGAACGCCATGACCGGGCGCGCTTACAGCGGCATAAACATTCTGATCCTGTGGCTCGCCTGCACCGAGCGCGGCTTCAGCGGCCAGAACTGGCTGACGTTTCGGCAGGCGCTGAAAATTGGCGCACATGTGCGCAAGGGCGAGAAGGGCACCACCGTCGTCTATGCCGACCGCTTTATCCCTCATCGCGAGCGCGAGCGCGCCTCAGAGGCCGGTGACAAACCCTCCGCGATCCCGTTTCTCAAGCGCTTCACGATCTTTAATGCCGAGCAGTGCGAGGACGTGCCGGCCGAAGTCGCACCGCCGCCGGCGCCCGTGGCCGACAACCTGATCCTGCCGCAGGCCGAGGCTCTCATCCGCACCACCGGCGCCGATATCCGCATCGGCGGCAACCGCGCTTACTACATGCCCGGCACCGACTACATCCAGGTGCCGCCGCCCACGTCCTTCTTCGAGCCGATTAATTTTCACCGGACGGTCTGCCATGAATTAGGCCATAATGCCGAGCGTCGGATTATGCCGCATGGCCGTCGTCGTAATCTGCGCCTCTACCGTGGAGCTACATGCTGGCTCGGCATAATCTGGCCGAACTTCCGAGAAGGGTGGATTTCGGTCCTTCACTGCGACCGCCGCCGACAGCGAGGTCCCGCCGATTACGGACCTTTTCGCGACCGTGGAAGAGTCAATCCAGTTCGACCCGAAGCCGATATTACCCAGGCTGGTTATTCCGTAGGCGATGCTGGGGCATTGCTGAGCGATCTCGCCGCACGTGAAACGCCAGCCTCACGCGCTGTCGATGCCAAGCTTGTAGTGAATGCCACGTCGGAGGCGACACGCGCCAAGTTTTCGATTGCCGCGACCAGCAAAGCGCGATTGGCGTGACCCCACTCGCTCATGAACCGAAGCAGCGGTTCCAGCGAGCGGCCCATTTCGGTCAGCGAATATTCGACTTTGGGCGGGACTTCCCGGTAGACCTCGCGATGGATCAGGCCGTCGCGTTCGAGTTCCCGAAGGTGAAGCGTCAGCATCCGCTGTGTTGCTGCCGGCAGGTACTTTCTAAGCTCGCCAAACCGCCGGGTTCCGTCGAGCAAGCGGAACAGAATGGGTAGCTTCCAGTGACCTTCGATCACCGACAGCGTGGTCTGGACGCCACAAGTGAGCGCGGCGCGTTTTCTGGCGACCGTCAGCAGCTGGGCAGTGTCTTGGGCCACGGCGCGACCTCCATTAGTTCCCATTTTGAATGCAGGCCGATTTGGGCGCGACCTCTGCGCAACTGCAGTTCATCGTCGCAGCCTATGGGATCGGCTTCGGCGTGTTCCTGATCACAGGCGGTAGGCTCGGCGACATCTTTGGCCGAAAGCGGGTCTTTCTCCTCGGGATCGCCGGGTTCACGCTGGCCTCGGCGCTGTGCGGGTTGGCTTCAACACCTGGAGCGCTGATAGCGTCGCGCGTCGTGCAGGCGATCTGCGCCGCCACCGTGACGCCGCAGATTCTGTCCATCATCCGCGTGGAGTTCACCGCCAAGGAGCGGCCGGTCGCCATCGGCATGTATGGCGCGTCGATGGGCCTTGCCTCAATCACCGCCCAGCTTCTTGGCGGGCTGCTCGTCAGCCTCGACCTGTTTGGTTGGTCGTGGCGGTTGATCTTCCTCATCAACATCCCGCTCGGCCTCACGGCGATTGTGCTCGTATCCCGGATGGTCAGGGAGTCGCGTAGCTCCACCGGACCTACCCTCGATCTAGTCGGCGTCGCCCTGGCATCGCTTGGCCTGTTCCTGCTGATCTATCCGATTGTCGAGGGGCGGGAAGCCGGTTGGCCCGTATGGTCTTTCACCATGCTCGCGGCGATGGTGCCGGTGCTGGTCGGGCTTGTTCTCTACGAGCGGCACGTAAGCAAGCGAGGTCGGACCCCGCTGATCGCGTTGCATCTGCTCCAGATCGGCGCGCTCCGGCTTGGCCTCGTCCTATCGGTGGTCTTCTTCAGCACGGCGGGCGTCTTCTTCGTCGTGCTGACCGTGTTTTTCCAGGCCGGCTTGGGGTACTCGGCATTCATGGCGGGGCTGATGTTTCTGCCCTTTGCGATTGGCTACTCGGCAACATCGATTGTTTCCGGGCCGATAGCCAACCGGATCGGCCCCCGGATCATCAACCTCGGTAGCTTGCTGATGGCGCTCGGCCTGCTGGGCATCATCATTGTGGCCCAACAGGCGAACCGCGCTTCAGGAACGGAGGCAATCGACCAACGGTTCCTCATGGCGATCTTCCTCGTCTACGGTCTCGGCCAAGGGCTTGCGCAGCCGGCACTGATCAACACGGTAATCGGCAGCAGCGGAGTCACGGGGAATGACGCGGGATCGGCGGTCGGTCTGTTCCTGACGACGGCCCAATCGGTTATCGCGCTCGGCGTCGCCGCCGTTGGAGACGTGTTCTTCTCTTGGCTTGGCGAGGCTCCGACAACGACGACGTATATCGACGCGTTATCGGCGGCGCTCTCCTGCAACCTCGTGCTGATGGTTGCGACGTTCGTGTTGGCGCTCCTGCTTCCTCGGCCGGCAACGGCACGGCGCTGACTTCGCTTTCAGCTTCACCACACAATTGGAGACCCTCATGACCGGCAAACTCGAAGGCAAGCTCGCCGTCGTCACAGGCGGAACGAGCGGTATCGGATTGGCAACAGCCAAACGGTTCGTTGCGGAAGGCGCGTACGTCTTCATCACCGGCCGACGCCAAGCAGAACTCGATAAAGCGGCGGGCGAGATCGGCTCAAACGCAGTGCCTGTCCGTGCCGACTCGTCAAATCTCGCCGACCTCGACCGGCTCTACGACCTCGTGAAGACGGAGGCTGGTCGTATCGATGTCCTTTTCGTCAATGCAGGCGGGGGCGAGTTCGCCGCGTTGGGAGGGATTACGGAGGAACACTACGACAAGACCTTCAACACCAACGTGAAGGGTGTGCTGTTCACGGTGCAGAAGGCGCTTCCTTTGTTTCGTGACGGCGGCTCGATCATCCTGAACGCATCGACCGCAACCTCGAAAGGCACGCCCACGTTCAGCGTCTACAGCGCGACCAAGGCGGCCGTTCGGAATTTCGCGCGAAGCTGGATACTCGATCTGGCCGGCCGTCATATTCGTGTCAATGCGGTCAGCCCTGGACCGATAGCGACACCGGGACTGGAGGGCTTGGCGGAGACCGAGGAGCAGGCGCGGCAATTCAAGGCCGCCATGGTCGCCGGCATCCCTCTCGGCCGGCTGGGCATGCCTGACGATGTAGCGAAGGCGGTCGTCTTCCTGGCCTCCGACGACAGCAGCTTCGTCAATGGAGCCGAACTTTTCGTGGATGGCGGCTTCGCGCAGATTTGAGCGCCCACGATTGCCGACTCCGGACACCCAGGGAGCTTCAACCCGCACCCCGGTGTCCTCTGGCGGCATCGCGTAATGGCTGCAACGGGGCATGGTCGCCGTCGCCGTTGAGGGAACGACGGTCGGCAATGGGTCGGAATTTGCCATTGAGTAGGTGCTCCAGCTGATCGGATGCCCAACCCTCGCCTCTCCCAACGAAAGGAGCGAGGACATGACCAATCAATCAGGGGAACAGACAGCCGAGCAGCCATTCGACGTGCTCGCCGAACAATATCGGGCCGAGCTCAAGCGATTGAACTACGGCCGGGCGACCATCAATGTTTACCTGCGCACGATCCGCAAACTCGGTCAGCTGATCGGCAGCCACGACCTGCCGCTCGATCAGCTGACGCCGGACATCGCAGCAGAACTGGTGCTACGCGCAGATTGGCACGGCGATCGGCGCCAGTATGCCATCTTTATCGTCAGGCGTTTCGTCGGTTATCTCACGACGCTCGGCTTGGCGAAACCGCCGGTGCCGCCGACGGCAAGGGAGCTTGCACGCGCCGCGTTGCGGCGTGACTACGAGGATTATCTCCGTCGGCAGCGGGGCCTCACCCAGCAGACGATCGGCCACTGCTGGCGCTTCGCAGATCGGTTCCTCGACTTCCGCTTCGGCGAAACCGAGGTCGAGCTCGGCGCGATCACGGCCGGCGACATCGTTGCCTTCCTCCAGCGACTGACCACCCGCAAGCCGCCATACCGGGATAAGACGGCACCGACGCACCTGCGCAACTTCTTCCGCCACCTCTTCAAGGCCGGCCTGACGAGAAGCAATCTGGCGCTCTGCATTCCGAGCGTCGCGCAGCATTACGATTCGCGGCTACCTCGCCATTTGACGCCCGAGCAGGTGGAAACCGTGTTGGCGGCAGTCCGCGCCGATGCGCGGTTAGGCCGCCGCAACTATGCGATGATCATCCTCCTTGCGCGCCTCGGCCTGCGCGCGCCGGAAGTGGTCACCATCCAACTCGGCGATATCGACTGGCGCGCCGGCGAACTTGTCGTGCGTGGCAAAGGTCAGAACCACGATCGCGTGCCGATCCCGCCCGATGTCGGTGAAGCACTAGCTGACTACATCCGGCGGGATCGTGTCTCGACATCGCGCGCGCTGTTCGTCTCCGTCCGGGCGCCGCACGGCCCTTTCAAGGACGGGACGGTCCTCAACACCATCCTGAAGGACGCGTTCACCCGAACCGGCGTCAGGCCGCCTTGCCGGTATGTGGGATCCCATGTCCTGCGCCATAGCTTGGCGACCAATCTGGTCCGCCAAGGTGCGTCGCTCCCCGAGGTGAGCGACATGCTCCGCCACCGGTCCCGCGCCTCCACCTTGATCTACGCCAAGCTCGACATCGAGGGGTTGCGCTCGATCGCGCAGCCCTGGCCGGTCGTGGAGGGCGCGGAATGAGCGATCTTCGCCAAGAGCTCGATCGCTACCTCACCATCCGCCGGAGCCTGGGCTACGACCTCGGGACAACGGCGAGGCTGCTGCGGCGCTTCGTGGCCTTCGCCGAGACCCAGGGTGCCGAGCACGTCAATACCGACCTTTTCCTGCTGTGGCAGGCCAGCTTTGGCCAAGCCAGCCGACAGACCTGGGCAGCGCGCCTCGGCATGGTTCGGCTGTTCGCGCAATGGCTGCACGGCCTCGATCCGACACACGAGGTGCCGGCTCGCGGGCTGATCCCGCACCGGGCCCGACGCTCGCGCCCGTATATCTACAGCGTTGAAGAGATCGCCAACATCGTCGCCACCGCGGCCGAGCTTCCCTCGGTCTATGGGCTCCGCGGGCTCACCTGCTCGAACCTGCTCGGTCTCCTCGCGACCACAGGCCTCAGGATCAGCGAAGCACTCGCACTCGACGCGTGCGATGTTGATCTCGAGATCGGCGTGCTGACGATCCGTCGCGGCAAGCGGGGCAAGGCCCGGCTGGTGCCGATCGACAGCAGCGTGGCGCGGCGCCTGAGAAACTACGCGGACGAACGCGACCGGCTGCTCGGCTTCTCGCCACAACCCTTCTTTGTCGGTGATCGGGGCGCCCGTATCGGCGACTGCGGCGCTCGCTATAACTTTGCGCTCGTCTGCCAGCGCCTCGGATTGCGGTCTCCACAGCGGTTCTACCGGCATGGCCGCGGTCCGCGCATCCATGATCTGCGACACAGCTTCGCCGCGCGGACCATCATCGGCTGGTACCGCGCAGGCCAGGATCCGGCGCGCGAGATGATCAAGCTGACGACCTATCTCGGCCATACCAAGCCCGAGAACACCTATTGGTACATCGAAGCAGTCCCGGAATTGATCGAGCTGGCCGCTCAGCGGATTACTGGCTCTTCGGACGTGGAGGCGTGCCGATGACAGCCTCAACTTTCCCGGCGCTGCTCCAGCGTTTCTTCATCGATCGCCTATGCACGCAAATGGAGGCGAGTGCGAATACGATCGCTGGATATCGCGACACCTTCCGGCTGCTCCTGCGCTTCGCCAGCGAGCAGCGCCGGAAGGCGCCCACCCGACTGCGGGTCGAGGACATCGACGCCGAGCTGATCGGGGACTTCCTTGTGCACGTCGAGACGGTTCGGCGAAACGGCGCGCGCAGCCGGAACACGCGGCTGGCCGCCATCCGCTCCTTCTTTCGCTATGTCGCGATGAACGAGCCCGCCTACTTGCTGCACTGTCAACGCATCCTGACGATGCCCGGCAAGCGCTATGTCAAGCGAACGGTGATCTTCCTCGATCGGGAAGAGATTGCAGCGCTGCTTGCCGGCCCTGACCGGTCGACATGGGTCGGGCGCCGCGATCACGCAATTCTGCTGGTCGCGTTGCAGACAGGGTTGCGGGCATCCGAACTGAGCAACTTGCGATGTAAAGACGTAGTGCTGGGTACCGGAGCTCACATCCGGTGCGACGGCAAGGGCCGGAAGGAACGGTGCACACCGCTCCGCCGCGACACGGTCAGGCTGCTGGAGCAATGGCTGAGAGAACGCCGCGGCGGCGATGATCATCCGCTGTTCCCGTCTATGCGTGGCGATCGGCTAAGCCGCGATGCGCTGGAGCACATCGTCCGCAGGCACGCACAAATCGCATCTGAATCATGCCCGTCCCTCAGCACCAAGCGTGTCAGCCCGCACATCCTCAGACACAGTACGGCGATGGAGCTATTGCAGCACGGCGTCGATCAGACGGTAATTGCTCTCTGGCTCGGCCACGAATCCGTCGAGACGACGCAGATCTACATTCATGCCGATCTGCGAATGAAGGAAAAAGCCCTGTCTCGGGTAGCTACGCCGGAGACACGGCCAGGCCGATACCGCCCTGACGACAAGCTGCTCGCCTTCCTTGAAGCGCTCTGATTATGCCGAACCGCCGCATGGCTTGAGGGTTGCTCTCCAGCCGTTGCTCGGGCCATGCGGCATAATCCGACGCTCGGCATTAAGCAGAGCGTTTTTAGCCCGACTTCGCGGATTGGGGCCATTTTTTGTTTTCGGCCCGTTGAACATCAACGGGTTGGGTTGAAAAGTCTTCACTACGGCAGGGGTTGGCGGGGCTGGTCGGCGGTGGTGATTTTCGGCGGCGGCTGGGGTGGTAGTTGGAGCTTGAGCTGGTTGATCAGGAGTTGGAGTTCGGGTTCTGG
>Ga0210395_10001789_pt1 | contig 16679 bp, 13 predicted proteins | sample IncBWH4OmetaG_FD_150861 | JGI IMG/M metagenome (GOLD analysis project Ga0210395, IMG submission 150861) | Forest soil microbial communities from Barre Woods Harvard Forest LTER site, Petersham, Massachusetts, United States - Inc-BW-H-4-O ... | reverse complement strand
AAAATGTGGATTGGCAAACAACGGTCTCCTTCGAATTGGCGGCATTATAGTGTAGTTGTTTTCCGGCGTGAACGCGGATTTGGCATGGCCGAGACGCCGATCAAAATTCTCTGCATCGAGGACGACCGCGAGACCGCGGCGCTGATCGCCGAGGAGCTCCTCGACCGCGGCTATGAGGTCATCCTCGCCCATGACGGCCGCGAAGGGCTCGCCGCCATTTTGCGCACCATGCCCGACCTGGTGCTCTCCGACATCAGCATGCCGGCGATGTCGGGTTTCGAGCTTTTGGAAAGCCTGATCGCGCTGGCGCCGCGGTTCTCGAAAATGCCGTTCGTTTTCCTGACCGCGCTGACCGACCGCGACAACGAGCTCAAAGGCCGGCAATTGGGCGCCGACGACTATGTGACCAAACCGATCGACTTCGACATGCTGGCGGCCATCATCGCCGCGCGGCTCGCCGGCGTCGCCCGCACCGGGCTGTGGCCGAAGTCGATCGCGCTCAACGAGCGCGAGGTGGAAGTTTTGACCTGGGCGGCGCGCGGCAAGACCTCGGCGGAGATCGCCAAAATCCTCGGCCTGACCAAGCGGACGGTCGATTTCCATATCGACAATGCCCGCGGCAAGCTCGGCGCCGCAACCCGCACCGAAGCGGTGCTCAAAGCGGCAACCGGCCGCCTGATTGAGCCGTGAGGTCTTGTCACCAAGTGTAATAAAGGCAGACCAACGCGAACGGCACGCCGGCAGCGCCGATATAGAGCCAGCTGCGATAGCCACCGGCGTCGCGCGGCATCCGAAACAGCTCGACCACCAGCCAGCCGCAGACGGCAAAGCCCAAGACCAGCCGAATGAGGTCATTGGGCGTATCGTAAGCCGTTGCGATCGTTTCGTTTTGCGGTAGCGCCACGCGAAACGTCAAAACCGCGAGCGCGATGAGAAAAACCGACCGCAGCGTCAGGCCGGCGAATTGCTGCCACGCCGGGATTTTGCCATTCGGCGCCTGAGTTTCGGGGAGACTCATTTTGAGACTCACCTGTCGCTCCACTATGTCGATCCCAAATATACAAGAAATGTGCCAGGAAATACATAATTTGGTCTATTTCTACACGATATCCGGCGCCGCCGGGGGCCGCCGCTCCCAGCCGAGGATTATGGTCTGCAGCGCGGGCACGACCACGAGCAGCAGGATCGGCCCGATCAGCATGCCGCCGACGATCACGGTCGCGAGCGGCCGCTGCACCTGACTGCCGATGCCGGTCGAGATCGCGGCCGGCAACAGCCCGATGCAGGCCGACAGCGTCATCATCAGGATCGGCCGCATCTGCTGTTGCACCGCCTGGAACATGGCTTCAACCGGCGTCATGCCCTCGGCGGCGACCCGGTAATAGCCGTTGATGATCAAAATGCCGCTCATCACCGAGACACCCAGCAGCGAAATGAATCCGATCGCCGCCGATACGCTGAAATCCAACCCGCTGACGAAGAGCGCCAAAATGCCGCCGCAAATCGCAAACGGTAGGCCGAGCAGCGCCAGAAACGTATCGCGCAGCGAATTGAACAGCGTGTAGAGCAGGATCACGATCAGGACGAGCGTGATCGGCAAAATGATCGCGAGCCGCAGCTTTGCCTCCTGCAGCCATTCGAATTCGCCGGACCATTCGATGCGATAGCCGGTCGGCAGCCTGACGTTGTCGGCGATGCGCTGCTGCGCTTCTTCGACCGCGCCGGCAAGATCGCGGCCGCGCACGGAAAACTTGATCGGCACAAAGCGCTGGTTGCGCTCGCGGAAGATATAGGACGCGCCGGTATCGAGCTTGATCGAGGCGAGCTCGCTCAACGGGATATAGGCGTTGCCCGAGGATGACGGCACGCCGACCTTGAGATTGCGCACGTCGTCGATGTTCTTGCGAAATTCGGGGGCGAGCCGCACCACGACGCCGAATTGGCGGTCGGCCTCCAACAGGTTGGTCGCCACGTCGCCGCCCAGCGCCGCTTGCACGACATTGTTGACGTCATTGACGCTGAGCCCGTAACGCGCCGCTTTGGCGCGATCGATCCGGATGTTCAAATTCGGCTGGCCGAGGACCCAGAACGCGCCGAGATCGGTGATGCCCTGCACCTGCGCCATTTCGTGCATGACGGCCTTGCCGATCCGCTCTAGCGTCGCGAGGTCCGGCCCGATGATTTTTGCCGAGTTGGCGCCTTTGACGCCGGACAATCCCTCCTCGACGTTGTCCTGAATATATTGCGAGAAATTGAAATCGATGCCGACGAACTCGTTGTCGAACTCGGTTTGCAACGCGTCGATGAGCTTTTCTTTCGTCAAGCCGGTGGGCCACTGATCGAACGGCTTGAGCGGTACGAAGAATTCCGCGTTGAAGAAGCCCGCCGCATCGCTGCCGTCGTCGGGCCGGCCGTGCTGCGACACCACGGTAATGACTTCGGGATGGCGAAGCAGGATTTCGCGGATCTTGTTCACGATCGGCATGCCGGCTTCCAGCGAAATGGTCGGCGGCATGGTGGCGCGAATCCACAGATTACCTTCCTCGAGCGTCGGCAGGAATTCCGAGCCGAGGCGCGATCCGATGAAGCCCGATACGACGAGAAAGATCAGCCCGATCGCGACGGTGACCCTGCGGTTGGCGAGCGACCAGCGCAGCACCGGCGAATAGACGCCGCGCAGTTTTCGAACGACCACGGTCTCGACTTCATCGAGACGCTCCGGAACGATCAAGGAGGCGAGGCAGGGTGTGACGGTGAATGTCGCGATCAGCGCGCCCACCAGCGCGTAGGCATAGGTCCGCGCCATCGGGCCGAAAATCTGCCCTTCGACGCCCTGCATGGTGAACAGCGGAATGAAGGCTGCGACGATGATCGCAGTGGAGAACAGCACCGCGCGATCGACCTGCAAGGCGCTGACCAGGATGAGGCGCAGCCGGTCGGTCCAGCCCGGCAGGCTCGAGAAATCGCTGCCACGCGTCGGATCGCTGCCCCATTTGCCTTCCGCCAATTGCCGCAGCAGCGCTTGGCTGTCCTGCGGCCGTGCCTGGAAATTCCGGTAGACGTTCTCGACGACGATCACCGCGGCATCGACGATGATGCCGAAATCGATGGCGCCGACCGAAAGCAGGTTGGCGTCCTCGCCGCGCAGCACCAAGATCATGATGCTGAAGAACAAGGCAAACGGGATATTGGCGCCGACGATGATAGCGCTGCGCAGATCGCCGAGAAAGATCCATTGAATGAAGAAGATCAGCACGCAGCCGAAAATCAAATTATGCAGCACCGTGCTGGTGGTGATATCGACCAATTGGGTGCGATCGTAGAACGGCACTAGCTTGACGCCCGGCGGCAGGCTGCCGTCGCTGTTGATTTTCGCAATCTCCGCGCGGACGCGCGCGACCACGTCGTTGGTGTGCAGGGTCCGATTCATGATGACGATCGCCTCGATCACGTCATCGTCATTGTCGCGGCCCGCCTTGCCGAGGCGCGGCACGTAGCCGACCGAAACCTTGGCGACGTCTTTGACGAAAACCGGGACGCCGTTTTGCTGGAACAGTATGACATTCTCGATGTCGTTGACGTGGTAGCCCTGCGTCAAATCCACCGCACCACCGCTGTCCATCAGACCTACGCCGCGAATATTCACGGACTGCTGGCCCATATTGATGGTACGGCCGCCGACATTGATGTTGGCGTTGCCGAGCGCGGTGACCACCTGCGGCAGGGTCACGTTGTAGGCATCGAGCTTATGCAGATCGACGTCGACGTCATATTCCTTCGTAGTGCCGCCCCAAGTGTTCAGTGCCACGACGCCGGGAACGGTCAAAAGCCGCCGTTGCAGGACCCAGTCCTGGATCGTGCGCAGATTGGTCAGGCCGAAATGCGGAGGTCCGATCAGTTGATAGCGGTAGATTTCGCCGACCAGGCTGGTGGCCTGGATCTGTGGGGTGACGTTGTTGGGCAGGCTGACGTTCTGCTGCAGGTTGATAGCGGTCTGAGTGAGCGCGAAATAATAATCGACACCGTAGTAAAACGTCACACGCACGAACGACAGACCGTAGAACGACGTCGAGCGGATGACGTCGACGCCAGGCGTGGCGGCAAGCCCGACCTCGATCGGAATGGTGTAATAGCGCTCCATCTCCTCGGCCGACTGGCCGGGCGATTGCGCGGTGATCTCCAGGATCACCGGCGCCGGATTGGGGTAGGCCTCGATGTTGAGCCTGGAAAAGGCGAACATGCCGGCGACGACGAACACCAGCAGGCCCACGAGGACCAGCGGGCGACGGGTCAGGACGAATTGCAGCACGCCGCGGAGCACGTTGGTCCCTCAATCCAATGTCATTGGGCTTCGCCGCCTGTTCGAAAATCTCTCAACGCGACATCGTAGCGAGCATATTGTGAGGAGCGGTACACTTTGACGGATTGCCCGCACGGCCTACGGCCAAAGTTCGACGAGCCCAAGAGGGAGTCCTTGGCATGGTACTCGCCAAAGCCTCGACCGGAATAGCAAAGATTCTTGGCGTGACCAAACGGGGCTCGACCCGCTCTCCTTCGCCGTCGACCGCTTACCCAGCCGTTTGCGGCGCATTCGATTCGGCAGCGGGTGCAGCAGGACCCCGTCTGCCCAGGAACAGCGTCTGCAGCGCCGGTACGACCACGAGCAGGATGATCGGCCCGATAAACATGCCGCCGACGACGACGGTGGCGAGCGGACGCTGGACTTGGCTGCCGATGCCGGTCGAGATGGCCGCCGGCAGCAAACCGATACAGGCGGATAGCGCCGTCATCAGCATCGGCCGCATCCGCTGCGAAGCGGCGTGGAACATCGCCTCGACGTTCTCCATTCCGGTAGCCCTGACCTCATTGTAATAAGTCATGATCAGGATGCCGTTCATCACCGATACGCCAAACAATGAAACGAACCCGACGGCCGCCGAGATGCTGAAACTCAGCCCGGAGAAATAAAGCGCCAGCACGCCACCGCCAGCCGCGAATGGGATGCCCGCGAGCACCAGCAAACTGTCGCGCAGTGAATTGAACAAGCCGTAGAGAAGCACGAGGATCAAGAGAAGGCTGAGGGGTACGATGATCTCCAGGCGCTTTTTGGCCTGCTGCAGTTCCTCGAACTCGCCGGCCCATTCGATGCGGTAGCCGCTCGGCAGCTTCACATTCTGCGCGATCCGCTGTTGGGCGTCCGCGACCGTACCGCCGAGATCGCGCCCGCGGACGCTGAATTTGATGGGTATGTAGCGCTCATTATGTTCGTGATAAATGTAGGAGGCGCCGGTATCGAGCGAGATATCCGCGAGCTCGCTCAACGGGATGTAGGCATTGCTGCCGTTCGGCGCCTGATAACCCACCTTGATGTTGCGGACAGTATCGATGTTGCCGCGGTATTCGGGCGCGAGCCGCACGGTGACGTTGAATTGCCGATCAGCCTCCAAAAGCGTCGTCGCTACCGAACCGCCCAGCGCCGCCTGAACGACGTTATTGACGTCGCTGACATTGAGCCCGTAGCGGGCCGCTTTTTCCCGATCGACCCTGATGTTCAGGTTGGGCTGCCCAAGGACGGGAAAGACGCCGAGGTCCGTCACGCCTTCGACCTGCGCCATTTCATTGACGACTTGCTTGGAAATCTGCTCGAGCTTTGCCAAATCGCGGCCGATGATCTTGACCGAATTGGCGCCTTTGACCCCCGACAGGCCCTCTTCGACATTGTCCTGGATATATTGCGAGAAATTGAACCCGATGCCGGCAAAATCATTGGAAAACTCGGACTGCAGGTCGTCGATGAGTTTTTCCTTGGTCATACCTACCGCCCAATCCTCGAACGGCCTGAGCGGCACGAAAAATTCGGCGTTGTTGAAGCCTGCGGCATCGCTGCCGTTATCGGGCCGGCCGTGCTGGGACACCACGGTAATCACTTCCGGATGACGAAGCAGAATCTCGCGGATCCGGTTCACGATCGGCATGCCCGCTTCGAGCGATATCGTCGGCGGCATGGTCGCGCGAATCCATAGATTGCCTTCTTCGAGCGCCGGCAGGAACTCGGTACCGAGACGCGGCACCATGAGAGCGAAAACCGCCAAACATCCGGCGGCTATCGCGACCATGATCTTGCGGTGCGACAACGACCACCGCAATACGGGCGTATAAATTTCGCGCAGCGCCCGAACGAAGGCGGTCTCGGCCTCCTCGACATGCTCGGGAAGCAGATAGGAAGCCAGGACCGGCGTGACGGTGAAAGTCGCCATCAACGCCCCGATGAGCGCATAGCCGTAAGTCCGGGCCATCGGGTTGAAAATCTGGCCCTCGACGCCCTGCATCGTGAACAAGGGCACGAATGCCGCAATCGTCACAGCGGTGGAAAAGAAGACCGCCTTATCGACTTGCAAAGCGCTGGTGAAAATCACGCGCAAGCGCTCGCTCCAGGTGGTCCTGCCATCCGCACCGCGGGTCGGGTCGGGGCCGAATCGTCCTTCCGCAAGCTGCTGCAGCAGCCGTCGTCGATCTTCGGGACTCGCTTGAAAATTCCTGAAGACGTTCTCGACCAAGATAACGGCAGAGTCGACGATGATGCCGAAGTCGACGGCGCCGATAGAGAGCAGATTTGCATCCTCGCCGCGCAAAACCAATATGATGACGCTGAAGAACAAGGCGAACGGAATGTTGACGCCGACGATGATGGCGCTGCGCAGGTTGCCGAGGAAAATCCATTGGATGAGAAAGACCAGCACGCAGCCGAACAGCAGGTTGTGCAGGACCGTAGCGGTGGTGACCGACACAAGACTGCTGCGGTCGTAAAACGGAACGAGCTTCACTCCCGGCGGCAGCGTCCCGTCGCTATTGATCTTTTCGACCTCCGCCTTGATGCGCGGCACCACGTCGTTGGTATGCAGCGTCCGGTTCATGACCACGATGGCCGCGACCACGTCGTCCTCTCTATCGCGGCCGGCCTTGCCGAGCCTCGGCATATAGCCGACAGAGACCGTCGCGACGTCCTTGACCTTCACTGGTACGCCGTTCGATTGCGCCAGCACGACGTTTTCGATGTCGCGGACACGGTAGCCCTGCGTCAGATCATCAGTGCCGCCGTCGTCCATGAGACCGACGCCACGGATGTTGACCGACTGCTGACCGAAATTGATAGTGCGGCCGCCGACATTGATATTGGCATTGCCGATCGCGGTGATCACTTGCGGCAAGGTCACGTTGTAGGCGTCGAGCTTGTGCAGATCGACCTCGACCTCGAATTCCTTGGTCGTGCCGCCCCAGGTATTCACCTGCACGACGCCTGGAACGGTGAGCAGACGCCGCTGCAATATCCAGTCCTGGACCGTACGCAGATTGCTCAAACCGAAGTGCGGCGGCCCGACCACCTGATAGCGGTAGATTTCGCCGACCAAGCTTGAGCCTTGGATTTGCGGCGTGATGCTATTCGGAAGATTGACGTTCTGCTGCAGGCTGATCGCCGCCTGCTCAAGCGCGAAGTAATAGTCGATGCCGTAATTGAACGTCACACGTACGAATGAAAGGCCATAGAACGAGGTGGAACGGATGTTATCGACGCCGGGAGTTGCGGCGAGGCCGACCTCCATTGGGATGGTGTAATAGCGCTCCATCTCTTCGGCCGACTGACCGGCGGCTTGGGCGGTGATTTCCAGGATCACCGGCGCCGGATTGGGATAGGCCTCGATGTTGAGCCTGGAAAAAGCGATCATGCCGGTGACGACGAATACCAAGAGGCCCAGCAGGACGAGCGGGCGACGCGTCAGTACGAATTGCAGCACGCTTTGGAGCACGCCTGTCTCTCAATCCGATGCCATGCGCGCATCGTCGTCAGAAATTTTCAGCGCGACGCCGTGGCAAGCGTGTTGCTCAGGAACAGCGCGCCTTCGGTGGCGACCAGTTCGCCTGTCTGCACGCCGTCGAGAATCTGCCGGTAGCCGTCGCGTTCTTGCCCGACCGTGACCTTGCGCCGGGTGAAATGGCGGCGGTCGGCTGTCACCCATGCCGTCATCGTGCCGTCGCCCTCGCGCACCACGCCGTCGACCGCAATCGCCGGCGACCGAACCGGCGCGCCGACGCTGATGACGAAGTCGGCGAACATGCCGGAGCGCAGCTCGTGCTGCGGGTCGCCGACCTCCGAGCGCACCAGGACGCGGCGGGTGTTCGGATCGACGGTTGCGGCGATGGTAGTGATCGTGCCGTCGAACACGCGGCCGGGAAACGCGCTGACCTTCACCTGGACCTGTTGCCCGACGCGGAACGCCGGGCTGTCGGTCTCGGTGACGTTGGCCAGCATCCACATGGTCTTGATATCGGCGACCGTGTACGGCGCCGGCTCGTTGCCCGGCTGCACGTAGAGCCCCGGCGCCGCATTGCGGGCGGTGATCCGGCCGGTGATCGGACTCGGCACCACCAGCGTCGGATCGGCGCTGCGCTGGGCGATGATGGCGTCGATGTCGGCGTCGGCCTTGCCGAATAGCCGCACCGCGTCGCGCGCCGCCCGCAGATTGCCTTCGGCGGTCTGCTCGTCCGAGGCCGCCTGCTCGACGTCGTGCTGCGACACCGCGCGCGTCGTAAACAGATCGCGCAGCCGCGCCAGATTTTTGCTGTTCAACTCCAACACGCCCGCGGCCGCGATCAACGTCGATTCCGCCTGCAGCAGATCGGGACTGTCGATGGTGAACAGCGTCTGGCCCTTGGTGACGTCGTTACCGACTTCGGCAAACAGCGCGATGATGCGGCCCTGGTACGGCGTGAACACCTGGACCGTCATGTCCTCGTTGAAGCCGATGCTGCCGACGGCGTCTTTCTCGACCGGGAATTCACGCTCCTCGACCGGCTCGACCTTGACCGAGGCAAGCTGGGAATCCGACAGGTCGACGCCGTCCTGGTCGCGGGACGCGGCATTTTGCGCGGCGGCCTGCGGCGCGCCCGCTCCCGGGGTATCGCCCGGACGCAACGTCCAATAAGCGACGACGGCAATGGCGAGGAGCGCGGCGGCGACCGCCGCTCTCACCCGGTCTATTGTCATGGGGGGAGCCATCGATAAGCCGCATCCAGACGTGTCGGTAGTGCCGCGACATGGCCACGAGCCCACCGCCGCGGTCTACTGTCATTAATCACAGCAATGAGACTTAAAGCTAACGCATGAGCGACTCATGACAGTCTATCATGGATGAATCGCGTCATCTGCGCCGCCGCCACAGCGCGATCGGCAACCGAATTTGAGCGCTGAATTAATCACAGTGTGGCCGGACGAACATAGCCAATACCGGGCAAATCCGAAATAATGCCCGGCGTTGCTTCACCGCGCGTTTGTTCAACGTTGTTACCGATGTCGTATGTGGCGGTCAGGTGGTTGTCGGCAGGTACCACCGCTCTCGCGGCCGCGATGCTTTTGGCAAGTTGCGCGGTCGGACCGGATTTCGTTCATCCCGCCGCGCCCGAAATTACCCGCTACACCCGCGAGCCGCTCGCGCCGCAAACGTCTGGAGCCGACGTTGCCGCCGGCCAGCGCCAGCGCTTCGACGCTGGCCGCGATATCCCCAAGGAATGGTGGGCGATGTTCAAGTCGCCGGCGCTGAACGCGCTGATCGAGCGATCGCTCGCCAACAATCCCAATCTGCAATCGACACTGGCGACGCTGCGCGCCGCGCAACAGGCGGTCTACGCGCAAGAAGGCAAATACTTTCCTCTGGTGGAGGCCAATTTCAATCCATTGCGCGCGCAGACGGCGGCTACGCTGTCGCCGGCAACTGCGTCCGGCGCCAACATCTACAACCTCTATACCGCGCAGCTGCAGGTCGCCTACACGTTCGACGTCTGGGGCCTCAATCGGCGCGCGGTGGAATCGCTGCAGGCGCTCGCCGACGTGCAACGTTTCGAAGTCGAGGCGGCCTATCTGGCGCTGACATCGAACGTCGTGGTCGCGGCGATCACCGAGGCCTCGTTGCGCGGCCAGATCGAGGCCACCAATCGGTTGATTGCGATCAACGGCAAAATGCTCGACATCTTCCAACGCCGGCTGGACAAGGGCGCGGGCAACGCCAGCGATGTCGCCGTGCAGGCAGCGGCGCTGGCGCAAGCCAGGGCGACGTTGCCGCCGTTGCGCAAGGCGCTGGCGCAGCAACGCGACCTCCTGGCGGCGCTGTCCGGCGCCTATACCAGCGAAGGACCGAGCGAGACCTTCCGGCTCGCCAACCTGCATTTGCCGGTCGATCTGCCGGTGAGCCTGCCGTCGCAATTGGTCGAGCAGCGCCCGGACGTGCGCGCGGCGGAGGAGCAATTGCACGCCGCCAGCGCCCAGATCGGCGTCGCCACCGCCAACCTGCTGCCGAACTTCACCATCAGCGCCAATGGCGGCTATTCCAATACCGTATTCGCCGCCCTGATCTCGCCGCAGAGTCTGGCCTGGGAGCTCGCCGGCAACGCGACGCAAACGATATTCGACGCCGGCACCTTGCTGCATCAGCTCGAAGGCGCCCACGACACCTACCAGGCCGCGGCATGGACCTATCGCGGCACCGTGATCGGCGCGGTGCAGAACGTCGCCGACGCGCTGCGCGCACTGCAAAACGATGCCGATGCGCTGCGCGCCGCGCGCGACTTCGAGCGCGCCGCAAAAAAGAGCCTCGATCTGGCGCAGCAGCAACTGGACCAAGGCCAGAGCAACGTGCTGCTGCAGCTCACGGCCGAGCAGACTTATCTGCAGGCGAACATCCAGGTGGTGCAGGCGCAAGCGGCGCGGCTCGCCGACACCGCGGCTTTATTCCAGGCGCTCGGCGGCGGCTGGTGGAACAGGATCGAGCCGCCCGTCGAGAAAATTCTTGATGTCGGCACGGGCCAAGCGGAGCCGATTCAAAAGGACGCCTTGCCGCAGTAATCCCGCCCCGCTGTCGGTTTGGTTGCAGGCCGCTGGTTAGACCTTGGATTCGATCTCACGAGGTGCCTCTTGCGGTGCAGCTTGCGGCTTAGCCCTATTTTGCGCGACGATTCCTTCAAGTCGCGCAATGTTCTGCATGAGGCGATCGCTGGTGAGACGGAGGAAATAATAACCGAATTCCGGGTTCTCGAAGTAGATTTCGAGCAGCCGGTCGTAGGTGATGGTCAGCACCTCCCCGCTCTCGATACATTCGACGGTCTGCGTCCTTTTGTTGTTGGGCGTGATGAAACCAAGCTCCCCCATGAGGCGTCCCGGCGGCAGTTCGACGCCGATTTCGGTCACAAGGAATTTTCCGCTGACCGTCAGGTACATCTCGTTGGCCGGCTGCCCCTTGCGAAACAGGACATCCCCTTGGCGATAGGCGCGCTGGTTCATGAACGGCTTGAGCCAGTCCATCGACAGATCGCCCTGTGCGGCGATACGCGCCCGCTTGACCAGATTGCGCATCTGATAGAGGCGCCAACTGTTGATGGGCAGCAGAAGCAGGTACATCAAAAAGGTCGAGATCGCGCCCGCGAATGCCCCATAGGCCATGAAGAACAAGGCGCTGATGATGCCGAAAACACGCAGCGGCACCATGGTCCGCATCAGCATCGTCGCCGCATAAAAGCCGGCGCCGACCAGGGCGCACATGCTGGCGACATTGATGTTGGCTACGACGATGTCGGCCAGTCGCTGGACGACTGCGTCGAAGGTGATGTTGCTGGGATCGACACCAATTTGAACCAGCAGTTTGTTGAACGAAAGATTCTCCGACGCGCGTTCGAGCGCGTGGTTCAATATCGAAGTCAGATCCAGATATATGCTATACATTCCCGCTCCAGCGATGATCCGCCATCGGCGACCGATATAACGATGGGCAGGCCATGAATCTACCCGCAAGCATTTCGCCTGGGATACCCGCAATCACGAGCCGTTTGTCACAAAACTGCGATGAAATGGCCGCTTGGCCCAACATAGCACAGGGGCCGGCACGGATGGGACCGCCGATCTCCTCGGCCAATGAAGTCCAGCAATGACGTCCAGCGGTGAATGCCCGATTACCGGATCGGCAGATCGTCGTCGTTCTTCGAGCACAGCCTATACTGGCCGCGGAACAGTTCCTTTTCGATCGCCGCCCGGTTGCGGCGTTCGCTCGCAACACTGCAACAGGCATGCGCAATGAGCTTCCGCCATGCCGCAACGACGCTCCCGATCACTGCCACGACAGACGGCGCCTGGCGCGCCGCCATTTCCGTCGCCGATACGGACAAGGCATGACGACCGCCTTGGTTCGCAACGTCGAGCTCAATCGGTTCGTCGAGGAACATCATGGCGCATCCCGACGGTTCGCTTTGTCGCCGCGCAAAGCGCACGGCCGATTGCTTGAGGAAGAACAGGCCGCCGCTGCGTCCTTCCGCTTCACGCACCACCCAAACGCCGTTCTTATTGCGGCCGATATAAAACAGCGGAATTGCCTCGCTGAGCGCGCTGGCGTCCGGCCGTTGCGGCAATTGGGTTGCCATCGTCGACACAACAAGGGGCCTGCGCGGCTGCGCCGCTCCTTGTCCGTGGTCGGCGTAAGCCGGACGCATCTCGCCTTGCCAGAGCTCGCGCAAAACGCGGGAATGCTTAAGCTGTCTGATCATGACTGTCTCGATTCGCGACGATGCCGATCACGGCGTTCATGTGGTGCCGAGTGGCATAAAAATTCGAGATGGGGCGGCGGGCTTTCTCATAAAGGCGCTATTGAAATAGCCGCGCCCACCAGGGTTGCGTCGAATCGGCTTCGATTCGCCTCTTTACCGTCCGCATGATTTCGACGAATCGGTCCCCATGAACCTTCTCGGTCGGCCGAAATTCGACAAGCCGGCAGTCCGACAACGCCGACTTCGGCTTGATGTCGAAGGTCACTTTGTCCAGGACACGAAGATTTTTCAGGACAATTTCGAGCTCGGTGGGAAAATTGCCGGTGAGCTTATACGCGCCAAGTGTCTCCAGCGCGGCATCGTAGGTCCGCAGTTCGGATAATTCGAGCGTTTGGCTGATGTTTCTGGAATCGGGAGCCCACACCTTGCCCGCCGACGTCGCCGAACGCGTATCGATGGATGTCATACTCATTGGGGCCTGACCCCACGGTCATTGATACTGTTCGTAATGTGCTCGCAATCGCATATGAATTCGAGACGAAGTCGATATCGTTCTCATAAAGGCGGCATAGGAGCGTAAACGGACGCTGAAAAAGCGGCGGCAGCTATGCGAAGTTGTCACAGCAAACCACACCATCCGCGGCCGGCTGGAGCCGCGGAACTCCCGAAGTGGAGTCGGTTGCAACCTTGCTCCAGCGTCGGGCTTCAACGAAGGCCCGCAAGATCGCCAGCGGCAATATGTGATGAGCGGCATCGACGCTATCGTCGAGGTCGGCCGGCAGGTTCGGCTGCCGCGACAGCGAGCAGAGCCATTCGCCATTCTCGTAGACCAGCCGCCGCAACGTCCAGCCCGGCAGCTCGAATTCGATCAATGCCAATGCGGCGTCGGTCCAGGCACCGGACTCGATCAACCGATCGATCCGAGTGGCCTTTCCCGATTTGCCGAGAACCGGAATGCGGCTGCACGCGCTACCGATAATTTTCGCAAAGACCGCGCGCGCGGCTTCCGGTGCAGCCAGAAGCTCATCGTCCAGCCGATCAAGAAGCACCACGTAGTCGGCGGCAAAAGCCATGACGCCATCTCACGAAGCAAAGACCTATTGGTCGTCGCCCCGTAGATGGCGTCAAAGACCATAAAGAAACCAGATGAACCGGACCACAACGATATAGAGGCGGAATAAGAAATCGGGTTTTCATCAAAAAGGAGGAGCCTGCCGGCATATATTTCGCCTTTATGACAGTGGCGAACGTCCCATCTGGAATTCCTATGCCCGATCCTACACATCTGGCTCGCACATCGTCCTTCCGCACTGCGGCTGGAGAAGCTGCTGCGATGGAGCGCGCCATGAGGATTTTCTTTCAAAGCGAAAAGAAGCGCCCTGAGCTTCGCGCGTTGTTGCCAGTCGTGGCCGTCCTGACGGTTGCTGTGCTCGCCAAGCTCGGAACGATAGGCCTGTTCCTCCATCTCGCGCATTAGCCGGCGTTCATATTCTTATAAGTGGCGCCGCCGGACGGCCTGACTTGGGAGCCGGTTTTGGGCAAGCCCGCAAGGCCCGCGGCTGGCGCTGGCGCCCTGAGAATACTGGCGATAACGGCCGGTATCTCCAGTTCGATCAGGCATTTGCGCGCTTTGAGCCGTCGTCCCATCGTCCGCGATCTATATAGAACTCCTATAACGTCGTCGGCGCTTCCCTCTCGAATTCCTATGCGAAGAGTGACACGTAATCGCCCGTGAATGGGCGAGATACGCTGCGCGGTTTTGATTCATATCAAGACGGCGCGCTGACCATAGGCATCTGCTGAGAACGTACTGCATTCATTCCGCGGAGAATTCCCATGATGGACGTCGTCATGCTGGCAATCGGGTTCGTCTTCTTCGCTGTGTCGATCGCATACGTCTACGCCTGCGACCAGCTTTGAGGAGAGCGCCATGACCTTCGATTACACGCTCGCCGCGATCGTCACCGCCGGTCTTCTCTTCTACCTCACCTACGCTCTGCTCAAGCCCGAGCGCTTCTGAGAGGCGCATGCCATGACCCTCATCGGTTGGATTCAAATCCTGATCTATTGCGCGATCATCATCGCCATCACGCCGGTCCTCGGCGGCTATATGACGAAGGTGTTCAACGGCGAGCGGACTTTCCTGTCGCCGGTCCTGCACCCGGTCGAGGTGGTGATCTACAAGATCGCCGGCGTCGACGAGCGGCGTGAGCAAGGCTGGCTCACCTATACGGTCGGCATGCTGCTGTTCCATCTCGGCGGCTTTCTCATTCTTTACGTGTTGATGCGCCTGCAAGCCGGATTGCCGTTCAATCCGGCCGGGCAATCCGCCGTCGGCGAAGATCTGTCGTTCAACACGGCGATGAGTTTTATCACCAACACCAACTGGCAGAACTACGGCGGCGAAAGCACGATGTCGTATCTCGTGCAGATGCTCGGGCTGACGCATCAGAACTATCTGTCGGCGGCCACCGGCATCGTGCTCGCCATCGTGCTGATCCGCGGCTTCGCCCGGGCCTCGTTTCGGACCGTCGGCAATTTCTGGGTCGATGTCACCCGCTGCACGCTTTATGTCCTGCTGCCGATTTGCGTGCCCTATGCGCTGTTCCTGGTCTGGCAAGGCATTCCGCAGACGCTCGGCGCCTATGTCGATGCCACGACCTTGGAAGGCGCCAAGCAGACCATCGCCTTGGGTCCAGTCGCGTCGCAGATCGCCATCAAAATGCTCGGCACCAACGGCGGCGGCTTCTTCAACGCCAATGCGGCACATCCGTTCGAAAACCCGACCGCGCTGTCGAACTATGTCCAGATCATCTCGATCTTCGCGCTCGGCGCGGCACTGACCAATGTGTTCGGCCGCATGGTCGGCAATACGCGGCAAGGCTGGGCCGTGCTTGCGGTCATGGGCGTGCTGTTTCTTGCTGGCACCATCGTTTGCTACGCGGCCGAGGCGCATGGCAATGACGCCCTCAATGCGCTCGGCCTCACCGGCGGCAACCTTGAGGGCAAGGAAGTCCGCTTCGGCATCGCCGCCTCCTCGCTGTTCGCCGTGATCACCACGGATGCGTCGTGCGGTGCGGTCAACGCCATGCACGATTCATTCACCGCGCTCGGCGGCATGATTCCGCTGATCAACATCCAACTCGGCGAGATCATCGTTGGCGGCGTCGGCTCCGGCATGTACGGCATGCTGCTGTTCGTCATCATCTCGATCTTCGTTGCCGGCCTGATGGTCGGCCGCACGCCGGAATATGTCGGCAAGAAGATCGAGGCCAAGGAAGTGAAGATGGCGATGCTCGCCATCCTAGTTCTGCCGCTGATGTATCTGGGCTGGACGGCGGTCGCGATGCTAGTGCCGTCGGCAGTCGCCGCCATGAACAATCCCGGTCCGCATGGTTTTACCGAGGTGCTTTATGCCTACACCTCGCAGACCGGCAACAACGGCTCGGCTTTCGCCGGGATCAGCGCCAACACGCTGTTCTACAACATCACTGGCGCCATCGCGATGGGCGTCGGCCGGTTCTGGATGATCATCCCGACCATGGCGATCGCCGGCTCGCTCGCCGCCAAGAAATCGGTACCGGCATCCGTAGGTACGTTCCCGACCACCGGCGGCCTGTTCGTCGGCTTAGTCGTCGGCGTGATCGTCATCGTCGGCGGCCTGACGTTCTTCCCGGCGCTCGCGCTCGGGCCGATCGTCGAGCAACTGGCGATGAACGCCGGCACCCTGTTCTCATCCAATTAGGTTCGCAATTAGGTTCGGAGCGACTTCGATGGAAACCTCAACCTTGCGCAAGAGCCTGCCGGTTTCGGCACTGTTCGATCCGAAGATCGTGCTGCCGGCGATCGGCTCCGCGTTCGTAAAACTCGATCCGCGGACCTTGATGGCGAATCCGGTGATGTTCGTGCTCGAAGTCGTCACCTCCTTGACCACGATCATTCTGATCCGTGATCTGGTGACAGGCGGCGGGCACATCCTGTTCGAGTTCCAGATCGTCCTGTGGCTGTGGTTCACCGTGCTGTTCGCCAACTTCGCCGAAGCGGTCGCCGAAGGCCGCGGCAAAGCGCAAGCCGACGCGCTGCGGCGGCAACGCAGT
>Ga0210395_10001788_pt1 | contig 16684 bp, 18 predicted proteins | sample IncBWH4OmetaG_FD_150861 | JGI IMG/M metagenome (GOLD analysis project Ga0210395, IMG submission 150861) | Forest soil microbial communities from Barre Woods Harvard Forest LTER site, Petersham, Massachusetts, United States - Inc-BW-H-4-O ... | reverse complement strand
CAGCGCCTCACGCAGGGGCCGCTCGCCGGCTTGCTGCAGCCGGAGAGTGAACTGTGGCTAGATGGCGGCCACAATCCCGACGGCGGCCGCGCCATCGCCGCGGCCCTCGCCGACCTCGAAGAACGGGTGTCGCGGCCGCTCGTCCTCGTCGTCGGCATGATGGCGACCAAAGACGGCGAAGGATTTCTGCGCAATTTCTCCGGCCTCGCGCGCCGCGTCATCACGGTCCCGATTCATCAGGAGAAGGCGCTGCCCGCGGCCGCCTTGGCGGAAATCGCCCAGAATGCCGGCATTCCCGCGCTCGCCCGCGATGATGTCGAAAGTGCGCTTATGGTGGCCGCGAGGCTCGAACTTGCCCCGGCGCCGCGCGTCCTCATCACCGGCTCGCTGTACCTCGCCGGCGAGGTCTTGGCCGCCAACGGCACGCCGCCGGAGTGAGTATTGCCGGTTGTACGGAGCGAAATCCGAGCGGCAGTTCTGCAAGGCTCTGTGAGCGTTTGTTGCCGATATGTCTTCATAATTCCGCCTAGTTCGCCCATTCAACTGCTTGCCGGGTTGTCGGGTACTTTGAGTGTGAGGGTACCCATGTCGTACAGGCAGATAGTCAAGCGCTATGACGCCGCCGAGATTTTGATGCTGACGAGTGGCGTCATCCTGGTCGTTGCCATCGTGTTCGCGATCCAGTGGTAGCAATCCTCAGAGCTCAAGCGTTTTAGCGTCCGAGTGCCCTGGCGAGCGAGTCGCCGACACAGCCCCGGTCTTCCGGGGCTTTTTGTTTTGGAGACCCCCAGTCCCTTGCGGCTCAGAACTTTACCGAGATGCGCAGCTCGGTCTTGAACTTGTAAACGGGATAGTTGCTGATCATTGGGACACTCATTTCGAGATAGGCGGTGACGCGGTCCGTGATGTTACGGCCGATCGCTGCATCGAACGGCAGGAACAACCTGCCGGTTTGGCCGGCGACAGGATCGCCGTAATTGATGCGGATGTCGTTGCTTGGATAGAAGGTGACGAACCAACGTTCCGGCAGGGCGATGTTCAGAGTGGGAGCGATCTGCGGCTCATTGATATTTCGCCGCGATGGATCACCGGCAAAACTTACCGCCCAACGCAAGACCGGTACGAAATAGGTTTCCCGATTGATCTCGAGAAACGAATAGCGCACGCCAAAACCCGGCATGACCTCCCACTTGCCGTTTCCGAGCGAATCCTCCGCAGTGGGAGACACGAGGCGCGCGCCAAATCCATAAGCCCAATGTGCGTCGAAGGTGTGAAGGAGTGCGGCCTGAAAAACCGAATCTCCTAGTCCGGCCTCGCGGGCGGTGCTCGGCGGGGCGGTGCTCGTCGTTTCCTTGCCGACAAACGCTGCCTGGCCCAGGAGGCCGAGCTTCCAGTCCGCCGGGAGGTCGATCTTCGTGGTCAGCCTCAAATACAGCAGTTCTCTCTCGGTTTGAGTGGTGGGCGACGATGATGTCCTGAACTGGAGGCGCAAATCGGCATTCTGCTGCGGGCGTGTATAGTCGAGACCGTTGTAGTTGAGCGCGGCCGGATCAGCGCCGGACTGCTGCGGCCCGGTCGGCGACTGGCCGCTCCCGCCGTTTTGCGCCGCCGCTGCCGAGATAGTGCTGCATCCCACCAGCAGGGCGACCAACACCGCCAACGCGTCGCCGCGGCGCTGAACGTACGAGAACGTCGAAGCCTTCAGGATCGAGAGCCTCGTTGCCATCGCGCAAGCTCTCCGCCGCAATCACCAAGGCGCGCGCTCATTCTAGCCGCTGCCGACAATTCCGGCGACCGCAATCGGCGACGGCCCAGTCGCCGGTGCCATGAACCATTGCTATGGCTGACGGCCGGCGCACGTCAGTTGCTGGGCACGGCTTCAAAGCTCGCGCTGGCGGGGCGGATAGTCCTTGAACGTCGCGAGGAATTGGCCGACGATCGCCGGCCCCGCCACGGTCACGCCGGCACCGTCCGACATCAGCCAGCCGTAGGTGGTGTTAGATGTGGCTCCGTAGCTTTCGGCCATGGCTCGCTCGCTTTTCGAACGACGCACCTGAATCCGAGATGGCTCGTCGACGTATCGACCGCTTCCGCATGGCGCGCGGCCGGGCGATAGCGACGGCAGTAGTTCGGCGCGCATAGGTGCGAGCCGCCCTTGATGACCTTGCGGGGTATTCTGATCTCCGGCTGGCATGGATCGTAGCTTTGATCCTCGCGACCGCCGCGCGGGTTCTCTGGAGCACAGCACGGCCTTTCTGCGTCCACTTCATGCCTTGCCGCGTACCAGTCGGCGGTCCACTCCCAGGTATTGCCGATCATGTCGTAGATGCCATAGCCGTTCGGCGGAAACGCCGCGACCGGGGAAGTGCGGGGAAAGCCGTCGTCGCAACGATTCTCGTGCGGAAAGTCTCCCTGCCACGTATTGGCGCGGTGTTGCCCGCCGGGTGTGAAATCGTCGCCCCAGGCGAACTCGGCGCCGTCGAGCCCACCGCGCGCGGCAAACTCCCATTCGGCTTCAGTCGGCAATTCCTTGCCCGCCCATTTCGCGTAGGCCTCCGCATCGCGGCAGGCGACGTGGACGACCGGATGATCGTCGAGGCCACTGATCGAGCTGCGCGGTCCGTAGGGCCGGCGCCAGTTGGCGCCGGCCTTGAACGTCCACCATTGCGACCAGTCGCGCAGATCGACCGGATGTTTGGGCGGAGTGAAAACCAGGGAGGCCGCTTTCAGCATTTCCGGAAGCGCGCCGGGATAGTCCTTAGCGTCCGGCGGTATTTCCGCGAACGTGACGTGGCCGGTTTCGTTGACGAATTTGCGGAACTGCCGATTGGTGACCGGCGTACGGTCGATCCAGAAGCCGTCAACGGCAACGCGGTGGGCCGGCGCCTCTTCCGGGTAATGCTTGTCCGAGCCCATGCGGAAGGTGCCGCCGGCCACAAAGACAAGATCGGTTATTGTTTCCCGACCCACTGAACGCCGCCCCTGAGCCGCGCCTTTCCAACTCGTTGCACGCGAGAAAGCATGATCACTGAAGCAGCAATAGGGCGAAGCCCGTCGAAAGTCCGCGACGTCGCAGCGCGAGCGGTCAGTATTGCTGACAGGTTGCCGATAGAAACTGTCCGCTTGTCATAAAAAGCGGTCGATGGCGACGCTAAAGCAAGAGGAAATGCAATCGCCACAAACAAGGACGCACCGAACTGCAATGTGACTGGTGTCTGGTCTGCCTTACGGATCCTCGGCAATTCGGCGGCCAAGAGTATCGGGTCTTACCTTCGGCCTGGTCCCGGTTCACCCGCCCGTCATCGCCAGAAACGCCTGCTCGATCGTTGCCGTCCCGGCTTTGGCGACAAGCTCTGCCGGCGTGGTGTCGGCCAAGACCTTGCCGTGATGGAGCACGATGACGCGATCGGCGTCCTCCACCTCGTCGCACAGATGCGTCGCCCAGAGCACGGCGACGGAGCGTTCGGCACGCAGGCTGAGGATCAGCTTGCGCAGGTCGTTGCGGCTGGCGGGATCGAGGCCGACCGTGGCCTCGTCCATGAGCAGCACCCGCGGCTCGTGCAGGAGCGCGCGCGCGAGCTCCACGCGGCGACGGTTGCCGCCGCTCAACTGCGCGACCTTATCGCGCGCGCGCTTGATCAGTCCGAGCCGGGCCAGCTCGCTTTCGATCCGGGACTTCGCGACTGCGCGCGCAAGGCCGTGGAGTCCGGCATGGAACAGGAGGTTGCCGGTCAGCGACAGTTCGAGATCGAGCGTCGGCTGCTGGAAGACGATGCCGAGCTTCGCCAGGGCCGGCACCGGATTGCGCCGCATGTCGTGGCCCATGACTTCGATGCGGCCGGAATCCGGCACGAACAGCCCGGAAAGGAGCTGGAACAGCGTGCTCTTGCCGGCGCCGTTCGGGCCGAGCAGCGCGATGAACTCGCCGGCGAACGCCTTGAGACTGACCCCGTCCACCGCGCGGATCGGGCCGTAGGTCTTGACGACATTGTCGAGAAGCAATGCCGGCGTCCGGTCGTCCGTGGCCATTCGTCTCGTGCTCCTTGCCTTGCCTGCCGTCCTTTTTACGGCTTAGGTTGGGAGCGACGCAAATGAAGGCCCTGCAATGCGCATTTTCGCTCTCGCGCTCCTCTGCGTGCTCGCGATCGATCCGGCCGCGGCCAAGGATACCGGCCTGATCTTCGTCAGCAACGAGAAGAGCAACGACATCATCGTCATCGATCCCAATTCCTACAAGGTGGTCAACGACATCAAGGTCGGGCGGCGCCCGCGCGACCTGCATTTCAATGCCGACCACACCAAGCTCTACGTCGCCTGCGGCGACGACGATGTCATCACGATTCTCGACGTGGCGACGGTGAAAGTCACGGGCAAGCTCAAGACCGGGCCGAGCCCGGAGGCATTCGTCATAGACGAGACGCGGCGGCGCATCTACATCTCTCAGGAAGAGGGGTCGTCGCTCGCCATCATCGACATGGACCACGACGCGATCCTGAAGGAAGTGCCGACCGGCGCCGAGCCCGAAGGCGTGCTGCTCAGCGATGACGGCAAGATCCTCTACGTCACCTCGGAGGCCGGCGACCTGGTCCACGAGGTGGATACCGCGAGCGCCGCGATCACCCGCGACGTGGTCGTCGGCCTGCGCCCGCGGCGCTTTGCGGCGACACCCGACGGCAAGGACCTTTGGGTGACAGGGGAGCTTTCCGGCGCCGCCTACATCGTCGACCGCGCCAAATTCGTCGTCGCCGGCAGCGTGCCTTTCCTGCCGCCGGGGATGCGCAAGGCCGACGTGACGCCGGTCGGCATCGCCATGACCAAGGACGGCAAGACCGCCTACGTGGCGCTGGGACACGCGGCGCATGTCGCCATCGTCGACGTGGCGGCGCGCAAGGTGCTGGGCTACGTCCTCGTCGGTAAGAGGGCCTGGGGCCTGACGCTCTCGCGCGACGAGAAGACGCTCTACGTCGCCAACGGCCTCGGCGATGACATATCCATCATCGACACCGCAAGCCGCAAGGCGAAGGTCTCGGTACCGGTTGGCCGCGTTCCCTATGGCATCGTCGTCGATGAGTAGCGCCGGCGTGATTTCGTTCCTGCGCTCCTCGGGCGGGGGCGAGGCGGGGCGCGGCGTGCGGCTCGTCCTCGCGTTCGCCGCCTTGATCGCGCTTGCCGGCGCACCGCGGGCGCTGGCGCAAACCACGCCGTCGACGGGCCAACCCGAGCAGCACGTCAAGATCGGCTTCGTCACGATCGAAAACGATCCGCGTTACGAGCCGCTGCGAGCCTATGAGCGCATCATCCTCAAGACCCGCGAGCACCCGCTGACCGGAGCGGAGGTCGGGATCGATGAGGCGACGGCGCTCAAGCGCGTGCTGAACACGGATTTCACGCTCGAACGTATTGTCGCAAAATCGCCCGCCGAGGTGGCGCCTGCCGTGCTCGCAGCAATTGACGCCGGCACCCACTTCTTCCTCATCGACGCGCCGGCGGAGGCGTATAAGCCGCTTGCCGCCGCGGTGCGCGGGCGCGACGTGCTCCTTTTCAACGTCTCCGAAGCCGACGATTCGCTGCGCCGCGACCTCTGCGCGGCGGAATTCATCCACGTCTATCCGAGCCGCGCGCAGCTCATGGACGGGCTGGTGCAATATTTCATCTCGCGCAAATGGCACGACCTGCTCATCCTCGAAGGCCCGCTGCTGGCCGACGCGACGATGACCGCGGCATTCGAGCATTCGGCGCAAAAGTTCGGCGCGCGCATCGTCGCGCACCAGCATTTCAAGCCGGGCAGCGACCCACGCGAACGCGAGGCGAACAATCCCGCTCTGCTCAGCGCGATCAACCGCGATTTCGACGCGGTCTTCGTCGCCGATGACACTTTCGATTTCGCCCGCACCGTGCCCTACCACCTGGTGCGTCCGCGCCCGGTCATTGGCAGCATCGATCTCGAACCGGTCGCCTGGCACTGGACCTGGGAGCGCAATGGCGGTCCGCAGGTCAATTCACGCTTCGACCGGAAATCGGGCGGCCGGCGCATGGACGGACCCGACTGGGCCGCCTGGGCGTCGGTCAAGATCATCGTGCAGTCGGTGCTGCGCACGCGCTCGGTCGACTTTGCCAAGCAGCGCGCGTTCATTCTCGGCGACAGCGATTTCGACGGCGCCAAGGGGCTCGCCGTGAGCGTGCGGCCGTGGGACCATCAGCTGCGCCAGGGAATCCTGCTTGCGGCGCCCTACGAGGTCGTCGCCAACGCCCCGATCGAGGGCTTCTTCCATCGCGTGAACCAGCTCGATACGCTCGGCGACGACGAGCCGGAGTCGAAGTGTCATTTGAACAAATGATATAACGTCAAGCGTAGCCCGGATGGAGCGCAGCAAATCCGGGGCAACAGTTCCGCATGGCGCTGCGGTCCATGCGGGCTACTGGCGGAGCAGATGCCGATGCAGATTGCCCACGCCCTGCAAGCGTTGCGGGCCGTCACCATGCGCGAGATGGTGAAATTCGCGCAGCAGCGCGGCCGGCTCCTGTCTGCGCTGGTGCGCCCGCTGATCTGGCTCGCGGTGTTCGCGGCCGGTTTCTACAACGTGTTCGGCGTCTCGATCATCCCGCCGTACAAGACCTACGTCACCTATCAGCTCTACATCACGCCCGGCCTGCTCGGGATGATCCTGCTGTTCCACGGCATGCAGTCCTCGCTGTCGATGGTCTACGACCGCGAGATGGGCGTGATGCGGCTCTTGCTCACCGCACCGCTGCCGCGCTGGGTGCTGCTCGCCTGCAAGCTCGCGGCCGGGACCGTGCTCTCGGTGATCACCTGCTACGTGTTTCTCGCCGTGTGCATTCCGTTCGATGTCACCTTCGAGCCTATCGCCTGGCTCGAGGTGCTGCCGGCGCTGATCGTGTCGAGCCTCATGCTCGGCGCGCTCTGGCTGTTCCTGTCGGTCTACATCCGGCAGGTGGAGAATTTCGCCGGCGCCATGAATTTCGTGATGTTCCCGATGTTCTTTTTCTCCTCCGCGCTCTATCCGCTCTGGCGGCTGCGCGAGGGCGGCTCGGAGGTCCTCTACTATGTCTCGATCGCCAATCCGTTCACCTATGCGGTCGAATTGATCCGTTTCGCGCTCTATGGCGAATTCGATGCCATTTCGGCGCTGGTGGTCGTCGGAGCGACGGTGGTGTTTTTTGCCGCCGCTGTAAACGGCTACGATCCGCAACGCGGCATGCTCCGGCGCGCGCCGCAGGCGCAGCCGGCGTGATGCCGCGGCGTTGGGCGGCGAAACAGCCGGCTACTTGATAAAGCTCCCGCTCCGCAGCTCGGCGAAAGCCTGCTGCAGCTCGGCCTGCGTGTTCATCACGATCGGCCCGTACCAGGCGACCGGCTCCTCGATCGGCTTGCCGGAGACGAGGAGGAAACGGATACCCTCATCGCCCGCCTGCACGGTGACCTCGTCGCCGCTGTCGAACAGGACGAGCGATCGGTTCCCGGTCTGCTCCCGGACCAGGATGTCGTTCTCGCCGTCGTTCTTCTCGGTCAGCACGCCCAATGGCTGCGAGGCGGAACGGAAGCTGCCGGAGCCCTCGAACACATAGGCGAAGGCGTGCCGCTCGAGTTCGACCGGTAGCGTCTTGCGCTTTCCGGCCGGCACCGAGACGTCGAGATAGCGCGGGTCGGCGGCGACCCCCTCGACGGGGCCGCGGCGGCCCCAGAAATCGCCGCAGACAATGCGCACGATGGTGCCGTCGTCATCGGCGATCTCGGGAATTTCCGCAGCCTTGATGTCCTGGTAGCGCGGCGCGGTCATCTTCAGCGAAGAGGGCAGGTTGGCCCACAGCTGGAAGCCGTGCATGCGGCCCTGGGTGTCGCCTTGCGGCATCTCCTGGTGAAGGATGCCGCGCCCGGCAGTCATCCACTGCACGTCGCCGGCGCCAAGGTTGCCGCGGTTGCCCAGGCTGTCGCCGTGCTCGACGTTGCCGGCCAGCACATAGGTGATGGTCTCGATGCCGCGGTGCGGGTGCCAGGGGAAGCCGGCGCGGTACTCGTCGGGACGGTCGTTGCGGAAATCGTCGAACAGCAGGAAGGGGTCGAACTCGGTGGTGTCGCCGAAGCCGAAGGCGCGCCGAAGGTGGACGCCGGCGCCCTCGATCGTGGGCTTGGAGGTGACGATGCGCTTGACCGGTCGGATGGACATGGTGGACCTCTGTGGGGCGCTCCTGGCGCCGCATGGTAGCGGATAAATAGACGGCGGTCAGGCGGCGGCAAGAAGGCACACGGCTGATACCGGCTGCCCTGCGTGCGCCGTGGCATGGCGCTGTGCGCTTGGCGACGTGGTCAGTCCTCCGGGACCACGTCGTGAAACTTGGTGTAATCGAGTTGGAACCGTCCCTCCGGCGAGACGCTGGTGATATTGCGGTAGCGATGCCGCCAGCGGATGTCGTGCGGCGCATAAATGCGCCGGGCGTAGAGCTGTTGCGCCGAGCTGTCGTCGAGGCCGTCGACGTTGACCACCAGCAAGGCGTCGGCGTCCTCGAGCTCCGCCGCCGTCGCCCCGTGCAAGATGCTGTCTTTGTCGATGGTATGGAACAGCGTCCAGCTCAACACGAACATCGGATGCTCGTCGCGTTCGACCTTCAGCTCGTAGAAGCGGCGGAACTGATCGCCGGCCTTGTTGCTTTCTACGCGGATGAGCCACAGCCGCGCAGTCGCCCTAGAGATGGCGTTGTGCCGTGCATTGGCCAGGCGGATCATCAGGGTGGGATGGCCCTCGTGCATGGTCACCACCGGATGGTCGGCAAAGACGAAACGAGCGCGTGGTCGCGAGAAGCGGGCAAAGATCAACCCGGTCATCACCGCGAGGAACGACATGCCGGTGAAGATTTCGACGGTGGCGACGAAGTGGCCGTAGTTGGTCTGCGGGTGCATGTCGCCATAGCCGACCGTGGCCAGCGTCTCGATCGAAAAATAGAAGAGGTCGAGGATTCCCTGGCCGGCGACGTTGGCGATCGGACGGTTGCCGAGCGAATAGAGCACGGCGAACAGGGCGTTAAGAGCGATGAAGATCAGCGCGGCGGTGGCGAAAAACGCCGGCCAGGAAACGGTCATCGCCCGGTGATAGAGGTCGGTCCAGAAGCCTGGAGTCAAACCAAGGGTCTCGACCTCGCGATGGCCGATCCTGACGCGCTGGAATCTGTCCGGTCTTGCCTTGTGCCGAGATTTTGCCAATGCGCGATCTCGTTGATCCGATCCCGCGCTAGACGGCAGCCTTCGCCGCCGCCTTGGTCTTGAGGCGGCTGTAGACCCTGCGGGCATTGCCTTCGAAAATCTTGCGTCGGTCGGCGTCGCTCAGCCCGGGCGCCTTGTCGATGTAGCGCTTGGTGTCGTCGAAGTTGAAACCGGTCTTCGGGTCGACCCCCTTGACCGCGCCGACCATCTCCGAGGCGAACAGAATATTGTCGGCCGGCACCACTTCGGCGAGCAGATTGATGCCCGGCTGATGATAGACGCAGGTGTCGAAGAAGATGTTGTCGCGGATGATCTCGGCAAGTTCGGGCCGGCCGTTGTTGAGCGCGAGGCCGCGGAAGCGGCCCCAATGGAACGGCACGGCGCCGCCGCCATGGGGGATGACGAGCTTGAGGTCCGGAAAATCCATGAACAGGTCGGAGAGGATGATCTGCATGAACGCCATGGTGTCGGCGTTGAGATAGTACGATCCGGTAGTGTGCATCGCCGGATTGCAGCAGCCGGACACATGGATCATCGCCGGCACGTCGAGCTCGACCATTTTCTCATAGAACGGATACCACCACTTGTCGGTGAGGGGCGGCGCATTGAAGTAGCCGCCGGACGGGTCGGGATTGAGATTGCACCCGACGAATCCAAGCTCTTTGACGCAGCGCTCGAGCTCGGCGGCGGAGTTCTTCGGCGGCACGCCCGGCGATTGCGGCAGCTGGCACACGCCGATGAAATTCTGCGGAAAGAGCGTGCACGCGCGATGGATCAGGTCGTTGCAGATCTGCGACCATTCGAGGCTCACGCTCTCGTCGCCGACGTGGTGGCCCATGCCGGAGGCGCGCGGCGAGAAGATGGTCAGATCGGTGCCGCGCTCGCGCTGCAGCTTGAGCTGATTGTGCTCGATGCTGTCGCGAATCTCATCGTCAGATATTTTCAGCGAAGCGCGCGAAGGCAGCAGCGCCTTGTTCTTGGCGTTGGCCGCCGCAGTTTGTTCCTGGCGGAAGCGGTGCAGGTCCTTGGGTTCGGTGGTGTAGTGGCCGTGGCAATCGATGATCATTGGGGCGCCGTTTTGTAGACGGCGATGCTACGGGGCCGTGCGCGATTGTCAAACCTCAACGGCATTCGTATAGGAATGTCCTGTGCCGTCCAGCGTTCGGCGGCACCTGAGGATGACGACTGTTGTTTGGGGGGTAAAGAGGAAATGGCTGAACGTCCGCGATTGAACGGTGTCATCCGCGCGCTCGAACAGGGCCAGCACGCGCTCACCTGCTTTGCGCCCGCCGAGGTCAGCAGCGCGGTCGCGATGAGCACCTCCAAGTTCGACGGCTGCGTGTTCGAGATGGAGCACAGCCCGTGGGACGGCCGGCAGCTGCGGGATTGCCTGCAGTACATGCTCAACCGGGCGCAGATCGCCGGCGCCGCCTCGCTGGCGCCAGTCGTGACGCCGATGGCCCGCGTCCCGGTCAACGGCGCCGAGATGGCGCAATGGCAGGCCAAGCAGGCGCTCGATATCGGCTGCTACGGCATTGTGTTCCCACACATTTCGACGGTCGAGGAAGCGGCCAATGCGGTCGGCGCCTGCCGCTACCCGCGGCTCACGGACAAGCCGCTGTACGAGCCGCCCGGCCTGCGTGGCGACGGCCCGGCAACAGCGGCGCGCTATTGGGGTCTGTCCCTGCAGGAATACTATCAGAAGGCCGATGTCTGGCCGCTCAATCCGCAGGGCGAGATCTTCTGCATCCTGCAGGTCGAGGATACGCGCGGCGTCGAGAACCTCGACGACATCCTCGCCAATGTGCCGGGCATCGGCTGCATCCTCATCGGCGAGGGCGACCTGTCGCAGGAGCTCGGCTATCCGCGGCAGTACGAGCACAAGGTCGTGCTCGAATGGATGAAGCGCGTCGTCGACACCTGCAAGAAGCACAGCGTCGTCGTCGGCCACCCGCATGTCGAGCACGGCAACGCCGGGCGGGTCGTGCGCGAAGGCTACCGCCTGCTGATGTGCGCCCCGGTGCAGCACTTCGGCCACCTCGAAGCAGCGCGCAAGCATAGCGGACGAGGCTAGTTTTCGCTCATCCGGGCCACAACCGGCATTCGTCATTGCCAGGGGAAATATCGGCGTGAGAAGGCGTTCGCTGTCAACTCTTTGCTGGCGAGAAGGTCTCCCCGACCAAAGAAGAACCAACGATGGGGACAGTGAGGTCGCCGGTCCCGGACCGATCGGCTGTCCTATACCTGACACGTTGCGAGTTTACTCCTTCAATCACGGCGGCGGCCGTTTTTGGTTCTGCTTCTGGCTGGCGCGTTCCCCACTTCTGGCACGTCGCCCCTTCCGCAGCAGAAAATACTTGACGACCAAATTCCCCTCGCGGCCGATGAGTGGTGCCTCGCAACACAGGCACGTTATTTCGCGACCAACTGTTTCAGGTCCGATTTCGACTTTGACGACTTGATAGCGCGCGTTGCAGTTCGGGCAATGGAATGAGGATGGCTTGTCCGCAGCCATGATAAATACGCCCCCAATAACTCGCCAATACAGGCCCCGAAACGGGGAGCAGGACCTCCACTAGAGACGCAAACGCTGCTGCTGCTGCTGTCGTGCTGCCGACCGTGTGGCCCCCATCCCCCCGACAACTTGCCACACGGTCTGCTCGCATCGAATGCAATTGCAGGGATGCGGTCAATCCGGCAAAGTGTCCAAAACGGTCAATTCTTTCGTACCCTTGCTCAGAATGCGTCGCACCTTCTCATAGCTTCGTATGCCGATAAGGGAATTGAGCGTCTTTTCGTGCGTATAATAGTAACGGCCTCGGCGATCGATCAGACCCCAGCCCTGCAGCCGCTCGAGCCTGCGTATGACCGTAGTACGGGGCACGCGCATGTAGGCAGCGATCTTGGCAACAGAAAACGGCTTGCCGTCGATGTCGCCAAGCGCCACGCATAACGCGATGAAGAAAGTTTCCAGGCGGGTGCCAAAGGGCTCGCTAACTGGAGCGTAAGCCCCATGCACAGTTCGCATGATTTCGATCATTAGACGGCAGAGCACCAATCTCTGTCGCGCCTTTTTGATCTTGCGCCGACGATCCTTCGCCAATCCTCGGGTCCTCCTCGCATCATCGCGCTCGCCACCTCGCGCTTGCGCACGTGGATGATCCCAGCGGCCTTTGCTGAGGTCACTGACCTCACGCCGCGCCAACGCGCCGTAGCGCATTCAGCCAGTCTTAGACCTTATCCTTGCGAGCCAAGCGAGCAATCCACGTGTAGTGAGCGTGGCGTCTGGATTGCTTCGTCGCTGCGCTCCTCGCAATGACGGCCGTCGTTTACGCCACCTCCAGCCCGCCCTTCTCCTCGATGAAGCGCGCGATCTCCTCGACGCCCTGGCCGGCGCGCAGGTTGGTGAACACGAACGGGCGCGTGCCACGCATGCGTTTCGATTCGCGCTCCATCGTCTCGAGCGAGGCCCCGACATAGGGCGCGAGATCGATTTTGTTGATCACAAGGAGATCCGAACGGGTGATGCCCGGTCCGCCTTTCGAGGGAATCTTGTCGCCCGCGGCGACGTCGATGACGTAGATGGTGAGGTCGGCAAGCTCCGGCGAGAACGTGGCGGCGAGATTGTCGCCGCCTGATTCGATGAGCACGAGATCAAGCGCTGGGAATTTCTGCCGCATGTCGGCGATGGCGGCGAGATTGGCCGAAGCGTCCTCGCGGATGGCGGTGTGCGGACAGCCGCCGGTCTCGACCCCGGCGATGCGCTCGGGCACGAGCGCGCCGGAGCGCACCAGGTATTCGGCGTCCCATTTGGTGTAGATGTCGTTGGTGATCGCCGCGATCTCGTAGCGGCCGCGCAACAGCTTGCACAGCGCATCCATCAGCGCCGTCTTCCCGGAGCCGACCGGGCCGCCGACACCGACGCGCAGGGGACCGTGTGCGTGAGCCATCGTCGTTCTCAGCTTCTGAACAGCCGCGTGTATTGCGTCTCGTGGCGCATGCCGGCGAGATCGGCGCGGAAGGCGCAGGTGCCGACCTCCTCGAGTGGCGTCGCCAAGGCGTGCGCCGCGGCGGCGCCGACCGCGGGCTCGAGCGCAGCGAGCACGCGCTGGCCGTCGGTCTGCCCGAGCGGGATCAGTCGGAGGCCGGCGGAAATCCAGTTGGCGACGAGCGCATGCAGAAAGGCGTGGAGCGCGCCTGCAAGCGCGATGCCATGGCCGGCGCAGGCGACGCCGGCCGCGACCGGCAGCGCGACCGGGCCATCCCACGCGTTGTCCAAGCACGCTATTGCCGGGCAGGGCCATGCCGCGCGCGTCGCTTCAAGGAAAGCGCGGCCTTGCGCCGTCGTCTCGAGGAAACGCTCCTTCGACGGGACGAACGCGGCGGCAAGCTCGGCGACGGCGCGTAGCGCCCCACTATCGTCAGCTGCGGCTGCACGGTGTGCGTGAGCAAAGAAGACGCCATCAGCAAAGCCGCCGCCTTCGCCGAGCATCACCGCAAGCCAGGTTCGCAGCGTTTCGGCGTTGGTGATATCGCCAGCCTCGACCGCCCATTCGATGCCCGTCGAATAGGAGAAGGCGCCGATCGGATAGGCCGGCGACAGCCAGGCCATGAGCCGGTAGAGGGCCGCGGTATCCATCCGCTCATTCCCGCCCGGGCGGGTATCAAGGGGCCTCTTGTCGCCGGAATTGGCGATAGCCTTTATCGCTCCCCGCTTGCGCGGGGGCGAGCGCAGGAGGGGCCGGTTCACGCCCGCACGCCCGCCCTTAGTCATGATCGTGGCCGTGATGATCGCCACGGTGCGTATGGCCACGGTGCTGTTCGTAGGCGCCGTGTTCGGGATCGAACGGTGCCTCCATCGGCGACAGGCGGGCGCCGAGCCCGCGCAGCATGTCCTCGATCACGTGGTCGCGGCGCAGGCGCAGCCGATCGCCGACAATCTCCACGTCGACATGACGGTTACCGATATGCCAGGCGAGCCGCGCCAGCTCGTGAGCATCGGCAGCGGCGATCTCGACAAGCGGTTCCACGCGCCCGGTGACGCGCACGATCGCGCCGTCCTCGAGGACGAGGCCGTCGCCGTCGCGCAACGCGGTCGCCTGCGGCAGGTCGAGCAGGAAAGTCGTACCGCGTTCGCCGGTCAGGACGATGCGGCGGCGATGGCGCTCCTGCGCATCGAGCGTGACGCGATCGACCGCGCTAGCGTCGTCCCACTGGCCGGCTGATTTGACTGCATTGGCGCGCTTCATCTGCGGCGACATTAGCGCAGCGCCGACCCATGAGATAGCTCGAGAAAGACAAGGCTCAGCGTGCGGTTGGAGCTTGCCGCGGAAGCCTTTATGGTGCCGCGCCGGGGAGGGGAATTCTCAAGCATGACCATCAAGGGCAAAGCCTACATCGCCGGCGCCTTCGAGCATCCGACGCGCCATGCGCCGGACAAGACGGTGGCGCAACTGCACGCCGAGGTGGCGCTCGGCGCACTCGCCGACGCGGGCCTCACGCGCGCCGATGTCGACGGCTATTTCTGCTCCGGCGACGCACCCGGGCCCGGCCCGGCGTCGATGGCGGAGTACATGAATCTCAAGCTGCGCCACGCCGAGTCGACCGAGCTTGGCGGCGCCTCCTATATCGTGCTCGCGTCGCATGCGGCCGAAGCGATCGCAGCCGGCAAATGCGATGTCGCTCTGGTGACTCTGGCCGGGCGGCCGCGCAGCGAGGGCATGGCCACCGGCACCGCGCCGCGGCCGCGCGACCCGAACCAGCCCGAGGGCGGCTGGGAGGGGCCCTACGCCATCACCACGGCGAACGCCTACGCCATGGGCGCGATGCGCCACATGCACGAGTACGGCACCACGGGCGAGCAGCTCGCCTGGGTCAAGGTCGCCGCCTCGCATCACGCGCAATATAATCCGCATGCCATGCTGCCCGAGATAGTGACCGTCGAGGACGTGGTGAACTCGCCGATGATCGCTTCCCCGCTGCATCGGCTCGATTGCTGCGTGATCAGCGACGGCGGCGGCGCGATCGTCATCGTTCGGCCGGAGATCGCCAAAAAGCTCAAGCGGCCGCTGGTCAAGATCATCGGCGCCGGCGAGGCGGTAAAGCATCTCGCCGCCGGCACCTTCGATATCACGACGTCGGGCGCGGCGCGATCCGGGCCGATCGCCTTCGCCGAGGCCGGGGTGACCCCCGCCGACATCAAATACGCCTCGATCTACGACAGCTTCACCATCACCGTCATCATCCAGCTCGAGGATCTCGGCTTCTGCGCCAAGGGCGCGGGCGGCAAGTTTGTGGCCGACGGCAATCTCATCTCCGGCACGGGAAAGCTGCCGTTCAACACCGACGGCGGCGGGCTGTGCAACAACCATCCCGCCAATCGCGGCAGCATGACCAAGGTAATCGAGGCGGTGCGGCAGTTGCGCGGCGAGGCGCATCCTGCGGTCCAGGTCAAGAACTGCGACCTCGCACTGGCGCAGGGTACCGGGTTTCTTCTTGCCACGCGGCACGGCAGCGGCACGCTGATCATGGAGCGGGAGTGAAGTGATGGCCCGGAAGATAACGCCGCCCGCGGTGAACCCCGAGACCAAGCCATTCTGGGACGCAGCGCGCGAGGGCCGGTTCTTGGTCCCGTTCTGCGCCGCCTGCGGCAAGGCGCATTGGTATCCGCGTGCCATCTGTCCGTTTTGCGCGGGTGACAAGGTCGAGTGGCGCAAGGCCTCAGGGAAGGGGACGATCTACACCTTCAGCGTGATGCGCCGCGTCAAGGAGCCCTATGCCATCGCCCACGTGACCCTCGCCGAAGGACCGACGATGCTGACCAACATCGTCAATTGCGATTTCGACAAACTGCACATCGGCCAGCCGGTTGCCGTCGTCTTCCAGGAGACCGAAGGCGGCCCGCCGGTGCCGATGTTCAAGCCGACCTGACGCCGGACGCCGTCCCGTGATCCACAAGATCGTACAGAGCATGGCCGAGGCAATGGCCGGAATCCGCGACGGCTCGGTCGTGTTGCTCGGCGGCTTCGGCAGCATCGGCTTGCCTTACGCGCTGGTCGAAGGGCTGATCGAGCAAGGCGCCAAGGATCTCACCGTCGTCGCCAACAATGCCGGCGTCGGCCGGGTCGGCCTGGCAAGACTCCTCGACGCCGGGCGGGTGCGCAAGATCATCTGCTCGTACCCGCGGACCGCCGATCCAGCGGCCTTCCTGAAGGCCTATCGCGCCGGCCGGGTCGAGCTCGAAGTCATGCCCCAGGGCACCATGGCGGAACGCATGCGTGCCGCCGGCGCCGGCATTCCCGCCTTCTATACGCCGACCTCGGTCGGCACGAAGCTCGCCGAGGGCAAGGAAGTGCGCGAGTTCGCCGGCCGCCAGTACGTGCTCGAAGAGGCGCTCCCGGGCGATGTGGCGTTGATCGAGTGCTGGGAGGCGGACCGCTGGGGCAACTTGACCTATCAGTCGTCAGC
>Ga0210395_10001787_pt1 | contig 16684 bp, 18 predicted proteins | sample IncBWH4OmetaG_FD_150861 | JGI IMG/M metagenome (GOLD analysis project Ga0210395, IMG submission 150861) | Forest soil microbial communities from Barre Woods Harvard Forest LTER site, Petersham, Massachusetts, United States - Inc-BW-H-4-O ... | reverse complement strand
CGCGGCATCAAGCACAACGATTCGGTGCCGCTCGACGAAATGCCCGACAATCTGATCAAGGCGACGCTGGCCACCGAAGACCGCCGCTTCTACGAGCATTTCGGCATCGACTTTTACGGCACGTTCCGCGCGCTGATGACCAACGCGCAAGCGGGCGGCGTGGTGCAAGGCGGCTCGACCATCACCCAGCAGCTGGCCAAGAATCTGTTTCTGAGCAACGAGCGCACCATCGAGCGCAAGATCAACGAGGCGTTCCTCGCGCTGTGGCTCGAGGCCCATTTGAGCAAGAACGAAATCCTCAAGCTTTATCTCGACCGCGCCTATCTCGGCGGCGGCGCATTCGGCGTCGACGCGGCGGCGGAATACTATTTCGGCAAATCGGTGCGCGACGTGACGCTGCCCGAGGCCGCGATGCTGGCCGGATTGTTCAAGGCGCCGACCAAATTCTCTCCGCTGGTCAATCTTCCCGCCGCCCGCGCCCGCGCCAACGTCGTGCTCGACAATCTGGTCGACAACGGCTTCATGACCGAAGGCCAGGTCTACGGCGCCCGGCGCAATCCGGCGACGCCGATCGATCGCCGCGACGCCGGCGCGCCGAACTATTATCTCGACTACGCCTTCGACGAGATGCGCAAGCTCGTCGACACCTTCCCCAAATCCGTCCCCGATCGTTACTTCGTGGTGCGCACCGCGCTCGACAGCAACCTGCAGCATTATGCCGACCGCGAAGTCGAGACCGAATTGCGCCAATACGGCCGCGACTATGGCGCCAGCCAAGCCGCGGTGGTGATCGCCGATCTCGATGGCGGCGTGCGCGCCATGGTCGGCGGCCGCGACTACGGAGCGAGCCAGTTCAACCGCGCCACCGACGCGCTACGCCAGCCCGGCTCCTCGTTCAAGCCGTATGTCTACGCCACCGCCTTGGCCAACGGCTTCAAGCCGACATCGGTGCTAGTCGATTCACCGGTCTGCATCGGCAATTGGTGCCCGCACAATTACTCCGGCGGCTATTCCGGATCGGTGACGCTCCTGGAAGCCATCACGCATTCGATCAACGTCATTCCGGTCAAGCTTTCGATCGAGCTCGGTCACGGCAATCCAAAACTCGGCCGCGCCATGATCGTACAGACCGCGCGCAATTTCGGCATTCAATCGCCGCTGCCGGACACGCCGTCGCTGCCGATCGGCGCCGACGAGGTCTACGTCTACCAGCACGCCGTCGCCTACGCGACCTTCCCCAATCTCGGCAAAGCCGTGGTGCCGCACGCGGCGCTCGAAGTGCGCACCGGCACCGGCGATTTGGTGTGGCGCTTCGACCGCGACGGCAAGAAGCCGCAGCAGGTGATCGCGCCATCGGTCGCCCTCGACATGATCAAGATGATGAACTCGGTGGTCGAGAACGGTACCGGCCAGCGCGCCAAACTCGACGGCGTGCCGGTCGCCGGCAAGACCGGCACCACCAATTCCTGGCGCGACGCCTGGTTCGTCGGCTACACCGGCAATTTCGCTGGCGCGGTGTGGATGGGCAACGACGACTATACCTCGACCAAGCGCATGACCGGCGGCACATTGCCCGCCATGACGTGGCACAACATCATGGCCTATGCGCACCAGGGCATCGAGTTACGGCCGCTGCCCGGCCTGCCACCGCCGACCCACGCGCCGCCGCTGGCCGCCAACGCAACCTTCACAGGCAACGATGCGCCGCAGCAGGCGCTGCTGACGCGCAAGGGCACCGATGCCCTGGTGCGTCTCGAACGCCTGCTCGATGACGCCAATCATGCGCTCGCCGCGCAGTTGCCCGCCGGAACCCAAGGCGCGCTCGATGACGACAAAACTCGATCGAGCACGGTGGCGACGGCGACCGATCGCGCGGGCGCAAGCCTCCGTGGCGATTAGATAGCGACCAACTGGATCGAGCGTGCGCCTTCTCTTCGGATCATGTTTCGCGCTGATACTCGCCGCCGCCATCGGCCTCGGCGCGACCTGGCTGACGATCACCCACGGCGTCGCCTTTGGCTCGCTGACCATCGGTGCCTGGACGGCCTGGCCTAAAAGCGGATCCATCGATATCGACCCTTACGCGCGCGCTACCATCGCCCGCACCGGCGAATTGCCGCTCGGCACCGGCGACGGCGTGGCGTTCTACGCCCGCACCGACGATGCCGGCAATAATTTCGACGGCCGCTGCACCTTTACCGTCAGCGGCATGACGCCGGCGGCGCGCTATTGGACGCTGACGCTTTACGATCCGGACGGCCACTTGGTCGCCAACACGATCGATCGGCACGGTTTCACCAGCGCGGAAATCCTGCGCGACATCGAGGGCCGCTTTACCATCAGCGTCGCGCCGCGGGCGCGGCCCGGCAATTGGCTGCCGACCGGCGGCATCGAGCGTTACGTTCTGGTGTGGCGGTTCTACGACACACCGATCGGCGTCGCCACGCGCACCGCCAAGGAAGCGCCGATGCCGGCGATCGTGCGAAAGGCCTGTTCATGATCCGCGCGATGCTGTGGATTCTCGGCGCCATCCTGCTCGGCGGCATCGTGCATCTGTCGACCGTGCTGGTGATGCCGCAGGCGGCGACCCAGGATGCCTATGCGCGGCTTCTGCCGCTGACGCCGGTCAACGCCATGGTGCCGCTGGCAGCGCCGACGGCGGAAGCTTCCATCATGCCGTTCCTGGATCCGGCCTTCGCCGCGGCGGTGTGCCGCTACGATCTGTCCGCCGGCGCGATCAAGCTCAACGCGCCGCTGAGCCAAGCCTACACCTCGGTCACTTTTTATACGCGCAACAGCGTCGCCTATTATGCCATCGACGACCGCGCCGCCGGTCGGCGCGCCATCGAGCTCGACCTGATGACGCCGGAGCAGCACGCGCAGGTACCCGAGGGCGAAGACGTCACCGCCGCCGACCGGCTGATCATCGAATCGCCGACCCAGACCGGGCTGATCGTGCTGCGGGCCTTGGCGCCGGAGCCTGGGCTGATGCCGATGGCGCGCCGGGCACTGGCCAATGCGCAATGCCGCCTCGGCCCGGTGCAGTAGTTTATTTCGCAGCTACCACGGCCGACGCCGCCAGTTCGGCGAAACGCGGCAACGGCACGATCTGGTTGGCGGCGATCTGCTGTTGCAATTCCGTCAAGATGCGTTCGGCCTCGGCGGCGACCGGCATCGGCTCGGCGACCGTCAGATGCTCGAGCGCGAAGCGATAGCTGGCGCAGCGTTCCGTCAGCGAATGATGCACCCAGGCGACGGTCAGGCTGTTCTCGCCGACACGCGCCATCGCGCTGATCCGTTCCGGCGGACTCAAGGTCGAGACAAGCTGCATGCTCTTCTCGCGCCTTTGATCGATATCGACGATGCGGCGCGCGGTGGAGAAGAACGGATCGATGCGCACGATGTCGTTGCGCATATCGTCGATCAACTGGTTGTAGCGCGCCGAAGACGAGCGATGGAACGGGCCGATCAGGTTCGCGTAATAGGCGGCGGGGTCGAACGCCCATAAGGAGCGCCGAAATTCGCGATTTTGGCCGTATTCGAGGACCACGGCGTCCCAGCGCTGCCGGTCGTAAGGCGGCTCGATCAGGGCAAAGCCGAGATCGCGCAGCGTGCGCTCGTCGTCGGTCAGGTTATTGACCGAAACCGGCCCGCCGACATGGGCCGCGGCCTCCTGTCCGACCCACGCATGAATATCGTCGCTGACCAACGGTTGCTGCAGCCGGCCGAAATCGCCGATGCTGGTGCAGCCGCCAAGGATCAGGAGAGCGAAGACGGCAAACGGCGCTGGCGCGCGGAGCGGACGGACTCGCGGCGGCATCGCTGCAGCAACTTTCAGCGGCGCCTCATGCGGCGGCGGCCACCATTGGCGGCCGGCGGCGGCATCTGCGGCTCCGCGCTCTCGGCGACCGGGTCGGCGTAGCGCTCGATCCGGATCACCGGCAAGATGATGACTGTCGCGGATTCGTCCTGCGCGTCGGCGCGACCGAACCGCACGATACGCCCCTCGTCGGGGAATTTGACAACAATGCCCACCAGCCAATCCCTCAGACTGCCGGCTACGGACCTCCCGCGCGATCCGCGCTAGCGGCGTCGTCACGATTAAGCGGCATGCAAGGTTAACGCTCCGCTAACGCGCACGACTTAGGCTGGTGAGCGAAGTCAGCTCCGTGGTCCCTGTTGCGATTGAGTCGCGTGTGATGAAAACGCCCACCCTGTCGAGCCTCAACGGCCTTGCCGATATCGGATTGCGCAGCGGCGTCGATATGCGTCCGACGCTGATCCGCGTGCTCACCGACCTCTACGTGCAGAAGCTGACCCATACGCCGGACGAGGAACGCCACTACACCGAGCTGGCGCTGCGGCTTCTCGATGGCGTCGATGTGCCGACGCGGGCCGCGGTCGCGGTGCGGCTGGCAAAGCACCTCTCACCGCCGCCACGGGTCATTCAATATCTTGTTAACGATTTGCCGGAAATTGCCGCCCCGCTGCGCGGTCATGCACTGCTGCAGCCACCCGCTCAACCTGTCGCGCCGGCGCCGCCTGTGACCATCGCTCCGGCAGTAGAGGATGCCGCGCCCATCGAAGCGCCGCCGGACGAAGAGCCGATCGAACACGAGCCGATCACCGACCTGCGCGGCACCATGGATTCGACCACCGCCGCCGAGCTCAACGACGTTTTCTTCACCGCCGCCGAACACGAACGGCGTCTCATCCTGCTCAATCTCCACGTCGCCGCGCCGCTGTCGCCTGGGCAGGTCGTGGTCTTGCGCGACCCCGGCACCGGCCAGCGCCTGGAGGCAGCGGCGTTGGGCAATCATCGCGAGGATTTCGTCAAGCAGCTCGCCGAAGCCTTGCACATTCCCCGTGAGCAGGCCCGCCGCATCGTACGCGACGACCATGGCGAGCCGATCGTCGTGGCGGTCAAGGCGCTCGGCATCTCGCGCGACGTGGTCTATCGGCTCCTGATGTTCGTCAATCCGGCGGTCGGCCATTCGGTCGAGCGCGTTCATGCGCTGGCGATGCTCTACGACGAGATGACCGCGCAAGCGGCCGAAGGCATGGTCGCGATCTGGCAGGCGCTGCGCGGCGAGACACGCACCGCGGCAAAGCACCAGCCGCTGCTTTGGAACGACGAGCGTTCGCGCGCCCGTCCGGCGGCCGTGGCGGCACGACGCCCGCTAGCCGCACCGCGAACCAATATCCGCCGCGAAGTTTCTTGAGCGTTCCAGCGCCGCCGCGCCGCTGTCAGCCGGCGACGATATCAAGGAAATTCCGCCCCTTGCGATCCTCGACTTCGACGATCCAGACGTCGGGATCGAATTTGATCTCGCGCGCGAGATAGGCCTCGACCGCTTCATCGGGCGCCGGCCGTTCTTTGAGGCTCGGGCTGAAGGCGCGATCGGCTTCGCGCACCGCGTCGAATTCGCTCTGCGGCGCCGGGCCGAACAGATCCGAGGTGCCGTCGAGCCTGCAGATGCGGATGAACACGGCGCCGGCTTCCTCGGCGCCGCGCCGGCGCACGACGGCGGAAGCGCCCTCGACCTGGCAGCGGCGCAGGTAAGCGGCAACCCAAAGCGCGGTCTTCAGACGCATCGTCCGGTCCCGTCATTCCGGGACGCGGGCGAAGCCCGCGGGCCCGGAATCCATAATCACGAATCGCGCGGTTTGCGAAGGGCCGAGCAATTAGTTCAAGGGCTGTGGTTATGGATTCCGGTTTCCTCACTGCGCTCGGCCCCGGAATGACAGTTATTCGATTGGATGCCCCGTCATGGCGGCGAGCTCGCTGACCAGGCGATCGGACACCCGGCCGCTGACCGGCAGCTTGTGCTCGCGCTCGAACTTTTCGATGGCCTGGCTGGTCGCGTCATCGAGCACGCCGGACGGCTTGATTTGGCCATAACCGTAATTGGAGAGCACCCGCTGCACCGCCAAGATGCGCGGCGACGGCCCGATCAGGTCGGCGATGGGATCGTTGCGACGCGGCGACGGCACCGGCACCGGAACTGTTTGCGGCGGCCGCGGCGCGGCCACCGAATGCGTGGCGCTCATATCGATGATCCGCGGCCCGGTCTGCTCCGCCGGCTTGGGTGCGGCATCGGCCGTCTTCTGCAATGTCGGATTGGCGACGAACGGCGCCGGCCGCGCGCCTGATTGCAGGAAAATCGCATTGACGACGATCAGGATGGTCGCCGCCGTGGCGCCGAAAATGGCGAACGAATCAACCGGCCGGCCGGTCACCTGCAGCCACAGCCGCGAGCCGAACGACGCGGCGAGCGTCCCGGCGCGCGCGTTGGCGCGGCTTCTATCGTTGCGGCGGTCACGCACTTTTCTTCACCGCGCTTGCCGGCTGCACGGTGCCGGCCGATGGATTCATGGGGATGATGAGCGGGCTGACCACGCCAGGGCTGCGCTTTTTAACAGGCCGCGACCGCTCGCAATCGAGCGGCAGGCCGATCGTGATGCGGGTGCCCTCGCCGATCCGGCTGCGGATCGAGAATTCGCCGCCATGCAGCCGCACCAAACCCTTGACGATGGAAAGCCCCAAGCCCGTGCCGGCATGGCGGCGGTCATAGGAGGCGCCGGCCTGGAAATACGGCTCGCCGACCCGCGCCAAATCCTCGTCGCTGATGCCGACGCCATTGTCCTCGACCACAAAGGTGATATTGCCCGCCTCGGCGCGGGCACTGACCAAAACCTTGCCGCCGCGGTCGGTGAAGCGGATCGCGTTCGACAAGAGATTGAACATGATCTGGTTGAGCGCGCGCTTGTCGGCGACGATCTCCGGCAGATCGCCGGGCACCAGCCGTTCGAGCGCGACGCCGGCGTCGCGCGCCCGCAGCGCCAGGATGTCGCAACAGCTGGCAATGACCTGTCCCGGATTGAACGGCTCCGGCGTGATCTCGAAATTGTCGGTCTCGATCTTCGACATGTCGAGAATGCCGTTGACGACCGACAGCAGATGATTGCCGGAATCGTTGATCAGGCCGGCATATTCGTTGCGCCGCTTGGCGTCGAGCATCAGCGCGGCTTCTCTCTTCAACATCTCGGAGAAGCCGATGATGGCGTTGAGCGGCGTGCGCAATTCGTGGCTCATGGTGGCGAGGAAGCGGCTTTTGGCGGCATTGGCGCGCTCGGCGTCGGCGCGGGCATCTTCAAGCGCCTGCTGCTGCTGCTTGCGCCCGGTGACGTCGCGCAACACCGCGACCACTTCGCGGCGGTCCGCCTCGCCCGCATCGGCGCCAGCCTGTTCGAGCGGCCGGCAGCGCATCTCGATCCAGACGAATTCCACCGCCGGATGCCCATTGGCATCGACGCCGTCGCGCCGCACGCGGAACTCGGCCGAGCGGCTTTCCGCCAAGGCGGCGGTGTCGCCGAGCGCCGTCAGGTAGGCGGGCCGATCGGCGACATGGACGCGGTCGAACAGACCATGGCCGTGCAAATCGGCAATGCGCGAGCCGAACAGCGCCTCGCCGGCCGGCGACATGAACAGCACGCCGCCGTCGCGGCCGTGCCGGGTGATCACGTCGGTCATATTGCGTGCCAACAGCCGATAGCGGTCCTCTTCGGCGTAGAGCAGCCAAAAACTGGTGCGCGCCAGCGCCTCGGCGCCGAGCGCGAGGCCCGCCGCATAGAGCGCGGCCGAAACGATGCCGAGCGCGGCAAGCGCCGCATGCGAGCTCGGGCTCGGAATCGGTAAAAGGTGTTCGGCGTCGAGCAGCACCAAGACGCCGGCGGCGCCGAGCGCCAGTGTCGACGCAGTGGCGACGACGCGACGCGAAGCGGACAAAGCCGCTTCCAGCGGCACGACGACCAGCCAGATCGCGGCGAACGACACGATGCCGCCGGTCGACGCGGCGACCGCCGTCACCAGTCCGGTCAGCGCCAGCGACGACAGCACATGTGCGCTCTCGTAGCGGCCGGTGCGCGACAGGAAGTAAGCGGTGAGGATCGGCACCACCAGCCAGGCAAAGACCATCAGCTCGATCGGGGTCGGCGTGCCGCGCGCCAAGAGGTAAACCGGGAACGACGCCAGCGCGATGATGCTGCCAAGGAGCCGCGGCGCAATGAAGGCGCGATGCCGCGACGCCGTCAGCGCATCCTGCTGCGCCGAAGGATGAACCAGCGTTTCGACATAATCCCGTACTGGCGCGAAGAGGCCCACGATCCCGTCGCACGCCCGCTTTGCAGACGCGCTCCCCTTGTTCTGTTGTGCGATCGTGTCAGACGCCGCTTAAACGAACGCTAAAACGCCGGGCCTCGTGCCGGCCGGACGGCGCGTTGCCGCATGGCGGTTTCCGCCATCATGGTGAATCGCCCGTTGCCGCGAACGGTTGCCATTTCTTTGACGTTTGCGGGCGTTGCGGAAGTGCCTGCAAATCGCTGATCTTTCGCCTCCGCCAAAACCTTGCAAAAGCCGGCCTGGCGCGCGTTCGCTCAAATTTTAGGTAAATTATATTTTCTCCAATTGAACGAAAAATTGCGGCGTATTCTCGTCGATTATGGACAAAAACGTCCCCGTCGAGCGAACGCCGCCTTCAATGCCGCCTGCTAGGTTGCGCGGGCGTGCGGCGACCCATGCCGCCGGGGATACGGGTCTGATGTTCTTTCTTTTGCGAATGGCGTTCTGGCTTGGCGTCGTGCTGATCCTCTTGCCCAGCGGATCGGCGCAGCATGCCACGCAGACAAGCGACGTCGGCACCTCCGAGACGATCTCGGCGGCATCCGCCACGGTCCAGGACCTGCGCGGCTTCTGCTCGCGTCAGCCCGATGCCTGCACGGTCGGCTCGCAGGTCGCGGTGTCGCTCGGCTATAGAGCCCAAGCCGGCGCCAAGATGCTTTACGATTTCTTGACCGAGGCGCTGGCGCCCAAGGAGACCGGCGCACTGCCTCACGGCACTCCTGCGCGCGGCAGCGCCGCCAAAGTCGAGCCGGTTAAATCCTCGCCGTCCTCGCAGAACACGCTCACCCCCGCCGATCTCGCACCGGTCTGGCGCGGACCGCAGCCGCCCAAGGACGCCAAGCACGCGGCTTAAGGCGCGGCTTACTCCCAAATTCGTCGGTCAGAGTCGGCTTCTCCAAGCGGCCGGCACTTTCATTTGCCGTAGCGAAGCCGGTTTTCCCCTATCAAAGGGCTCGCTTGAACCGGTACGATGTCGTCTGCCCGGCAAGCAATTATCTCAACGGAAGAAGCATTTCATGCCTATCAGCGAAAAGCTTAAAGCCCTCATTAGGTCTGCGTGGGATGACGGCGCGCCATGCCTGGTCGCGACGCAAGGCCCGAATGGCCCCAACATCTCGCCCAAGGGCAGCATGGTCGTTTTCGACGACGAGCATCTCGCCTATTGGGAGCGCTCGAAGAAACAAGCGCTGGAGAACGTCGGCCACGACAAGCGTGTCTGCGTGATCTACGCCAACTTCAAGGCGCAGCGCGACAGCGTCCTCGACTCGGGCTTTTTGCGATTCTACGGCAACGCCGAACTGCACGACAGCGGGCCGATCCACGACGCCATCTTCAATCTACTCTTGCCGCGCGAACAAACCCATGTCGGCGCCGACACCGGCATCGGCGTACTGGTCAAGATCGAGCGTGCCGCCGATGTTCGGGGCAAGCCACTGCCCTGAAAACACGGTCAGTGGCGCCAAGTGGACGCATTTGTTCTCGACTGTGAGCAGTTTTGAACAGCCGCGCGAGGCGAAACTATGCTTGCTATTCGAGCGAATAGGGCGTCCAGTGAAATGAGCCTGAAGACAGGCGGGATTCTTTCCCGCTGAGAGCTGCCAGCAAAACGGCGACCTGCCGAATTCGCCGCTCAATAACAGGCAGCTACCGCCGTCGGTTGGCACATTCATTCTCAGCTATAAGATATTTTTTGGAGCTTAGGTCATGGAGACATTCTATATTGCGCTCGCCCTGGCAGCCATGTTTGGCGTCTGCTTTTTCCTATTCGTTATTGAACCACGCAGGAAGATTTACGATAGCGAATGAAGGCTCCACGCAACGCCCGCCCTGACGAAACGCTCCGCCACCGGTATCGATCAGTGAGATACACTGGGCCGGGTGGAACTGTGGCGTGTCCGCTTTCGGCGCACGGAGCATTTTATCAGCGACCACCCGCAAGCAAGCCCTGCGAAATGGCTCAAAGACACTCATGAGTGCGCGCCCACCCAGACCGCCAATGTCATCTGCCGGACGCTCGAATCGGTGGACATCGAATGCCGCTCGCCCCGAGCCGAGGGGGTCGCAAAGCGCGCAAAGAAACTATGAGCGGTATCTGGCGCTCGCCCATGCCGAAGCCCAACTCGGCAACACGGTCGGGGCGGAAAGCTACTACCAGCACGCCGAACATTATTTCAGATCGATGCGCTCGAACTTTGAAGAAACGTAAGAGAGCCGTCAGCGGTGCTCCGCAAGGCGCTCATATTCCGCCCGGACAACGTCCTTGCCGTAGACTCTTTCGAGCCGGCGAACGGTGAAATGACCTCGCGCCACCTCCTGAAAATGCTCGATAAAGGCGTAGTTGACGGCAGCGCCGCCTAGCGCACCGACGACCGGAACTGTCTGCGCCGCGACCTTCTGCGTCACCACGACGCCAAAGCGGGACGCCACTTGCGCGATGAAGCGGAGCAGAACCGGGGCGCCTTCCTCGATGACACCGCGCTCCGCGATGAAGCGTGCGGCTTCGGTGACACTCTTCGCCAGCATGCCTCGCACGGCGAAATAACCGCTTTCGGACGGTTTCGCCAAGCCGGGACGTCCGCCCAAGGCAAAGACCTGCACGCACGACAGTGCCGGTTCCGGATCGGAAAGATCTTCGCCCTCGCTTCGAGCGATATCCGCGATCGATCTCAGCATGATAATCGTCGACACAGGAAGCTCAATGGGAAGTGTCGCCAAGCCGAAGGCGCCGCCGGCGGCGCCGGATGCCGTGGCCAGCACCTTGTGCAGGCGTTGCGACCCGGCGTGAGGGCTGCGTTGCATCGTCCGCAGCGCGACCTTAAGGGCTGCCTCGAGACCTTTGGCGGTCGCGGTTGCGATCGCGCGCGAAGCGGCAGCGGGAAGCGCATTGCCGATGAGTTCGACGGGCTTACCCACCAGATTGGTGAGGCGCGCGGCGAGACCCGGATGTTCAAGCGACTGAACCGCTCGTCGCAGCGCCGCCAGATCTTCCGGTGTCATGGTCAGACCCGGCCTCGCAGCAACCGGCGCATTGCTCGCCATGAATCCCCACACATCGTCTGCCCGGCGACGCCAGACACATCGACCTCTCCGGCCCCACGCTCTATATATAGGGTGACGCAGGACGAAAGCTTGATGGCTGACATCGACGAAATCGTCGACAATTTCTCGCTTCTCGACGAGTGGGACGATCGCTACCGCTATCTGATCGAGCTCGGGCGGGAATTGCCGCCGCTGGCCGCGGAAGCCCACAACGACGCCAACAAGGTGCAGGGCTGCGCCAGCCAGGTCTGGCTCGATACCCGCGTGCGTCCCAACGGCGCGGGCGGTCCGGTGCTCACCTTCGTCGGCGACAGCGATGCGCATATCGTGCGCGGGCTGATCGCCATCCTGTTCGCGATGTATTCGGGCCGGAACGCCAAGGACATTCTCGCCACTGACGCCGTTGCGCTATTCGAAAGAATAGGATTGCGCGAGCATCTCACCCCGCAGCGTTCGAATGGTTTTCGCTCCATGGTGGAGCGCATCCACTCCGATGCGCGCACCGCGCTGGCGACCGCGGCCTGAGCCACACGCCGCCGCGTTCTAGGCGCGCGTAAGACTGTGTTGTAAGTCTCGTCCGGGGCGTGAAATGATCGGCCGTACTGGCTGCACGTCGGATAGATCAAGCACCGCGAGCGCATGCGCACCGGACTGACGGACGTATTCGCCGGCACGATCTGCAGCGTGCTGACGATCACTTACTCGCTGTCCTACGCGGCGCTCATTTTCAGCGGTCCGCTGGCGCATTTTTTGTCCTATGGCATCGCGGTCACGTTCATGTCCGCAGCGGTCGGCGGCGCGTTTGTGGCTTTGCGCAGCTCGCTGCCGTTTGCCGTCGCCGGGCCGGACAGCTCGATCTCCGTGGTCATTGCCGCACTCGTCGCCACGGTATTGCAGCGGGTCGCCGCCGGCGGCGATACCGATCTGCTCGCGCCAGCCATCATCGCCATGGCGCTGGCGACGGCGCTGACCGGGCTCCTGATGTGCGTGCTGGGTTTCACCCATGCCGGACGCGCCATCCGCTTTTTGCCTTATCCGGTGGTTGGCGGCTTCCTTGGCGCCACCGGCTGGTTGATGGTCACCGGCGCCATCCAGGTCGTCACCGACCGGCACGTGGCGCTCACCAATCTCGGCGCCTTCGTGGACGCCACGACTGGCGCCAAGCTCGCGGCGGGCGCGGCGGTCGCCATCATCTTGCACGTGCTGCTGCGCCGCACGAAAAGCCCATTCGCGCTGCCCGGCGTGCTGCTGGCGTCGTTTGCGGCCATGCACCTCGTCCTGCTATTGAGCGGCACGTCGATCGGCGCGGCACAAGCGAGCGGCTGGATGTTCCATCCACAGCCCGCAGCCTCGCTCTCCTTGCCGTGGAAAACGGCCGCGCTGCACGCTTTTCCCTGGGCGGCATTGCCGTCCTTCGCCGGCGACGTGCTGGCCGTGATGTTCGTCACCATCAGCACATTGCTGCTCAACACCACCGGAATCGAGATTGCGACGCGGACCGAGGCCGATATCGAGCGCGATCTCAAGGTCCATGGCCTTGCCAATCTATTGACCGGCGGGCTCGGCGGCATGGTGGTCTGCACCTCGCTGAGCCGCTCGATCCTGGTCCGCACCGCGGGCGCGACCAGCCGGCTGTCCGGACTGACGGTCGCGGCGATTTCGGCGGGCGTGCTGATCGCCGATCCCTCGTTCCTCGGCTATGTGCCGAAATACGTTCTCGGCGGGCTGTTGCTCTATCTCGGTTCCGATCTGGTCTATCAATGGCTCATGCATTCGTCGCGGCGCTTGCTGCCGCTCGAATATCTGTCGCTGATCGCCATTGCCGCCCTCATCATCTATTCCGGCTTCATCGCCGGCGTGCTGATCGGCATCGTCATCGGCTGCGCCACTTTTGCGCTCAGCGCCAGCCGCGTCAACGCGATCAAGTTCAACTTCGATAGCTCGAACTACCGCTCGACGCTCGATCGCGGGCCGAGCGAGCTGGCACTGCTCGCCGAACACGGCCGCCAGATCCAGGGCATGACCCTGCAAAGCTATCTGTTTTTCGGCTCGGCCAACCGGCTTTACCAATACGTCAAGACCTTGCTGGTGCGGCAGCCGGACTGCCGTTTCCTGATTTTCGATTTCCGGCTCGTCACCGGGATCGATTCGTCGGCCACCCATAGTTTCGCGCAGATCAAACAGGTCACCGCCGCACACGGCGTGCGCATCGTGCTGGCCCATCTCAGCCCGGAACTGGAACGCGCCTTTCGCACCGCGCGTTTTATCTCCGACGACGTCACCATCGTCGCCGATCTCGACCGCGCGCTGGAATCGTGCGAGCAGAAAGTCATCGAGACCCATCGCGCCGAGGCCGGCGAAAAGCCGTCGCTGCGCGCCTGGTTGTCCGAGGTTTTGGGCAGCGCCGAGCATGCCGACCGCTTGGCGGCGTATTGCCGGCGGCTCGAAGTCGAAACCGGCGACATCATTGCGCGGCAGGGCGAGCCGGCCGCCTCGATGCATTTCATTTTCGAAGGCCGCGTCGGCATCATCGTCGATATGGGCGACGGCCGGACCATGCGCGTGCGCAGCCTCGGCCGCCACACCACCATCGGCGAAATGGGCCTGATCACGCAACGGCCGCGCAGCGCCACCATCCAGGCCGAGACCGCCAGCGTGCTCTACGAGCTCGCCGCCGACGATTACGAGACGATCAAGCGCGAACAGCCGGCACTCAGCCAGGCGTTGCTGTCCTATGTGGTCGCGGTGATGGCCGAACGGCTCAGTTTTGCCAACCGCGTGGTCGGCGTTTTGCAACGCTGACAAGCGGACGAGGAGCGATCAACCGCGATCTTTGCGGCGGCGGCGTTGCTGCCCGAGCCCCATCTGTTTGGCAAGCTGCGAGCGGGCCTCGGCGTATTTCGGCGCCACCATCGGATAATCGGGTGGCAGGCCCCACTTCTCGCGATATTGCTCCGGCGTCATGCTGTAGCGCGTGCGCAGGTGCCGCTTGAGCGACTTGAACTTGTGTCCGTCTTCCAGGCAGACGATGTGTTCGGGCGTGACCGAGCGCTTGACCGGCACGGCCGGCTTGAGCGGCTCCGCCGGCGCCGCCGCCTGGCCGCCCGACACGCGCTTCAACGCCGCGTGGACCTGGCTGATCAGGTTCGGGATGTCGGCGCTCGGGACCGTATTGTTGCTGACATAGGCCGATACGATGTTCGCCGTCAGCTCGATATAGCTGCTGCTGTCGCCTGGATTGTCGGCCATGACCTGCGATCTCTGATCGTTAGTCTGATCTTGCGGATACAGTCAAAAGCAAGCATTCGACAACGGCATATTGTGCCGCGACGAATCTGAAACCTACCTGTAAGATTAGTTATATTGGGCGTTGAAAGTAAAGGCCCTTAAAACCGTCGCAGGCGGTCAAGTGTTGGTCGGTAGTATTTCTATAGCGCCAGGAAAAGCCCGCGAGCGGAATTATGCGCTTTGCTCGATGTGATTGCGCAGTTCGGTGATCGAGCCGAAGCGCAAGGTGCCCTGCGGCAGCTGCGCCTCGATCGAGCCGTCCGAGTACAGCGTGTAGGCCATGCCGTCGACGACGCCGGACTTGAGGATCGAGACCGTTGCCGGTGCCTCGGGCGCCGGCGCCGCGGGACGCGGCTCAGGCGCTGGCTCTGTGAATTGGAATTGCACCGGTTCGGGCGTCAGCACCGGCTCGACCGGGGGCGCCGGGGGTTGTTGGGCTGCGGGTTGTGCCGCGGCGGCAGGGGCCGGCGCCTCTCGCCCCGGCCGCTGCTTTTTCGGCCAAAAGGCTTCAAAGTTTTTCGCCCGCTCCGGCCAGTTCGCTGGACGCGCCTGAACCTCAAGCCGCGGCTCGATCCTTGCGGGTGCGGCGCCGTTCGTCTGTTGGGCAGCCGCGTTGTGGGCTTCCGCAACGGCCTCATCGGCGCGGACCGACGGCTTCGGCGACAGCGACACGTCGGCGTCCTCGACCACCGGCGCGTTTTCGAGCCGTACCAGGGTCGGGAATTTCTCGCGAAGCCGCTCCAACGCGGCGTCCTCGGGCAGCACCCGAGGAGTGGCAACTGCCGGTGGCGGCGGTGGAACGGCTTCAAGCGCCGGCTTGGGCGGGAATGGGATGCGGGCCGGCGCGGCGGCAACGAACTCTTCGGTGACCGGAACGGCGGCTTCCTCCTGGAGCACCGGATGCGGCAAGGGGCGCGCGGCGAGCGCTTTTTCGATGCGTCCCAGCACGCGAACCGCAAGCGCAAGCCCGATCAGGATGAGGCCGCCGACAATGGCGACGGCGCCGGGCGTGACGATCGAAGCGTCGTAATCCCGTCCGCCGAACGGCAGGCCCGGACCAATGAGCACGACCCCAGCCGCGGCAATAACCGCACCCAAAATCAACAAAAACGCATACATACGCCCGTCCCCGAAGGACGCCCGGAGGCTCTAAAGTGGCATCATTTTGACCGCACTGTGACACCCGCGCAAGGTTAATATATCCGCGCGATTGGTTACCGGCGGCCGCCGATCCGACCACCGAACCCAAGAACAGAGATCAAGAGTTGTAGCCAAGGGCCGTTGCCCAGACCCCGCCTTCGGCCTATCTAGAGGAACTTTTCGCTTCGCTCGGCGGTTTCACCGAAACGCCCGCGTCGTTCCACGCCGTATTGAGGAGTAGACCTAATGGCATTCACCCTGCCCGAACTTCCCTATCCCTACGACGCGCTCGCCCCATACATGTCGCGCGAGACGCTGGAATTCCATCACGACAAGCACCACGCCGCTTACGTGACCAACGGCAATAATCTCGCCAAAGGCACGGAGTGGGAAAACAAGCCGGTCGAGGAGGTCGTCAAAGGCACCTTCGGCAAGAACGCCGGGCTCTTCAACAATGCCGCCCAGCATTACAACCACATACATTTCTGGAAATGGATGAAGAAAGGCGGCGGCGGCGACAAGATTCCCGGCAAGCTCGAAAAGCAGATCACCTCCGACATCGGCCCGATCGCCAAATTCAAGGAAGATTTCATCCAGGCGGGTGTCACCCAGTTCGGCTCCGGCTGGTGCTGGCTCGCGGTCAAGGACGGCAAGCTTGCCATCACGAAAACGCCGAACGGCGAGAATCCGCTGGTGCACGGCGGCTCGCCCATCCTCGGCTGCGACGTGTGGGAGCATTCCTATTACATCGACTATCGCAACCGGCGCCCCGATTACCTCAAGGCGTTCTTCGACAGCCTCATCAACTGGGAGCACGTCGCCGAAATGTACGAAGCGGCGACGAAATAGGCGCCGTCACCGCCATGCGCGCTTGGAAGCGGGGCCTCGTGCCCCGCTTTTTACAACTGACACCATGCCGGCGCCCGCGCCGGCGCCCTGCCCTTTTGCCGCATTGTGCGCATCGCCAATGGGCCGCATCTGTTGCGGTTCGCGGCGCTACGCGCCTCTGAGACCGGGCCAATCGTGCACCAACCC
>Ga0210395_10001785_pt1 | contig 16690 bp, 38 predicted proteins | sample IncBWH4OmetaG_FD_150861 | JGI IMG/M metagenome (GOLD analysis project Ga0210395, IMG submission 150861) | Forest soil microbial communities from Barre Woods Harvard Forest LTER site, Petersham, Massachusetts, United States - Inc-BW-H-4-O ... | reverse complement strand
TCAGTTTTATCATGATCTGATTGAAGTTGATTCAAGATTTCTTTGCCTTTACAATTTGAATGTGTTTCCATTGGTCCTGGTCCTATTGAATCGTTCATATTAGAATCCTTCTATTTTGATTTCAGTTTCGTCTATGTATCGCATTATGGTATTGACTATATCAACTATTCCTTTATCATATTTTGTTTCATCAGTTGGGTCAATGCAAATATAATATGAATTATTTCCTACTATCATAGAAATGCCTTCGCGTCCATTAGTCATATTTTGTTTCAGGTAAAATTCAACAGGAACATGTATAACAACAGGATTGAGAAATGAGCATGGAACACCACATATTTTTCGTGTAACTAATTTTGGAACTGACATAAAGTTCTTGAAATCTCTTCTCAATTTCATAAGAAGTTCGTCTGTTTGTTTATTATACTCTATGAGTTCCTTATATCCGCAAGTTTTGAGTTTGCTATATACTTCGGATGCCTTTCCATAATTCGGAGAGCCGCAACAATCCATCATAATCCAGTCCTTTATATACTAATGAGAAGCATATTATAACTGTTGTTTTATAAACTACAAGTAAAATCTTATAATTTGCTTTCTACGCCAAGAGCTAGATTTCCTATATGACTATGGTTGTAGTAAGATGTAATGTAGAATCCACTCACACGTACTCCTCCTAATACACCAATCCCATCATACTTCTTATCTACTATTCCAGACGTAGTAGATAATTGATTCAGAGAATGCTGAAAGGTAGGCCCGAGAAAGACTGTAAACTGACCTTTAGTAAAATAAGGAAGGAACGAAACAACTACCTTTTGCCAATAATCATTGGTTTCGCCTTGGCATTGTGCTTCTATAAAGAGATTTTTATTTACTTTATAAAGGTCTCTCACATCTGCCAATACAAGTGGGTATATTTTAGCTCTTTCATTGTCATAATGAGCATCAATAGGATTTTCATCGGTATATTTATGAAAGCTATTTTGTAAGGTTTTACCACCGAGGTCGCCATCAGCGATGGAACCAGCCGCAAGTTGGATAGTTATATGCTGTTGAAATAGTGTGTAATGGTACGGATGAGGACCAACAACTAATGTGAGTTCATCTTCACGAATGCCAGTTTTGTTGATGCCATTATAATTCTTTTCAGTGAGCATATCATAACTGAAGCCACCAACGAGGTATTTATCGATGGTGAAACCACCTTTCCATTCAGCGGTTAGATTATCATCTGTCTGGTGTGGAAGGAAGTTATCGTTTGCAGTTTCCATCCATAGCTGAGGCTGTGGGCCAGGCTGAGTCGTCAAAGGAGAGCCATTGACAGCAGCAGAGAGTGAGGAGATGAAAAATAAAAGGAGAAGTAAAGTTTTCATTGTTTTATTTTGACCTTTTTAACAAGGTTTTCTGCATAATCCATTGGAAATGCAGTAATTTTTATGAATTTGTCAAACAAGCAATCGTCATCATAGGCTATTTTATGCAACAAGTTATCATGTCCATAAACAGATGCTATAAGTGCTATTGATGCAATTATTACAATAACAAAAACTGCAATATACGCGAAAAAGGCTGCCCATACAATTTGAAGAAGTAAAAGAAATGGTACTGCAAGTAAGTAAATAAAGAGTTTTTTCATTTTATTCCTTTATAAGTTTCATTGCTATATTGAATGGAAGAAGCATCAACCATTCATATGTCTCAATAAAATTCATCATGTGACGTTCAAACTCATAATTATTGGTCGTCACAGCAGCGATTACGTCCAATGTAATGAAGATTATAAATAGAGGAAAACCAACGGTGATAATAAGCACAAGCCACGGAAATTCAACTAAAAATAATAATGAACAGAGGAGATTTTTCATGATGTTTTTCCTAATAAATATTCTGCCAAAATAGTTGGAGCATATGTGATATGAATTCGGAGGTCAAAAAGACGGCTTATTTGGTTTATAAACCAGTTATCTCCCCAGAAGTATTCGATGGGCATGAAGAGAAAATAGAGAAATAACATTGGAAGTAAAAGAATCGTGAAAACAAAATACCAAGGCACTTGTAGAACAAGTAAAATAGGAGAAAGCCATTGAAAGAGTAGTTTGATCATCTTATTAGTCCTTGCTTGCTAGGTGAAAATAAAAACATGAAGGACATTGATAGACTTTTAGTTCTATTCCTTCTTCTTTGAGAAGTTCTTCAGCTCTTGTCATAGCATCTCGTTGCGTCGAAAACTTGCGCTTCTTGAGACACATGCGTTCAATTCCTCCCATTTTCTGGGTTATCTGAGAAAGAGACAGTGGTTTAGTTTGCTTTTTCATATTCTTTTTCCCATTCATCAATAGCTTCTAATTGTTTCAGCATTTTTCTTGCTTTATCTATCGAATAATGATTAAGATAATCTATGTCATATTGGCTTACATATGATTTTTCATATCTTCCACTAAAATGTTGTCTGAATATAACTCCACCCATTTTAACTACATACCTCTCGGCTTTGAGAGCTGTGTTTATATAACCTCTTATAAACTTTTTGTCTGTTGACATCATAATAGAGTGATAAATTGGATATTTATTATTTTTATAACATATAAAATGAGCAAGCTCATGGCAAAAGGATGATCCAAATTGCTCCGAAGTAGTCAAAATTGGATTATAAAAAATTATGATTTTATTATGTTCAAGATCAGCCATACCACCCGAGCCACCGTTCCAGCACTTTTTACAGTCCTTAATAAATCTGTATCTTATTTTATGTTCTTTGGCTATCTCTCTGCACTTCAGAATCGCGTTTTGTAAGTTGGTCATAGCTTCTTCACTACTTCATAATAATGAATCAGTTTCATTTCAACTAATTCCACATTCTTTTTAACGTATTCTTCATCTCCTACATAGAATATATCACGATCGCCGTAGGTCTTTATGTCCTTAAAAATCATTCTAACTACCCAATCTGAGTCGTGACAAGAGGTTGGAACTTCTGTCCAAAGACGACTAGCGTTTACTGTTTGAAAATTAGTCACAAATACATATAGCCATTGCTTCTTTGGCGTCTTGACTCGTATTCCCAGTGGCATAATAGGTATCCTTCTACAATGTCAAGTATATTCTATGTTCTGAGGAATGCAAGCAATTTCCATCCAACGGTTTGAGAGCATTTTGGAATATGAAATCGCATTGATTCCGTATGAACCAAGGCAATAGCTATCGTTTATTTCTATGAGAACAGTTTCACCAGTTTTTAGGACTCCGACATCAACAGAATATGCAACTGGAGGATTCTGAAAATCTTTTATAATGTTATCTACCACAGATAAATCTGGAAAGACCCTAAAATCGCCGTCGCCATAACGATTACAATCGATCATAGTTTTATAAAAATTACAATAGCATCTATATTCTACTACTATGTCTATAACTTCTTGACATTCTACCGTTGTGTCTTCTGCTATATCCTTCACATAAAGCAAATCTCTTAAGGAGTTTACAACTAATCCAGTAAATAGCTTTTCAGTTTTCGCAGGCTTTATAAACACTGGCGGAGGAGCACCCGTAAGGAATCTTTTCAAGACATCATTGAATGGTTCTTGCCAGATTTTTCGTTTGGCGTAAGGAAGCAATTCTGGGGGAATGTTGATAAGTGGGGGTGGCTTTATTCCTAGTTCCTTCCAGAGTATGCCCATAAAAGCGATACCAGCGCAGTGAACATCTTCTTTAGTGCTTTTTAGAGAATAAACCTGAGAAGCTTCAAATGGAATGACTTCATAGTTACGATCAGTAAAGCCTTCAAAAGCATCATCAAATGTCTTCGATGCTGGTCTGCCGTTTTTATGGATTATAAAAACACGAGGCATATATTAGTTTAGTTTTAGAAAAACGTCCCAGGAAACTTGGCCGTCTTTATGAAGGATGCCCAGTCGAGCACAATAGTCACACAAAACGTAATATGTGTTTGTGTCTTCTCCTACATGTTCAGGTGTGAAGCTTCTATGAGCACAGACGAACTTGTCAGCTTTTGGAACTGTTCTCGTTTTCATGGACCGTGTTCTTCTAATGCTACTGGGTCAAGGATATCTGCTGCTTTCTTCAAATAATTAGCCAATTGTCTCAAGTCATCTCCATTGAGATCACTTATAGTTATTGTTCCAGATTGAGAAATAGAATTTGCTGCAATGCGTAATTCGTTGTTTATAAAATCTCCATCTACATGTTGAGTAACTACGACGCTACATCCGCAATTTGAGGAATGAGGATCCTGTTTATAAAATCCATGGTCAATAACTCTTGTAGTAGATTTTGTTTTCTTGATTTTAGACTTGGTTGAAGGCATCTTTTATTCCTTTGAGTAGTGTGTCTTTGTAATGATAAACAACGATAATAGCCCAGCTTAGGGTTTCCACAGAATAGTTTATGGTTAATATTGTATCAAAGCCATAGGTACAAAGCAAGTACAAATACATTGCTATTGCTCCTATAGTAATCATCCAGGCAATAGATATCGGAGTTCCTATAGACTTTCCGGCTTTGATCGTGTGATAGGCAGCAGGAACACCACAATATGCGAAACAAAATCCACCAATGATACCTAAAAGTTTAATGAGGAGCATAATGGCTTCTTTCTATGACGACTAGTATATGGAAACCTATGAGGAAGTCAAGAGATATTTTTCTAAGAAATTATAAGCTATCATTTGGAATCGAACCAAAATCTTCTGAGTACGAAACAGAAATATTACCATTATACTATGACAGCAATATCTATTTATCCCTTCAGCAACTCTTGTTTCTCACCATTTGTAACTGATGTAACAACTGGATTTTGAGCAGTAATGTTGACATTTACTATAACTGGAGGAGTTACAGGTGTTGGAAAGAACTTATTCTTTATAACTGAAGCTACATAAAGTGCTACAGCAGTGCCCATGCTAACGAGAACATGACTAAGACCAAGTGGTGCCATAATTATTTTCCTTTTTTAGTAGATTTTTTATCAGCGAATGAAGTGCCCCATCCAATGGGGATTGCGGGAATCCCATAGTGCGCAAGGATCAGATTTGCCTTTTTAAGAGCTTTCCTGAGATATAACAACTCATGTATGACATCTTCTCTATGCTTATGTGCTTTTCCCATTTTATATTCCTTGATGAGTAATTATAGCAGGCTAAAAGGAAAAGTAAAGATGAGTTTAACGAGGTTTAATCGTAGGTAGCCGTTGTCCAATTGAGGTTTGGTTCTTTGTATTTTTGTTTGAAATGCTTTCTTTTTTAGTGTCAATATTATCTCGGAAAAACCAACTTCCGAGAGCACTGAAAAATGTTACTAGCCACTTCATAGAGAGTCCTGTTCTTTTTAGAGGAACGTGAATGATATAGAAAAATTTCTGGAAAGCAAGAGAAATATTTTTATAATCTGCGCCAACGTTGATTTTCTCTGTCTATTCGGCGTTGGGCGTTCAACGCTTTCTGACGCTCTTGTCTTTCCCGTTCCAATTTCATTTTCTCTTCGTTGTCTATGAGTTCTTTCAGACGTTGCTCTTCTAGGGCTTCTTGACGTTCATATACCGCCCTTGCATCTTCTCGTTCCTGTAACCTCTGTTCCTCCAAAGCTTTATGACGATCTTCAATTTGCTTATCCATTTCTTCATCTGCTTTAATAGCTTCAATATGCTCAACAACATTTTTTCTCAAATCCATTAATGCTTCTTCTCGTGTGTCGCCATGGCCAACAAATTCATTGATTGATGCCTTGAATGCAGGAACGATTTTTATAGATTCTTCTGATATCATGACAGTTTCTCCGCACTAATTTTACACTAATGCGGAGAAATTGCAATCTATATTTTATCCTTCAAACTTTTTCTTGAGTTCGAGGAACTTTTTATATTCCTCGTCATTTTGAAGGTCTTTACCGAACAATATAAAGGTAAAATTGCTTATTCCAGCTTCTAAGTCATCTCCATTCCAAGTGGTTGATGAAAAAGTTTGTGAAGATAAGCTTCCTTCCACAGTTGCTCCAATTTCATTTCCAGGCATCATAGAATTGGTCATTATTGGCTGATTCAAGGAGCCTTGAATTTGATTTTGACTCATTGGTGAATTGTAAGCTGAATAAATCCCGTTTGGATTCGTAGAATAAATAGGACCACCGAAACTACCACCATAATATGTTGGCCAGTATGGACCACCATAATATGTTGGCCAGTATGGATGGCCAGGATACCATGGATTTTTAGTCAACCAATCATAGTGATAATGCTCTTCAATAATTGTTTTTAGCACTTCAGGTTTCTTTTCTTTTGAAACCCTAACTTTTATAATCCCATTTTCGCGGTTTGTGGGATCTGCGACAGCTTCATTAGATGCTTTCACAAATTTAAAGCATTTATTAGTATCGAGGAATCTTTCTATGTAAGAGCCTGTATCATAAGCACTTACAATTATTCCATTTCCACTTACGATCGAACCATCGATTTCTATCTCAAGTTTCAAACGTCTGTCACTAGGATTTTTCACATATATTTTATACTGCGAGTCAAACGGAATGAAAACTTTACATTTTCTTCCATTCTCATTTTTATTGGCGTCATATTCTCTTAATGTTTTATTCTGTGAATCGGCAAGAGTAACCACTACATCATTCAAATGCATCATATATTTCCTTTACCCTATTGGGTTTAGTTAAAGAGTAGGACTAAGCTCTGGTTTAAAGTCCTGGAAATTAGTGTAAGTTATAAAGAACTATCAGATAGTAATTATATCAGATACAAAGATTATTTCAATGGAAATTATTTTCTCTCTTTTTATTAGGAAGTTCCATACATAGAATAAAGGTTCCAATAGATGCAGCAAAACCAAATCCCTTCCAGCCACCTATGGCAAATCCTATAACTATCATGATTGCGTAAAATAAAAGAATTTCTGGAAGCCATCGTTTTATTAGAGTTTTATAACTTCTTTCTTCCCTGTAGTCATTCAGGCATAGTCTATTGGCGCCTCTTTCTAAATTGGGGTCTGTGCTTTGAGCTGGGTCATCTTCCCACCAACATACATTACAGATTTCGTGAGTTCCTAATTTTTTGATGGTTTTGCTATTACAACAAGGACATTTATTCATTTTTTAGTCTTTGCTTCAAAATAGAAATCCTCGGCTTCGTCTACGAGAGCCATACAACATGCGGATTTACAAATATAATCTGCTATGACCATTTTGATTTGATTGTCGGTTTTAGCCTTTTTGATTTTTTTAAGAGCTTTGTCGAGGTTGGGGTGTGGTGTCATGTTATTTCTTTCTTTTATTTTCAAGAGATTGAAGACGTTCTTCGAGTTTTTCTACACGTTCAGTGAGATTTTTTATGTTTATTGGTGTGGTTTGTTCGATGTGTTTATATATTTTATCTTCTAACTTATCCTTCTCAAGAGTCATTGACATAATACGATCGCCCGGAGCTATAAACGATATTTCTAAACCAATAGTAAAGGTACTATTGAAATAGTAATAAAGTGACCTAACAAACGCTTGATAACTTATCAAACCACCACTCAAATATCCCGTCCATTTTATATTTCCATTCATATCTAAATCTGCCATTCTCGTAAAGGTTGGTTTTATTGAATGGTCCCAAGAATAGTTGTTTTCTTTCAAACAATCTGGAAAATTATTAGAAGAAGTAAAATATCTTTCCATATCATCAACTGTATATTTTACGGTTGGTTTTTTCTTTTTTACGAACCCAAGCGCCGTTTCCAACTGAGATTTCTCCACGGTCGTAGAAACTGTATGACCTTGAGAAACCACACATTGTATTTTTATCCATTCATAGGTGCAGTTGAGTAAAAGATACCGAATACCTTCAAGAAGGTCTCTATAATTATTATATTCTCTTAATGAATATTCTTTAATCCATTCTGAAGCTTCGTCTTTACCCGGTCTATAAACTTCTGTAATTCTTGGTTTGTTGGGTGGTTTATATGCTGAGCCGCCCTCAAGAAGATCACTTATAAGTACTTTATGAGCAATGGGATAAATCTCTTCCACAGTATAGTGCCAAAGTTCAGATTTCATTGTTATTCCTTATCTAGCCCTCATTCTAATGCGGCTTATAAAGAAGTCAACAACTATTCTTTAATCCCAGCCAGATTTTTATAACTTACTATGTAATCCTTAGTTTCCTTCGGAAGATGTTTTGCCCACTCATCTCCGTAGTCTCTATAAAGGTTTGTGACGTGAGTAATCCCATAGTTGTAAGATGCTAAAATAGTAGCATAATTGACAGGCACTTCATATGCTTCTAAGTACTTTGGTAGCGTCACGTTATAGTAATGGTTGGCTACCATTTTATTTAGTTCAGGATTTTTTGCTTTAGAATGTGACAGGATTTTTCCAAATATTTTTTTAGTTTCATCTTTCCAGGTATCTGATCGTATTTGACATAAACCAGTAGCTCCAGTGTCGTTTGTTGCTTCTGGATCATTTCCAGACTCAATGTCAGCAATTATGGAAATATCTATAAATGGTTTCACTGCTTGAGGTTGTGACACAACTTGAACTGGTTTCTCTTCGGCCTTCTTCTGAAAATTGATAGGATCCTTGGCTGGATCTGGAGCATTATAAGCCACTGTTGGATGAGACTTAAGATGAGAAATTTCGTCATCTTTCTCACCAGAATGAATGCCTAAAGCTGCTGAAGTCCCTAAAGCTGTAGCCAAGGCAGCAGCTTTCATTTTGTTTTTAAAGCTCTCATTGATATGCTTCATGTCGTGCTGAAAGCATACTATGCTTTTATTAAACGGCAAGAGGTTATTTACTTTTTTTTTATTAAAGCCGCTTTAATTCTGCTTTCCAATAATTGACGGCTTTCTGTCATACTGTGCTTTTTCTTTTCATCAGTTGTCAGGACTTCCTTTTTAGCAGGCTCCTCTGACTTCTGAGCTGCCATTGGAGGCATTTCTGAGCCATTGGAGGCCTCTGGATTCTCTTGAGGAGCATCGTCAGCATGTGGGATGTAATCGACTTCTACAGCGTCACATCCACCATTATTTACTAAGTCTCCTAAAAAGCTTATAATACCATCTGTATCATACTTGTCTTCTAGAACGCCAGCTTGCTGAAGGATATAACCCATTGAAATGAAAAGACTTGAAATAGCTCCAGCAACATCATCATTGGATTGAGCTTCCATATCATCTACAACAGTTTCGCCTGGAGTTTCATCTTCTGGAACGACTTTGAGAGGAGGATTGCCTGGAGTGACTTGAGAGGGATCCTTTTCGTCTTCCTTCATAGTAGGCCAATGCTTCTGTTGGACTGGAGCATGTTGAGTACCATAGGACTGGTAGCCTGACTCTTTCATAAGTGATTCAAGACGTTTAGCGAAATCTTCTTGTGACATAATTTATAAACTCCAATAAGATATTATATCATATTTATATGATTTTTATAAAAATCAACTCGGGTTGTAGCGATAATACGAATCAATGCAAGTAATATATCGTATCCATAATCCTTTGAACGTGATTGTAAAGTCATCCAATTGAAACGGATGAAAGAAAATACAATTCGTATCATCATATTTTATAGAGGATTTTATAAATCCTTGCCAGTAGAGTTCAGTCAAATATACTGGTTCGTACCCATTATATCGTTTTTTACTCAGTGTAATATCGCCATAATCCCGATGATATAAAAAGTCAAGGATGTAGAGTTCTTCCCTATTCAACGTCATAAGAAGTAGTCATCAGCATAGATATTTTCTTGCGATGAAGGATTTGCTGGGTCATCAAAAGACATAAATGGCCCATAGGCATCTTCTAGGTTTTTATAGTTATATGAGTTTATAAAGAATATATCATCTAAACATGCCTCAAACTGCGAAGCAAAGCAGTGTTTGGTGAGTTTATGTTTTGGACTCTTTTTGATGTGACAGAATGTTCTCCAAGCTCCATTCAAAGTCAAATGATAACATTTTGTATTTACATCGTCTGTCATAAATGCTTCATGGATGTGATGAACTTTTATAGCTCCTTCGTTGACCAATTCAGTGAGAAAACCTGAAGCAACATCACACAATCTATCATTGAGTTCGCAATCACCAACATTGGCGTTGGGGCAGTAATAATCAACACAGAAGAAGAAGTTAGCAAGAAGGAACTCATGAGAAACCATTCCACGAGCATTGACAAATCTCAATAACATATATTTGACATGTTCTTTTCTACGGTTTATTTCAGTTAGTTCATTCATAGATATTCTCCAAGGAAATAAATGGACCAAAGGCACTTTCATATAACTCTGAAACGCAATTATCATTTCTAAAAATAGAACTTTCGGCATCAATGTAATATTGACGAAAGATGTCAAGATTGATTGGATTTGTTTTGAGTTCCTTGAACAACATCCAGGCACCATGTAATGTGAGATGATAGTAATCATCTTGAATACCAAGATAGTTGTTTCGTTCTACATACGTGCTCATTGCCTTTATTTCACCTGACATTTTCATATCAACTAAAAGATAATCAGCTATACTGTTTGTTACGCTATAAGAAACTGCATTGGGAGTTGAAAGCATCATATAATAAGCAGAGTGACAAACATCGCACAGGTAACCATCTGATGTCACCTTTTTGAGATTGATAGCATACAAAAGCAAGTAGTGCAATTGTTTATTATCGTTTATAGAAGAAGTAGTAAAAAGCAAATAAGAGTTCCAGGAGTGAGAGTGTATAATTATTTAGCAGTTTTTAGAGGATTTTCTAAGATAAATAAAGTTGCGTGGACTTATAAAATGCACTCATCTAACTACTATCCTCATAATTTAGCCATAGACACTCCAGCCTCAATTTATAATTTCTTATTTCCTTTTTACCAGAGACATATGAATAATGATTTTCATGAATCAAGAGCCAAATCTTCAATCGAGTGGTGGTTCTACCATAAAACTTTATGTCTTGAAAAGAAGTACATTTCTCAAGATTATTCAGAAGCTCCACAGCCAAATATAGAACCATATAAAATAACAATGGCTGGTCTTTGGTTTATGTTTCTCTATAGAAAGAACATCAGAAAAGCCTGGGATGGGCACATCTAATATGGAAATGAAAAATGTTCCTTTTGGCGTTTGGTGGTTCTTTGCGGAGTTTTCTGACAAAAAAGACAAAAATAATAGATTTGTTGTCAATCATTTCAATAGAGAAGAACATTCATATGCGATTGAATGGGCGGTAGGAAATAATTGGATAAATATAATCAGATATGATGATACCTATACTGAGTTTGATAGTGTCTTCACACTCATTGAGTTTACATTAGTTGGTCTTTGGTTCGTTCATTTAGCTAAAGCTTCTCAAGCTGTAGGACATTTATGGCATCAAGAAAACTAAAATCCTACCCCAGTTTAGACAAGCCATTCATGAAAATGCTCACTAATAAAGAGATTTTAGAAGTTTTGGGAATTGTTTATAGAACAGAATTGGAATATGGGCATACGAAATCATATCGTGGGGCTCGTTATTATGAAACATATAGTATGTTAGCAGATGACGATGGTAAAGCCATTGATTATCTGGTACAATATCATGCTATCACTAAAAAACGAACATGGCCCAACCAAGGATATATCAACTTGACATGGAGAGGTCTATGGATTGTAGCAATTGCGAAACATTATGACATCCTTCCAGATAAGTATTGGAACCGAAATGTGAGCTTTATAAGTTATCAGAATATGTTATACTATCCACCAAGGACAACGTTTTTCGTATGAACATAGAAATAGATGCTGATGCTTTGGTTTTGATGAAGAAGATATATGCCTATCAAACCTATAATAAATGGGCTGGTTGGCATCTGTCCATCAATACAAAATCTATAGCTCCTGAAATGAAGCTTTTATTCAACCTCGATTTTGCCAGGCTTTATAAAGCAAAATCTTCTAACGACACCTTTGTCATTTTGACATGGAAAGGGTTATGGTTTTTATTTCTGAAAAATAAAGAAGATGAATTGAATGTAAAAAAATATAAACACTTCTATGATTCCTTCATTGCGTGAGATTTGTACCGTTATTAGCACCATTTTCTACTCAAATGCCCCAGATGCTGCCGTTCATGTAGATTATTATGAGGCAGTGGATTTCTTCCAGCAACTCTACATCAATAATCATGTTTTTACCCATTGTCTTGAAACTAATATAATAGTTATCACAGATAGTCCTGAAAACCAAGAGTTCTCTTTGAAGCTTTCATTTCGTGGGTTGTGGCTCTTATTTCTTTATAACCATATGGATAAGGTCAAGAAAGAGAACTTTTGCCTTGATTTCTAAAAAATTCATAAGATAATAAAATCTTATGGATAAAGATCATATATTTTCCTATTCTCTTTTGAACTATATCTATAAAACGACATATGGAAAAACGACATATGGAGCAAAGTATTGTGATAGATGCCATATGTATATATATTTGGATAGATTTGCGTGGGGAAATGAGATACAATATTTAGTTGACAATAAATGGATAATAGCCCTACCAAATGAAATTAGCGATTCTTTGAAATGCGAAATAACTTTTTCAGGATTGTGGCACTTGTTTATGGCTACAAAAACAAATAAATTATGAAAGTTTATAAAACTTTTTCAGGTGCTTATTTGTTGAAAAATCTAACAAATGCTGTTATTACCGAAGATATGCAAAATAATACCAACTTATATTTCACCCTGAAACACTATTTCAGTTTACCAACGGAGCATATTATGTCAGATGGTTGGACGGAAATGTCTTCTTTTTATTATTTCAACAATCTCCTCAAGCTAAAAGAACGACACATGATTTCCGCAGAAGTTCATCCACATGTTGCAGCCGTTAGAAATGTCTCAATTACTATCAGAGGATTATGGATTTCATATCTGGTCAGTCTGTGGCTTTCTTGGCAAAGGCGCCTGAGATGGTATAAAGAACGTGGAATAACTGCTAAAGATATCAAAAAGATAAAGAAAGTGCGGTTGGCAATCAATAAAAATTGGGGACCATATGATGAAAAGTGAACTCATTGATTCGTTGGAAAGCCCAGAAAGGACAGAATGGGCTCTATTAGACTTTATAAATGGAAGACCACAACCACTACATAATTTCAAGATAGTGGCAGGCTTTGGTTTCATGAAAGAAGATAATAGCGATATTGGAGTCGCATTGACTCTTAAGGGCCTATGGTTTTTATTTCTTGTAAAGAAATGGAGAGCAGAAAATAATATAGCTGAATATGAGATATAAATAAGTTTATAGGCTCTCATAAATGAAGATGTACCCGATAAACTTTTATTATATCCGACAGTTCCTTAACCATGTCATGCGAAACACTTATAAGATCCATGAGGCTTATGAGGAAGCTGATGACGTATTGACTGTCTATGAATATTCTTGGTCTAATTATCTTCATTTAGGTTGGGTCGATGTTTCGGCTTTTTGTATCGCCAAAGGATGGATACGAGAAGAGAAAGATGATGATTGCCTTAGTAGATACTATCTAACTTTGAGTGGTATTTGGATATTATATTTGATGAATAAGTACAAAGATGAAGAAGAGAAAGTTAATATAACCTATACGATTTAAAGCGGTTTAAAGTTTATTAAAATTAGCTTGCTTTTAATAAAAAGAAGAGTAGAATCGGAAGATGATTGATAGCTCTATTATATATGTTCTTCAAACTCTGTACGAATCTACTTATGGAGCCATTCCTGGACGATATATACCGCTAGTAATGCTATATGGTAAATTTGGCATCATTTGGAACACAATAACAGCGCCTGATTATGAAAAGGATGCCAATATTGCCTGGTGTGAACATAATGGACTAATTGAAGCGAATGAATATGGATCGTTATTATGGATAGCTATAACTTTTAAAGGACTTTGGTTTTATTACTTATTAAGGAAAGATGGCCTCATAAAATGATTGACGTTTTAAAACAAGTAAGTGACTTGAAGGATCAGGATGTTCGGAAAGCCATCTGGTCAATGGTGGACACTATTTATTTTTATACTGTCGGAAGAGAATATCCAAAAAACTTGCGTGATTATTTTGTTACTGACAAGGATATGTTTTCTATTCTTGAGAATGAAGCTATAACTTTTTGTCATGAACACGGATGGATTGATGTGAAAACTGAACTGCTTTTGATTCGCATAAGACTAACATTTCGTGGTTTGTTAGCTCATTTTCTTCATAAGAAACACAGCAAGTTTAGATAATATACCTATTTATATCTTTTTGCGATAGAAACTAAAATAATAGTTTTTATTAAAAACAACTTATAAAAGCCTATTTTGGTATTTATATGTTTTATCGATGGAAAAGGCAAATTAACTGGGGGTCAGTCCCTTATGATACAGACAAAATGACTTTATTTTCTCTTGACTTTTATAAAAGTAGGCTATAATTGGCCCTCAAGGAGAATCAACTATGGGCGGTCCTTATAACTTAGTTTTTAGAGATATCGATAAGAAAGTCTATGCTGCTGAAATATACACTCGTTCTGTTTGTTATCTACTAACTACAGTAGACACTCTCTTAAAAAAGGATCACATCCTTGACTATGTTAGCAATGAACCACAAACAACTATTGCTCCTTTTGGTTATGGAATCGTTGTTGTAGATTATGTGGAGAACGTCATCCTAAGTGCCCAGGGATACGGTACTGTGTTTGAGGAATGCTGGTCTGGATTCTCTAATTCTATGTTTACGATGGGAAGAAGCGGAGAGCTGGATGAAAAGAAACGCCTTAATGATCTTCTTGCTTATTCAACAAAACATCGTCTTGTAACCAATCATTGGGATAAAACAAAGGCTAAATCACACCCCATCAAATCAAAAAATGTTGATGATTTCTTAAAAGAGTTCCCAAGAGAGAAGTATGGATCATCAAATATCTATTTTAAGCATACTCCATTCAAAGTCTATAATAAAGACGAAGATAGAAAAGGATTTGGATTTGTTAAAAAGAAGCTTAAAGATTTGGGAATACCAGTTGCTGAGGAAGAATGGGACGATTTTGTAAATAGACATTGTAGCGAAGAATAAAGAATGATAAATGACTCTTAATGATGCTCCAAATCCATTTAGGGCTTTACATGCTTTAACATATGTCTTTGGAGAGACCTATGGTAGAAACGTGTTTATTAGCAGAATAGTAGTAATTCCGATACCTTGGATTTGTTATGAAGAGGCTATTATTTTAGAATCATTGGGATGGCTTAGAATCAGCACATCTCCAGAAATGAATTATGTAGTTGGCTTGACGTGGAAAGGCTTGTGGAATTATTATAAAATGAAAAAGTCAGAAAGTCCACACAATTATATTTCAATGCATTTTATAAAAGATTTTAGAGATGACTAAAAAGGAAATAAATACTTCACAAGTGAGCATTATTTGGAGTATTTTGAGAAATCTCTATAGTTCTACTTACGGATTTTATGGCTCTCCTGATAAGTTTGTAGCTGAAATTATGTATAGGAGTTTAGAAATAGTTGTCTGTGAAGATATAGGGCTCGTTCGTATTACCCAATCAGAGTCACCGCTATATGATGATGACGTTGAACTCACGTTTCAAGGTTTATGGCTTCATTTTTATTTAGAACGAAGGAATTGGTCTCCTACATCACCAGGAATATTCTCTTTAGAGAAAAGGGATTATCTTATTTCTTATATAATTGAACGTGGATGGGAAATAAATAATGCCTAAGATGGAATTCAATCCTTTTCACGAACCAACTATAAAAGCTCTTATTGACCATGAAATTATTAGCACCATCTATATTTGGCAATGTAATGGGACATGTAGCTGGAGTGAAACTTGTAAAATCCTTCAAGAATTGCTCAAATTGAAACACGTTATGCTTCTCAATCCAGATACCTGCTTTCAGGATAAACAGGAATGGAAGGCCACTTTATCACTTCATTGGAAATATTTTCTTATGAGGAAGCATCTTTTTCCTTGAAATCTAATAAAATTATGCTATGATGAATAGTTATGAAATCTATGACACCTGAACATTTTCACATTCTTTATAACTTATATGAACAAACGTATAACTATAAAGAGCATGGTCGTTTCGCATCTTTACTTTATAAAAGCCTGAAAGAATATCCTACACATCTTCACCAAGATTTAGAAAATATGGGATTTTTGAGAACATACTATAAAGAAAATATAGGAGTCTATGTTGGTATAACTTTTCAAGGTTTATGGTTTTTATTTCTTAGAAATAAGGGTAAGAAATGAAGTCCGATAAACTGTATCATGCTTATATTCAAGCTCTTCTTTTTCTCAGAAACTTTCATCTCAGGTTTCTTGAGCCTATGAGTATTGACTATTTCCGCATCAAAGTCCAAAAGGAAATCATTATTCTCCTCATCCAAGATGGCATGGCTGAAGTATTTCAAGACTATTATAAAGAAGATGATGGACGTTTAGTATCAGGCATTAGTATTACATTCAAAGGCTTGTGGCGTGCTTATAAAGAAGTTGGGCGAGATAGTTTTTATAAAGCCACTAATAAATGACTCCAGAAGATGTAAAGAATAGAATATGTCGTTACTTCTTTGTGACAGAAGGGAGAGGAGCGAGCTTTCTTCGGATGTTTGAATCAGTGGGAAATCCGGTTGGAAGAGGTAATACAACTGTTCTTGTTGAAGAAATC
>Ga0210395_10001784_pt1 | contig 16690 bp, 13 predicted proteins | sample IncBWH4OmetaG_FD_150861 | JGI IMG/M metagenome (GOLD analysis project Ga0210395, IMG submission 150861) | Forest soil microbial communities from Barre Woods Harvard Forest LTER site, Petersham, Massachusetts, United States - Inc-BW-H-4-O ... | reverse complement strand
CGTCGCCTATGCGGGGATCGTTTATTACCTGTTCCATCTCTACGAGGCGAAGTGGCGGTTCGCATCGCTGCCGGATTTGATGAACATCCTGCGCGCGTCGACGGTGCTCGCCGTGTCGCTGTTGGTGCTCGATTACGTGCTGGTCGCGCCCAACGTGCTCGGGCAGTTCTTCTTCGGCAAGATCACCATCGTCCTCTATTGGGTGCTGCAATTCGTCTTTCTCGGCGGACCCAGGCTTGCCTATCGTTATTTCCGCTACACGCGCACCCGGCATCACGCCCGCGCGGAAGCCGCCAATCCCGCATTAATTCTTGGCCGCGCCACAGATGCCGAGGTTTTGTTGCGCGCCATCGAAAGCGGTGCGGTGAAGAAAATCTGGCCGGTCGGCGTGCTGTCGCAATCCGCCGGCGATCAGGGACAATCGATCCGCGGCATTCCCGTTCTCGGTTATTTTTCGGCGCTTGATGCCGTCGTCAACGACTTTGCGCAACGCGACACCGCGATCTCGCGGGTGATCTTCACGCCTTCGGCGTTCGAGCCGGATGCAAAACCCGAAGCGACCTTGATGCATGCGCGCCGCCTCGGTCTCACGGTCAGCCGGCTGCCTTCGCTCGATGACGCCGGCGAAATGCCGCGGCTGGCGCCGGTCAATGTCGAGGATTTGTTGCTGCGGCCGAGCGTAAAGATCGATTACGGGCGGCTGGAAACCTTCCTCAACGGCAAATCGGTCGTGGTGACCGGCGGCGGCGGCTCGATCGGCGCCGAGATTTGCGACCGCGTCATCGCGTTTGGCGCGGCGCGGCTGCTCATCATCGAGAATTCCGAGCCGGCGCTGCATGCGGTGCTGGAAGCCCTTGCCACCAAGCAGGCGCGGCCGGTGATCGACGGCCGCATCGCCGACGTCCGCGACCGCAACCGCGTGTTCCGGCTGATGACGGACTTCAAGCCCGACATCGTCTTCCATGCCGCGGCGCTCAAGCATGTACCGCTGTTGGAGGCGAACTGGGAAGAGGGGATCAAGACCAACGTATTCGGCTCGGTCAACGTCGCCGATGCCGCCGCCGCGGCGGGTGCGTCGGCTATGGTGATGATCTCGACCGACAAGGCAATCGAGCCGGTCTCGGTGCTCGGCGCCACCAAGCGCTTTGCCGAAATGTACTGTCAGGCGCTCGACGCCGATTTTTCGCGCCGCGCCGACGTCGACCGCCGCGGCATGCGGCTGATCGCGGTGCGGTTCGGCAACGTGCTTGCGTCCAACGGTTCGGTGGTGCCGAAGTTCAAGGCGCAGATTGATGCCGGCGGTCCGGTCACCGTCACCCATCCCGACATGGTGCGCTACTTCATGACCATTCGCGAGGCGTGCGATCTCGTCGTCACCGCGGCGAGCCACGCGCTCGGGCCCGACCGCTCCGACGTCTCGGTCTATGTGCTCAATATGGGCCAGCCGGTGAAGATCGTCGATCTCGCCGAGCGCATGATCCGTCTTGCCGGGCTGGAGCCTGGCCGCGATGTCGATATCGTCTTCACCGGTACGCGCCCGGGGGAGCGGATGCAAGAAATCCTGTTCGCGCGCGAGGAGCCGATGGTGGACATCGGTTTTGTCGGCGTCGTCGCCGCGCGTCCGGTGCAGCCGCCGCTCGACTCGATGCGCGGCTGGCTCGCCATGCTGGAGCAGGGATTGGCGCGGGACGAACGCGAGGCGATCTACCGCGTGCTGCGCGACGCCGTGCCCGACTTCCGCGGCGCCGCCGCCTGAACCATGGCGGTGAGGCCGCCGCTTGTATCGTGTGCCGGCCGCCAGCCGGCCGCGATCAGTTTGCCGGGATCGACCCGCAAATTGCCGCCGATGCGGTGCCAGACGTCGGCGCGGCGGAACAGGCGCAGCGGCAGTTCGATATAGTCCGGCGACATCGGCATGATGAACGCGCGGCGGCCTTGTGCCCGTCGCAGCGTTACAAAAACATCGGACAGCCGCGGCGGAATTCCGGGGTCGGCCACCACATAGGTCTCGCCGATGGTGGCCGGCGTCGCCAGCACGAAAGCCAATGCCGAGATGAAATTATCGATGCCGAGCAGCGAGCGGCGGTTGCCGAAATCCTTGACCGGAAGCGGCCAGCGCGTCGCGGCGGCGCGTGCGAGCAGCGCCAGATTTCCCTTCACGCCCGGGCCGTAGAGCAGCACCGGGCGCAGGATCGTGAACGGCACGCCGGAATCGTGCACAGCCTCCTCGGCCGCGAGCTTTGAGCGGCCGTAGATCTCGGTCGGCGCCGGCGGGTCATGCTCGGTGAGGGCATGATCGGCAGCCGGCCCACTTTGCGCGCGGATCGAGGAAACAAAGACAAAGTGCTCGATGCGCGCAAGCGCTGCGGCCGCTGCCAGCCGCGCCGTTGCCAGCCGATTGACGCGATCGTATGCCGCGGCGTTGGCGCCCCGGGTATGGGCGATGCCGGCGAGATGAACGACCTGATTGACGTTTTGCAGCAGCGGCTGCCAGTCGAACGCTTCCGCCAAATCCGGGTGTTGCACCACTTCGACCCCGTCGGGGAACGACAGATGCGGCCGCCGCACTGCCGCGCGCACCATATAGCCGTCTCGTGCCAAGGCCGCGACTACGGCACTGCCGATGAAACCGGATGCTCCGGTGACCAGGACGCGGCTCATGTGCGGCCCCGCTCGAACGCGACGAGCAGCCAGGCGACGAGAACAGCGCCAACGATCAGCGCGGCGATCTCGCTCGGCCGGCCCGGCACGATCACGGATGTGACCGCCAGAATGCCGAGGCCGATGTTCACGGCGAACACGCGCGCGACCACGGCCATGGTGGTAAAGCCCCTGTCGGTGGCGCGCTGATAGAAGTGCGTGCGGTGTCCCTCCCAGAACGGCTCGCGCCGGATGAGGCGTCGGAACAATGTGATCGTGGCGTCGGCGAAATAATAGAGCGGCATCACGACAGCGGCGACCAGGTGGCCGCCGCCGGCGATGAGCAGCAGCAGCCAGCCGATAATGAGGCCGATCGGGAGGCTGCCGACGTCGCCAAGGAAAACTTTGGCCGTCGGGCGATTGAAATAAGCAAATCCGATCATGGCGCCGCCGAGCGCCAGCGCCAGCACCGTACCGTAGGATGGCAGCGCGCCTGCTATGCCGAGCACCGCGAGGGTCGCCGTGACCGGTACCACTTCCGCGACGGTCATCCAGTCGATGCCGTCCATGAAGTTGACCAGGTTGACGAACCACAAGCCGCCGACCAACAGCAGGAGCCGTTCGATCCACCACGGCAATAGCGGCACCACGCGAAGCTGATCGGGCAGGGTGTAGATGACGGCGGCGATCACGACTGCCTGCAGGATCAAGCGCAGGCCGGCGGGGAGTGGCCGAATATCGTCGATGGCACCGAGGCAAGTCATGATCAGCGCCGCAGCGACGACTTTCGGCAGATTCAAATCGGGCGAAACTCCGAGCGAGAAAATTGCCAGCGCGACACCGACGGCACCTAGTGTCGCAGCGACGACGGCAATGCCGGCGCCTTGCGGCGTCGGCGCGCGATGCGACGAGCGGGCATTCGGCTTGGCCAGCGCATAGCGCGCGAGCCATGGGTAGAGTGCGACGATCAGCAACGCGCTCATCAACGCCGCGAAGATGACAGTGACCGCGCCGCCCACGAGCCACATCGTGCCGCTGCCGTCACTCATCGCGCGGGCCTGTCGCCGGTCATCGGACGCATCTAATACAGCGGCCCCGGATCGCCGACCGCCCCAGGCCTCATCGAACTCGTCCCCAGATCGAATTCGGAATAGGTTTGCACGTCGCAGGCATCGGTCAAAACCGCGTATCGCTCATCGACGAATTCCGAGCCTTTGAAGAACAGCGTATATGTACGCTGGTGACCGCGGTCTTGGAAGCGAACACAGACCTGCCAGCTCCATCCCTTGTTGGCCAGAACCCATCGCGGGTTCGATATCTCGGCCGGGCCGGTCAGCGGCGGCTTCGTGAATTCGGCTCTGAGACGTGCGGCGATCATGCCGCGATAATCCGCGTTCAAAGGCGCGGTCGCGGCGCCCTCTTGCGGCCCCGCCAAGCTGCTGCATCCTGCCAACAAGGCGAGCGTCAGCGCGAGCGCCAAGCGCGGCGTAGCGTACTGCAGCGGCATCGCGGTGCATTCTCGATACGTCATCGGCGCCATTGACGGCAGGTTAGGAAATCGTTCACACCGGGACCATAGAAGTTTCGTTGCTCGCAAGCGGGCGCCAAACTGCGGGTCCGGCGCTGCCATTGGGAAAGCGGAATGCGCGCCCTTTTTAGGACATCACAGTCCCGCCACGAAAGCGGCGCACGTCCAAATAGCCTGTACCAGTAGATCGAGGCCCAACCCTGCGGCTGGCACGATGATCAAACGGTTCTCCGTGGCATTGATGGGGCTTTGTCTCGGCTTGTTGCTGGGATCGTGCGGCTCCGTTTCTGGCTTTACGGCCGATCATTGGCCGCACTGGGCCGGCGGTATGCCCGAGGGCATCCCGCCGCGGCCAGGCTCTCCGGGCTACGACGACTATGTCGCGCACCGGCAAGCCGAGACCCAACCGGCAAAGCCCGCGACCACCGGCGCCACGGCGAACGCGCCGACTGCCTCTGCGCCTGCGGCGACCGAACCTCAGAGCGATGATGACAAGGCGGTCACACGCGGCGGCCTGTACTAGCCGCCGCGCTCGGGCGGCGTGCAATCTCATGCCACGCCGGCGCGCAGCAAATCGTGGAAATGCACGATGCCGACCGGCCGGCCCGCCTCGACGACAACCAGCGCCGTGATCTTCGACGAATTGAGCAGTTGCAGCGCTTCGCTGACCAGCTGATCGGAACGAACGACCTTTGGCGACGCCGTCATGACTTCATCGACCGGCGCTTGCAAGAGGTCGGCGCGCATATGGCGCCTTAGATCGCCGTCGGTGATGACGCCGACGAGCTTGCCGCCATCGTCGGTGACGGCAACGCAGCCGAATCCCTTGGCGGACATTTCGACGATCGCTTCCGACATCGGCGCGCCGCGTTTGATCAGCGGTACGGCAGCACCGGGATGCATGACGTTGCGGACGAATTTGAGCGCCGCCCCGAGCTGGCCGCCCGGGTGAAATACGCCGAAATCCATCGCGCTGAAGCCTTTGCTTTCGAGCAGCGCAATCGCCAGGGCGTCGCCGAGCGCGAGCTGCATCAGCGAAGACGTCGTTGGCGCGAGATTATGCGGACAGGCTTCACGCGTTGCCGGCAGCGCCAAGACGACGTCGGCGGAGTTTCCCAGCGTGCTGTCGGCGCTGACCGTGACGGCGATGAGCGGTATGCGGAAGCGGCGGGAATAGTTGATCAGGTCCTTGAGCTCTTCGGTCTCGCCCGACCAGGACAGCGCCAGCATCACATCGTCGGACGTAATCATACCGAGGTCGCCGTGGCTGGCATCGGCGGCGTGCACGAAGAATGCCGGCGTGCCGGTGGAGGCGAGCGTCGCGGCGATCTTTCTGCCGATATGGCCGGACTTGCCCATACCGGTGACGATGACGCGGCCGCGCGCGTTGCGGATCGTTTCCACGGCGGCGACGAAGGGGGCGCCGAGCCCGTCGCACATGGCGGCGGCCAGCGCGGCGACGCCGTCGCGTTCGTTGTCCAGCGTGCGCAGTGCCGAGGCGATGTGCGGGCTTGCGGCCGGCTGCATCGCGCCGGCGTCAGGTGCACTTGTTTTCGCACGCGTCGCCAATGAACCACTCCCGGTACATGAGCCTTACGTCCGGCCGACTATAGCAATAATTGCGCTTACTTGTTGCGTTCACTTGTTACAGTCACTTGTTACAGTCACTTGGCCCACGCCGCGAAGGCGTCGGCAAAGGCGCGGTCGCCGGGCGGGCCCTTTTCCACCGCCATGATGGCGCGGCCGCCATTGGTATAGACGATGGGAACGTCGAACCATTCCTGATCCTTGAGCAGCTGCATATTGCGTTGCCGGTCGGCGTCGACCGCGGACAGGCCGATCAGGAAGAATCCATTGGTGACTTTGACCGCGAGCCCCGCAAGCGGCGTGCCGCGCGCCTGCTCGGCCTGCTTCATCAAGACGCCCGGCACGTTGGCGATGCCGCCGCCGGGAAAATCGGCCGGCAGGTTGAACATGATCTCGATGGTGTGGCTTGCAGGCAGCGCCTTGTCGGTATTGCGGCGCAGCGACCAGGTTACGGTCATCCGCCGATCCGGGATTTCAATGTCGGCGCGCACGGCGAGTTCCGGCGCCAGCCCCGCGCCGGGCGAAACAGTCTCGGTGCGCCAGATCGCCGAGCCGACAAAACGTTTGCCCTGCGGGTCGTTCGGATCCTCTTCGTAGAGCACAACCCGTTGCGCCACCGCCGGTGCCGCTTGATTGCCAGGCGCGCCGCTATTGGCCGCCTGTCCGGGCGTTTGCTCCTGCGGCACGCGGCCGGAAAATTTCGGTTCGGACGGCGCCGGCGCTGGCGTCGTCTGGGCTGGCTGTCGCGCGCCGAATTGCGCGACCATGCGTTTCATGTTCGGCAATTGCCAATAGACAATCGCCGCGACAATACCGACGATGCACGCCAGCACGACGATCTTGATGATGCCGACATAGGAGCGCGGCGGCGGCGCGTGCTCGTACTCGTCTTCAGACTCCGGCGCGCGAGGCGAGCGGGCCCGCGCCGACTGCGACGGAAAGGGCCGCTCCTCGTCGAGCTCGAAGGACTGTTCGAGGCTCTGCGGGTGCTGTGGGTCGTCGTCGTGCGCGCCGAAATCATCCAGATCGAGCTCTGGCTCGTATGGCGCCGGCGGCGGATCGTCGTCGCGCGGCAAACGGCGCGGCTGCGGCTCATAAGTATCGCGGGTATCGCGCGCGGATTGGGCCGCGCGGGCGCTGGCGGAGCCGAGATCGTCGACATCGTGTACGACGTCGCGGAAGCCCCTGAGCCCTTCGCGGCCGAGCGACGGCGTGCGCGCGCTCAACAGCCGGCCGCGTGCCGTAGACGGTATAGGCCGTGGTGGCGGCGGGGGCGGCGGTTCGGCTTGCGGCGGCTCGTCGAAATCGTCCCGCAGCAGCGGCGGCTCGTCTTGGTGGGCCTCAGGGGGCTCCGGCGGTTCGGCGGCAGGCGCAGGCGGCTGTGGGGAGACCGCGGGAGGCGGTGGAGGCGGCGCCGGCGCCGGCATTGCGGCCGGAGCCGGCCGATTTGGCGGCCTGAGCGGGCGGGGTTCGAAGCGCGGCTCGGTTCGCGCTTCCATGCGGGACTTGCGCGCGGCGTCCGCCTCCACCTTGCGGATCGCTTCTTCGAGCGAAAGGCGCTCCCGGGTGATCTCGGATTCGGACAGTGCCGGCTCGACGGCGCGCAGTTGCGTGACCAGCGCGGAGCGCGCCCGTTCATAGAGCGCCCGGCGGGCTTCGCCGGTGCTTTTGCCAAGCCCTTCTATGGCTCGCGCTATGAGCGGCTGATAGTCGGTCATGGATTGAGTTTACGCTCGCCTTCTTTAAATTCCATCGCTTAGGTTTCGAACGGGTTCTGCATCAGGATCGTGTCCTCGCGCTCGGGACTCGTCGACAGCAACACCGCCGAGCAGCCTATCAGTTCCTCGATCCGGCGGACGTATTTGATGGCCTGGGCCGGCAATTCGGCCCACGAGCGGGCGCGGGCGGTTTTCTCCTGCCAGCCGGCGATGGTCTCGTAGATCGGCTCGACGCGCGCCTGGGCATGCTCGCTCGCCGGCAGATAATCGATCTCCTTGCCGTCGAGCCGATAACCGACGCAGACCTTGATCTCCTCGAAGCCGTCGAGGATGTCGAGCTTGGTCAGCGCGAGGCCGCGGATGCCGCTGGTGCGTACGGTCTGGCGCACCAGCACCGCGTCGAACCAGCCGCAACGCCGCGGCCGGCCGGTGACGACGCCGAATTCCTTGCCGCGCTCGCCCAGCGTCTTGCCGACCGCGTTGAGCTGCTCGGTCGGAAACGGCCCGGCACCGACGCGGGTGGTGTAGGCCTTGCAGATGCCGAGCACATAGCCGATGGCGTTGGGCCCAAGCCCGGAGCCGATCGCCGCCTGCGCCGCCACCGTATTTGACGACGTGACATACGGATAAGTGCCATGGTCGATGTCGAGCAACGCGCCTTGGGCGCCTTCGAACAATATGCGTTTGCCCTCGCGGCGCCGGTCGTCGAGCAGGGACCACACCGAATCCATGTACGGCAGGACCTTAGGCGCCACCGCGGCCAATTCATCGTAGATGGCGTGCGGCGCGATCTCGCTCATGCCAAGCCCGCGGCGCAACGCATTGTGGTGCGCCAGCAGGCGGTCGATCTTGCCGTTGAGCATTTGCAAGTCGGCGAGATCCATCAGCCGGATGGCGCGCCGGCCGACCTTGTCTTCGTAGGCCGGACCGATGCCGCGGCCGGTGGTGCCGATGGCACCCTTGCCCGAGGCCTTCTCGCGCGCGACGTCGAGTTCCTGATGCAGCGGCAGGATCAGCGGCGTGTTCTCGGCGATGCGCAGATTTTCGGGCGTGACGGTGACGCCCTGTTTCTTCAGCGTGGCGATCTCGTTGAGCAGCGCATGTGGATCGAGCACGACGCCATTGCCGATGATCGAGAGCTTGCCCGGCCGCACCACGCCAGACGGCAACAGCGACAGCTTGTAGGTCGTGCCGTTGATTACGAGCGTGTGGCCGGCATTATGGCCACCCTGGAAACGGACGACGATGTCGGCCTGCTCGGAGAGCCAGTCGACGATCTTGCCCTTGCCTTCGTCGCCCCACTGGGAGCCGACCACGACAACATTCGCCATGAGGAACTGACCCCAACAGGCCGATGAAACCATCACATGAATCGGATACCGGCCGTAGCCGACTGCCCCGGATAAAGGATGAAACCGCGGGAAGCAAGGAAAAGCGGCTGCTGCCAAGCCGCGTCGTTTCCGCCAAACGATTGTTTCCACAGGGAATTTGCCGTTAGCCTTGTCGCCTTGTAGCGGATTTGCTGCCTGCCTGAGGCGACAATGCGGCTCGGCGGCGGGCAAATTGACGCAAAGCGCGGGCGCGGCCAGGGCAGCCATGCCGCCCCGGCGCTGGTGCGGCGGTTTTGAAGTTCATACAACGCTGGCCGTCGTTCGATCGCTGCGCGGTCGTTCCAAGATCGACACGAGGAATGCCGCCATGCCGGGCGCGCCCGCATCCACTTCCGCCCGCGTCGGCGGCTGGTTGTCCGACCAGCCTTATCTGTTGCTGTCGCTGACCTCGCTGTTCTGGGCCGGCAATACCGTGCTCGGCCGCTTCGTCGTCGGACATATTCCGCCGATGGCGCTTGCGTTCGGCCGCTGGGCGGGCGCGTTCCTGATCCTGCTGCCGTTCGCGGCCGGCCATCTGCGGCGGGATTGGCCGGTCATCTGCAAACACGCCGGGATGATGACGCTGCTCGCGTTCACCGGTTTCTCCGCCTACAACACGATGGCCTATTACGGCCTGCAATACACCACCGCGATCAACGGATTGCTGCTGCAATCGATTGGGCCGTTGTTCGTCGCGTTGTGGACTTTTGCGCTGTTCGGCGACCGCCTGACGTTACGGCAAGCCGGTGGCATCTGCGTCTCGCTCAGCGGCGTCATCGTCATCATCTGCCACGGCAGTCTCGCGATCCTGCTCGGCATCGCGTTCAATCAGGGCGACGTCTGGTTCGTAGTGGCGCTGGTGTTCTACGGCTTCTACATGGCCATGCTGCGCAAGCGGCCGCCGATCCATCCGTTGTCGTTCCTCGTCACCGGGATGGGCGGCGGCGCGGTGTTTCTCATTCCACTCGTCGCGCTCGAAGTCATCAGCGGGCGGATGATGGTGTTCGATGCCGAGAGCGCTCTCAGCTTCGCCTTCATCTGCATCTTCCCGTCGCTGCTCGGCTATCTGTTCCTCAACCGCGGCATCGAACTCATCGGCGCCAACCGCGCCGCGCCGTTCATCCATCTCGTGCCGGTGTTCGGCTCGGTGCTAGCGATCGCGCTGTTGGGCGAGCGCTTCGAGCTCTACCACGCCGTGGGTTATGGACTCGTCTTCACCGGGATTACGACGGCGACGAAGAAGTGACGGCGTCAAAACCGCAGCGTCTTGACCTGCTGCACGTTGGGGATTTTCTGCACCTCGGCGAGCACGCTCGGCGGCACCGTGGCATCGACCTCGACCAGCGCGATGGCGTCGCCGCCGGCGGATTCACGGCCGAGATGGAAGGTCGCGATGTTGATGCCGGCGCCGGCGAGCAGCGTCGCGAAGCGGCCGACGAAGCCGGGCTTGTCCTGGTTGGTCACGTAGAGCATCGACGGGCCGAATTCGGCGTCCATGCGGATGCCCTTGATGTTGATGATGCGCGGATGGCCGTCGGCATAGACCGTGCCCGACACCGAACGGGTCTGCCGGTCAGTGGTCACCGTGACCGTGATCAGGCTCTCGTAGTCGCCCTCGGCTTCGCGCCGCGTCTCTTCGACGACGATGCCGCGATCCTTGGCGACGATCGGCGCCGAAACGACGTTGACGTCTTGCAGCATCGGGCGCAATAGCCCGGCGACCGCGGCCGAGGTCAGCGCCTTGGTGTTGAGCTGCGCCACGCCGCCCTCGTAGGAAATTTGCACCCGCGTGATGCCGGTCTCGGTGAGCTGGCCGGCGAACGAGCCGAGCTTGTCCGCAAGCGCCACGAAGGGTTTGAGTTTCGGCGCCTCCTCGGCGCTGATCGAGGGAAAGTTGACGGCGTTGGAAATCGCGCCGCGAAGCAAATAGTCCGCCATCTGTTCGGCGACCTGCAGCGCGACGTTCTCCTGCGCCTCCATGGTTGAGGCGCCCAGATGCGGCGTGCACACCACGTTCGGCAGGCCGAACAGGCAGCTGTGCGTCGCCGGCTCCTCGCGGAACACGTCGACCGCGGCGCCGGCGACATGGCCGGATTTGAGCGCCTCGCACAGCGCCGCCTCGTCAACGAGCTCGCCGCGCGCGCAATTGATCAGCCGCACGCCTTTTTTGACGAGCTTGAGCGTCTCGGCGTTGATGATGTCACGGGTCTTGTCGGTCAGCGGCGTGTGCAGAGTAATGAAATCGGCGCGCCGCCACAGCTCATCGAGCTCGACCTTCTCGACGCCGAGTTTGACCGCGCGCTCGGCCGACAGATACGGATCGTAGGCGATCACCTTCATCTTCAGCCCGATCGCCCGGTCGGCGACGATCGAGCCGACATTGCCGCAGCCGATGACGCCGAGCGTTTTTGAGAAAATCTCGACGCCGAGGAATTTGTTCTTTTCCCATTTGCCCGCCCGCGTCGAGGCGTCGGCTTCCGGGATTTGCCGCGCCATCGCCAGCATCAGCGTGATGGCATGCTCCGCCGTGGTGATCGAATTGCCGAACGGCGTGTTCATCACGATGATGCCGCGCGCGGTCGCCGCCGGGATATCGACATTGTCGACGCCGATGCCGGCGCGGCCGATCACTTTCAGGCTCTTGGCTTTCTCCAGCATCTTGGCCGTGACCTTGGTCGCGGAGCGGATCGCCAGACCATCGAAGCCGTTGATGGTCTCGGCGAGCTTGTCCTTGTCCTTGCCGAGATTGGGCTGGAATTCGACCTCGACGCCGCGATCTTTGAAAATCTGGACGGCGGCGGGCGACAACGCATCGGAGATCAGAACGCGGGCAGTCATGGCAAAATTCCTTTGCGGTCAGCGCAACCAGCGCAGCATGTGGGGATAGGGCTCGGCGCCTGTCTCGGCGACGCGCCTGGGCTCGACGGCCATGCCGTAGAGCTGCAACAGCGGCACGCCGAAATAGCGGCCGGCGGTGAAGTTCTCGATGAGCGACGCCGCGTCGCCCTTATAGCCTTCGTGGTGAAACACGATGGCCGGATCGAGCGCGAGATGGCGAAGCGCGGCATAGGACCAGGCGATACTTGTCATCTCCTCGGCCGGGGTCGGCGATAGCGTCGGCGCGTTGCGTTCGGCGGGATCCGTGACCGCAACATGGCCGGCCTCGTGGAGAATATCGCCGGGATGAGCGAGGCGCTCGGCATCGACCAGGATCGCGCCGTGACGGATATCCAGTCCGGGCAGGAAGGTTTTTTCCGGCAGCGTGGCGGCGCGTACTTCGATGCCGATGCCGCGCACGAACGCCACCAGCCGCTCGGTGAGAGGATCGGCGGAAATGGAAGTCCCCGGCATGGCGATCAAGCCGCCTTCGCCAGGGCTTCCTTGGCTTGGGCATAGGCCCAGTCGAGCCACGGCGTCAGCGCCTCGACATCGGCACGCTCGACGGTCGAGCCGCACCAGATGCGCAATCCCGGCGGTGCGTCGCGATAGGCATCGATGTCGTAAGCGACGCCCTCCTTATCGAGGGCTGCGGCGATGCCTTTGACGAACGCCGCCTGCGCGTCGGCGCTTAGCCGCGTTACCGCCGAATCGACCACCTTCAGGCAGACCGAGGTGTTGGAACGCAGCGCCGGATCGCGGGCCAGAAAATCGATCCACGGCGTGCCCTCAACCCAATCGGCTATGACTTTGGCATTGGCGTCGGCGCGGGCGTGCAGCGCCAGCAAGCCGCCGACCGACTTCGCCCATTCGAGCGCGTCGAGATAATCCTCGACGCACAGCATCGAGGGCGTGTTGATGGTCTCGCCCTGGAAAATGCCGTCGTTGAGCTTGCCGCCCTTGGTGGTGCGGAAAATTTTTGGCACCGGCCACGGCGGCGTATAGCTTTCGAGCCGGGCGACCGCACGCGGCGACAGGATCAGCATGCCGTGCGCCGCCTCGCCGCCCAGCGCCTTTTGCCAGGAGAACGTGACCACATCGAGCTTGCTCCATTCAAGTGGCTGGGCGAAAGCGGCTGAAGTGGCGTCGCAAATGGTAAGCCCGGTGCGGTTGGCCGCGATCCAGTCGGCGTTGGCCACGCGCACGCCCGACGTCGTGCCGTTCCAGGTGAACACGATGTCGCTTCCCGGATCGGCTTTGGCGAGATCGGGGAGCTCGCCGTACGGCGCCCGCAGCACGGTGACGTCCTTGAGCTTGAGCTCCTTGGCGACGTCGCTGACCCAGCCTTCGCCGAAGGATTCCCAGGTCAGCATCGTCACTGGACGCGGACCGAGAAGTGTCCACAGCGCCATCTCGACGGCGCCGGTATCGGACGCCGGCACGATGCCGATGCGGTAGTCGGCGGGAACGCGCAGCACCTCGCGGGTCAGATCGATGGCGCGCTTGAGCTTGGCCTTGCCCGGCTTGGAGCGGTGGGAGCGTCCCACAAAAGCGTCGGCGAGGGCTTGCGGGGTCCAGCCGGGGCGCTTGGCACAGGGGCCGGACGAAAAGTGCGGCACGCTCGGCCGCACGGAGGGCTTTGCAACGGTCATGGTCTATCCTTTCAGATAGGCGCCCCTCGTTGGGGAGGGGTGTCCCAACGCTGCAATTAAGGATTTGAGCCAGCGCCGTCAAGCGCGAGTTGCGGCGCCGGCCCGCAGCGCGGCGGGTCGACGCGGCACGCGGTGGCGCTCGCGGCGATGGCGGTTAAGGAAATGTCACAAGCGCGAACGGCAGAGTGTCGGCGGGCTGCGCGCAAACGGTTCCGTAACCTGAAATGTGGCGCGCGCGTTCAGCGCGGATTTACCTACTGCATCAGCGACAATTTTAAGATCATTTGCGGTTAGCGCTTATTGAATCGCGGTCGTTGCGGTCATTGCAAAGAATTTGTGTGCGCGCGGCCGCGTCGTCTTAGTGCCGGAAAACGCGGCAGAATTCTCGGTACGGATGGCAGAAAAAATCTTGAGCGGAATTGTCGCTGCGCTCCAATTCTAAATATCCGGAACAGTTAAGCCGCCAAAACGGCGGCCGACCGGCTAACCCCCCTTTAATGTCCGCGCTCGAAAATCACCCGCAACAAGGGGAAAGGGCGTCCTATGCGTCGCGTCATATATGCACTGTTGGCGTTTGCGTTCGCGCCAAGCGCCTTCGCCGACGATCTGAGCTGGCTGACCGGCGCGCAACCGGCGGCACCCATGAACGTCAATGGTTGGGCCGGCATCTATATCGGCGGTCAGGTCAGCTACAGCAGCGCCGGCGGTGACTTCGGCAACACCACGCAGGGGCCGCTCGCTTATGCGCTGCGCGAACTGACACTAGAGAACGATCAGCAGCCGTCCAGTTGGCCGGTGCTCGGTCAGGCCAATCACAGTGCCACCGGCTACGGCGGCTTTGTCGGCTACAACACGCAGTTCGAAAGGCTCATCCTCGGCGTCGAGGCCAACTACGACCAGGCCAACTTGTCGCTTATCGCGCCGAACTCGCCGATCTCGCGCCAGGTGTCGGCGGGTGGAACCACCTACGATGTCACCGTTACCGGCAGCGGCAGCGTCACCGATCTCAATTTCGGCACGCTGCGGGCGCGTGGTGGATGGGCGCTGGGTAATTTCCTGCCCTACGCTTTCGCCGGTGTTGCCGTCGGGCACGCCAATGTCAATATTTCGGGCACGGCGTTCGGCGTACAAAATCCGCCGCTCGGCTGTCCCGCAGGTACTAGTCCGCCGTGCGTGCCGTTTTCGTTTACCGGCACCGCCGGAAAGGACGGCGAATGGATGGTTGGCTTCACCGTCGGCGGCGGTCTCGACGTCGCGCTCACCCGCAACGTCTTCCTGCGCGCCGAATACGAATATGTGCAGTTCGCGCCGATCGCCAACCTGGTCGTGGACGTCAACACCGTCCGCGGCGGTCTCGGTATCAAATTCTAGGCAGCTCGTTGGCGCTCGCGCGCGTTAGAACTTCACGCCGACGCCGGCCCGCACGCTCGAGGCGCTGAGCCTGATATTGTCCGGCGCGCCGAACTGAATGTATTGGTACTCGCCGCGCAGGAAGAGATTCTGCGTCAGCGCGTAATCGATACCCAAGCCGGCAACGTAGCCGAAGTACCATTTGCCGTTGACTTGATCGGACAGGGTCCAATTGCCGCCGATGGCCGCGGGCGGCGGCGGATTGCTGTTCGGAGGCGGATTGGTGCAGGAATAGGGTTCCTCTTGACCGCAATAGTTGACGTTGACCGATTTCATCGCGTTGATCTGCGAGATCGCAACGCCGCCAAAACCGTAGGGCAGGAAGTTGCCAAACGCCCAGCCGATTCGGCCGCGCACGGTGCCGTAATCCGTCACCTGGGCGGAGGCTGCGGTATTCACATTGTACGTCGTGTCGTACACGACGCTGTTGGCGGTTTGGAAATAGTCGTGGCTTTCCATGTCGTTGATGCTGGCGTTGAACGACGTCTTGGTAAATGTCAGCTCGAAGCCGACCACAGCCGCCTCGAATTGGTAATTGTAGCCGAGGAAGGCGCTGTAGCTCGGCGCCTCGGTATTGAGAGAATTGAGCCGCGGGAAGCTGGCAATCGGGACGCCGTCGAAGCCCGCGCTTAATCCGGAGATGGTGGTGATCTCGGAGGCCCCGACATTGCGGAAATCTGCCCCGTCGAACTCTTCGCCGATCATTCCGCCGCCGTAAAACCCGCTCCAGTTCGTGTAGGAAGCGTAGCCTACCGGTTGCGCGCCGCGCAGCACGTCGAAGTCTCCGGCGCGCGCGCCGGCCGGCGCAATGAGCACGACCAAAGCACAGATGACCCAACGCATCGGCCGCATTCTCCGTCCCGGTGGCGCGCCATGCGCGGCCAGCCGTGGGCGATCATCAGGCATTAACCTTAATGGAGCGTTAGCTCAGACGGTCCGGGTGGGGCGGGCAAGCCGCCACGCGCACCCTCATCGGCGTCGAATCAGGGTCTCCGTGGCAGCGCTTAAAACGAAAACGGCGCGGTTGCCCGCGCCGTCTGTTGCTTTTCGACTTCGCCGTTCAGGCGTTGGGCATCAGCCCCGGCTCATCAGCGGCGGAGGCGCCATCATCGGGACCATATCGGGCTGCAGCATCCAGCGCAGGCCGATCCTGAAATCCCATGCATTGGTGTTGTCCAGATTGTAGAAGGCGCCCGGGCACGAAGGGGTATTCTGGCAGAGCACCGTAGCCGTTTGCGGCGAGCCCAGATGCAGGTAGCGGGCGCTGAAGTCGACCTTGAAGTTGTTGTTGACGTTGTAGGTGAGGCCGGCCTGGGCGTTCCAGGCAAGATTCCAATTCGCCGAGTCTGCCGTGGTCAAGCCGAAGCCGACGCTGCCGTCGGAGTTGATGCCGTTGTCCTGCACCCCGGTGATGCGGTTATAGGCGCTGCCGACGCCGGCCCCGATATAGGGCGTCAGGCACCACCAGGTGCCGAGATCGAGATAGGCGTTGGCCATGAACACGGCCGACGAAAAGTTGCCTTGGGTGACGTCGAAGCAGACGCCGCCGCCGGCGCAGAAATTGGTGTAGCTGCCGGTGGCCTTGAACATCGCCTTGGTGCGGTATTCGCCGGTCACATCGAAACGGAGCCAGTTGTTCAGCTCGTAGCCGATACCGCCGCCGAAAATCGAGGTGTCCTGGAGGTCCTTCTGCACGATTTCCCAGCTCGCCGGCCAGACGAAAGCGGGATTCGTCTGCGCGTGCGGGAAATCGCCGAACGTCTGGATGCCGACGCCGACGTCGCCGCGCAGATACCAGCCGCTGGATACGACCGGCGCGGGTTGAAACGCCATCTGCGGTGGCGGTTGATACATCTGGGGGGGAGGGAGATCGGCTGCGAGTGCGGCTGTGCTGAGCAAGCCTATCGC
>Ga0210395_10001783_pt1 | contig 16692 bp, 15 predicted proteins | sample IncBWH4OmetaG_FD_150861 | JGI IMG/M metagenome (GOLD analysis project Ga0210395, IMG submission 150861) | Forest soil microbial communities from Barre Woods Harvard Forest LTER site, Petersham, Massachusetts, United States - Inc-BW-H-4-O ... | reverse complement strand
CGTCGCACAACCGCGGCTACACTGCCGCAGGACTGCTGATTATGGCTTTCTTTGGCGGTATCGGCGGCGGCGTAACCCGGGATGTGCTGCTCAATGACATCCCCTCACCACTCCGCGACCCGAACTATCTTCTTGTATGCCTCCTGATGGGTCTGCTGGGGCTGGCCATTTATCGCTGGGCCGAATCGAAGGAGGAGCGGTTCCGCACGCGCACTCTTGCGTACTTCAAGTCCTTCACGCTGCCCTGGTTTGCCATCCTGGGCGCGCACAAGGCGCTCGATCACAATCTGGGAATCTGGACTGCGATTCTCGTCGGGCTGATCGCCACCACCGCGGGCGGGGTGCTGATCGACATTTTCTCCGGGGTCACACCCGAGGTTGTCAGGCCCTCAGAGCAGCTCGTCACTACAGCAGTGCTGGCGAGCGCGGTCTATACGCTGCTTGCAGTCTGGGAGAAAGGAAGACTCACTTTCTTTCCCGTCACGCTGATCGCAGTCCTGGTTTCGTTCACGTTCCGCGTGTTCGCTGTCCGGGATCACTGGCCATCAATCGTGCCGCTCGACGCCCCTGCAGAGGGACCGCGCGCGGCCTGAATGTTCCCGAAAAACGCGCGGCTCGTGCCGGTTGTGTCGTGATCGGAATCGTTACACAAGAAGGGGGCGGTATGGACAATATATGGGTGCGCTTCTCAACTCAGCTGCTGGCCCGTGTCAGCGGACCGATGAAGTTCAGACTAGTGCTTCAGCCAGCCATGGCGGCCTTCTTCGCGATTCGCGCAGGTTTGGCCGATGCCCGGGCCGGCAAGACGCCGTATTTCTGGTGTCTCCTCTCCGATCCCAGTCAACGCGCCGACATGATTAAAGATGGCTGGAAGAGCATCAGCAGAGTGTTCATTCTCGCGGTGGTTTTGGACGTCGTGTACCAGATCATCGTGTTACGTTTTGTCTATCCCGGCGAAGCCCTTATGGTTGCCATCATCCTGGCGATCCTGCCTTATCTGATTCTGCGCGGATCGGTGACGAGGCTGGCTCGAAGGAAGATCGTGGCGTCAACACCTGCGGCTGACGGTTCCCCTCTAAGGAAAGTCTCATGAGCGTCGTTGAAACAGTGCCAAAAGACAGGGGCACGGTTCTTGCCGAAGAGCGAACCGATCTGGCTTTACAGCGCACGATTATCGCTTCGGAGAGAACGCTGATGGCCTGGATCCGAACCGCAATTTCGATGATCGGATTCGGTTTCACCATCTACAAGTTTTTCCAATACCAGGCCGAAGAAATCGCCGCTGGGAACATCCGCCGTCCGCAGGCGCCGCGCAATCTGGGAATGACCCTTATTGCTTTGGGCACTCTGGGATTATCGGCAGCCGCCTGGCAGCACCGGAGTTTCCTGAACAAGATAGGCGCATCGCAGCATCGCCATGTTTGGTCTGTCTCTTTCGTAGTAGCGATCGCCGTCATCCTGATTGGAGTCGTCACCTTTTACGGTGTTCTGCTGCGCCACGGTCCGTTTTAGATTACGAGTACGATCCGAGAAAACCTGCAGCTAAAGGTCATACATTTTGCCCTACCCATACACCTTTGCAGCGGCCCTCCTGCTGGCCAGTGTCTACGTCTTCGGCAATAAGTTCCGTGTCAGATCGCACCGTCGGTGGTGGGTTTCCATTGCTGGGGGCGTCTCTGTTTCTACAATCTTCATCGACCTCTTACCGGGAATTTCCGACAGGCAAGCAAAGTTCTCGGCCGGCGCTCACCAAGGCGGGGCGCTTTTCCCCGAGCAAGCCATTTATCTCGCCGCCCTGATGGGATTCGTGCTTTTCTATGGCTTGGAATATTTGATGTCGACGTCGGTTTCTGCCGAAGGCAAGCCTGGAGGCTTTTCCTCTCTCTTCCGAATCACGGCATTTGCCGGATACAGCAGTCTCATCGCCTATCTCCTCGTCCACGAAGTCTGGGATGGCGTTCGATCCTTGGTGCTCTACGCGCTGGCGATGGCGTTTCATTTGCTCATCGTAGACTACTCACTCTCCAGCGAACACTATGGTTTATACGAAAGCCACGGACGATGGCTCCTTTCCTTCGCAGTCATGGCAGGTTGGGGCGCCGCGGTATGCACTTCAATACCAGAACAGTGGCTGGCCAGGATCACCGGGTTTGTCTCCGGAGGCGTGATCATGAACACCCTGGTGGTCGAATTGCCAGAGGGACGAGGAGGGCGCTTCTCGGCTTTTGTGTTGGCTGCGGCAGCGTATGCGCTCGTGCTTATGGTCGTTCTAGGGTGAAATTGCTCGCGCGTTTCCTCTGCTGCAGGCCTTTGGGTGAGCAAGATCTACTGGCTCACCTTCTCCTTTTCTGCTGCCAGTTCCACGCTGCCAGCTTTCGCCGGACCATTACGGTCAACCAGGCTCACGTAGTCTTGCGAAGTGAACGGATAATCGCGAGGTGACTCCTGCCCGGTCGGTTTCGAGGTGATATCCACCCGGCGGTTGTAGGCGTACACAATTGTCTCTAATCTCCGTAGAGCCTTCTGCCGGTCGTCTGGGCTCAGGCTGGTATCCTGTTCGATCTGCTGCTTCACTTGATCGGCGTCCAGGTTCTGCTCCTCGCCAAAAGCCTGAGTCTCGATTTTGTCTTCAGCAACCCCTTGTTCCACGAGGAACTTCTTGGCGAGCGCGGCGCGCCTTTCGGAGAGCGGTTGGTTGTAGGCCTGCGGTCCGCGCTTGTCGGCGTGTCCAGAGAGAACCAGGTGAGCATCTGGTTCGTCGGCCACATATTGGATGAAAGCAGCCGCGATGGACTTCAGAGTCTCCTTTTCACTGTCGAGAAGAGCATCTTCGGTCCTGAGCGATCGCGGGCGATCGGTTGGGAAGTAAACGCTGCGCGCCAGTTTAATCTCGGGCTGCACAATCGAGCCCACGATGTGCAGGGTCGCCGTTTTCGTGGCCGTTCCGCCGCAGCCGTTGCTGGCGTTCAGCGTGTAGGTAAGGGTTTCATCGATGGGACCGGGATCAGTCTTCTTGGGGGCAATCTGCAAAGTGCGGCTGCCGCTGGCGTCGACCGTGCCCAAGGTATCAATCGAAACTGCCGAAGCGTTCGCAGAAGTCCAGTTCAACGCCGGACTGTCGTTCACCACGACTTTATCTCCAACGCGCTTGTAATGAGCGTCCGCCGACGAGAACCCCAGATTCGCCTGGATGGCAGTGTTCACATTGACGGTGGCAGTGGAAGTGACGGTGCCGCCCGGCCCAGTGGCGGTCAGGTTATAGGTGGTATTCTGCGTGGGCTGTATGGATTGTTGACCCGAATTTGCGACCGGCCCAACCGGAGCGATCTCAACGCGCCCTGCGTCGGTGGATGTCCAATTGAGTTGTGAGGCATCTCCGCAGTTGATCTGCGCTGTCGTCGCCGATAGCTGGGCGGTGGGCTTGGCAACCGCGACGGTAGCACTCGCTATGCCAACGGTGAAACGCGGTATGGTGCTGAGTTTTTCGCCGCGTGGCCAGTCTACAGTTTCACGAACGCCCTTCGGGATATCGATAATGACACGCTTGTTAGCAGCCACGTCGACCGAGCCGGACCATACCTCTTTGTCACCTGACAGGGCCGAAATCTGGTAGGTGCCGGGTGGGACAACGAGTTCCTGCTTCCACCCCCATTCGTTATTGAATTCGTCGCCGTGGCCGACAAAAAAGTCGGGTGTTTTCCCATTCAACAGAATCGCGGACCGGTCCGCTCCGTTGATCGTCAGAGCGCCGAAAGGTCCCGGGACCGTCCCCCCCGCCGGCCCCAGCGTAACTCGGACCATCGTGGTTTTGCCGGCCGCGATAGTGACCTTTTGGGTCGAAGAGGTATAGCCGTAGTTGACCACCTCAACCTTGTGCTCGCCTGGACTCAACTTCAGGTAGTAGATCTTGCTTGATTCGCTAATGGCGCGATCGTCTACGAAGACGTAGGCCTGATCCGGCCTGACATGAAATGCGAGTTTGCCGTCCTGAGCAAAGCCTGAGATTCCACTCGCAGTCACGAGTAGTGCGACACATAGGAAGAACCGGGACGTCTGGGTCTGGACTTTCATAGCCAACTCCTTATTTCGAGATTCGAACTGGGCACGATTCAACGATGAGCGATCACTTCGCCGGCTAACCCGGATGTGCACAGTTGCCAAATCATGAATCGGGACGCACCGGCCGCGGGTTGCTGACGGTGTCAGTTCACCACGACGGCAGCGGTTTGGGAGCTGTCACTTTTACCAGTTCCTCCGAGCGAGCACGAATGTCATAGTCGGGGGAATGTTTCGGATTCGCTCGGTCATCTGATAGCAAGCTGTAGGAGGAAGTTTATGTCCGCAAGACTCACATTCAGCGGTATGCGATTAGCCGTCCTCTGTCTCTTGGCGTCCGCCGCGCTGCCGGCTCTAAGCCAAGACGCGACTCCTGTTTTCGTGATTAGTCAGGAAGGAAGCAAGATTACGTTCTTCATAAAGTCGTCAGTGGCTCTGGAGGGTACTTTCGAAAAGTGGGAGGCTCCTCTAACCTTTACATCCACTGACGTCTCAACCGGCGTCCTCGATATCAAGATTCAGGCCGACAGCGTGAATACCGGAAGCGGAATGAAAGACGGGAAGATAAAGGGCAAAGATTTCTTCAACGTCGAGGAGGACCCTTACATCACCTTTCACTCAGACAAGATTATCCAGACCGGCCCCACCACGTTCGATGTGCCCGGAACATTTACCATTCGTGGCGTGTCGAAGCCCGAAACGCTGACGTTTACGCTTGCTGACAGGAACTCGGGCGGAGGAGAGGTTACGGGGACGATGGCCTTTGATCGCAAGGATTACGGGATGAATAAAGGCATTCCGTTCGTCAAGATTGCCGACCGCGTCGAGGTGACGGTCGATCTCAAGGGGAAACGAGTAAGCGGGCCTCCGCTGGCCCTTAAGCAATAGGTGCCCAGAACTTTTCCGGCGGCCGCTGGAGCCACGCGGAACAGCAACTCTGGCTTAAGTCACACAGAAGGCTTCGGGTTGCGACCTGTCCTCAAAAGATCCTCGATTCTGAGTCGCTGGCAAAAGTCAACCCGTGATAGCCGAATCGCGTGATTTTGATTGCACGCCGCGCAAGGCTGGGAACGAGATCGCGGACCTTACACGGGTGCATGACGAGAACTGCGTCCGAGGCAAGCTTCCACTCTCAGACAGCTGTCGCAGCGTGTCGTCAATCTCGATCTCGAACATCACAAACGCAACCCTCGCTTCGACCATCGACTTCTGAAAGAGTTGAGGCAGCTCGCTTTCCTGTTCTACTGGAATCTCGATGCCGCCCATAATCCCTCCGCCGGAGTAATCCGGCCCGAACCCGCTGCTCTCGAATGTCTCGGTGAACACGGGCTCAAGGTCGTCGAGTCGTCTGCCCGTAACGATCAGCGGATCGTCTCTTCGGCGATTCACGCTTCTGCCGCAGGTGAAACTGATTCCGCCGCATGCGATGGCATCAATGTCGAATGTAGCGGCAACTCGACCGAAAACGTTGACCCAATCCCGATCGAGCTTTTAACCGCTAGCGATCCCCGATGCTGCTGCACAATCCAGTCGGCGATAGCGAGACCGATGCCAGCTCCTCCCAGTTCGCGGCTTCTCGCCTTGTCCACGCGATAAAAGCGTTCAAAGATCTTGGGCTGATCTTCCTCGGAGATTCCGATTCCTGAGTCGCGCAGAGCGATAATAGCCTTGTTGTCGCGCGCCTCCAGACGTAGTTCAATTACCCCCGGTGACCGCGTGTACTTGACTGCGTTGTCGAGCAAGATGGCCAGCAATCGTTGCATAGCGCTGCGGTCGCCTAGAACCGGAAGCTCACAATTTGCGAACTCCTCAGTGAACTGCAGGCCGCGGGCCTCTAGCAGTTGACGCCATTCGCACGCGGTTTCGATGATCGCCGCGCGCAGATCGAGGGGCGCCAGGTGCAGGCTCTCCCGGCCAGAATCGGCACGGGCGAGAGACAACAGTTCTTCAACCAGGGACGAAGTTCTTTCCGCCTCGAGAAGGATGTGCCGCAACGCCTCGCGATATTCAGCATCCTTCCTCGACTTGCGGAGCACGATTTCTGCTTCGGTGCGGATCAGAGAGATAGGCGTTCGCAGCTCGTGCGAAGCATCCGCGGTGAACTGGGTTATGCGGAGAAACGCGCCCTCGATGCGCGCCAACATTTCGTTCAACGTGTCAGACAACCGCTGGAGTTCGTCGCCGGTGGTAAGCTTCTCAAGCCGTTCGCCTAAATTGCTGCCACTGATCCCTCGCGCCGTACGAGTGAGTGCATCGACTGGAGACAAAGCTTTGCGGCTGAGCCAGTATCCTCCGGAGGCTGCGGCGAGTAGCAAGAGAGGAGCGAACATCAAGAGGTAACGCCTAAACAGAGATAGCGTGGCAACGATCTGACCGGTGGGAACGCCTGTCTGCACCGCGTAGAAACGGCCATTCACTTCAATCCTTTGCGTAACAAAACGGAAGGGCTGGCTCGCTAGTTCGACGTTCCGAAACGACGGGCGTCTAGTAGCGGCCGGCGCCTCCGGTGCAAACTGGCTTTTCACCAGTGCCGGAGCACGAAAGATCCAATTTCCATCCTCATCGAAAATTTGCAGGAAATCGCCAGAGTGCTCCAGGTCGTATGCCTCGGAGGCTTCTTCCCGAAGCTTGGTTACATTCATGTTCTTCTTCTTCTGCGATTTGAGGAAATTTGTGAGGTCTTCGATTTGAGCTTTCAATGCGTTGTCGGCAACCGTGTAAAGCTCTTGCCGCAGAGCGACCCACATAGCTATGCCAAACAAAAGCTGAGCCGCGGCGAAGATTGCCAAGTACCACAACGTGAGCCGAGAGCCAATGGAAAGTTTTTTCACGACTGCCACTCCAGATCCATGACGTAGCCGACGCCACGCACGGTGTGAATCAGTTTTTGCCGGTGATCACAATCGATTTTGTGGCGCAGCAGCCGCATGAATGCATCCAAGGAATTGCTTCCCATTTCGCGTCCAGAAGCCGCGATCAGCATCTCCCGTGGAACCACGTCGCCTGCGTGGAGCATGAGCCGCTCCAGTAACCGATATTCGGTGCGCGTCAGGTCGATCCGCTTCCCGTCGCGATGAACCTTGCGGGTGGGAATATCCAAGAACAAATCGCCCATCCGGAGCTGGGTTCTCCGCGGAGCCACGGCGGCCCTGCGCACCGCGCGGAGTCGCAGGAGAAGTTCGTCAAAGGAGAACGGCTTGGTCATGTAGTCGTCGGCGCCGAGGTCCAGGCCATGCACGATGTCGGGGACGGAATCTCTCGCAGTCAACATCAATACAGGCGTGCGATTGTTCTCGACTCGCATGCTCTTCGCTAGCTCGAATCCATCCATCTTGGGCATCATCACATCGAGAATGACCAAATCGAAGTCGTGGTCTCGCACCATCTGCAGTCCTTCGCTGCCGTCTTCTGCACAGGAAACGGTGTGTCCTTCTTCGCTTAACCCCCTGCGAAGCAATTCCAGCATTCGCCGTTCATCTTCCACGACTAGCAGTTTCATACCCGACTCTGTTAGGTGGTGCCAACTGACACTAGGGTAAACGGTGAACACGCTGAGCGCATTGAATCTGAAAAAACTTTAACCGTCCTTTAATAATGACTTCACACCGGAAAACTAGGATCGGTTTTCATTTCAATTGACTGGAAGGTCTGTTGCGGAGAGCGAAAATTCCTGAGTGAGTTGACTACCTCCGGAAATGCCGCTCCGCCGATTTCCGACCGGGGAGTGTGGTTGTAAAGGAGCTAAAAGGATGAAGCCAAGGCAATCCTATGTGACCCTTTCTGCCGTCTGGAGAATCTCAGCGTTGCTCGCCCTTTGCACGGTTTTCGCGAACCCTGCCATCGCTCAGTCGGGGAAAGGCACGCTTGCCGGCCGCGCCGTTGACACCGCTGGCGCCGTACTGCGGGGCGCGAGAGTACGAGTCGAGCCGGGGGACGTTGTCTCCGCCACGGATCAGCTCGGCGAATTTACGGTGAGCGACCTTGCTCCGGGCCAGTACAAGGTCACAATCTCTTACGTTGGGTTTCTGCCGTACACATCGGATGTAAAGGTCGTTGCGGGCCAAGCCACTCGCCTGGATGCGGTGCTCAAGGTTGAGGCAAAAGGAGAACAAGTAACAGTTGTGGCAGACGCGCTCGGCGTCGCAGAAGACATCAATGTTCAGCGCACTTCCGACAATATTCTTGATGTGATGTCGGAAGGAGTCATTCGGAGCCTGCCGAATGCGAACATCGCCGACGTGGTTGGCCGAATGCCGGGCGTAAGCCTGGAGCGCGACGAGGGAGAAGGCAAGTACGTGCAGATCAGAGGCACAGAGCCCCGGCTTAACAACACGACCGTCGATGGAGTAGAACTCCCAGCGCCTGAGGACAATGTGCGCCAGTTCAAACTGGACACCATCCCCTCCGGCATCGTTGAATCGGTGCAGGTCAATAAGACGCTGGCGGCCAATCAGGATGCGGACGCAATTGGTGGAACGGTAAATCTGATTACCAAGAAGGCTGGGGATGCGCCCACGCTGCAAATCGAAGGAATCGGCGGGTTCACTCCCATAGAAAATACTCGTTACGTGGGGCTGGTGAGCGCTACGGTAGGTAGGCGATTCGGGATCGACAAACGATTCGGTGCACTGTTTTCCGGCAGCTACGACTACAACGGCCGCGGAATCGACGACATCGAACCGAGCCCAGACCCCAATTACTTAACCCCCGTGTATGACAGCATGGACGTCCGTGAATACCGGTACCAGCGCAAGCGCTACGGCTTTGGCGGCTCGCTCGATTACAAACTGAAAGACCCAGCCTCTGGCCTGTACCTGCATTACTTTCTCTCCGATTTCAGGGACTTCGGCAACAAGTGGGTCTACGCGCTGAATGACGGCGGCCCTCCAAATTTTAGTACCTCCCAGCGCGTGCCAAACTATTCGGCCGGCAGCATAGCGATCGGCGGAAAGCATGTGTTCACCAGTTCCTGGTTGAGCTGGGACCTTTCGGTGGCAACCTCGCGCGAGGGAGGAGCGGCGGGCAATCCCGGCGCCGATTTCCAAGCAGTAGGTAGCACTTTGAGTAATCTCACTACATGTGTCAACCTACCCAGCCCTAACTTCCACCTGCCGCAATGGGATCCCTCTTGCTTCGGCAACCCGACTTTTGATCCGAACCAGTGGGGCCTGGAAGACATCAACACGACCTCTGGAGATACTTCCCAGGTCAACCTCCAGGGGGCCATTTCCTATGCCAGGAATTATCACCTGGGATCGCACTTCTCAACGTTCGAGTTTGGATTCAAGGTCCGCAACGCACATAAGGGGCAGGACGCATATTCGCCAGTGTATGACCAGACCCTTTTTGAAACCGCTGAAAATCCCCAGGCACCACCCGCGAATTGCACCGGAATCAATCAATCCAACTGCACGCCGCTGATGACACAATACCTGAGCGGATTCACGAATCCGCACTACTATTCACATCGGCATTTGTATCTAATAATGTGCCGAGATTTTGCATGGTGCGCCTTAGCCAGATATGGGCAGCATCCGTGTTGACTCGCGGATGCCAAATCATCACGTACTTAAATGGCGGAAATATGTTCGGCGGCGACAAGAGCCTTAGGCGCTTATCCTTCGCAAAGAGCAATGTAGATCGTCGAGGGACCGTGGCAATCAACCTCGTTCCCGCAACAGCTTCGATCGCAGCGACGAAATATGGAACCTTCACGACCACGTTTCTTTGGTGGCCAAGACTGGCGAGACGTTCATCAGGTAGCGTCTGTTTACCTTCAAGCGTGCTTATGCCGACGTGATCCCCATCAAGATATTGCTTCAGTGACAACCGGCTTCCTCGTATATGTTCTGCATCTACGACGCATACAAATTTCTCTCCGTGAAGCTCCGTTCGTTGTAAGGGTGACGGAACTCGAACACCATCGGCATCGAGCACAAGGTCCAGGCCTCCATGAGAGAGCCGTTCAAAGCGATCCGATCTCCACGTCGCGAATTCGAAGGACACCTTCTTTGCAAAGGGCAAAATCGTGCGACACACCAGAGGTGCGAATAGTCTGGCCGCGTAGTCGGTAACCGCGATACGGAAGTTTGCAGCCTCCGATGAAGGATTAAAGTCCGCGCCACTAATCAACCGGTCCAGTCTGGGGAAGATAGTTTCAAGCTCCTGGAAAAGGCGGATACCTTGCGGAGTCAACTCGTAAGTCTGTGCTGTTCGCACCATGAGGTCATCGTGGAATAGCTCTCGAAGTCTGGATAAGGCGCGGCTGACCGCGGGTTGGCTCAGGAGCAATCTCGTCGCGGCTCTAGAAACGTTGCGTTCCTCGGCGAGGACAGCGAATACCACTAGGAGATTGAGGTCGGCTTGACGAAGTTGTGTCAGACGCATAGTTGATATTAGCACTATGCATTGTACAGATAGGCACCGCGAGGATCATATTGGTCACAAGCGATCCAAGAAGGACGCCGAGAGGAAAAGATCATGGCGAAGTCAGCAATCGTAACGGGTGCATCGCGTGGTATTGGACGAGTTGTTGCAAAGCGTCTCGCGAAGGATGGATTCGCCGTCGTCGTCAACTACGCAGGAAACGCATCCAAGGCGCAGGAAGTAGTCAACGAAATCACCGCCGATGGTGGCAATGCAGTTGCGCTGCAAGCTGATATATCGAAGGCGGAAGATGTCGCAAATCTCTTCACCAAGACCAAGAAACAGTTCGGGCAGATCGACGTTGTTGTCAATAACGCGGGCATCATGGGACTGTCGCCCATCATAAAGGGTGACCTCGATCTCTTCGACAGGACAATCGGCACTAATCTGCGTGGGACATACCTCATCTTTTCCCAAGCCGCACAGCATGTTGCCGATGGCGGCCGCATCGTGGCGTTTTCGAGCAGCGCGTTGCTGAAGGCATTCCCGACCTATGGCCCATATATCGCTGCGAAGGCCGGCGTTGAGGGACTGGTACATGTCCTGGCGAACGAATTGACAGGACGCAACGTGACGGTGAACGGCGTTGCCCCCGGCCCCGTTGGCACAGAGCTCTTCCTCACCGGTAAGAGTGAGGAAGACATCAAGAGACTCAGCGATCTCTCTCCCCTCAAGCGCCTTGGAGAGCCCACCGATATCGCGAGCGTTGTCTCGTTCTTGGTCGGACCTGATGGCGGCTGGGTTAATTCTCAAATCCTGCGAGTCAATGGCGGCTTCGCTTTCTAATCAGCGGCCGACCCAGCCACTCGCAATCTTACCGAAATTCAAATCGACACATTTAAGGAGAATGAACATGAAAAGCGTGATCGTAATTACGGGTGCATCCAGCGGATTTGGTGCTCTTATGGCGCGCGAACTGGCGAAGGCGGGACATACGGTATATGCCGGGATACGCGAAACGACGGGGCGCAACGCGCCACAGGTGGAGGAGGTTCGCAAGTTCTCCAGTGACAACTCCGCGGATCTTCGTGCCGTTGAAATGGATGTTCAGTCTCAGGACTCAGTCGACAAAGCGATCGAGTCCATCTTCGCTGAGAATGGCCGACTCGACGTCGTCATCCACAATGCGGGCCATATGGTCTTTGGACCTGCCGAGGCTTTCACACCGGAGCAAATCTCTGATGTCTACGACATCAATGTGGCGTCAACGCAGCGTGTCAACAGAGCAGCGCTTCCAGTCCTCAGGAAGCAGGGCAAGGGCCTGGTTCTCTGGATCGGGAGTTCCAGCACTCGTGGCGGAACGCCCCCATACACTGCGCCCTACTTTGCAGCGAAGGCCGCTATGGATGCTTTGGCGGTAAGCTATGCCGGCGAACTCGCTCGCTGGAATATCGAAACCTGCATCATCGTTCCGGGCGTCTTCACTTCAGGTACGAATCATTTCGCGCACGCGGGACATCCCGGCGACCAGGCGAGAGCCAGCGAATATGCTACCGGTCCGACCGCAGGGCTTGACGAAGAGATCATGACCGGCGAGAAACGGATTTCTCCTGTGGGTGGGGACATCATTGAAGTCGCGCGGGCGGTTGTCGATGTCGTGAAAATGCCTTTCGGCTCAAGGCCCTTCCGGGTCCATATCGATCCAGCCGATGACGGAGCACAGGTTGTGAGTGCCGTTGCTGATCGGATTCGAGTGGAGTATCTGCGGAGCCTCGGCCTGCAGGACTTGCTAAAACCGAGCCAATCGCACAATCGCAAATCCTAATCCATCAGCTAGACGCGCTGGTGGCTATGGAGCGTTGACGTCGTGAATATGTCCAGCCGTGCGAACGGAACCATCGACATTTAGAAGACCCTTCCGCACGGCTGGTGCATGTTCTTTGCACCGGGTCGGAGGAAACGAGATGGCATATCGCTATCGAATCACTATTGAAATGTTGGGCGTTCGAGCGCAGGCGTTACCAGCACGATTCCGACTTTCGACTTCGCCAATCCCCTGTCGATTTCGCGAAGGAACGGTGTACCGAGGCCGATGTCTTTTTCGCTGAACCAAACCCAGACACCGCGTGGCTGGAGCAAATCGTGCAGTTCCTTGGCGGCTTTGGCAAGATCGGCACCGGTCAGCGCATGGGGCATTGCGGCAATACGGTCAGCAAGCGATGGACATTCGGTGCTCGGTGTATGCTGCCTGTCTTTCATGACCCAGAACCGTTCTCATTCTCCACAAGCCAACGGTCGATACTGCTGCGCCGAAACCTCCACGCCTTGCCGATCTTGATTGCTGGGATTCTGCCCGCGTACGATTGCTTGATATCCACACCATTTCCGACCACAACTCTTCGGGCACGAGCGTCATCAGGCGTGCCCGTTTCGCAATCGTGTCGAGCGTCTTCTCGGCTTCGCCCCACGTTGTTTTGTGATTCGTGCGAGTTGACGAACGATTTCATCCTCGCTTGGCGGAACCTTTCAGCACTCCCTGTTTCGATGGCTTTTGGGGCCTGCATGGTTATGCGGGTAAAAATCTGGCGGAGAGAGTGGGATTCGAACCCACGTTACCCTTTCGAGTAAACACGCTTTCCAAGCGTGCGCCTTCAGCCACTCGGCCATCTCTCCGGCGAAATCTGCGCAGCGCCATAGCTTTCCGGAAGGCTATCGCGTCACGCCGAGTCGGCTGAAATTATCGCTAACCTGGCTGCGTCTCATTCTATGGTCAGAGGCGCGCTAGAGCAAATCGGCAGCATTGCAGGAAAAGCAGGCGCTCGGGAAAAATACGACTGGATGCAAGCACAGAAAAACTTAAGAGATCTTCTGCGGCGGGGTTTGCTTGGGAGCGTCTGGATTCGAGGCCTTTGCAGGAGTACTCGAAGCGGCCGCACCCGCGGCAGCTGCGGCGGCGGTGGTGTTAACCGCATCGCCACTCTGAGACGTGGTTGTGGGAATCGGAGGCGGCTTGACCCCATCGACTACGTGATGGCTCAGGCAATAGAGCGCGAGTTCGAGACGATCGGCGACGCCCAGCTTGTCATACACCTTGCGCAGGTAGTTCTTTACGACTTGCTCGGTCGTCCCTACACGAACTGCGATTTCTTTGTTCTTCATGCCCTGAGTGACGCAGGAGACGATCAGCGTTTCCTTGGGCGTGAGTTGAACTTTCGGGCGGGCTCCCGAGGGCCGCAAATTGTGGCCACGATACGCTTCCATTACCCAATGAATCGCCTGACTGTCGAGCCACGGTTCGCCGGCGGCGACCTTGCGCAGGCAATCGACCAGGATCTCCGGCTCCACTTCGCGCGATAGGATGCCATGCGCTCCGCGGCGGAACAGTTCAAGCGTGAGTTGTTCGTCGGAAGCCGGGGTGACCACCACGATCTTCAGTTGTGGCGCCTGGCGCATGAGTTCGGCCACCGCTTCGACCGGATTCGGCGCCAGCGCGGACTCAAAAATCAGAATGTCGGCGGAAAACTTGGTCACAGCAGATTGCGTCTGGGGCAAGGTCTCTGCCTGACCCACCACGCGAATGTCGTCCTCGAGCGCGAAGATTTTGCGCAGACCGGCGCGGAAAATAGCCTGGGTATCGGCCAGGATCACGCGAATGAACTGGCCCGTGCCGCCATTCTCGGGAACGCCGTTATTTTCTCCCACGCTGACCGAAGTGCTCGCCATCAGTTTCTTTGCACCTATGCCCGCTCAAAATGGTATTCGTCAATCACTACGCCAACGCCGCGCCGGCCCTGGTCTTCAAAGCTGCGAACCACGCGGCCGTGGCAGTCGATCTGCACGTCGCGACGCGAACCTACAACTTCTCCCGGCAGCAGAATCGTGAAGTCCACGACCGAACCTACTGGGACGTCGCGATCCATCGCAAAGAGCACGCCGTTGGCGGAGATATTTTGGGTCTCTGCGGAACACGCCCCACCCGGCGAGTTCACCTCCACGGGCAGATGCAGCGGAAACCGCGGAGCACTCTGCATGGAGGCATAGTGCTTAATCGCAGTTTGCTGTGACTGCGGGTCCACCGTCAGTTGCTCCTCTGCCGCTTCGTCAGACACGGTTTCTAACCAGCCTTTTTCCAGTGCGCTGAGGCCGCTGGGCGCATCCGGATTTTTGCGGAACTTATGGGCAGCCTACACCCAGGAATCAGGTGTGCAAAGTTACCGAAGTCATGGAACAAAAGGGTGCTAACTGCTTGAGGATGAGCGAATTAGAGGGATTTAACCCAGGAAAATCACCTCGGCAGGACGTACGCCACGCAGAACTCCCACCCCTAACTCTTGTGGCGAGTTTGTTGAGGCGGGGACCGACCGTGAGTAAAATGCGCGAGACAGAGGTCCATGTCGAAATTCCGGGCGGAGGGGAACTCATGGTCTCGCAGTCTAGGACGAGAATGTCGGCCCTATTCTCGCGATATGTGTTTCTCGGACTCCCAGCGGCGCTCCTTGCGATCGCGCCTGGCAAGGCAGAAGCGCAAGCCCGAAAGATAGAGCTGGGCGATCTCCAGAGAATCGTTAACGTCTCGAGCCCGGAGATTTCGCCGGATGGAAAGTCCGTCGTCATCGTTGTGTCGCGTGTGAATTGGGTGGAAGACCGTTACGACAGCCGGCTGGTGCTCGTGGACATTGCCACGGGTTCGCAGCGTGTGCTTACCAACATCCGCAAAGGACTGAGCTCGCCGCAGTTTTCGCCCGCAGGCGATCGGCTCGCGTTCCTCGCGGAAACTGGCGGGGATGCGAAGAAAGATGCGAAGGAAGAGAAGAAATCCGCCCCGCAAATCTTCGTGCTGCCCATGAACGGCGGCGAGCCGCAGCCGATCACGAGCGCGCCTCTCGGCGTCGAGCAGTTTGCCTGGCGTCCAGACGGCGCCTTCGTCGCTTTTGCCTCACCAGACGAACCGCCCAACAAAGCCGAGATCGAAAAGCACCACGACCTGTTTGAAGTGGGCGACAACGATTTCCTCGCGACGTCCGCTCCTACTCCCTCGCACATTTGGCTGGTTCCTACCTCAGGTGGTACGGCAAAGCGTCTCACATCGGGCGCCTGGAGCCTGTCGAAGACCGCGGAAGATTTTCCACCCTCGTCGCTGCTTTCCTGGTCGCCGAATGGCAAGCAGATCTGCTTCACTCGCCAAGCCGACCCGCATTGGGGTGATTTCGAACAAACCGTTGTGGAGATACTGGACGTTGACAGCGGCCAAATCCGCCAACTGACGAAACGCACCTCTTTCGAAGGCTTCGGCCTCTTCTCACCCGACGGCTCAAAGATTGCCTACTGGTTCCCGCGCGACGGGGATCAGAACAATGAGAATGAAATCTTTGTCACCTCCTCCGCGAGTGGCGAAGGAACGGATGTCTCTAGCAGGCTCGACCGCAATGTCCAGCGCGCCATCTGGATGCCCGACGGCAAGTCGCTTCTCCTCGGGGGTCACGATGGCACACGAACGAGCATCTGGATCCAGTCGCTCGACGGCGCTGCGAGAAGGATCGATCTCGGTGCCGTCAATCCCACATTCTCTACTTGGGTGGACGCGGCCGTAGGCAAAGATGGCTCGATTGCTTTCAGCGGTAATACGCCGACGCAACCGAACGAGCTCTATTACATTGCGTCACCGGGCGAAAAGCCGAAACGCCTCACCGACTTCAACCATGAGATCGCTGCTCTGAACCTCGGCCGTACCGACACCTTGGAATGGAAAGGGCCGGACGGCTTCGCCGAAGATAGCACCGTTGTTTACCCTCCGCAGTTCTCGCGCGACAAGAAATACCCGCTGGTTCTTAATATTCACGGCGGCCCGCAGTGGGCTTCCACTACGGACTTTGACTTCTTCGCACAGCTCCTGGCGTCGCACGGCTACGTGGTTTTTGGGCCGAACTATCGCGGGAGCGATAACCTCGGCAACAAGTACCAGCGAGCCGTCATGAACGATGCGGCAGACGGACCCGGACGCGACATCATGGCCGGAATTGCCGCACTCGAAAAGCAGGGATTCATCGACGAATCGCGCATCGGAGTTTCTGGCTGGTCCTATGGCGGTTTTATGACGTTATGGCTGATCGGCCACCACCACATTTGGAAAGCGGCCGTCGCCGGTGCCGCTCCCAACAGCCGGGCCAACCAATACAATCTCTCGGATTACAACATCATAGAGCGTTTCCAGTTTGGCGGCTCGCCGTGGAAGAAAGAATACGCGAAAGCGTACGAAGTACAATCACCAAC
>Ga0210395_10001782_pt1 | contig 16698 bp, 14 predicted proteins | sample IncBWH4OmetaG_FD_150861 | JGI IMG/M metagenome (GOLD analysis project Ga0210395, IMG submission 150861) | Forest soil microbial communities from Barre Woods Harvard Forest LTER site, Petersham, Massachusetts, United States - Inc-BW-H-4-O ... | reverse complement strand
CCCTGGAAGAGGCTGACGATGCGGAGCGTGAACGGCGCCGGACCAAAATGGGCGAACCTTACCGATCGCTGCTTGGTCACTTTCGCCACGAAGTCGGGCATTACTTCTGGGATGTGCTGGTGCGCGGCGGTGGCCGGCTGGACGAGTGCCGCGCGGTTGTTGGCTATGACAGCATGGATTATGGCGAGGCGCTGCAGGCGCATTACCAGAACGGCGCACCGGCGGACTGGCGGGAGCACTATGTCAGCGCCTAAGCGAGCACTCATCCTTGGGAGGATTGGGCCGAGACCTGGGCTCACTATCTGCACATCGTCGATACGCTCGAGATGGCCAGCGCCTTTGGCATACGGATTCAGCCACGGGTGGTGCGTGACGAGGCGCTGTCGGCCGAAATCGATCTTGATCCCTATCGGTCAGCTAGCATGCAAGAGATCATCGAAGCTTGGTTGCCGCTCACCTTTGCGATGAATAGTCTCAATCGGGCGATGGGCAATCAGGACCTCTACCCGTTCGTGCTGTCGCCGCCTGCAATCGCCAAGTTGAGTTTCGTCCACGACGCCGTCCATCGGCGCGAAGCATGGTCGGACGGACATCCCTCGATGAACTGATCTGACGAAGCCAAGCCGTTGTAGCCACCCCTATAGACAGGACCAGGACACAACATGTTTTTCCATCAAAAAGAACTGATTCAGCCGGTTAAGGTCGGCAAGCCAGACGCACGCTTTGGAACTTTCTTGCTGGAGCAATTCGGAGGCGCCACCGGCGAGCTCACAGCCGCGCTGCAGTACTGGGTGCAGTCCTTTCATGTCGAAAACGCTGGCATCCGCGACATGTTACAGGATATCGCCATGGAGGAATTCGGTCATCTTGAGATGGTCGGAAAGCTCATCGCGCAGCACACCAGCAAGATTGATCAGACACCCGTCTATGATGCGCCTCTGTTCAAGCTCAAAGGTGGCGGCCCTCACTTCTTAGACAGTCAGGGCAGCTGCTGGACGGCCGCCTACATCAATGAGGGCGGCAATGTCGTGCGTGATCTGCGCGCCAATATCGCTTCGGAGGCTGGCGCTCGCCAGACGTATGAGGCGCTCATCAAGGCATGCGACGATGCAGGCACCAAAAAGGTGCTCACTCACCTTCTGACGCGCGAGATCACACACGCGAACATGTTCATGAAGGCACTCGATGCGATGGGCAAGCTGAACGATCCGATGTTCGGCAACGTGCCACCGGATGACACGGTGAAGCTGGTCTTTAATCTGTCGCAAGGAGAAGACATTCGCGGGCCCTGGAACGAAGAACCCGATTTCGAATACATTGAGGACCCGCAACCGAAGGGCGGCATGCCCCCTGCCCCGATAAATCCGGACGACGAGCGGCCGAGAAAGAAGAAGGCGGAAGGCAAATCGGGCGCGGCGCGCCGCAGATGAGCATTTACCGTGCTCAGAGGCCAGCCTCTCCGGTTACGGCTCGCAGGAAAAGATTGGCTTACGCCTTCCGACGGAGGGCGCCACCACCGCTGCTTCCGTGGCCGTCGCCGCTGAGCCACGTGTGCAGCCCGGTGGCGGCGGCGAGCAGCGGGGTGGTGCCGCGGCTTCCGCGAGGACCTGTTCGGCCTGCCGGACCGCGCCTTCCTGGTCGAAGTCCGGCGCCACCAGCCACTGGTGCAGGTCGAGCGCGTGGCGGGCGGCGGCGAGGTGCCAGGGATCGATCGCCTGGCCTCGACCGCGGCCTGGCGGCGGACCGCCTCGAGCCGGGCGCGGTGCAGGAAGGCCGGCAAAAGCGGATGGCCGGCGAGCGCCTGGTCGAGCCGGGCGAGCGCCGCGGCGGCCTGCGCCGGGGCGCCGGCCAGCGCCGGATCCAGGTCTTTTTTTCCCTGTGCCGGCCGCAGCAGTGCGTCGAGCATCGTTGTCCACCCCTGGCGGACCGCCGCGCGTCGGCCGGCGCCGCGAAGCGCGGCCTTGCGCTGTTGGGCGTGAGGGAGAAATCCACGGCGGGTGCAGGTGGCTCGCACAAGGCGCTGCGCCGGGCGCGAGCATGCTCGGTGCCCGATCGCAGTCCCCCGGCAGATTTCTGTCGGAGGCTGGGGGATGGGTACGAAACAGCCCAATGCACCGCCGTGCCGCCGGCGGCGGACGGCCACGCTGGTGGCGAGGCGCGAACTCAACCGGCACACGTCCTCGACGCCAGTCAACCGCTAGAAACCCACATCATCCCCTCGCGAGGCTGACGATGTCGCGCGCGGTGTCTCGGCTGATGTCCGGGCAGCACGAGATGAAGATCTCGGTGCCATGGACCGTGCCCATCACCTGGCGACAGCGGGCGTGGACGCCGTTCTGCATCAGGAGCCGGTAAAAATTGATGCCCTCGTCGCGCAGCGGATCGCACTCGTTCACACTGATCACCACCGGCGGCAGGCCCTTGACGTCTTCGCCTTTGGCAAAGCTCGGCCAGGCCAGCGGATCACGCGCACGGAATGCCTCGATGCCATAGCCCATGGCGCCGCGATTGTGGTGCACACTAATGAGGATGCCTTCGTTCTCGATCGAGGAGGGATTCTGCGGCAACGGCCATTCGCCGGCGATATAGGGACAAAGGGCGTAGAGCCCCTGGATAAGGCCGATGTCGCCTTCCTTGAGCAGCTTCAACCCGGTGGCCAGCGTCAGGTTGCCGCCGCCGCTCTCGCCGGCGACGATGATGCGGCTCGTGTCGACGCCCAGTTTCTCCGCATTGGCGTGGACCCACTTCAAGCCCGAGACACAGTCGTTGAGACCGGCCGGATAGGGCGCGACTTCCGGCGCCGTCGACGCGCGAACGGCGTTGCGGAAATCGACCATGGCCACCGCGGCGCCTTGCGCTGCAATCATCCGGCCCCAGGCGCGATAATTGCCGTAGTAGCAGGACATCGCTGTCATCCCGCCGCCGTGAATGTAGTAGACGCACGGTAGGATCTTGCCGTCCGGAGGTCGGATGAATTGGATGTTGATCGAGTTGCCATCGGGCGAGGAGGTGAACCGCTCGGTGCGGACAGTGAGGCCAGCGGACGGCGCTATCTCTTCCGTGTCCATGGCATCCAAAAACGCCTTCATGCCTTCGGCCCTGGCGGTCGCTGAGTTGGTGGCTTCTTCCGCGAGAAGCTCCTCGCGGCTCGCGACGCTCGTCGGCGTCGGAAGTTCGAACGTGGCGAATACTGCCTTGATACGGGGATCGACCCGCGGGTCTAGCGCAAGTTTTGACGCCATGACTTTCTCCCATGCCTTGATGGCGCGATCTCCGCCAGCGACTTCGTCTCGAGTAGCACCCCCTCGGCCTCTCAATCTGCCGCAAACCGCTGTTCGTTCGTGAGTGCACCCAACAGAAAACCCTCGTAGCCCTTCGCCGCGACCGCGTCGCATTTCTTCTTATAGGCAGTGACGCCGCCGACATAGGGCATGAAGACACGGGGCTTGCCGGGGATATTGGCGCCGACATACCACGAATTGGCCAACGGATAGAGCGTGCGATCAGCGACTTCGTTATTGTGCTGCACCCAGGAATCCTCTGCATCCTGCTCCGCTTCGATGCGCGTCAGGCTGTGGTCGCCCAGGTACTGGAGACAATCCGCGATCCAATCCACGTGCTGCTCGCACGCCAAGATCATCTGGCTCTTGACGCCAGGGCTTTGCGGACCGGTGATCATGAACAGGTTGGGGAAGCCGGCAATCATGATCCCGAGGTAGGTGCGTGGCCCGCCTTCCCACTTCGCCTGTATCGACAGTCCTGCATCGGTGTGGATGTCGATTTCCTTCATCGCTCCGGTCATCGCATCAAAACCGGTCGCAAAGACGATCGCGTCGAGCTCATACTCGGCATCGGCAGTGCGCAACCCGGTCGGCGTGACTTCCTGGATTGGCTTGCTTCGGATATCGACCAACGTGACGTTGTCGCGATTATAGGTCTCGTAATAGTCGGTATCGAGGATGAGCCGCTTTGTGCCGATCGGATGGTTGTTGGGGCATAGCAGTTCGGCCGTCTTGGGGTCCTTGACCGTGGCGCGTATCCTCCGGCGGACAAACTCCGATGCGGTGTCGTTTGACTCCTTGTTGACCAGCAAATCCGTGTACGAATAGAGAAAGCTGATACTGCCGCCCTCGGCCCATTTCGCCTCATAGGCGCGCTGCCGCTCTTCCTCAGTCGCTTCGAGCGCGGATTGCACCGGCGGCGGATACCCCGCGATGCCAAACGGTGTGTCGTAAGCGGCGCGCCGGCGCTCCGGATACTCGGCTTTATGCGCGCGCTCCTTGTCGGGAGGCATCGGGGCGTTGCGGGCGGGCAGGCTGAAATTGGCCGTCCGCTGGAACACGTAAAGATGCTTCGCTTGCTTGGCGATGATTGGGATCGACTGGACGCCGGATGAGCCTGTACCGATCATTCCCACATGCAATCCGGTGAAGTCGACTCCCTCATGCGGCCACAGGCCGGTATGGTACCACTTGCCCTTGAAGCTATCCCAACCGGCGATGCTTGGCTTGCGCGGCGTGGAAAGATTGCCCGTCGCCATGATGCAGTAGCGCGCGGTCGCGACGTGGCCCTTATCTGTCTTTACCGTCCATAGATTTGTCTTGCTGTCGAAGACAGCTTCTTTGACCCGGGTGTTGAACTCGATGTCGCGGCGCAGGTCGAAGCGGTCGGCAACGTGGTTGATGTAGCGCAGGATTTCGGGCTGAGTGCCGTAGCGCTCGGGCCAATGCCATTCCTGCTGCAGCTCGTTTGAGAAGGAGTACGAATATTCCAGGCTTTCCACGTCGCAGCGGCATCCGGGATAGCGGTTCCAATACCACGTGCCGCCAACCCCATCGCCAGCCTCGAAGGCCCGCACTTTGAGGCCGAGCTTGCGCAGGCGATAGATTGCGTAGAGCCCACCGACGCCGGCTCCCACGATGATCGCATCAAAATTTTGGATGTCTAAGGTGCGTTCTGGCATTTCAGAAACTCCGCGTGAAATACTCATTCAGCCGCTGCTTTTACTGCGCTCGAGGCCTGCGCCTTGAGCACCGGCAATACCTCCTTGGCGAAGAGCTTCAGCCCGCGTTCCGACACCTCGTAGGGCGTGCCGCCAAAGCGGAAAGCGACATTGAGTTCGAAATCGCCGAGCAACCTGCGGCGCTCCTCGAGCCCGCGCAGGATCTTGTCGGGTGTGCCCCAGCTCGCGGCCTGCATGAAGCCGGCGACCGCGCCTTCAAGGCCGGCCTTGCGCGCGATTTCGGCCTTCTGCTGGTAGGCGTCGTAGCCCTTCACGGTCTTGAAGTGCTCGCCCAGGAATTCGTAGTGGTAGAAATTGCTCTCGACGAATTTCCCTTGGTATCGTCGTGCCTCCTCCTCGCAAGCAGCGAGGTTGTGCCCGCAGACGACGAACTCCGTCAGCATGACATGAGGCTGCGTGGTGCCGTGGAACTGACGGTGCAGTTCGCGCCCGCGCTCGATGACCGGCAGCCGCATCTCCCAAGGGCGGTCGGCAAACATCACCATGTGCGCGCCAAGTTTGGCAGCGGACATGACGGAATCCTCGCTCGAAGCCACCGCGTAGATGCGCCCGTCGAACGAATACTGCGGCCGCGGGCGGATCTCGATCCCCGGCTGCTTATAGAATTTGCCGTCGCCTTCGATAAACCCGGTCTTCAGTGCGTTGACGATCATCGGCGCCGCTTCATCGAAGCGCTCGCGGGATTCGTCCATGCTCATACGAAAGGCGGCGAATTCGCGCCGCGCCAAGCCGCGGCCGAGACCCAGGCGCAGCCTTCCCTTGCTCAGCAGGTCGAGCACCGCCGCCTGCTCCGCGACCCGCAGCGGGTCGTGCCAGGGCACGATGACCGCGGCGGTGCCCAGATCGATATTCGGGCACGCCGCCGTCAGATAGCTCATCAGCTGGAGGTTGTCGGGGACGAACGAGTAGTCGTTGAAGTGATGTTCGGCCGACCACAGACAGTCGAAGCCAAGATCGGCGGCGAGCCGCGCGAGGCGGATTTCCTCGTCCCATACGCGCTGGTCGGAACAGTCGTCCCAGCCATAGTTGGCGAACACCATCATCATGCCGACATCCATCGTACCCTCCGTCGCGTTTGCCTTGTCGCGCTAGGCCAGCGCCAATTCCCGGTACCCGTCCGCGACCACAGCCTCACAGCGCTCGCGGAACTTGGGGTGGCCGCCGCTGTACCGCATGATCCGGCGGACCTGCTTGCCCTCGACATTGCGATTGATGCCGGTCATCCACGAGTCGACTTCGGCAAACAGCAACCCCTCGCTCGCCTCGATGACATGATTTGTCCAGGCGATGGACCCTGCTGCGGTGGCTTCGATGCGGGTGAGGCCGCGGTCGCGGGCAAAGCGGATCAGTCCGGTGACCCAGTCGGCGCTGTACTCGGCGGCGCGCGGGAAGTTGCCGAGCCCAGCATGCGGGCCCATCACCATCAGCATGTTCGGGAAGTCGTCGACCATGATGCCGAGGAAGGTCTGCGGGCCGTCCTTCCACTTGTCCTTCAGAGAAACGTTGTCGACACCGCGGATGTCGATGCGGTCGAAGGCGCCAGTGATCGCGTCGAACCCCGTCGCGTAGACGATCATGTCGAATTCGTATTCGCACACGCTGGTCTTGATGCCGGTCGGGGTGATGCGCTCGACCGGCGTCTCGCTGAGATCGACCAGCTCGACGTTGGGCTGGTTGTAGACCTCGAAATAGCCGCTTTCAAGCGGGACGCGGCGGGTGCCAAAGCCGTAGGTCTTCGGGATCAGCTTCTCGGCTATGACCGGGTCTTTAACCCGCTCGCGCGTTTTGCGCGCAACGAAATCGGAGATCAGCCGGTTGGCCTGCCGATCGAGCAGGATGTCGCGGAAATTGCCCATCCAGATGCCGAACCCGGGCTCGCCGTAGAGCTTCTCCCAGAACGCCTCACGCCCTTCTTCGGTTACCTCGAGCGCGGAGCGCGGATCGGTCGTGTGGATGAAGCAGCCGTAGGTCTCCTGGCAGCGTGCGAAAATTTCGGCGTAGTTGGCCCGGATACGGTTCATCTCCTCCTTGGTGATCCTGGCGTTGTGCAGCGGCGCGGCCCATTGCGGCGTGCGCTGGAATACCGTCAGGTGCCCGACCGTCTTCGCCACTTCGGTGATCGTCTGGATGCCAGTGGCACCGGTACCGATCACCGCGACCCGCTTGCCGACGAAGCTGACCGGCTCTTTCGGCCAGTGATGGGTGTGGAACGACGGGCCCTGGAAATTCTTGACCCCAGGAATGTTCGGCAAAGTCGCCGCCGACAGCACGCCGACTGCGGTGATCAGGAAGCGGGCCGTGTAGCGCCGACCGTCCTCAAGGGTGATGTCCCAGCTGCGCGTGCTCTCGCGGTAATGCGCGGTGGCGACGCGGCTTTTGAACTGGATGTCGCGGCGCAGATCGAACTTGTCGGCGACGTAGTTCAGGTAACGCTCGGTCTCGGGCTGGCCGGCGAAATGCTCCTCCCAGTCCCACTCGTCGAGCAGTTCCTGCGAGAACGAGTAGCCGTAGGTCCAACTTTCGGAATCGAACCGGGCGCCCGGGTAGCGGTTCCAGTACCAAGTGCCGCCGACGCCGGTTCCGGCTTCAAATACCCGCACCGTGAGGCCGAGTTCCCGCAGTCTGTAGAGTTGGTAAAGTCCTGAGACGCCGGCGCCGATGACGACCGCATCGAAATCCACAGGCATCTCGGTCTCTGACTTACAGGCGATCGTTTGTGAGGCAACCATGTTGTCCTCCTTGAGATGGTGTCACTCTCGTCATTCGAGGCGCAGTAATCGGACGCTCTCGGATAGGCGCGTAGCCGCCGATTGCATCACGCGGCACAGCGGCTCCAGCGCTTCGGCCTCCAGATCGTGCGAGCGCGTCGCACCGGTCGGGATCAGTAACGGCGCCCATGCCGGCGACAGAACCGGCACCGAAACCAGTGTGATCCCCTGAAACATGGTCCCGCGATCGACGGCAAAGCGGCTTGCTTCGCCTCGGTAACGCGGGCCAATGGCCGGTAGCAAACACGGCAACGCAGGGGCTCTGGCTGCGTCAGTCATGTGCTGGCTCCAGCAGATGGACGCCGAACTGCACCGCGGCGTTGCCGCCCATCATGCGGGCTATGATACCCTCCGGCACATTGGCCCGCGCGAGCATCGCGATCGCGTCATGGGCGGAGGTCGTGTCGTGCTGTGGGTATCGTGAGCCCCAGACAACCTTCTCGGCAAAGTCGTGCGGCAGCCTCTGGATCAGCCGTTCCTCCGCATCAAAGCCGAGCATCACGTTGCCCTCTTCCCACATCTCCTCGGTATCCGTGCGCACGGGATATTTGTGAAGTAGCGGGATGACGCGGGAGGAGGCTTCCATCTTCTCCAGTACCTCCTCCATCCATGACGCTTTGCCGTGCGCGACAACGACCTTCATCGCTGGGAAACGCTGCATGACGGTAAAGCCGATCAGCACCGAGGCGACGAACATGTGGTTGTCCAACCAATAGGACAGGATCGGCGCCATCGGATGCCCGAGTTGGGGGAATGCCGTGAAGAACGACGTGCTGGCGAGGCCGGCGCCGCCACCCGAAAACGGGCCACCACCGCCGGCCAGCAACGGCGCCTGGCCCGCCCGGTTCTTCACCTTCTCGACGAACTGCCCGTGCGATGTCCATTCGGGGTTCCAAAGACCGGGCGTCGGATGCACCGCGGCGACCAGACCAAGATGTTCAAGCTCAGTCCATAACGGATCGAAATACGGGCTGGTGAAGTAATGGCCCTGGAAGAACATGGGACGGATGAATGCGCCGCGGAAGCACGGGATGCCGGCGACGCGGCGCAGTTCCGCGAGCGTGTAGTCCATGTCCTGCAGCGGCAGCATGGCGGCGGCATAGAGTCGGCGGGGATCGGCATGGCAGAGATCCGCGATCCAGTCATTGTAGGCGCGTGCCAGCGCATACGCGGTGTCCGGATCCGCGACCAGGTGAAAGCCCTCGGCAAACCAGGTTGGGTACAGGAACGCCTGATCGATGCCCATCGCATCCATGTCCGCCAGCCGGGTTCGTGCATCCCATGCACCCTCGTTCATCGGGTGACGCACGCTCGCATCAAGTTCCCCGATCGAGTCCCAGCTCATGCCCGGGCGCCAGATGGCGTGGCGCGGCAGGTTGGAGTACATCGTGTCGCGCACGACTTCGCCATTGATCTTGAGATACGAATTCGTCTCGCCGTCGTGTCGCCACAGCGCTTGTTTGCCGAGGACACGGAACTCGGGATCAAGATACGTCTCCCAGAGCTCGGGAGGCTCAACAACATGGGAGTCACTGTCGAACACGGCGACGTGCCTGGAGATCGTTGTCATGGTTCGCGGCCAATCTGCTGAGAGGGTTGTTACCAGACGGTGACCGAGGCGTCGGCTGCGAGCGCCGCCTTCACCTCTTCTTCCGTCGGCCACCAGTTGGGGCGTTCGATCTGGGTGACGCGGTCGCGGATGATCTTTTTCGGCGGATCGATCCGGTAGAGGCGACGCGCATTGCCGCCGAGGAACTTGGCCTGATCGACGATTGGCAGATTGTATTCCTGCATCGTTTCCATCGCACGCCAGGCATCGTCGCCATCGTGGTGATAGACGTCGGAGGACCAGATGAGGATGTCACTGTAGAATTCGGGGAAACGCGGCGGCGGCGCTTCGTCACCCTCGAACCCCGTCATGCAGTGTTCAAAGAACGTCTCACTGGGCAGGCGCTTCAGCGGCGGCAGCTTGCGCTCATTGCGATAGAGCCGGTACGCCTTGTCACACTCGTCGAGCAGGAAACTGAGCCAGGTGGATGACGCCTCGAACACCGCCGCCTTCAGCTTCGGATGGCGCTCGAACAATCCCGTCATCAGCGCGGTTGTGACCCACAGCGAGGCCTCTGACTGGAAGTTCTGCACGTTGGTCAGAAAGGAGTGCGGAATGCCGGACGCGGAGATGGTCCGGCGGATCAGTTCCGCACCGGAATACTGCTCCGTGTAACCGGCCGGCTTCAGCGCGCCGCCGGCGGGAAACGGATGCATCCCATATACCATGCCGGTCTCTTCCAGTGCGGTCCAGACCGGTTCGTACTTCGGCTGCAGCGGATAGTTGCCCATCGCATCGGTCGGACGCACCAGCGCGACTCGGCATCCCTGCGCAGCCACGCGATGCACCTCCTGCACCGCAAACTGCGCGTTCTGCATTGGCAGGAGCGCGGCGAAGAACAGACGGTCCGGATCGGCCTTCGTGTATTCGTAGGCCCACTGGTTGTACGCCTTGCAGAAGGCCTTCGCACCGACGGCATCGAGCAACCAGGGATAGGTGTCGATATCCGTCGGGATGATCATAACCTGATCGATCCCCTGCACGTCCATGTCGCGCAGGCGTGGCTCCGGCTCATAGGAGCCGGCAAAATCGATATAGCCGACCTGCTCCTGTGTCAGCGCGGTGCCGGCCTTGAGGTTGCGCACGTTCAGCGCGCGCTGGATGTCGTGCTTCACACCCGGGCCGGCATTGGAGATCACCCGCATCGTGCCGGGAATGCCGCCGCGCCTCGGTGAGCCGATGCCTACGCCGGCCCTGCCATTGACGATAAGTTGCCGGCTCTCCTCATCCCACCAGATCGTCGAGCGTAACGCCTGCATCTCCTCGCGGGTGAGGTGCTCAGCGGCGCGTTCCCAGATGAGCGGCGGCTCGGTGACATGCGCGTCACAGTCGAACGTGGCGAAGTCCTTGGTCATCGCGGCAAAACGCTGGACCGGCATGGTATGTCCTCCGTTAATTTCTTGTCTCAGCCTCAGGCGGCGGTTTCATCCTCCAGCCAGCCGGGCGGTTCGGTGACGACGTCGTTGCGGGCCAAGATTGCGTCGATCGCGGCCATGTCCTCCTGCGAGATCGAGAAGCCGAGCGCGCCGAGATTCTCCTCCACCTCCGCCGGACGGCGAAAGCCCACGAGGCCAGTCTGGATCGCGTTGTTGCTGAGCGTCCAGCGCAGCGCGAACTGCGGCAAGGTCTTGCCGTATTTCGCGGCAAGCGCCTTGATCTCCTCCACCGCGCGCAGGTTGCGCACGAAATGGTCCGGACCGAACATGGTTCGGAACAGGTTGAGCCCTCCAAGAACGCCGCGCTTCGAGCGCCAGTCGGTTTCGTCGAACTGCATGTCGGCATGGAACGCGCCGCTGAGCATGCCGTAAGCGAGCGAGCCATAGGCCATCACGCCGACACCCTGCGCAGTACACCACGGGAAGATTTCCCGCTGCATCCGGCGGTCGAACATGTTCCAGCCGTACTGCACGACATCAATGCGCCGCAGCCTCATGCAGGCTTCCAGCTGAGCGAGGCGAAAATTCGATACACCGACATAGCGCGCTTTGCCCTGGCGGACGATGTCGTCGAGAACGCGCATCGTCTCCTCGAACGGCATGTTTGGATCGGGCCAGTGGATGAGATAGACATCGACGTGATCAGTGGCGAGATTGGTCAGACTCTGCTCGAGCGAGGCCATGATCCTTGCGCGGCTACTGTCGCGGCGATTGGGTGCCTCCGGATAGCCGACGCCGACCTTGGTAACGAGGCAGACGTCGCGTCGACGGGAACCGAGCGCCCGGGCGAGCGCCTGCTCGGAGATGCCCATGCCGTAGGCTTCGGCGGTGTCGAAGCAATTGACCCCAGCGTCGAGTGCGCGATGCACCGCCTGTTCGAACTGCGCCGCATCGATCGGGCCATAGGTGCCGCTGATTTCCCAGCAGCCAAAGCCTATGGAGGAAACCTTGATGTCCGTTCGGCCGAATTGCCGGTATTCCATGGTCGTTTCCCCATTGTTTGGCTGGTGTGGGACGGGACAATCCAGCCATGGCCGGTGGGGCTCTGGTTGAACGGTCCTGTCCTTGTCGACGCCTATGTCGCCCGACATGCCAGGCACGCGCTCCGCGAGGCCGTGGGCCGCTGGATTAATGATACCCGAAAGTCTCAATCTAAGCATCTACTGCGGCCCGTCCTCTGGCGTCAATACCGCTGCGGACGCTAGGGTAGTCTCATGCCGCGCACGGTCACAGTAGCGACGCCGCTACCCTCGAGAGGCCCCGGGCGTCCGCCACGTGCATTGGGTGCTCAGCTCGCTGATCAGATTCTCGATGCGGCGCAACACCTCTTCCTGGATCAGGGATTCGAGACGACCACCGTCGAGGAGATTGCAGCGCGTATCGGGGCAACCAAGCGCACCATCTATGTTCGTTTTGCCGACAAGGCCCAACTGTTCCGTGCCGTGGTGACGCGCGTCCTAGATGCCAGGCGCCCGCGGCTAAGCACCATTGGAACCGATCGGACAGTTGACGAACGTTTGACTGACATGGGTCTGGCGCTGCTGCGCTATGTGCTGGATCCGGATGTTGTTCGTGTGTTGCGGGTCGTGACGGCGGAGGCATACCGCTTTCCGGAACTCAACCGGATGATCGAGGAGCAGGCCGCGCAAGGCGTCGCCCCAGCGGTCGAACGGATACTGGAAGAGGAAGTCCGCCTTGGCCGCCTCGAATTGCAGAACATTCCCTTTGCGACGACACTCTTGCTGAGTCTGCTCACCGGCATGCCGGCGAGGGAAGCAGGGAGAGGTACAAAAGCACTGAGCCCTGCAGGCCGCCGGCGCTGGGTGAGCGGCGCTGTCTCCCTGTTCCTCGACGGCGCTCGGTCGCGATGCATCACCTGCTGCTAAGCCAGACCGCCGCGGAGAAGGACACAAGACTTCCCTGTCACAGGATCCAAGCGATGGGCGCCCGTGAGGCGGCGCGTGCGTTACCGCAATATCGGAGACCGACGGCAGCAAGGTCGGAGTGCAGGTGGCACCACGGGCCCAGAAGCGCGCGTCATGCGCTGGTCGTAATTATAGCGCACGAGCGCCGGGTCTGGGTCGCAACTGGCGCCGGCCAGAATCCACCGCCGTGCGGCGCCTGAGAGAGCTTCTCGGCAGCCGCCTCAATCACACTGACACGGCATCGCTGGCACTTTAGGAGCGCGGTTCATCCGCTCGGCGACAGACGCGACCGGCAGCGTCACTGGACGTGAGGACCGCCGCCGCATGCACGCCTCCTGCGTGTCTTGTGGCAATGGGCGACGTTGCCCGGCATTACTAAGCGGTCGGTTGCCGTGAACCTCCGGCGAAACGCCCGGGAAACATCGGCTAGCGGGGAGGATCAGGGAGGATCAGCTGATGAGGACGACGTCGCCGGCAGCCTGTCGCATGGCCACAATTTCTGCTGCGGGTGGCGGTCGGTCTTGCGCCGTCGCCGCGGCTGGTGCTGCTTGACGAGCCGGTGGCCGGCCTGCTGCACCAGGATGTCGATCGCATAATGGCGCTGGTGCAGAGCCTCCGTGACGTCCCAGGGCATCACCGTGGTGCACAACCCGCAGGGGGGTGATGCGCGTGTGGGACCGCATCACTCCTATGGCAAGACTAGCTGACGCGTTTCGCCCGTGATGTGATGCCGCACTTCCGGGCGTGCCGAGCCGCGCGTCATCGCGCCAGCCAGAAGAAGCGCAACAAGAAGGAGTGGGAACCATGGCGTCCAGGATCGGGCTGTTCACTGTGCTGTCGATCGCCGCGCTGCTGGCGAGCGCCAGCGTGGATGCAGCCGACAAGACGGTAAAAATCGGCGTACTGACTGATATGTCGGGCGTGGCGGTGGACGACATGGGGCCGGGCTCGGTTCTCGCGGGGCAGATGGCGGCCGAGGACATGGGCGGCTCGGTGGCCGGAATGAAGATCGAAATCGTATTCGCCGACCACCTGCAGAAGCCAGATGTCGGCGCGACCGTCGTGCGGCGATGGTTCGATCAGGAGAATGTCGACGCAGTGGCCGACGTTCCGAATTCCTCGGTGGCGCTGGCGATCAACCAAATCGCGCGTGCGGATAACAAAGTGCTGCTACCCTCCAGCTCGCAGTCGCTGGAGCTGACCGGGGCGCAGTGCTCTCCCAACACGGTGCGCTGGACGATAGACACCTGGGCGACATCGCACAGCTTGCCATCCGCGCTGATGAAGGGAGGCGCCGGCAAGACCTGGTTCTTTGCGCATACCGACAATGCCTATGGCCGCGACCTGACCCGCAACGCCACCGAGGCGGTGACTGGGCTGGGCGGCCAGGTCCTCGGAACGGTCGCGCATCCGCCTGGCATTACCGACTTTTCGTCGTTCGTTGTGCAGGCAGGCTCCTCAGGTGCCCAAGTAATCGGGCTGGCAAACTACAGCGCGGACCTGACCAATTTCCTCAAACAGGCGAACGAGTTCGGCTTGCTCAAGGGAGGGCAGCGTATCGCCGCTTTTGTGTTGGACATCAACAACGTCCACGCGGTTGGGCTCAAGCTGACGCAAGGGCTGTACACAGCAACACCGTTCTATTGGGATCGGAACGATGATACCCGGGCGTTCGCCGCGCGCTTCGTGCTGCGCCATCCATTGCATACCTATGTCAACGAGTTCACCGCCGGCGTCTATGCGTCCGTGCTGCACTACCTGAAGGCGGTCGCTGCGCTTGGTGAGAAGGACGACGGCCGCGCAGTGGTGGCGAAAATGAAGGCGATCCCGACTGACGACAGGCTCTTCGGTAAGGGTATGATCCGCGAGGATGGCAGCGTCATCCATCCAATCTATCTTTTCCAGGTGAAGTCGCCGGAGGAATCAAAAGGCGAATGGGATTACTTCAAGCTGGTCGCGACGCTGCCGGGTCAGGAGGCGTTCGGTCCGATGAACAAGGCGTGTCCGCTAGTTTCGCGGGGATAGGCAGGGCGGCTCCAAAGCCCTGGCATTGATAAGCCGCACCCGGCGATCGGCTCGGCGCGCTGGACATGAAAGGTGGCGAATGCAGCGTGTCAGGGTTTCCGTCTGTGCGCTGGCTGGGCAACCCAGCCATGAAAGAGCCGCCTCGGCGACCGACACTCAACCTGGACCATCCCAATGAGGGCCAAAGGCCGGATACACGTTCACGTGGGTTATTTTCGAGGAACAAGCGGCGATTGCTGACAGCGCAGCCAAGAAGAGCGCAATCCGGAGCGAGCACATGACGGCTCCCTGCCTTCCGACGATCGCCAACACCGGCAGCAGCGAGCGAGTGATCGGCCTGGGCCGGCGCCTCGAAGCGCACCTACGGCACGACCTGCCCGAGCCCTTCGGGCAGCCATGCCGCGGCCACAGAGACACCATTTCCCCGTGTTTGGCCCCTGCCTTCAGGCGTGGACCGCCGGCCAGCATGGCCCACAAGGTTTTCGGCACGAGCAATGCCAGAACCACATGAACGATGAGAAAGCCGACGATCACTGTCATGCCCGCGAAATGAAGCACGCGTGCTGTCTGGAAACCCCCCAGCAAGGAGACCAGACCGGAGAACTGGACAGGCTTCCAGATCGCCAGCCCGGTGATCACCTGGGCGATGCCCGCGAGGATGACGATGATGTAAAGCAGCTTCTGGACGGCGTTATAAACGGAGATGTCTTCGTGCGCGATCTTGAAGTGGAGCGTTTCAACGATGGTCTGTATGACCTCGATGGGACGGATCGGTAACAATCTCTCCCGGAAGCGACCGCTGACCAATCCATAGATGAGGTAGGCCAGCCCGTTGATGACGAGGAACCACATGCCGGCGAAGTGCCAGCTAAGGCTCCAGGCGGCCCAATCACCCAGGCGCCAGAATCCGCTGAAATGGAGTCCGCGAATGATCACATCGTCATCATAGATGCCCCAGCCTGAGGTGATCATGACCAACATTACCGCCGCGTTGATCCAGTGCATGATGCGGACCGGCAAAGGATGCAGACGGCGTCCGGCGGGAGCGGGTGATGCCGATTTGAGAGACGGATTTTCCTGCCCTGGCCTCATGTATTCAGGCGACCCCCTGTGACTGTCTCCACAACGTCGAGGTACCACAGGCGACGGACCATGGACGCGCGGGTGGTTCTAGAACATTCGCACTAATATAGCCTGATCCGGGCGCGGTGGGGAGGGGGTAGCCTAAAACGCGGGAATCGTGCGCGGCAGCCGCGCGGCGCGGGACTACACAAGCCACTACCATCAAGAGGATGGAATTATCGGGGTATCCAATGCGCTTCATCATGAACCCGGATATGGTCTACCAGTATCCGATATGGGCCGTCGGCGTCCTGCTGGTGTGCGCCGCCGTCCTTTGCGCTGTGCTGCTTGAACTCTGCGCACGCCGGCTGCTGCCGATCGAGCTGCGACGGCGCCACAACGACGTGGCGGCTGCGATCCTTTCCATCATCGGCGTGACCTATGCTGTTCTGCTGGCATTTGTCGCCATGCTCGCATGGGACGGTTTCAACCGGGCGAAAGCGGCCAGCTATAACGAGGCTGCCTTGGTCGAGGACGTTTACAACCTGTCGGCCGGCTTCGATGCGCCGGTAAAGTCGGCCATCCGGAACGACATCCTGGGCTACGTCCGACGTATTGTGACGATCGAATGGCCGCAGCAGGCGGAAGGACAGATGGTCGATCAGGACTCGCGCTATCTCAACGCCTTGAATGAGCTGGCGATTGGCCTTCATCCGTCCAGCCTCGCGGACAGCGACCTGCATTCGCTGTTGCTGCAAACGATGCAAAGGCTCTCGGACGCGAGGCAGGGCAGACTGCTCGCCGCGCAATCCACGATTCCCGATATCGTGTGGTTTGTGCTGATCGCCGG
>Ga0210395_10001780_pt1 | contig 16720 bp, 14 predicted proteins | sample IncBWH4OmetaG_FD_150861 | JGI IMG/M metagenome (GOLD analysis project Ga0210395, IMG submission 150861) | Forest soil microbial communities from Barre Woods Harvard Forest LTER site, Petersham, Massachusetts, United States - Inc-BW-H-4-O ... | reverse complement strand
AAATCGCAGTGCGTCGGGCGCTGGGCGCGCCTTCCGGAGCGCTGCTGCGGCAGGCGATTCTTGAGAGCCTGGTATTGAGCGTGAGCGGAGGCTTGCTCGGCGTGGCTCTGGCCGCCATCGCCGTGCGCATCGGCGTCAGCCGCTTGCCCGAGACTTTGCCCCGTCTTGATGAGATCTCCCTAGACTGGCAGGTAATCGCGTTCGGCATTGTCCTGGCCGCGCTGACTGGCCTGATTTGCGGCCTGGCTCCCGCTTTCGCCGCCCTCCGCACCAGCGTGAATGACACCCTTAAGGAAGGCGGGCGCACGGGCACGGCCGGTGGCGCCCACGCCCGGCTGCGTTCCGCATTGGTCATCGGCGAAATTGCAATTGCTTTAATTCTCATGGTCGGTTCCGGCTTGCTCTTGCGCAGTTTTGAGAAAATGCGCGCCGTCGATCTCGGCTTTCGCCCCGACCATGTCCTCACAGCTTCCTACTCGCTGCCGAGGCAACAGTATCCAACCCAGTCTTCCGTCGATCAATTCAACGAGCAACTCCTTCGCCGCTTACGGCAGCTTCCCGGCGTGAACTCGGTCGGGCTTACTTCGTTTCTGCCGGCCGCGGGCAGCCAAGGCAACAGCACGTTCATCGCAGAAGGCTACGTTCCGCCAAAAGACGCGAACTTGAACCTGGCTACCCCGATCCAGATTCAGGGCGATTACATGCAGGCGATGGGAACCCCGTTGCTGGCGGGCCGCTTGCTCACGCCCGCCGATAACGAGAACTCGCAGCTGGTTGCCATTGTGAACCACAAGTTTGCCGAACATTTCTGGCCCGGCGGGAACGCCATCGGCAAGCGTCTGCGCATTGGCATGCAGGAGTCGCCAACGCCCTGGGTTACGATTGTCGGCGAAGTCGCCGACGTGAAGGAGTCTTCGCCCGACGTCCCCGACAAAGAGCAGTGGTACGCGCCCATCGACCAGTTTGAAAAATCCCTGGGCACCTTTGCCTCCCCGGGGGACTTACAGGGCAACGGAGGCTACATCGTCCTACGCACCGCGATGGAACCCGAGCAGATGGCAAATACGCTTCGCCAGACCGTCCGCTCGATCGATGCTCAGCTGCCCCTCACCCAGGTGCAAAGTATGCAGCAAACGGTTTCCGATAGCGAAAACGAACGCCGCTTTAACACAGTCCTCATCTCCTCGTTCGCCATCGCGGCCGTGCTGCTCGCGGCACTCGGCATCTACAGCGTGATCGCGTTCTCGGCTGCGCTCAGAGAACAGGAGATGGCCATCCGCATGGCTCTAGGTTCGCAACGGTCGGGAATCCTCGGCCTGGTTTTCAAGTCCGCAGCCAAGCTTGCCCTGGCAGGCTGCGCTCTCGGACTGCTGGGAGCAGCCGCCGCGTCGAAGCTGCTGCAAACGCTGGTATTCGACGTGAGCCCCTTTGACCCGCTGGTGCTGACGCTGGCCGCAGCCCTGGTGCTGATGCTGGCCATGGCGGCCTCATTGCTGCCGGCACGCCGCGCCGCGTCCATTGATCCCATGAAATCTTTACGAGCGGATTAGGGTAACGATCACAGGAACGACACCGCTCTCGAGTGCCTATTTCACAGGTTCTCCAGGCGGCGCCGGGCCGTCTGGCTGTGGAAAATTCATCCAGAAAAGGCTCGCAACTTGAAGGTGGTGGTGGTATCCTTTGCGCGCTTTAGGGAGGCACCCATGCCGACCATTCATCTGCCGGGCGATGGCCATACCGGTCCTATTCCGGACCCGGACGGAACAACCTGGGACCCGTACACAGACGATAAAATTCTCGCTACTCTGAAGGCTGCGCTGTTCATCTTGAAGCACAATATTCGCGGTATGCGCCCGTGTAATGACTGCTTCAAGAGGCTTCCCGGGGGCCGAACCTTCCAGGAAGTTTTCGACGACGCGACCGTGTTCATCAGCTTCGACCCATCGGGGCCCGACAGCGGCGCAACCGACAGTGTGGGTGGCAAAGAAATTACGGTAGGAGCGAGTGAGTTCAAAGTCGGACGGTGGAGCGTAGCTGCGACCCTGGTGCACGAACTGGCCCACGTCAACGGGGCCGGTGGCAGCCCTAGCATAGACGCGGAGAACACCTTGAACTGTTGTGGTCTGAAGGGTCTGTTCCGTGCCGGAGCCGTCGGCTTAAGGAACCCCGCTGAACCGGATGACAATGGACCACGCTACGCCTAGGGTTTTAGAGGTAAGTTTCTATGGGCTTTCCCCCGAATGGAGTTCGATGCCACGGCCGGCACCTAGAAAATTAGCCTGTGCCCTCACCGGGCTGGCCGCATTCCTGCTCCTGGCGCCGATAGAGGCATCGGCATGCCGGTGTCCCGAACATGTCTCATCCGCAAGCTACTACAAGAAAGCACAATTCGTGGTTACCGGGAAGGTTGTTGAAGTGCACCCCAATGCCAAGGGAGATGGATGGACTGCCACTGTAGCCGTCAACCGGGCGTGGAAGGCTGACGTCCCGAAGACGATTGCAATTTCTACATCTACTGACTGTGCGCTCCATTTCACTCAAGGTGCCGAGTATCTCTTGTTCCTGTTCCCCGCCCCAGGTGGGGGCTACTACACTTCCAGGTGCGCCGGAAATCTTGCCCTTGTGGCAGCAGGCCCGAGGCTGAAGTGGCTCGAGCAGCATGCATCGGTAGCTTCGACCGCCGGATCGTAGTCCGATGATCTCGAGCCGATGATCTCCAGCCGATGATTTCCGACCCTCACCGCCGCACTTCTCGCCGACTACGAAAGCCTACTTCTCCAACGCCGCTGCGAACGCGTCCAGCGACAACGACCGCAACAGATTCCGCCGCATCCCGCGCTCGACTTCAGCCAGCCGGTCCGACGCCGCAGTGATCCACTCGAAGTCGGCCGACTCCGCCAGCCGCTTCAGTTCGGCAGAAATGTCAGTATTACGAATCAACTCCGGCGCGCCCACTTCAATCGACGCCAGATCACGCAACAACGAATAGAGCGTCCGAATCAGTTGCTCGGTCTTCTCTCGACCTTCCGCGCCCGGCCGGTAGGACTCAGTCACCTTGAACAGTTCGCTGTGTTCCCCATTCCGCAAAGCCGAGTTCAGAATGGCCAGCGCATGTGCGCGCGCTGCCACGTACGCGGCCAGATCAAACCCGCGTGCCCGTCCCACCGCCCCCTCCGACAAACGGGCCACCAACGCCCGCTCCGCCGCCTTCCATTCAGGGCGGTGCTCGGACAAATAGTTTTCAATCTCCTCCGCCGGCAACGCGCCCAGAGTAAACACCATCGATCGCGAACGAATCGTCGGCAGCAGCTCGCCCGGATTTTCCGTCAGCAGAAAGATCGTGGCGAACTCCGGCGGCTCCTCCAACACCTTGAGCAGCGAATTCGCCGCTTCTTTCATGAACGCCGAATCCGTAAAGATGTAAACCCGCTCCCGACCCTCCGCCGGCCGGTAGTAGATCGTCTCAATCACTCGCCGCACCTGATCAACTTTGATCATCATCTGCGGTGGATCGGGGGGAATAATGAGGACATCGGGATGCGTCTGTACAAACAGCCGCGTTTCTTTCTTATCAGTCTCGCGCAGATTCTCGCGCGCCTCAACAGCTTCGGCAAAACGCGCATCCAAATCCGCTGCTTGTGCGATGCGAATACAGTTGACGCATTTCCCGCAGAAATCGGGCAGGCCGTCAGTCTGAGTGGGAGCAAGACAATTCAGGGCCTGCGCCAGCATTAGCGCCAACGTGTACTTCCCCGCTCCCTGCCCGCCCGCAAGCACTACGGCATGCGGAAAGCGCTCGCGCGCCAGCATATCGTGCAGACGATGGACAACTTCGGAGTTGCCGTAAAAATCAGAGAAAGGCATCGATATCTTTATCCTCGACGAACCGACCAGTGCAGCGCCGTTCCCGCGCCTCCTTGCCCTCGCATTTCCAATGCTCCATCCACCATTTGCGCCCGGATCTTCTTTCCATTCACCTCGACCCGCGAGAAACGCTTCGCCACTTCCGCAGAAATCTTCAGGCGGACCGTGTATGTAGTCTGAGAACTGGGGTTGTACCACCCCTCATAGCCGTCCGCTGACTTGATCAATCCCAATAAAGGCGATTCGAAGCGGAAAGAAGCCAGCGGCAACTTCGGCGCCAGAACAATGCCCGATTCAGTAAACTCCAGCCCGATCAGCTTCGTCAGCGCATACAGGGGACATGCGTGCGTGTGCATGTTAAGCACCGGAAAATCCGTCCAGCCAAACGGCTTCCCTCCGGTGGTGCCACCCGGATGTTTACTCAACGCCGAATTCAGCACATCTGGCCCACTCCAGGCTCCGTACCAAATCTCGGGATACACTTCCGCGTGCCGCGCGAACGAATTCTTCTTCCACTCATCCCACGCCATCGCGCCATCGACGCCGGCCAGCGCCCAAATCAGCGTCTGATTCAGGGAAGGCCAAACACCGCCGTTCGACTGCGTTCCCGGCTCGGACTTCCATGCCCCTCGCTGCTCCTGGTCCGGTCCGGCGGTAAGCTGGATCGCCCCAATCGGCGACACCTGGCGCAGCTCTCGATCCACGTTCCCGATCAGCGTGCGCGCCTGATCCTCATTCGCGCTCCCACCGATGACTGCCCAGGGCTGAGGCTCGATCCACATGCATTTTTCGCCCAGCCAGCCATTGGTCGACCCCAGCCACGCACGCCGAAACCACTGGCCCGTCCACTGCGCCTGCACCGCCCGGCGGTGATCCTCGGCTTTTTGCCGGATCGCCGAAGTCAGCCCCTCATCAACTCCGGCATACGTCAGCAGCCGCGCGTAGTAGTCGAAAACGTACGCGGCCATCGCGGAGTTCAGTACACTCTCGCTCTTCTCTACCACTTCTTTTGACTCGGCTTGCGTCGTCCACGCATTCACCAGCGCGTCGTTCCAATCGTCCTGGAGCATCCGCATCAGGCCGTGCTCTCCGGTTTTCACCGTGTCAGTCAGACGCCGGTAACAGCGCGCCAGCAGATTGCGCACCGAATCGCGCCCCGCGCTCTCGCCGTAGAGTGTGACTACATCCGAGTCCAGGAATCCAACGTCGCGTATGGCCAGAACATATTCGCTGACTGCCCAGATCAACCACATCGGCATGTCACTGGAATTGTCGCTGGTGGTCGGCATCGGCATGCCATGCCCTACGATGCCGTAAGGAATCGATCCGTCGGGCCGCACTTCCTTCAACGTGTAGCGCAGAACTTCCTTCACCAGTTCGGGATCGCTGAACAAGAAAGGCAGCGCATGCTGCAGCGGATCGCGCGCCGCTCCTTGAAATCCCATCACATACTGGTAGATGCTGGCCTGCGAAATGATGTGCTGCTTGAAAAAATCGTCGTAGGTAAATCCGCTCCGCAAGTAGTAGTGGTTCCATGTAACTTCGCGCTCGACCCACGGTTCTTCCGGCGTGCTGAACCGCATGCCGTGCTTCTTCCACTGATCACTGGACTCCCGCAGCGCGCCAGCCGGGCTCTTGCGGTATTTCGTAACCAGAGAATCTAAATCGGTGTCCGAGGACAGGTAGCCATAAAGAAAAGTAAGCGTGCGGCTCTCGCCGGGCTTGAGCGAAAACTTCCGTTCGAGCAGCAGCGCACTCTCCGGCCCGGTTTGTGAAAGATCCCCATCGAGTTCACGCTCCAGCCCAGCAGGAAGATTGGTGCCTCCAGCCCCGAAGAATCCCTTGCCGTTGCTTGTCATCCCGCTCGCCGGAGCATCCAGCGAGATCAGAAATGTTGGCGGAGGATTAAGGTCGTCGAAAGCGGACCGCTTCGGAGCCTTCGGGTCGGGTGGCGTAAGAAACACATTCGGACTCTTTTCAAATGACGCGACCACTCCTTGAAACCGTTGCTCCTCCTCGGGGTCGCGTCCCAGAAACTCCTTGCTCTCAATCAGGCCCGAGCCGCCGGCGACAGTGCGAAAGTGATGCGCGAAGCGCGCCCCAAAATCCCGCCGCGACTCGTGCATACTCTTTCCGGCATACAGCTCGATGAACGCCCGGAACGAGAACTGGTAAACCTGGCATCCCCAATATTCGATCCAGCGCAGGTTCGCTTCCGCCGCACCCGCGTTCGTAATCGTGACCTGCGAAAGCAGCACCGGATCATCGCCGAACGGCGCGAAAATCGTCTGATCCACCGCGTATCCGTGTCCCGAAACTTTCTTGCGGACATATCCGACCCCAAAAACGCGGTTAAAGCTGTCAGCGTTGCCGCCAGTGCCGTCGCCGCGATAAAACGTGCTCAGCGACGTCGTCCCGTCAGTCAGATATCCGAACCCGCCGCCAAAACATCCGCGCTCCGGTGCGTAATCGTTCAAAAACTTGGGCGCGCCCTCGTCCTGCCGCACCCGAACGTGGCCATAGTTCGACGCGATCGCCACGATGCGATCATTTCCCACCTGGTGAATGTGTTCCGTCGCCGCCAGTATCCCCGGATTCACCTCGGTCACAGCCTTCGGATCTTTGAGCTGATCGCAGGTGTAATGAAACGCGGGCAGCCCAAACTCATCGTGAATCCACTCGCCGAAATAACCCGAGCCGTAAGCCTTCTTCCGATCGGCGACGGCAACCGAAGTGGGAGAGTTCTGCGACATGCGTCCCCCTGCGGCGGGCACGATTTTCGCCGCGACCAGGCTCAAGGCCGCACTCTCGAGAAACCGCCGCCGGCTAACCGACACGCTGCACCCTCTTCCTGAACCTTCGCGTCCGATTTTCGTCGTCTATCATTGTGTGATCTGTCATCCTCAGCGAAGTTGTCAGTAGCGACGCAGATGACAATACAGTCGAACGATCTCTTTAAGTCCAGCACTCCGAGCGCCCTCACTCGGAGTTCACCTCCGTGCTTTCATCTCCACTTCGTTCACCTCTGGCGATTACAGCTTCAACTTCCTCCGCACGACTTCGACAATCTTTGTGTGTGTTTGCCCCGGCGTCCCACGCGCATTCACAACCGTGACTCGTGCGTGCTCCCGCTTCGCGATCGCCACATACCCCTCATGCACGCGTGCAAAAAATGCCCGCGTTTCCTGTTCGAAGCGATTCTCGTCGCCGTGTCCGCGGCTCGCGGCTTTCGATGTACGTTTGTTCCGACGTCGCGCGCGGCTCACGCTGGCCGCCGCGTCCGAATCCAGCAGGATCGTCAAGTCAGGCTGCAGATTCCCACATAGCACTCGATGCAACTCGCGCACCGCGTCACTTCCCAGCCGCCGTCCGCTGCCCTGGTATGCCTCGGTTGAATCCGTAAATCGATCGCACAGCACAACGCTCCCCGCGGCCAGCGCCGGCTCGATCACCTCCGCGATATGCTGCGCCCGTGAAGCAAACATCAACGCCATCTCCGCCAGCGGCGCCAGCCCCGCCGTCCCGGAATCGAGCAGCACCTTGCGAATCTTTTCTCCCGTCGCCGTTCCGCCCGGCTCGCGCGTCTCAACCACTTTATGTCCCGCCGCGCGCATCACCGCCGCCAGCTTCCGCATCTGCGTGCTCTTCCCGGTTCCATCCAGCCCTTCGAACGTAATGAATTTTCCACGCCGCGCCATCTGCGGAATCATAGCAGCAGGGCGCGTCTCATCTTGAATTTGCCAGCCACGCAAGAAAGACTGCTCCGCCCAACATCAAACATCCGGAGGCAAAAAGGACCCTCCTCCCTATCGTGATCTTTCGCTGCCTCTCCTCGAGCGATAGTCCCGCGCGGGATGCGGGCGGTTTCTCCGCCACTCGAAAGTAACGCAGCTTCGCCCAGAGAGCAAAGTCGGCAACAGCTCCAATGAGACAGACGACTATCGGGAAGGTAATGCTCATCGCGGCTCCTTCCTTGTTGGATTCCAGGCGTCCTACCACCTCTCATTCCCTGACCTTGGCGCTGCGTCCATCTGTCCAGCGCACGGCTCGGGCTGCTATAGTTTCAACTTCGCACCGAATCACTTCGCTACACATCGGGGGCCTCATAGGAATGAAACCCGCAAAAACCTTGGGAGCAGTCTGCATCGCACTCGTGGCCGTTTCCGCGTTCGCCGCAACGGCGCCCACCGTCACCATCTCAGTCGACGCAACGCACGCTCCCCGAAAAATCTTCCACGCCTCACTGAAAATTCCCGCCACGCCCGGCGACCTCACGCTCTACTATCCGAAGTGGATTCCGGGCGAACACGCCCCCGACGGCCCGGTCATCGATCTCGCCGGCCTGAAATTCTCCGCCGCCGGCAAGACCCTGAAATGGCGCCGCGCTCTCGACGACGGTTTCACCATCCACGTCGGAAGTCCCCGCCGCACGACCGAAATCGCCGCCGAACTCGACTTCCTCTCGCCCGCAACTTTCGAAGGCGGATTCTCCGCCGGCTCCTCCGCCACCGACAAACTGGCCATCATCAGCTGGAACCAGGTCCTGCTGTATCCCAAGGGCTGGAAAGCCGACGACATCAACTACTCCGCCAGCCTCAGACTTCCCGACGGCTGGAAATTCGGCACGCCGCTTCCCATCTTGAGCCAAAGCGGAAACGAAATCCACTTCGCTACCGTCTCCCTCACAACCTTGGTCGACTCGCCAGTAATCGCCGGAGAATTCCTCAAAGTCGTCCCTCTAGCCCAGGATCCTGTCACTGAGATGGATATCGCCGCCGACAGCGCTGCCGCTCTCGACGCGCCTCCGGAAGTTTGGGACCACTACAAGAGTCTGGTCGACCAGGCGCAGAAACTTTTCGGCGCCCACCACTACCGCGACTACCACTTCCTCTACACGCTCAGCGATCACGTCGCCCACTTCGGCCTCGAGCACCACGAATCCGACGACAGCCGCGTCGGTGAGAACGCCCTGGTCGACGAAACTGCTCGCAAGCAGTCGTCCGGACTTTTGCCCCACGAATACGTCCACTCCTGGAACGGAAAGTTCCGCCGTCCCGCCGGCCTCGCCACACCCGACTACCAGCAGCCCATGCAAGACGACCTGCTCTGGGTCTACGAAGGCCTCACCAACTATCTCGGCTTCGTGCTCACCGCCCGCAGTGGCCTGCTCACCGCCGACCAGGATCGTGACAGCCTGGCCATCACAGCCGCCGCGCTCGATCACCTGCCCGGGCGCGAATGGCGCAACCTGCAAGACACCGCCGACGCCGCACCCGAACTTTATTTCTCGCCTCGCGCCTGGGAATCATGGCGGCGTGGCGTCGATTTCTACGAAGAAGACACGTTGAACTGGCTTTGGGTTGACGTGATCATCCGTCAACAAACCAAGGGCGCAAAGTCCATCGACGATTTCTGTCGCCTTTTCCACGGCGCGCCCTCGACCGGACCGATGCTCAAACCCTACACCTTCGAAGACGTAGTCAACGCCCTGAACCAAATCGCACTCTACGATTGGCGCGGCTTCTGGACTGAGCGCCTTACCAACCACGGACCCGGCGCACCGCTCGGCGGAGTCGAAGGCAGCGGATGGAAAGTCGTGTACGACGAAACTCCTTCGCCGATGGAAGGCGGGCGCGGCCGCCGTTCCGTCGGGACGCGCTACTCGCTCGGCCTCGAACTCGGCGCGGACGGCAATATCGCCGACACCATCGAAGGCATGCCCGCAGCGCTCGCCGGCATTGGCCCGGGAATGAAGCTGGTCGCAGTCAACGGCCGCCGCTTTTCTCCCGAAGTCCTGAAAGACGCGCTGAAGGCCGCGAAAGACGGCACCGCGCCCATCGAACTCCTGGTCGAGAACACCGACTACTACAAGACCTACAAAATCGATTACCACGGCGGCGAAAAATATCCCCACCTCGTCCGCGACGAATCAAAGCCAGATTTGCTATCCGACATCCTGAAATCAAGATAGATCCTTAAACCGCTGTCATCCTGAGGAGGGCGAAGCCCTCCGAGGGACCGTACGATGCGCCTGCAGCGGCAATAGCGCCGGCGGGAAAACCCACGCTGCAAGCGCCGCAGGAGTTCCTACCCACAGCACCGAAGCATTCAGCCCACGTAAGGTCCCTCACGCCGGCTTCGCCGCCATTCAGGATGACAAACTGAAGTTCCTTATTTGGAACTGTTCACCTCTAAATACGAAGTTTGAGCTAGACCCTCAATGTCAAAAACCGCATCCTTGGAAACATGCCCAAGCTCTACTACGTCTACATCCTGAGCAGCCAACGCCGCGTCCTGTACATCGGAATGACCAGCACTATCGAGCGGCGAGTCTTCCAGCACAAGACGCACGCCTTCGCAGGATTCACCGCCAAGTACAACGTAACGAATCTCGTCTACTTTGAGCGCCACGAGTCGGTGATGACGGCGATCCGACGGGAAAAAGAAATGAAAGCCTGGCGGCGCGAAGAGAAAATCAACCTGATCGAATCAGCCAATCCAAAGTGGAAAGACCTGAGCTACGGATGGTATCAACGACACCGGTACCAGCCCGACCGCAAGTTGGGCTAGGCCCCTACACTTTCCTTCCCTGATGTTCCCGCTCATGTAATCCTGATGTCATGCTGAGGAGGGCGAGGCCCTCCGAGGGACCGTACGATGCGCCTGCAGCGGCAACACAGCAGCAGGGAATGCCCATGCCGCATGCGCCGTTCGAGTTTCCCCATCCACAGCACCGAAGCCTCCAGCCCAGGCAAGGTCCCTCACCCCGGCTTCGCCGGCGTTTAGGATGACAGCATGTGCTCGACCCTGACAGCACCTGTTAGCATGTGGTGCGAATGAGCTGCCAAACATCCACGCACCAGAAACACTTGATCGCCCTGTTCGCTTTCATCGCACTCTCGCCACTCAGCTCCGCGAACGCCCAATCCATCCTCGGCTTCACGCCCGCCTCCTCCGCTCACGAAACAGCGGTAGAAGCCAAGTTCAAATCCATCCCGAGCCCCGATGAAGAACGCCGACAGCACCGCGTCTTCACCCAGGAGCCACACGTCGCCGGATCAAAGCGCAACAACGAACTCGCCGAATACATTCGCGACGAATGGAAAAAGCAAGGCCTCGAAGACGTCATCATCCGCCGCTACGACGTCTACGGCACGAATCCCAAATCCGCCTCGCTGGAAATGATCGCGCCCACGCACTATCAAGCCGTCCTCCGCGAAGCCCCGCTCCCCGGCGACGATGACTCCAAGAATCCTGCGATCTCAGCCGCCTGGCTCGGCATGTCGATCTCCGGCGAAGTCACCGCGCCGGTTGTCTACGCCCACAGCGGCAATCCCGAAGACTACGACCTACTGCGCAAAAACGGCATCAGCGTCAACGGCAAAATCGTTCTCGTCCGCTATTCCAATCCCTATAGCTATCGCGGATTCAAAGCCCTGACCGCGCAGCGCGAAGGTGCAGCCGCAATCCTCATCTACAGCGACCCCGCCGAAGACGGTTACAAAAAAGGCAAAGTCGATCCCGACGGCCCCTGGGGCCCCGAATATAAAATCCAGCGCGGGGCCATCACTTACGACTTCATGGTCCCCGGCGACCCGCAAACTCCCGGCTGGGCCTCAATCCCCGGCGCGAAACGAATTCCCATTGAGCAAGCGCTCTCAGCGCCGAAAATCATGGCGCTGCCCCTCTCCTGGCACGACGCCAAACCTCTGCTCGAAAATATGAAGGACGACGGCCCGGTCGCGCCAGAAAACTGGCAAGGCGGCCTGCCCTTCCAATATCACCTCGGCGGCGAGCGCGTGAAAGTCCATCTCAAAATCGAGATGGACAACGGCATCCAGCCCTACTACGTGGTCGAAGGCCGCATCCGCGGCTCAGAATTGCCCGACGAATGGGTCGTGCTCGGCAACCATCGCGATGCCTGGGTCTTCGGCGGCGTCGATCCCTCGAGTGGCACCGCGTCCATGATGGAACTCACGCGCGCCCTCGGCCAACTCGGGAAAGAAGGCATGCGCCCCCGCCGCACCATCATCGTCTGCAGTTGGGACGGCGAAGAAGTCGGCCTCACCGGCTCCACCGAATGGGGAGAGCAATTCGCCGACGAACTCCGCGCCAAAGCCGTCGCCTATATCAACGTCGACGAAGCCACGTCAGGCCCGAACTTTCACGGCCAGGCCGTCGCCTCGCTCGCCCCCATGCTCGAAGAAACCACGCGCACGCTGCAAAATCCAGATCCGTCCAACCAAAGTCTCTACGCCGCCTGGAAAGAAACCATCGCCCGTGAAAAAGAAGCCGGAACCCAATCCGGCCCCTTCGACTCCGGCGCCTCCAACTCCACCCTGGCCGACACCCGCATCGGCAGCGGCAGCGACCACACCGTCTTTCTAAACTTCAACGGCATGCCCGTCATCGGCCTGGGATTCGAAGGCGACTACGGCGTCTACCACTCCGGCTACGACGATTTCTACTGGATGAACCACTTCGGCGATCCCGGCTACCGCTATCACACGTTAATGTCGCAACTCTGGGGCGTAACCGCGCTGCGCCTGGCCAACGCCGACCTGCTCCCCTTCGATTTCGCCAGCTACGCCGCAAACGTCCGCCAGTTCGTGCAAGAACTCGTAACCAAAAATAAATCTGTCATCCTGAGCGAAGTGGCGGGGTCGCGAAGCGAAGCCGCCGCGCAGTCGAAGGATCCCTTGCACCCCAACACGACCTCCAGCGCGCCAGGGAGTTTCCACCAAGCATTAGTTTCAGACGATGGACCCACGCAAGCTTCCAAGACCTCAACTCAACTCGACCTGAGCAAAGTAGAAAAGGAAATCGACGTCTTCGAAGCCGCCGGAAAAAAACTGAACGAATCCCTAAAAGCCAAATTAGCCGCAGGCCCCATCGACCCGAAACTCGCCCTCACCCTCAACCACGGCATGATGCAAGTCGAGCGCAACTGGCTGAACCCCGACGGCATCCCCGGCCGCCCCTGGTTCAAACACATCCTCTACGGCGCAAGATTCACCTACGCCCACCTGGAATTGCCGGGATTAACCGAAGCCGTCGAAGCCCAGGACTGGCCGACAGCCAAACAACAAGCAGAAATCCTTGAGCACGCACTCGTCAAAAACGCCGAACTCCTCGATCGACTCAACTCCGCACTCAACCCGTAAGCTCTCATTATTTTGCCCCGTCGGCGGCAACTGCCTTTTCAATTCCCTTCCGCGCGTCGGCGACGTGTTGTGGGCCAGCCAGAAATGTCAGTTCCTGAATCACTGTTCCTCGCGAAGCTCCGCCGTCCTGCACGGCTTTTTCCGTACGCGCCGCGCGCAAGAAGCCTCGAATAACCTGCTCCGCCACCTGCTCGGGAGCAGACGTCGTCACGCCTCCATCGATCACCGTCGGGGCGAAGAAGGGACGGGCCACGCCCAGCCGGCTCGCCTCGCGATACGCAACCGCGCCGACCAGTTCCATCCGCTCCGGCACAAAGGTTTCAGAATCGCCGAGGCCGATAATCAAGACTCGCTTCGCCCCCAAGCCGCCGGCGGGCGGGCCTATCAACAGAGTCTCGCCCAGATCGCCGCGAAACAACGAAGACGTACGAATCTGATCAAGCAGCCCCTTGAGCTTTTCGTTCATCTCCAGCAGAGAACCGTGCAGCGGGTTCGATGGCTCCGATCGGAATAAACAGATAATCTGCAATTCCGTTCGCGTCTCCGATGGGCTCTGCACCAGGACGAACATCGGGATCGGAGAATTGGCGACGCGCAGCGCAGTGGGCTTCAACGCTGGCATCGGGCCAACCGTCTGAGCGACCGCACAAGAGCTCCCGCTGAAGCCAGGAACTAGCATGAGGACCGCACCTAAGAACATTCGTACGATTAAAAGACTTCGCATCAGCTTGCCTTTCTCGCCTCTTACTTCCCTGCTAGGCGTCATTCATCTCCCGCTCCATCACCCGGCGCAGCGCGGCGTTGATGCGCGTCTGGTAACGCCGTCCGTCGCGCTTGAACCACGCCACCACATCAGCGTCCAGCCGCAGCGTGACCGGCTTCTTGAGCGGCTTGTAATATTCCAGCACTTCCCCCATCGAAACCGGATGCCGCTTCGACTCATCGCCCGATACCGGCGAGCTCAATCCCTTGCGCCGGCCAGTCTTCTTTCGCGCCCCCGCAGTCGACGACTTGCCAGCACACCGTGCATTCTTCCCGCTGGTTGCAGCTCGTTTCTTATTTTTCATACGCCCCAATATGGTTGTACAATTTGTACGTACATAATTGTAAGCAATGTTCCTGCAGGAACATATGTAAATCTTACCCGCTCACCCTAACCCGCCAGATCCTCGGGACTTACATCATCCGGCCCGTCCTCGGCCATAAACGCGAAGGCTTCCTGCGGCACCGGGTTCTGCCACACCGGCGCGAACGACTGGCGGTGCAGCGGCGTCGGCCCGAACTCGCGAAGCGCGGCCAGATGTTTGGGCGTGCTGTATCCCTTATGAGACGCCAGCCCGTAAGCCGGAAACACCGCGTCCCACTCGCACATCATGCGGTCGCGTTCTACCTTCGCCAGAATCGACGCAGCCGCGATCGACGCCGAGAGCGCATCGCCATGAATGATCGGAACCTGTGGCTGTCCGCAGTCGAGACGCATGGCGTCGACGAGCAGGTGGTCAGCTGCAGGCACCAGTCGCATCACCGCTTCGCGCATAGCCGCTCGCGACGCGTGATAAATGTTGATCTGATCGATGCGCGCCGCGTCCACCGCTGCCACGGCCCATGCCACGGCGTGCTCGCGGATGCGCTCGGCCAGCACCTCACGACGCTCTGGCAAAAGCAACTTCGAATCGCGCAGCCCGCGCACCCGGTACGCCGGATCGAGAATCACCGCCGCAGCCACGACACAGCCGAACAGCGAGCCGCGTCCCACTTCGTCGACGCCTGCGACGAGCCGCGCTCCCGCCGCCCAAGCCTGCTTTTCATAACGCATCGTGCAGCGCAGTTTCTTCAGCAGCTGCAGCTTGGCCGCAGACGGCGACAGCGTTCGTGTGGAGCTTTGCGCAGATGCTCGCGTGGGCGTTCGTGTAGAGGACGATTTCATCACAGACACTGGGTTGCTGACCATCTTCTTCGAGAGCGCGAATTCCCGCAAGCGGTTTCAAGTTGAACCAGGAACGTCGGCGAAGAAATAGACTGTCATTCCGAGCGAACGCGAGAGCCTGCCCTGAGCGAAGTCGAAGGGAACCTGCTTTTTGCTGGCGCTCAACCCTCCGGCACGCGCGGGCCAGTGCCCCCCCCACAGGGGTAACGCCAACCAGTAACCACCGTTTGGATTACGGTCGTACATTGCCCAGTGGTACATGTACTGGTAACTTCGCTTCAGTTGTATTCACCGCGAGAAGAATTTTGGAACGCAAAGCCAACTCGCAAGAAGACGGCCTGCTAACCAGTAGCGTCGTGCATCTGGCGCTTCCCGTCCGCTGGAGCCTGGTGGGTCAGGAAGGACGCGGGCCGGTGGAGATGGCATGCACCTATGACATCCACCCGCATGGCGCGCGGCTGCTGAGCGCGCGCGAAGTCAACATCGGCGACCTAGTGATGGTGGAACGCGGACGCAACAAGGCTATTTGTCAGGTGGTGTGGGCGGGTGATCCTGCGTCGCCGCTGCGCGGGCAGTTCTCGGTACAGTGTATCGAAGGCAGAACGCCCTGGGACGAAGAGTTGCGGCAGATGCAGATCGAAGAACAGTACCAGCCGGTTATCGTCGATGCCTTGAAGGGCAAGTCGGCGCGGGGTTTTGACCGTGCGGCGCTTGACCGGCCGGCGGCCAACCGGCGGCGGCGTCCGCGGTTTTATGTCGAGGGTCAGGCCGAGGTGATTGACGGAGTGCAGCACGTAGCCGGCGAAGTGCAACAGATTTCGGAATACGGCGCGCGCATAGCCGGTACAGAAATCCTGCGGCCCGGAACAGACTTCCGGCTGATGCTGAGCATGTTCGATATCCGGGTGGCGGTGAAGGCGCAGGTGAAATATCTGGTGGACAATCTTCAGATGGGCGTGGAGTTTCAGGAAATTCGGCGCGGCGATCGTCCGCTACTCAGTTATGTGTTGAGCAAGCTGAGGACGAAGCGGGTCGAGGAGTTCGCCGCAGTGGAAGTGGTGACGGAGCCGCTGGCGGCGGCCGGTTAGCTGGCCTGACAAGCGAGCCGAGCGTTCGCTCGGCCCGGCCCCACACAATCGCAGCCCCACACGAGCAAACCCTAGCTTTTTTCCACGTCGCGCAGGCGAGCGGCTTTGCCCCTCAGTCCGCGGAGGTAGAACAGGCGGGCGCGGCGAACTTTTGACGAGCGCAGCAGTTCGACTTTGTCGATCACCTTGGAGTGCACAGGGAAGATGCGCTCGACGCCCTGACCGAAACTCATTTTGCGCACGGTAAAGCTGGCCTGCGGTCCGTTGTCGCGCTTGATGACCACGCCTTCGAAGGCCTGCACGCGTTCCTTGTCGCCTTCTTTAATCTTCACGTGAACACGGACCGTGTCTCCGGGGCGGAATGCGGGGATGTCGGTGCGTTGCGATTTGGCCAGCAGCTTTTCGATGATTAGGTTTGACATTGTCGTTTTATCCTTCGTCGTTCGATTCCTTGAAAATCTTCCTTACTTTCTGTCGCGCTTGATTCGCGCGAAAATCTTCGCGTCTTCGTCGCTGAGGTTCACGCCCTCGAGTAAGTCCGGGCGGTTGCGCAACGTCTTCTCCAGAGCTCGCTCGCGGCGCCAGCGGCGGATTGCCTGGTGGTCGCCGTTGAGCAGAACTTCCGGTACATTCATCCCGCGAAAATCCGCGGGGCGCGTATAGTGCGGATAGTCGAG
>Ga0210395_10001779_pt1 | contig 16725 bp, 17 predicted proteins | sample IncBWH4OmetaG_FD_150861 | JGI IMG/M metagenome (GOLD analysis project Ga0210395, IMG submission 150861) | Forest soil microbial communities from Barre Woods Harvard Forest LTER site, Petersham, Massachusetts, United States - Inc-BW-H-4-O ... | reverse complement strand
TCCGCCAACGCAAACGCGACATGGTTGCGGACCAAGTGACGCAGCATTTGCGGAACTACGCCGCGAGCGGCGCGGAATTGATCATGGGGAGCGGGCGCTTTGTGGCGCCGAAGACGCTCGAAGTGACTCTCAACGACGGCGGCGCCCGCTTGCTGACCGGCGAGCGGGTCTTCCTCAATGTCGGCACCCACGCCGCCATTCCGAGCGTTCCAGGCATGGAGGCTGCCCAGCCACTGACCCATATCGAGGCGCTCGAACTCGACTACGTGCCGTCACATCTGATCGTAATCGGCGGCGGCTATGCTGGTCTCGAATTGGCGCAAGCCTGTCGGCGGTTTGGCAGCGACGTGACCATCATCGAGTCCGGGCCGCAGCTGATGGGCCGGGAGGACATCGACGTCTCGATGGAGATGCGGCGGCTTCTCAGCGACGAAGGCATCGAAGTCGTGGTCGAGGCCGAGCTTTTGCGCTTGCAGGGCCGCTCTGGAGACGATGTCAACCTCGCCGTCCGCACCGCTTCCGGCGAGCGAAGCATCGCCGGAAGCGACATCCTGGTCGCGGTGGGACGCGTTCCAAACACCGCCGGGATCGGGCTCGAGAAGACCAGCGTCGAGCTTGACGGCCGCGGCTTTGTTCGCGTCAACGAGCGGCTGGAGACGAGTGCGCCCAAGGTGTGGGCCCTGGGCGAATGCGCCGGCAGCCCGCAATTCACCCACATATCGGAAGACGATTTTAGGATCATTCGCGACAATCTTGCGGGCGGCAAACGCTCTACCCGCGATCGGCTGGTCCCCTATTGCATGTTCACGGACCCGCCGCTCGCCCATGTAGGCTTGAGCGAACGCGAGGCGGAGCGCCAAGGCGTCATCGCCCGGGTCGCACGGCTGCCGACCGGTGCGGTGCTCCGCGCCCAGGCGACCGGCGACAAGCGAGGCTTCATGAAGGCGCTGGTCGGCGAGAATGACGACCGCATGCTCGGTTTTACCATGATCGGTGCCGAGGCCGGTGAAGTCATGGCCGTCGTGCAGACGGCGATGATGGCGGGCTTGCCGTATTCCAAACTTCGCGACGCCGCGCTGGCGCACCCGACGATGGCAGAGGGTCTTGGTTTTCTGCTCTCGAACGTGACCGCGCGCTCGATGCAAGGCGCCGTGCCGAAAAGTGCATAGACACGGCAAGCGTCGAAGCGCGTCGCCGAGAGCGGGGCTCAACAAAAATACGTGACAAGCTGGCCGCGTCGCCGCGGCTGCGCTATTGCATTTGCTCAGCACGAAGGCTCGCGGGACAGATCGAAGGCCGGCGCCGGCGCGGCGACGCTGTTCTGGCCCGGTCTTAAAGGCTATGAGCAGGCATGCGAATTGGGATTCGTCTGGCGATTTCCGGCCTGGTGCTGGCGTCGATCATCATCACCGCGGTCGGCGTGCATTTGCTGTGGTGGCGGACGGCGGAGGCCAACAGCCACACGCTCGCGGCGACGATCAACGAGCAGATCGTTGCCGCGGTCGAAAAGGAGCTCAACGCCATCACCACGCAGGCCGCGGCCGCGCATACCGCGATCCGCACATTATTTGTTCAAAACGTGCTGGAGACGCGCGAAGCCGACAAGCGCGAGTTCGTCTTTTTGTCGCAATTGCAGGCGCAGCCGGGAATCTCCTGGGTGGCGTTCGGCTGGCCGGACGATGCGTTTTTCGCCGCCCACAAGCTCGGCGACCTTGGCCTCGAAATGATGGAAATCGGCAAAGTCGACGGCGTCGTCAAACGCCGAATCGATGAATATCAGGTCGTGGTCGGTGACATCGAATTCCAGAAGCGCCGGTTTGAAAACACCGATTACAAAGTCATCGATCAGGATTGGTACAAAAAGGGCATTCAGACGGACGAACCGAGCTGGTTCGAGGTGACCGCGTTTCCGATCGGCATCCGCCCGTCGATTGCTTATGCCGGCCCGATCGACGTCTATCACAAGCGCCAGGGCGTGCTCGCCGTCATGATCGAGAACACCCGGCTGGCGCAGTTTCTCTCGCAGCTTTCGGTCGGAAAGTCCGGCGCGGCTTTCATCCTCGGCCGCGACGGCGCCGTGATCGCGGCGCCGGATGCGGATGCCGACGAAGTGCACATGCAACGTCACGATCAGCCGCTGTTGCCGGTGGCGCAGATGGCGCTTCGCGAAGCCGGCGCCGCCGCAGGCGAGGCCGACAAGTCGCGGCGGATGCGCATGGTGACCGCCGGTGACGGCTATGCGGTCACGCTCACCACCCTCGCCTTTCCCGGCTGGACGCTCGCCACCGTCATTCCGGAGGCGGAGTTTTTGGGGCCGATCGAAACGACGATCCGGCGCCTGGTCATCGGCCTGGCATTTCTGGTGATCGCCGCCGGAATATTGTCGGCGTGGCTCGCCCGGCGGGTGATCGCTAAGCCGCTGATTACCGTTGTCGACGAGCTCAAGCATGTCGAGCGCTTCGAATTGGATCAAGTGCGCCGGCATCCCTCGCGCGTGGTCGAGCTGGCCAATCTGTCGACCGCCATCGCCGACATGGCCGGCGGGCTGGCCGCATTTCGCAAATACATCCCGGCCGATCTGGTGCGAACCCTCCTGCGCGAAGGCGTCGAGCCTCGGCCCGGCGGCTCGATCCGCACCTTGACGGTGATGTTCGCCGACATTGCCGGCTTCACCGGGCTGTCCGAACGGCTGGGCGACCAGATCATCCCGCTGCTGTCGCGCTACCTCGATACCGTTTCGCGCGAGGTCAGCGGTCACGGTGGCACCATCGACAAGTTCATCGGCGATGCCGTGATGGCGTTCTGGGGCGCGCCGGCCTCCAATCCCGATCACGCCGCCGACGCCTGCCGCGCCGCGCTCGCCTGCCAGCACGCGCTGCGCGCCTCGGGCTTCGTCGACGACCACGGCCGGCCGGTCAAGGTCCGGATCGGCGTCAATTCCGGCGACATGCTGGTCGGCAATATCGGCTCGGAGCTTCGGCTCAATTACACGGTGATCGGCGACGCGGTGAACGTCGCGAGCCGGCTGGAGGGCGTCAACAAAGAATACGGGACCGAAATCATCGTCGGCGAGGAGACCCGCCGCCTGGCCGGCGATCGCATCCATGTGCGCGAGCTCGACCGGCTCGTCGTCTATGGCCGCGCCGGCGGGCTTGCGATCTACGAATTGCTCGGCATCGCCGAGGCCGGCACCGCACCGCCGTCCTGGGCCGCACTTTACGAGTCCGGCCTCACCGCCTATCGCGCCAAGGACTTCGGCCGCGCCATCGGTCTATTCCAGCAGGTGTTGGCCGCGAAGAGGTCGGATCGTCCGGCAGAGATCATGCTCGAGCGTTGCCGGGCGTTGCTGCAATCGCCGCCCGGCAAGGACTGGGAAGCGACCACTGCAATGAAGGTAAAATAAGCTGGAATCGCTTACGCGAATCGCGCGATCGTGGTGTGGTTCCGCGAGATGTTATTTGCACACTGAATCCGCGTCACAGGAATGTGACGCCTCCGGCAACAAAAATGACGAGCGGCGTGTGCGTTGGTTGCTATGAAGTCGGCCGTCGTTGGACCCCGCCGAAGTGGCCGAAGTTTCTTGGAAAGGATCAGCAATGAATTCTAAAAATGCCTTCACAGTCGCAACGATCGCCGGTTCTTTTGCCGCAGCGCTGGCGATGGTCACGGCGGCCGCCGCCGCTCCAAAACCGCCGCAGCCGACCATGGACAAGTGTTTCGGCGTCGCGCTCAAGGGCGACAACGATTGCGCGGCCGGCGCCGGCACGACCTGCGCCGGGACATCGGCCGCCGACTATCAAGGCAATGCCTGGAAGTACGTTCCCAGAGGCACGTGCGAGACCATCAAGACCCCGAAAGGCGCCGGCTCGCTCGAACCGAACAAGTCCTAAGCACCAAAGCACGCGATCGGCGGGCGCGTTCCGCGCGGCGGCCGCGGGCCGACTGGCAGGTTCGCATGCGCATCGGATCAGAACTTCCCGCGCGCGCCGGTGTCGGCTTCAAGCCGATGCATTTTCGCGACATTCTCACAGCCGCGCGGCCGGTCGGCTTCTTCGAAGTGCATGCGGAGAACTATATGGGCGCCGGCGGACCACCGCATGCGCACTTGCGCGCGCTCCGCGAGCGCTACGCTCTGTCGATTCATGGCGTCGGATTGTCGATCGGTTCGATGCAGCCGCTCGATCGCGATCATCTGGCGCAACTGAAAACGCTTTGCGACCGCTATCAGCCGGAGAGTTTTTCCGAGCATCTCGCCTGGTCGTCACATGGCGGCGTTTATTTCAATGATCTGTTGCCCCTGCCCTACACACCGCAGACATTGGCCCGCGTCGCCGAGCATATCGACCAGGTCCAGACCGCGCTCGGGCGCACCATGCTGCTCGAAAATCCGTCCAGCTATGTCGGCATTGCCGACAGCACGATTGCCGAAGTCGAATTCCTCGCCGAGGTCGCCAGCCGTACCGGCTGCGGGCTGCTGCTCGACGTCAATAACGTGTTTGTTTCGGCGACCAATCACGGCATGCAGGCCTTGTCCTATCTGGAGGCTTTTCCGCTCGACCGAGTGCGGGAAATTCACCTCGGCGGCCATGATGAAAAAACCGACGACGACGACGCGCCGCTCCTGATCGATGCACATGGCTCGGCGGTCGCTGACGCGGTTTGGGCGCTTTATGCGCTGGTCATCGCCCGCACCGGCCCGTTGCCGACGTTGATCGAATGGGACAACGACGTCCCGGATTGGCCGACGCTGCGCGCGGAAGCCGCCGCCGCGGAGCAAATACTCGCCGGCGCGGCGCCCGCGTCCGCGGCGTGAGAGCGATGGTCATGCTTTCATCGTTCGAGCCCTCCTTCGCACAAGCGCTGCTCGATCCGACGGCACCCGTTCCGCCGGGAATCGTCTCGCGCGATGCGCGGGAGGCGGAGCGGCGTTTCGCCGTGCATCGCAACAACGTGATTGCCGGACTGGTGAAGGCGATCGAAGCGCGGTTTCCCGCGGTTCAAAAGATTGTTGGCAAGGATTTCTTTGTGGCGATGGCCCGGGCGTTTGTGACGGCGCACCCGCCACGCTCGCCGGTGCTTGCAAGCTTCGGCGACGAGTTTGCCAATTTCATCGGCGCCTTCGAACCAGCCCGCGAGCTTGCCTATCTCGCCGACGTGGCGCGGCTCGAGGCGGCGCGCACGCGTGCCTATCATGCCGCCGACGCGACGCCGGTCGGCGCCGGCAAGCTGGCGATGCTCGAAGCCGATGCCATTAGCGGTCTGCGCATCGAACTGCATCCTTCGCTGCAGATCGTGCGCTCGAAGCATCCCATCGTCACGATCTGGGCGATGAACTCCGGCGAGCGTGCGCTGGCGCCGATCGAGACCTGGAGCGCAGAGGACGCGCTGATCGTCCGGCCGCATCTGGACGTTGAAGTGCGGCTGGTGCCGCCGGGCGGCGCCGTGTTCCTTCGCGCGCTCGCCGAAGGGCGGCCGCTTGGCGAGGCGGCCGGAGCCGCGCGTGCCGACTACCCGCAGTTCAATCTTACCGGCAATCTGGCCGGATTGATTGGCTGGGGCCTCATCCGCCAGGTCATCCTTGCCGAGTCGACGGGGCGGCGCTCGTCGTGACCGAGACCGCACCCGCCGCAGCCGCATCCGCGTCCGGCTTGGTCGGAATGGTCCAACGGCTATTGGCGACGCTCGGTCGCATTCCCTATTGGTTCATTGCGCTTTGCGCCCGCATTTTTCCGGCCGCGGTGTTCTGGCAATCCGGCCAGACCAAGGTCGCGGGCTTTCACCTCAAGCCGAGCGCAGTCGCGCTGTTTCAAAACGAATACCAGTTGCCGGTCATCGATCCGACCGCCGCCGCCTATCTGTCGGCGGTTGGCGAGCTTGTTCTGCCGGTTCTCCTCGTACTCGGGTTGGCGACCCGGTTCGCGGCTCTCGGGCTGTTGTTCATGACCGCTGTGATCGAGATCTTCGTCTATCCATTGGCTTGGCCGACCCACGGCGTCTGGGCGACGTGCTTTCTGCTCCTGATCGCGCGCGGACCGGGTGAGGTTTCACTCGATGCCTTGATTGCGCGCCGCTTGAAGACTGCGCCGGGCGCAGCCTGACACGGACTCACATCTTCAACTCCGCTTTGGCGCCGCCGAGCGCCGCCCGCAGCCGGCTGTCGTCGAGCGCCCGCTCCCATCGCGCGATCACCAACGTGGCGACGCCGTTGCCGATCAGATTGGTCGGGGTCAGCGCCTGCGACATCAAACGGTGCACGCCGAGGATGATTGCCACACTCTCGACCGGAATCGTGCCGACCGCGCTCAGCGTGCCGGCCAACACGACGAAGGCCGCGCCGGGGACGCCGGCGGCGCCCTTCGACGCCAGCAACAGAACCGCCAAGAGTTGCAGCTGGTCCGTGAGCGATAGCGGCGTGTTGGTGGCTTGCGCCAGGAACACCGCCGCCGTCGCCAGATAGAGACAGGTGCCGTCGAGATTGAACGAATAGCCGGTCGGGATCACGAGCCCAACCACGCTCTCCTCGCAGCCCGCCGCTTCGAGCTTGGCGATCATGCGCGGCAGCACCGTTTCCGACGACGTGGTCGCGATCACGATCAGAAGCTCTTCGCGGATGTAACGGATGAAGCGCAACAGGCTGACGCGGCACCAATGACAGATCGGCCACAGCACCGCGATGATGAAGATCAGGCAGGTGAGATAGAAGGTAATCAGAAGTTTGCCGAGCGAAAGGAGCGAGCCGGCGCCGAACTTGCCGACGGTGAAGGCGATGGCGCCGAACGCGCCGATCGGCGCCGCCCACATCACGATGGCGACGATGCGAAAGAACATCTGCGCCGCCATTCCGATCAGATCGGTGAGCGGCCGGCCGGCACTCCCCATGGCGCTGAGCGCGAAGCCGCACAGCACCGAGACGTAGAGGACTTGCAGCACGTTGCCTTCACTGAAGGCCCCGATGAAGGTGTTGGGAATGATGTTAAGCAGGAATTGCGCGGTCGTGCGGTTCTGGGTTTGCGCCAGATAAGTTGCCACGCTCGACGTATCGATATGCGCCAGGTCGACCTGCATGCCGACGCCCGGCTGAAAGACATTGACGGCAATGAGCCCGATGATCAGCGCGATCGTCGTCAGCACCTCGAAATAGATCAGCGCCTTGAGCGCGACGCGCCCGACCTTGGCCATGTCGGCCATGCTGGCGATGCCGTGGGCGACCGTGCAGAAGATGATCGGCGCGATGACCACCCGGATCGCCCTGATGAAGGCGTCGCCGAGCGGCTCCATTGCGGCGCCGGCGTCCGGATAGAAGTGGCCAAGCGCGATGCCGATGACCATCGCCACCAGCACCAGAAACCACAGCTGCAGGTAAAACGGCCGGTGCGGCGCAGGCTTGATCGCCTCGATTGGGGCCACGCGATTCATTGCGATCCAATATATGCTTAAGAAACGCGCGACTCCTCCCTCCTCCAGCCGGGAGGAAGGAAGCCGCAACTCATCAACTTAGTTATTTCACGCGGAGGCGCGTGCGCCAACACGCGTCAGCGCATGATCCGTAAAAGCCCGCGCGAAGTTCGCAAATGAACGCGCCGCAACGTCTTGCGAACTTCGGGATCGGGACACTAGGCGTCGTATTCGGCCGAAATATCCTGCCCGGTATAATCGGGCATGAAGGCGGCCGCCACCGCGCTGATCACCGCGCAGGCGGCGATGTAGATCGCGATCGCGTAGCCGGTTTGATAATGAGCGAACAAGGCGGTGGCGATGAGCGGCGCTGGTCCCCCGGCGATGATCGATGCCAGCTGGTAGCCGAGCGACGAGCCGCTATAGCGCAACCGCGGCGTAAACGCTTCCGCGATCAACGCCGCCTGCGGACCGTACTGGATGTCGTGCGGGATCAGCGACAGCACGATGGCGATGAACACCGCCGACGGAATCGCGGTGTCGACCATGCCGAAATAGAGGAAGCCGAACAGTCCGGTCAGCACCACGCCGATCAGATACATCTTGCGCCGGCCGATACGATCGGAGATGTGGCCGGATAGCGGGATAGTGACGAACGACACCACCGCCGCCGCCATGACCGCGAAGAGAATAAAGTCGCGCGGCATTTTCAGCGTGTTGACCGCATAGGCGAAAATGAAAGCGGTGAAGATGTAGAACGGCGCCTGCTCGGACATGCGCAATAGCGCCGAAAGGATGATTTCGCGCGGCTGCCTTTTGATAACCTCGAGGATCGGCGCCTTCTCGGTTTTGTCGCTGTCGAGAAGCTTCTGGAACACCGGCGTCTCGAGGATGCCGAGGCGGATCCATAAGCCGACGCCGACCAGAATGATCGACAGCGCAAACGGGATGCGCCAGCCCCAGACCAGGAATTGATCGCCCGACCAGGTGCTGAAGACGAGCACGGCGATGTTGGCCAGGAACAGCCCGCAAGGCACGCCGAATTGCGGCCAGGAGGCGACCAGGCCGCGCTGACCATGCGTGCGCGACCACTCCATCGCCAGCAGCACCGACCCGCCCCATTCGCCGCCGACGCCGATGCCTTGCAGCGCCCGCAGAACTGTCAGGAGGATGGCGCCCCATATGCCGATCGACGAATAGGTCGGCACAAAGGCGATCAGGAAGGTGGCGATGCCCATGCAGAGCAGCGTCGCGATCAGGGTCGCCTTGCGCCCGATGCGGTCGCCGTAATGGCCGAAAATCGCGGCGCCGATCGGCCGACCGATGAAGCCGATGAAATAGGTGCCGAAGGCGAGCAGCGTCGCCGCAAGCGGATCTGAGTTGGGGAAGTAAAGCTTGCCGAACACCAGGCCGGCCGCCGTGCCGTACAGGAAAAAGTCGTACCACTCGATGGTGGTGCCGATGGTCGAAGCGATCACCGCCTTGCGCAGTTGGGCGCTGTGCTCGGCCGCCGGCAGCGGCGCATATGTTGTTGCGATAGCCATGGCGTACCTCCCCGTATGCAGTCCCTCGCCAGGGCGGACCCTTTTTCAGGCCGCCTCTTGCGACGACGATACTTCAGGCCGGGGTGGCTGGCTATAGACGGCTGGCCGCAGCTTGTTGTTCCGGCACGCCGCGACGGCTGCGGGCCGGAACGAAGCCGGAATTATTCGCCGGCTTTGCCGGACGACGCCACGGTGACCGGCGTCTCGCGGTAGTCGGACTTAAACAATTTGCTCAGATTGTCGACCTTCGGCAGGTCGTTGAACACGATGTAGGGATAGGACGGGTGCAGGACGGCGAAATCCTGATGATAGTCTTCGGCCGGATAGAAGCCGTGCAGCGGCTCGAGCTGAGTCACGATCGGCCCTGGAAAGACGTGGGCCTTGTCCAGCTCGGCGATATAGGCCTTGGCAAAGCTCTTCTGCTCGTCGTCGGCATAAAAGATCGCCGAGCGGTATTGGGTGCCGACATCCGGACCCTGATAGTTCAGCTCCGTCGGATTGTGCGCCACGGAGAAATAGATTTGCAGGATCTTGCCGTAGGAGACCTGCTGCGGATCGAAGGTCACGGAAACCGACTCGGCGTGACCGGTCCGGCCCGTTCCGACGCTCTCATAGTGCGCCGTCTGCTTTTCGCCGCCGGCGTAGCCTGAGACCGCCGATATCACGCCCTTGGTGTGCTGATAGACCGCCTGCACGCCCCAAAAACAGCCGCCGGCTAGAATGACGGTCTGCGTGCCGGTTTTGGCCGGCGACGCGGCGGTCGGCGGCGGTATCGTCACGGCCCGCTCAGCCGACGACGCCACATTGATCGCCAGACCGACAAGGGGGACAACCAGCAACGCGGTGCGCATTCTCATCTGTTCCCTCCAAACATGGCCGCGCGGTTCGCCGCGGCCGGTGAGCCTGATCATTTACAAGGTGCGTCGTGCGAGCCTTTTAGGACACAGCCGGTCTGACGCGCCAATCACAATTGGAACTAGAGCAGTGTCGCGGGCGCTCACGACTTCGTGTGTGCTGGCTGCCGCTTGCCTTCGGCTTCGCCGCCGGTGCCATCGCGCGCCGAGCCTTTGACGCATCCAGGTCTCAGCGGATCCAGACTCTGATTAGGCAGCCTTAATGCGTCCAAGCTTGGCGCCGTGTGTAGGCGAAATTATCCGAATAAGAGATGCGCGGGCGCACCGGCGGCTTGGACTCGAATACCTGGTAGGCAATGCCATGACGCTCGCAATAAGCGATCGCCTCGTCCTTGGTGTCGAAGCTGAGCTGCACTTCCTGCTTCATGTCGCCGGAGCTGGTCCAGCCCATCAGCGGCTCGACTGTGGGCGCCTGCTCCGGCTCGTAATTGAGCACCCACTCTTTGGTGTTGGCATGACCGGACTGCATCGCCGTGCGGGCCGGTTTGTAGATGCGGGCAGTCATGGTGAACAATCCCCCAAGGCTTCGGCGGGACACCCGCCTACGACTGACTTCTGGCGGGCTTGCCATGCCGTAGCGAAAGCGAAGGCAAGGTGGTCGGGGCAGCAGGATTCGAACCTGCGACCTGCAGTACCCAAAACTGCCGCGCTACCAGGCTGCGCTATACCCCGCTCATGCGGTGGATTTGAAATTCCTCAGATCAGTTTCTCGTGCCGCGTTGATCGGCCGAAGTTCGCCTCGGAGCCTTTCGTACGCGGTCATGCGTACGCTTCCGCAGGCTCCGGAAATCCGGCCATCGGACGGGCCGTTGGATACATGTTTCGCCGGTTTTCAGCAAGCCGACCGCCGGCCCGCTAGTGTCTTAGTCTGAAATTATGCCTCAATGAGATCGCAACGCACGCCGGTCGCGCTGATTCTCAGACCCTTAAAATCCTGCTCGGCTTGCTTCTTGGACGGGCCGTTCCAATGCGCTTGGAAGGCTTCCGGGCCAGCGTAGACCTCGTACAGCATGACCGTGTCGGCTTCCTCCTGCGGCACGAGTATCTCGAATTTCAGGGTGCCCGGCTCGGTCGCTAGGCAACGTTGGCCGTGGGCTTTTAGGTGCTTCACGTATTCATCGCGCTTGCTGGGGACGGTCTTAATAGTCGCCACGATTGCAAATTTGCTCATGTGTTCCCCCTCCCTCACGCGGATTCAAACTGAGACGCGACCGGCGGTGTGACGTCTAGTGGCTGCCGTCAAAGATCGAGCCGGTCACATGGTCGCCGGGCGCGATGCCGAGCTTGCGCGCCGTCCCGCCGATCACCTCCAGCACGGCGCGCACCGGCCCGCCGGAGGGAACGAGCCGGTCCGACAGCGGCTCGGTATTTTCGGCGATCCGCAGGATGCTGCCATCGCCGCGGATGAAGATCATGTCGAGCGGGATATAGGTGTTATGCATCCAGAACGCGACCGGCGCTTCGCGTTCGAAATCGAACAGCATGCCGCGGCCTTCCGGCAATTCCTTGCGGAACATCAGGCCGCGCGAGCGCTCATCGTCGTTGGTGGCAAGCTCGACCGCGAAGGAATGCGCCCCGGTCTTGCTGACGATCTCCAGCGTCGACTGGCCGGCGGCCCGCGCCGGCGCGGCGGCACCCAGCGCGACGCAAACCATCAGCGCAGCAAACAGCGCACCCACCAGGCGCGGCGTGCGAACGCGCGGCGTTGTCGGGATGGCTGCTAGTGCGACGAGGGTCCGAGCGATCCGCCCTCGGGACGAACCTCGGCCGCCATCAGTCCCTTGGGACCGGGCCCATAGCGGACCAGGACGAACTGGCCGGGCCGCAATTCGGCAATGCCGAACCGGCGCAGCGTCTCCATGTGGACGAAGATGTCGGGCGTCCCCTCCCCGCGGGTGAGGAAGCCGAAGCCGCGAAGCCGGTTGAACCATTTTACCTGCGCCCGTTCGAGACCGCTCGTTGGGGCGACAGTAACATGGGTTCGCGGCGGCGGCATCTGCGCCGGATGAATCGCCGTCGAGTCATCCATGCTGATGACCCGGAACGCCTGCAGGCCCTTGGGCCGCGCCAGCACTTCGCACACCACCCGCGCGCCTTCATAGGCCGTCTGGTAGCCGTCGCGGCGCAGACAGGTGACGTGCAAGAGCACGTCGGCCATGCCGTTGTCGGGAACGATGAAGCCATAACCTTTGGCGACATCGAACCATTTGATCATGCCGGAAATTTCGATGACCCGTGCCCCGGCTTCGTCGCTAAGATCGACGTCCGGGCCGAGCCCTAGTCCGATGGATTTTGCTTCGATTCCGTCCGACGCCATGACGCCGAGGCCGCCGCTTTTTTTGTGCGTACGCCCCGCGCGGGCGTTACACGAATCTCACGAATCTCTGAATCGAGGATAACATTCGCGATCAAAGGGAAAAGCACAAAAATGCAACACACGGCGAAAAGTATTACACCCTGTGAACATCGGTGGATGACGCACAATTCACGAACGGCGCGAACACCGTACCGATGTCGTGGCGCACCACGAGGTCGGCGATGTCGTCGAAGTCGGTCGGTTCGCGGTTGACGATGATCAGCCGGGCGCCGTTGCGCTTGGCCATCATCGGAAATCCGGCGGCCGGCCAGACCACAAGTGACGAGCCGATCGCCAGAAACAGATCGCAGGACAAAGTGAGCGCCTGAGCGCGCCGCATCGCAGCATCGGGCATCGCCTGGCCGAACGAAATCGTTGCGGTCTTGATGAAGCCGCCGCACGCCGGGCAATCAGGTGCGCAACCGTTACCCGATTCGATGCGCACGCGCACCCAGGACAATTCGTAGCGCTGCTCGCAATCGAGGCACAGGGCGTAGGTGGTATTGCCGTGCAGCTCGACAACGTCATCCGCAGCTATGCCAGATGCTTGATGTAGATTGTCAATGTTCTGCGTTACCACCGCCGGCACCTTGCCGGCGCGATAGAGGCTCGCGAGTGCGCGGTGTCCCCGCCCCGGCTCGGCCTGGCCGAACTCATCCCCCATGGCGAACCGCCGCCGCCAGGACTCGTTGCGCGCCTCCTGGCTAGCCAGGAACTCGTCGAACGGGATCGGCCGGTTCTTGGTCCAAATCCCGCCCGGCGAACGGAAATCGGGGATGCCGCACTCGGTCGAGATGCCGGCGCCCGTGAACGGCAACACCACGCGGGCCTCGTCGACCATCTGCCGAAGCTGCGCGACCGCGCTATCGAGATCGGGTGCCAGCATCCTTTCGAGCCTCATGCCCCCGCCCTAAATAAGCAAGGCAAGGTTCTCACAAACGTAGTCAAATCCAACACCCAAGGGTGCATTATGCGGTATCTGCACACAATGCTGCGCGTGCGCAATCTCGATGCGGCGCTCGATTTCTATTGCAACAAGCTCGGCCTGAAGGAAGTGCGCCGGATCGTCAATGACCAGGCCAAGTTCACCCTGGTCTTCCTCGCCGCTCCGGGCGACGACGGGCTCGTGGCCAAGGGACCGCAGAACCGCGCCGCGCCTTTGGTCGAGCTGACATATAATTGGGGACCGGAGGAGGACTATGGCGAGGCGCGCTATTTCGGCCACCTCGCCTACGAGGTCGACGACATCTACGCGCTCTGCGAGGCGCTGATGAAGGCCGGTGTCACCATCAACCGCCCGCCGCGCGACGGCATGATGGCCTTCGTCCGCTCGCCGGACAAACAGTCGATCGAGCTTCTGCAGAAAGGCGCGGCTCTGGCGCCGAAGGAGCCTTGGACGTCGATGGCTAATACCGGGAATTGGTGATCATCATGCATTTCCCGGATGCGGCGCAGCGTGAAACGGTGCGCCGCTGGTCCGGGATCGTTGCGGGCCCCGGGCGTTTGCGACTATCCCGGCAGGCGTCGGGCTTGCTTGCCGGTCCCGATAAACCTCTTTATATGTCGCGCCCTTCCCACAGCGCCGTTTGCGCGTGGCCCGCGCCCTTCGTCTAGCGGTCCAGGACGCCGCCCTTTCACGGCGGAAACACGGGTTCGATTCCCGTAGGGCGCGCCAGTGGTTTCAATGACTTAGCTAAAGCGGCCAAGTCCATGTGCAACAGATGACCAACATATGCCGTCAGCCGAATCTTCACTGAATGCCGAGTCCTATATCGCCAGCTTGGCCGCCTGATGGATTTCGTGTGATCTGCGTCACTTCGTAGTTTTCCGCAGCGCCACATAGTAGGTCATGACGCACGAAATACTGCTAATGTTCGTTGTCGGCGGCATCTGTGCCGTTGCCGGCTGGGGCGCGATCTATTTAACGGCGAAATTCCAAACGCATCCCGCGGAAATCAGTGCAGCAGTATTTGGTCGTCGGGTGTCAAAAAGTGGCGGTTGAAGCTGCGAGGTGAGCCAGCGGGCTGCCTTGCGTTTAACCGCTACTTTCTTCGGCAGCGTTCATCATCTGAATGAATCACGCAATGATACTCGCCCGACCTTGTGATGATGTAAGGCGCCCAGCACGCAGGCGATCTCAACGAGGCGAGCGCCGGACCGCCCCGCCGCAACTACAAAGGGCGGCTTCGGCCCCGCCCCTCTTGTTTTCACCATTCAGCGCCCGCGCTTTGGGCGCGATCAGCGCTGCACTCTCAGATTCTCTGCTGACGTTTTGCCCTTGTTCGAGACTTCCTCGTACTCGATGGCTTGCCCCTCATTGAGACTGCTGAGGCCGGCGCGCTCCACTGCCGAAATGTGTACGAACACGTCCTTGCCGCCGCTCTGAGGCTGGATGAAGCCGTATCCCTTTGTCGAATTGAACCACTTCACGGTACCCTTAGCCATTATCTGCTCCGATTAGGATTGGTCGATAGCGCAAGCATATTACCATGCCCAAAGAATAAAGGGCGAGCGAAGCCAGCCTCTCTACGCTTCCGTCTAGGTGATCGCGTGTGATCAAAAGCACTTCCCCTCCCGGCGCGAAGGCGCGGGATGGCGCCTCGCAGGCCGAGGGGGAGCCATGGACAAAATTGAGCAGTGCGTGCGCGACATCTTGGTCATCGCCACCACCTTCGGAGGGCACGACCTAGCCGAGGCAAAGCGGCGCATCGAAATGCTCTTTGCCGACGCCAATAAACAGGTTGGTGGACATTTCGCTGCCGCGCAGCGCCTTCGAGATCAACTCAGCTTGGCGCTGACTAACACGGGGGGGCCAGCCGGGAAGCAATTTTTGAACGACGTCATTGCGTGGCTCCAGCGGGACCACTTTGGGCGATAGGGCGATGCCGCCCTTTCCTCTCAGCCTCGTCGTCCCGCGCGCCGCGATCGTGCAATTCGAGATCACGAAACCGCATGAGTAGAAGAAGTTCATGGTGCGGCTCGCAGCGGCGATCGCGATGCCCCTCCCTGCTTGCAGCATAGCGGCTGGGTCCGCGAAGCACACGCCGATCGGAGGTGGGGCGATCATCCGAACGCCTGCACGTGCGACGAGCCCGGAATGCCGTGCCCGATCTGCAACGAGCCCGCGAAAGGCGAGCGGCCGCGGATGCCCCGGCTTCACGCCGACGCTTGAGCGCGACATGCGCCCAATAAATTGCGCCTGCTGGGCATGGCACGAAACAATATACCGCTTGAAATCTCGTTGTTGGAAAGACAGCCCCGCAAAGCTGCGAAATTTGGAATTAACTCCAGAAGCTGTTGTGAATAAGAATTCCTCCACAGGCGATCCTTTTGGCCCGCTCATGTCGGAGGACATTGATGTCAAAGATTGTTGACGAAGTTGTCGCCGCTAACAAGAAGTACGTTGCGAGCTTTGGAGCCAAGAAGGATTTGGCGCTGCCGCCGGCCCGCGGCTTCGCAATACTGACGTGCATGGACGCGCGTCTTGATCCGGCAAAATACGCCGGATTATCTGAAGGCGATGCGCACGTGATCCGCAACGCGGGCGGACGGGCTAGCGATGACGCTATCCGCTCGTTGGTGATTTCGCATAAGCTCCTCGGAACGCGCGAGTGGTTTGTGATCCATCACACTAATTGCGGAATGGAGCTTTTCACCGACGAAGTCATCGGAGACTTGCTTTCGGACAATCTGGGAACAGCGAAATTTGATGGCCAAGCTTGGTCAAATCCGCAGCACGGCCATGGCGCGACGGCCGGTCGCTTTGTTAAATGGCAGACCATCAAGGATCAGCCATCGAGTGTCGTGGATGACGTAAGCCGCATTCGCGAGCATCCCCTTGTCGCGAAGGACATCCCGATTTACGGCTACATTTACGATGTTCATTCCGGCAATCTCGTAGAAGTGCCGGAAGCCACCAAAGCTGGCAGGCCTCGCTGAACGTGGTCCCTGAAGTGAAGTAGGTCGGCTCGAATCCATCGCTGGCCGGCTATCAGTACCGCTTGCCGAACAAATAGCCAGCTCTCGCTGGAAGTCGACAATTGCTACTGGGCTTGCAAGGGCGGCGATGCTTGCTCCCTGAGCACCGGAGGCGGGCTCCACTTGCCGGTGAGCGCCTCCATTCTCGGCGCGTACAGCCGCATTGTCAGATTGAAAGGTCCCTTTGGTGCCGGGAGCCAGTTCGCTTCCAGGTCCGCGCCGGGGCTCTCATTCTGGAAATACAGATCGAGCGAGCCATCGCCGTTGGGCTTGAATGGCATCCAACTGCTGACAGCGAAGCGGTTCAAACCGTTGGCGACCTGGAAGCCGTCCTTGTCGTAGAGCGTAATCGACCAGAAGGCATCGGCCGGAGGTGTTGCTCCCTTGTCAAAGTGGATCGTGTATTTGTTGGCTCCGTCCAACGGTTGGCGCCTATTGTCGAATAGGTTGATCGGGTAGATGGCGTCCTCAGGCAGGTTCGCTCCCAGTCCGAGTTGGGAAATGATGGCCCGCTTGAGGTAATAGTTGCCGTAGACGC
>Ga0210395_10001778_pt1 | contig 16726 bp, 9 predicted proteins | sample IncBWH4OmetaG_FD_150861 | JGI IMG/M metagenome (GOLD analysis project Ga0210395, IMG submission 150861) | Forest soil microbial communities from Barre Woods Harvard Forest LTER site, Petersham, Massachusetts, United States - Inc-BW-H-4-O ... | reverse complement strand
ACCCTGCACCTGCAACTTGTCTGGGATGCGATCGCCCTTCACACAACCCGCTCCATCGCTCTCCACAAAGAGCCCGAAGTCGCAATGACCCATTCAGGTATTGCGGTGGACGCTATCGGGGTTGGTCTCGATCGAATTCCGACGGATAAACTACAGGCGATCCTCGCGGCCTTCCCTCGCTTGGCGCTCAAGAACCAGCTCCAGTCATCCCTATGCAACATCGTTCGCCGCAAACCGGCGACCAGCTTTGACAACATTCTTCGGGATTTCGGCACCCGCTACGTCGAAGGGTTCACTCCTCCGAACTTCGCGGACGTCGTCGCAAACTCGCCGTTTTCTGAATAGTTCTTCTGGCGAGGACATCCGTCCATGAATGTGTTCCGCGCTGCTCTTTCTAGTGACTTTTGGATTACGGGATTACGGGGATCGCCATAGCTCGTTACATCCCTCGGGCCTTTCGTACAAAGCAAATCGATGGGAATCTCTTTTTCACGGAGGAGAAGCGGCAGGAGTATCGGCGACGTGTCGAGAGTGTGACGCTGAATTCGCGGCGCAAGTGGGGAACCATGGAAGTCGACCAGATACTTCACCATCTCAACCTTACATGCGGAGGTTCGCAAGGCTTCTACGATCTTCCCGACGAGAGCTATCTGATCTCCCGAACGCTTTTCAAATGGATTCTCGTTGACTGGTATTCGGAGCAGCCCGTTGGCTTGCGCCTCCCGACAGGCTTCAAAATTCCGCATGCACAGAGATTCCCTCGTTGGTGAAGCCTTAAGCAGAGCGCAGATAATTGGTGAGCCGATTGCGCAGACGATCTTCGGCATTTGCGAAAAGTCTCGTTCGGCTCCTTTTGACTGTGGGGAAAATTACGGGGACTCGATGCATGCGGAGCCACCTTCTCATACATCGAGCCATTACCAAATTTTCTGCTAAGCCTTTTGTTTTCAAAAACGAGATTGAAAGCAAGGACTTCCAAGAGGTAGCACGCCTACCTTGGGCGTACATGAGTCCTACCGCAGACCCAAAACCTCCTAGGTCGCCACTTCCGATTTTGTCGCACCGGCGACCGGTTGCTCAATTTCGGGGAATGCCGTGATTCGAAGTTTCGCTGCTCCGTATGGCACCAAGACCAGCGTTTCTAAAGGTTCGCTGCTCGAAACGGGGCTGGGCGGTAATTCTCCGGCTACTCCATTTTCCGGCTTCCATTGAGGAATTTTCCTTCCCTGAACCTCGATTCTTACCGGTGCGCCATCCAAGCTGAATATGTTTTTGGAAACTTTGGTTGCCTGCACTTCACGGGCGAATGGCGTCAAACCCTGTTTGCTTTGGACGCCATAGTTCCACGGGGACTTGGGTCGAGCTTCCCAATCGGCGGTCAGCCCACGGACTCGGAGTTTTTGCCAATCCGTCTCGACGTTAAGAGAGTAGAGAATGGAACCGCGTTCGACCACCAAAGAGTCATTATAAGATCGCGTTGTGCCTATTTTCATTGGGAATACAAGGTCCACCTGATCACCGGATTTCCACTCTCTGGATAGAACGGCAAATTCACCGGCTCGAACCGACTCGATAGCTTCGCCGTTCACTCTTATCGTCGAGCCCTGGGCCCACCCAGGGATGCGCAGAGAAATGGGAAAACGAAGCGCTTTCGCGGGTTGTAGCTTTATGCCGATCCTGCCCTCGAAAGGATATTCCGTTTCCTCCTGAATCATGACGGGGACACCTTCGATTTGCGTTCGGAGTTCGCAAGGAGCATACGCAATCGCCGCGAGGCCGCCTTGGGCACCTGCCATCCAAAGGCTTGCGGCGAACTTGGGCCAACCTTGGTGCAGGTTCGCGGTACAGCAACCGAAGTTCGGCTCGAGACCGTAGAGGTTGGATTCGGGACCATTCGTGGTCCAAGGCCGCGTGGCCAAGGTGCATTCGATCTGGTTGGGCTGCTGGTCATACTGATGAGCCCACATATCATCCGTCAGCGTGCCTGTGAGCGCGTTGTAGGCAATTTTCTCGAGCCGATCGGCGAGAGCGGGGCTCCCCAAAATGGCAAATGCCTGCTCCAGTGAAAACATGTTTTCAACGACTGCGCAAAGTTCCACTCCCTGCGATGGGTTTTTCCCGGCAAGGTGCTCGTCAGCACTGAACATGCCGGTAGGCATGCCGTGGTACATATCCAAGCCGGAAAGTTGACGTTCGACTCCGCCACGATCCGATGCGTCTCGGGAGAACAGCCACCACAGGGCAGAAGACTTAAGACCCATAGCGATGTTCACGCCATGCGTCTGCATCGCTCGGTCTCCCGGAAGATGTCCCGGTGCTAACCCTAGCTCTTTTGCCGAGACCTTTTGCTTAAACTCAAAGTCGTCAAATTGTTTTCTCCAGTTGTATCCCTGGTTGTGTAGCAGCTCGCAGAGACGGAGCAAATCCGGATCGCCCGTGCGGTTGTAGAGCCAAATCACACTTACCAGCGCATCCTGCCACCGGTATTTTCCCCAGTCACGGAGAGGACGGCCGGGCAATTCGCGAAGCTGGAACGCAAAGTACCGCAGCATCGCCGGTATCACTCGAGGATCGCCGGTCGCTTCCGCATGCTGCGCGAGCACCTTCAGCATGACCATGCGAGGCCACCAGTCATCGTTGCTTGCGGGACCGATCATGCCGTTGGCCACCTGGTGGTCGAGCGTCCAGTCGACCCACTTGTTGACTTTTGCAAGCAACGCCTCGTCTTGAAGAAGGTGCGCAAGAGGTAAGAGCCCATCCAAGAAATACGGCCCACGTTCCCATGACTCACCATCTCCACCCAGCCACCCGCTCCGCGGGCCCACATCCGGCCAGAATTCATCGAGATGACCGGTCAGCCCATTCGCCTGAATCCGAAGCTGGTCGAGCAGCCATCCCTTCGGGCGGATGGCGGTCAAGGGCAGCGGATAGAAATTGTTCTTCCCGAGCGGCGCACGATTAACAACGGTAACTGCCATTGGAGTTCGTTTCTCGGCGGCAACTGGACTCGCAGCGGCCACAATCCTGGTTTTGGAGAGAGCCATCGCCGCACCTATGGTTTTCAAAAAAGTTCGCCGTGATGGAAAAAACATATGGGCTCCCGGGTTAATCGAGAATGTCTCAGATACGATCTACTTAGTTGAAAGTCGTTCAGTGTATTCGTTTTCGACGTTGTCGAAAAAGAGGCCCTGCAAACGCCCGGGGTCGAGTTTAGGAAGCGCCAGGCGAATCGAATGGGTTTTGTCCGCTTCGATCCCGGAAATATCAACGTACCACCCGACAAACGACTCGGGATGTTCGCGTACCGAGGAATACGCACACTTCACAGGGAGCGCGGAGCCATCCATCTCGATTTTGACGACCATGGCGTCGCTAGGTTCCGCGATTTGCAGAAACAGCAGAAGACGGTCTGGAACCAGCCACGTGGTCTTGTAGTCGTCCTGCGACCATGGAATGGGCCACTGCTCCCGACGCTTGGCAAGTTGCTCCGCAATCCGTGTTGGCATAGTGAATGTGCCGCTGAACGACCCGTCAGGTTCGGCAACTAGCGATATCTGTTGCGAGTGCGAAAACGCTGTGCCTGCAAATCTCACCCCTGCGGAAATGTATCGCTCATGCTTCACAAACGGCACGGTCTTCCCATTGATCTGCAGTTCCTTCACTTGATCTTCATTCCGCAGTAGAACGCCTACTTCCGCTTCCGTGCCTATCTCTCCGCGAGCGTGCTCGATTTTCACGACGTGATGTTGAAGCGCGGCTTGCGGAGGCCGCGCAGGCTCCGAAGGTTGCACTCCAAACACCATGTTGTCTTTCGCGGGTTCGGTCAGAGGCAATACCTCAAGAACGACCGCGCTCGTGCCCTGCAGCTCCGTAGAAAAACGGTCTGCATATTTCCAAAACCCTCTGTTCGGCTGCCCAATGAGCCGACCCTCCTGTGGATAGAGTTCTCGAAGGAGAAATTCTGAGCCGGCCGTCAGACCGACAGTCTCATCCCACGCGAACTCAGCAGGCAGCGTTTTGTAGTTGGGATTGAACAGGAACACGTAGCCACGATCCCCGGCAAGAGATGCAGTTCCATCGACATGACCCATTGCGGGCTGGCCGAGAATTGTCTTGGTTCGCTTCAACAACTCTTTGTTCTTGACGGTCCACTGAAGCCAGTACCGAATCCACGACTTGTCCGCATCCGAAAAGTGTTCAAATTCGGATGGATCCCTGCCCGGGATCATATCGACTACGTTGTTCCAGCCTCCGGTCGCAATGGAAGAGAGGACCGAATACTTGTAGCCAAGGTAATCCCAGTCGCGCCTACGAAAAGACGCATACACACTCTCAGCCCTTTCCTTCGAGTCCGCCACGGGGGCATTCACATTGCGCGGAGTTTGATGCGTCATGTAACCAGGTATGACTTCCTCCGGCGCAAATTGGTAGTTTCTGTACCAGTAATTTACGAAGCGAGTCCGGTCTGCGGAGACACGGTCGAAATGCAAATCAGGATATGGCGTAAAGCTCTCCGGCTGCTCGTCATTCCCCGTGGGATGCGGATAGCTTCCGGCGAGCCAGCTCCAGGGTCCGTATGTCTGATAGGTTTGACGCCCGTCGATCACAATTCCCGGTTCAGCCTCACGCAGAGACTCCATCACGCGTCGCCAGCCCCACCACTGAGAGTAGGAGCTGCTGCCCGGAATGTTCAGAAAGACGTAGTCAAACGAATATCCGGCAATTCCAGTGCGGCGTTTGAAGGCGATTAACTCGTGGATAAGGTAGTCCTGAAATTCGCGAGAGCATAAGGTTGCGTATGAATTCTTCATCTGCTTTTTGGGATCGTCAACTATCCATCCGGGATTCTGGACGAATGGCAAAGAGGGGTACACGTACGCCAACACGCCTAAGTGTTTTGCTTTCGCATAGTCGAGCATTTCTGTGATCGCGGCGGGAATCGGGCTTCGCTCCACATCCCATTCGCCCCTACGGATTTTTTGGCCCAACCCAAGCCAAAGCACATGCTCCCAATTCCAGTCGTCTGCGTCGTTTTCCATCAATGCCAGGTCGTGGTTCGACGGCGCATAAAGGAGATTCTGAACTCCGAGATTGGAAGCCGTATCCATCACTCGCTTGTATTCTGCGCGGCCTTCCGCAGTTGACACGTCGATCTGGTAGTCGTTCAGGGTCCACCCCACCTCCACGCTGACGGGATCGGGCGAAGGATGCAGCAGGAATTGACGCAAACATTCCGTGAACGCTTGCACTTCGTTGGTGTCGGCGCCGTCGCGAGCGGCAGTGTCGCGAGCAGATTTCCACTCATAGACCATCCGCGCAGGAATACGGTTGCCACTCTGCCGGTAAGGACCGATCACGGCCAAGTCGCTCGACCAAGGCCCCCATTCCTTGCGCCAAGACATCCCGGGCCTATAGCGAATCGTTGTATCCTGGCCGCTCTGTCCGATCTCAAGGAAGGGATTTTGAACGATAAGCATCAAACCCTGCTCGCGCTCTAAGCGAAGGAACGTACCGAACCCTCGGTCTGGGATACTTCTTAACAGATCGTCTGCACTGGGCCCAAACTGCGGAAGGTAGGCCACTGGCGAATGGCCACTCACAATTGCTTCACGGAGTCTCAGTCGCAGCGGTTCGACCTGGGTTAATGTGTAGGTCGGCACAGGGCTGTCGATGATCTGTACGCGCTTCGTCAAGAACTTCCACCCTTCGCGCAACGCATACACTACTTTTATGGAATAGCCTGCCTCCCTGTAGTAATACGCCAGGGCGCTTTCCTCCTTCCGCATAGTGGGGGTAAGGTGGGCGCTGTCGACTGTATCGCCGCCTAGAACCATGGCGAACTCATCGGAGGCAAAATGAACGGTGGTACCGGACTCATGTTCAGTGATGGCGACGAGTCCGCGAGGTCCGAATTGTGCGACTAGCTCGTTGTTATTTAGCTGGACTCCTTGTCCGGCGCAACAGTTACTGAGCCCTCCAAGAATCGCTAGAGCGGTGATTGACCTCGAAATAACCGATAGACGCTTCTTCGTCATCCTGCTCTTCGCCTAAGGTGGATTTGTTTGCGGTCCCTGCGCAACTCGAAGGAATGCGGGGGGGTGAGCCGGCATTCCTTCCTCGACGTGGTGCGGTGTTAGAAACGCAGGGTAATCCCGAGTTGGAGCCAACGCGGATTGAACTGTGAGGTGGCCTTGCCAAACGTACTGTCGGCGAGGTCACCATCCATGCCCGTCAGATTGACTCGGTTAAATACGTTGAAATAGTCGAAACGGAACTGGAGATTCAATCGCTCGTAAATCTGCGTGTTCTTCGCCAGGCTCATGTCAAAGTTGAAATAGTTCGGCCCTCGGAAACGGTAGGGCTGTTCGTTTCCTTCTGTTCCGATGGCAGGCTGAGTGAAGTTGCCCGCTGCGAATACACCGTTCAGAAAAGCACTTCGACTGGTTCCCTGGGAATAGTTTGCGACGTTGGGAAAGTCGTAGTTGAACCCATCCGCGTTGTAGTCGCCGCTTCCTGGCTGGAGACCCACCACCTGCCCACCAGTGTTGAGCGTTGGTTGGAAGGAAGCATTCGTAAACACCGTGAATGGATAGGCCGACTGGAAGACGGTGATGTCGCTAAAGGTCCACCCGTTCGTGACCCTCCGTGTAAAGGCGTTGCTTGAACTGACGCCGGGAATTTCATACGACAAAGACAACGAAAAACGGTTCGGGGCGTCGAACACCGACGGGCTGTAGTACTGATGAAGATTAGTGAACGTTGGGTAGATCTGAGCGTCGTCCTTGGAACTGGAGCGCGTGTAGGAAGCGTTGAAGTATCCACGCTTCTTAAAACGGCCACGCAAACCAAGAATCAGTGCGTTGTAACCGCTCTCCGCACCATTCTCCGCATAGGTAATTGAGCCGAAGCTGGGATTGAGTCGCTGTGGAGTGGGATAATTCAAGATGAGGTCTCCCGCAAAACGGTTGATGTCCACGCCGTAAGAAGTATTTGTCTGCTGTCCGCTCCCCTCAATCAAATTTCTCGACTGCGACCCGGAATAAGCGACGCTGGCTACGAGTTCATGGAAGACCTTTTTTTCCATGGTCACCGTGTAGTTATATGTCACAGGCGAGCCCAGGTTTGTATTCAGGCCTCCAACACTAAACTGAGCGCCAACGATTCCTCCGTGTGAGTCGAGCGAGGAGCCAGCCAGGGCCGGATACGGAAACCCAGTTGGCGTAGTCGCGCTCGTCCCCAGCGCAAAGATAGGCGGAGTGGCTGACCCTTGGAAGAATGTCGGTATAACAAATCCTGGAGGATTTCCTTTGAGGCCATTCTCATCGTTCCCCAAGGTTGTCCAATCATGATAAATGCCGAAGCCCCCGCGAACGACCCAATCTGCCTTCCCAGTGGGATCCCAGGAAAAACCGAATCGAGGGCTGAAAGTCATCAAGGCGTGATTAAATACATTTCCCTGTTGGGTCATGAAACCGTTGGCGATCTGATCATCGAGAGTTGCCCCTGGCCCGAGATGGAAGTTTGCCAGCGTCGTTCCTGAAAGAGGATAAGGATTTCCATAATCATCCCAACGCAATCCCAAAGTTAGCGTCAGATTCCTTTTGACCTTCCATGTATCTTCCGCGAAAAGACCGTTTGTGAGAATGGCGTACTCGTACTGGCCCTTCTCCGGCTGGCCGGTCAAAACGTTGTAAGCCAATCCCGACTCCGTGTGCGGGTTGTCCTGAACAAGGTCAAGCAGGTTGTCAAAGCTGAAGTTGGGCTGATTGTAGACGGGGGCGAATAACGCCAGATCGTCCCCGCGGCGGCCCTCATAACCAAATCTGAGAGTGTGTGAGCCTTGGATTTGCGTCAGCACATCGCGCCAGTGATAGTTGTGTTGGATGAAATTCCCTTGGGCAAATCCCACTCCGAAACCCACCCCCTGCCCCGCTACGCCGACACCCGGAACAGTAAAATCGCCGGTGAGGTTGTTGAGGCCTTGTACCTTGTTGTACCCAAATAGTGCCTCGTTCAACGTGTGACCGGAAAAAGTATGCGTTTCGTTTACCTGTAAGGAGTCAGTGGTAAAGGTGTTTGTCGTCGTAAAGGCAGGTCGTACCGTTGGCGCGTCCGTGTCTAATGTGGTTCGGTAGAAGTTTCCGTAGAGACGATCTGTGCCAAAATATTTGTCGATTCGGGCATTCCACTGCAGTCCGTTCCGATAGCTTGCGGAGTTGAACACCCCGTTGTCAATCATCGCTGTGTTGCAGGGTAAACCGAACGTGGCTGCGGTTCCGCAAGTGGTTGGGAAGATATCTGCCGCAGTTTCTGCTACTCCGGTCACCGTGGCTTTGGACGGCGTATACTTCGTCAGCAACGACGTTCCCAAAGTGTTCGGAAAATTCTGCTGCGCCCATGCCGTAAACGCGGGATCTTCAAATGTCTGAGACTGAGAACCCGTGGAAGCCGTAGAGCGTAACGGCTCGATGGCAAAGAAAAAGAAAAATTGATGGTGGGGAATGACTGGCCCCCCGATGGAGCCGGAATAGTTGCTGCTGTGGAATGGCGCGTAATTGTGCACGAATTCAGTCCCGGCCCACAGTCCCTGGTACGTGTAATAATCGCTTACGTTCCCGTGGAATTGATCCGTTCCGTACTTGCTAGTCATAACCATTTGAATAGAACTGGCGCGCCCGAACTCCACCGAGAACGTATTCGGCTGTATCGTGACTTCTTGAACGGAGTCGGGATTCGGAGTCAAGTTGAGAACGCCTGGACGGATATCACTCGTCACATCCATTCCGTCCATCACATACATGTTTCCGACGCTTCCCCGTCCGTTCGCGCTGGCATCGACCTGAGTCTCCGTGGAGTAATTGTCGGCAGCGGAACCGGGGCTTCCTCCGACAAGTCCCAACCCAACCACTCCTGGCGCCACAGTCGTCAAGGCAATCAGGTTTCGCCCTTGCAGGGGAAGGTTCGCGACCGCTTGAGATTCCAATGTCAACTCTGTTCGAGAATCTGCCGTATTTATCGTCGGAGCCTCACTGCTTACTTCAATCTTTTCAGAAACACTACCCACGGCAAGGCGAATGGGCACGTTTAGGGTCTGCTCCGTCAGCAGGGAAACAGATACGTTGGTAGTGGCGAATCCCGTTGCGGTGACGGAAATCTTGTAGTCGCCTGGAGCAAGACTGACAAAGCGAAAGTTTCCCGTGTTGTCCGTTCTTGCAGTGAGCGTCCCGCCCGTCGAGACGTTGGTAACCGTCACGGTAGCACCCGCAACGTTTGCGTCTGCGGGATCCTGTACCGTGCCAGAGATATTGCCGCTGAATTGAGCCCAGGCCCCACTTGCGGCCATCGCTAACGCGCACAAAAGCACTCCAAGTCGCGCAACCATGCTTCCCATTGTCCACGCCCCTTTTCGCTCTGTAACGGCACGGCCCCAAAAAAATCGATAGCAACTATCTAAAATTCCGAGGGCAGCTTTGTTTGGCACAGTCTCCTAAAACCAATGTCGGGCGCATGAGCAAGCTAGACCAGGGCGGGATAGTCCATTTGTACTATCTCCTAAACGAGACAGAGAGCTAGACTCCCTAGCTTGGAGGGACCGAATGCTTGACACTGTGCACAGGCAGTCGTGGAAAACCCTCTACTTCCGGGTCGGTATTGGGCTATGTCTGAGTTTCCTGTGGAGCAGCGGTTGCCGCAAACAAACCGTACCTACGATCGCCTTCATTCCGCGCACGTCCGGCTCGCCGCTCTGGGAACCGGCGCATGTCGGGGCGGAAATTGCCTCCGTCCGTACCGGAACGAAGATTTACTGGAACGCTCCCACGCGAGAAGACGACGTACAGGGGCAAATTGCCCTGGTGGAAAGCGTAATCGACCGGAAATATGAGGGCCTGGTCTTGGCACCAGACCAGGCGTTGGCGCTGATCACTCCGGTTCGGCGCGCGCTGTCCAAAGGAACTCCCACTGTGATCATCGGGTCACCCCTGCCGATTCCGGCGGGAGGAAAGTTGAGTTATATCCTCAATGACGAAGAACAAGCCGGGAGAATGGCGGCGGTCCGCATTGGCGAATTGTTGCAGGGACGCGGCTCGGTGGCGATTCTCGGCATCAATCCTGATGTCATCGGAATCATGACTCGGGCGCGCAGTGTGGAAGCGTCACTCGCCCAGATCTATCCCTGGATCAAAATCGTCGAAAAACGCTTGGGCTCATTCAACCTGCCACACGACCAGCAGGTCGCCGAGGAAACACTCAGAGCGAATCCGGATCTAGATGCCATCATCGCACTGACCGCAGCTTCCACGCGGGGATCATGCTCCGCCCTTGCCCGCAACGGCCGCGAGCGATCCATCAAGCTCGTAGGCTTTGATGAGCCGGATTCACTCCTTTTGGTGCAACAGGCCAACCTCGATTCCATCATCCTTCAGAACACCCGCGAAATGGGAGTACGTGCCGTCGAGAGCATTTCGGCGCAGCTTGCCGGCAGGCCTGTGCCACCTGAACTCAAGGTACCTCCGGTCCTTATGACCCGCGAGAATCAAGAGTCCCCTGAAATCCGACGGGTGCTCTCCATGGATTGGAGGCCGCGGCCGTGAGGAGTTTCGTTTTCAAACAGTCGCTCGCATTTTGGTCACTCATCTTGGTTCTGCTCTCACTCGCCGCTGCACTCCTCTTTTTCCTCATTCCGGACCGCAGTTGGCTGCTGGGTCTCCCTTACCATGATTCCTTCGCCAAGGGTTCGTCCGACGAATGGCATGCGATTGGTGGCACGTGGGAACTGGCGGAAGGCGCAATGCGAAATGAATCCGACGAACGAGGCGCTAAGCTCATTGCAGGCTCAAGCCGCTGGGGCGACTATTCCTTGGAAGCTGATATTCAACTGCTGGGACAAGACGGCGATGCAGGCTTGATTGTCCGCTCCAGCGACGAGGAAAATGGAGTGGATTCTTACAGTGGTTATTATGCCGGTTTGCGGAATCTTGATCACACCCTCGTTCTAGGTCGCGCGGACCACGGATGGATCGAGAATCAGGCGGCACCCGTGCCCGGCAATGTGAGTCCGTTTCATTGGTATCACCTCAGACTTATCGTCGTCGGCTGTGAAATGGTGGCTTCCGCTTCCGACCCTTCCACGAACCGCACCGTCGTCATCGCAATGTCGGAAGAGGATTGTCAACGCAAAGGGCGGATTGGGCTTCGTTCCTATTCTTCGGGTGGTGTTTGGCGAAATGTCCGGGCATTGCCAGCCACAACCGCTGACTTGCAGTTGCTTCGGTCTCAGGCTTTACCGCCCGGCTCACCTGCGCAGGCAACTGCCCGCCGTTCTTTGGTTCAGAGTTCCGGAAGCCATTGGGCCGGAACAAGAGACCAAGGCCGAATTGCAGAGCCTACCGTCTTCGCGCCCCAACCAATTGCCAGTTTACGCCTGTCGTCCAACGTGCATCCTAGCGTTGCAACAGTCCGCGGTGTCGTCGTCCTGACCTCGCCGGTTCTGTACGTCGAAGACGCCACCGGCGGAGCGGCAATCCCGCAACCCGAGGCTCCCCCATTGAAAGTAGGCGATGAAGTGGAAGCCACGGGCAGCTCGGAGCCTCGTGATTTCAGTCCAGTCCTACACAACGCGAAGGTGCGCCTGCTCTGGAGCGGCGCCCCCATGCCTCCTCTTTCGGTCACCGCTGCACAGGCAGCCACCGGAGCTTTCGATGCGACCTTCATCGAACTCGACGGTTTTCTGGTGAACAAAGAGAGCGGACCCGGCAACACTATGATTCTGGGCCTTCAGAAAAGCGAGCAATCGTTCCGGGCAGTCATGATCCCAGGCCGGGGCGATGTTCTTTTTCGTAAGCTGAAACCGAATAGCCTCCTACGCCTACGCGGCATCTGCGTTGTCGATTCGGAGTACACACACAATCTCACGCCTTTCGTCATGTTGCTCCGTTCGGCGGATGACGTCCTGGTGCTTGCGGGTCCGTCATGGTGGAGCGCTGGCCATCTCGCCCTAATTTCGGCCATCGGGCTGATTCTCATCCTCGCGGCGCAGGTCCTTTATAGCCGGGTGGAGCATTGGAGACTGGGTGCCGTACTTGAGGAGCGGGAGCGCCTCGCTCATGAAATGCACGACACGATCGCGCAGAGTTTTGCAGGAATCGGTTTTCAGTTACAGGCCATTCGGAACGACCTCATGGAGAACAATGCAGCCGCTCTTCGGCAACTTGATCTCGCCTCGGATCTTGTGCGTCACAGTCATGAGGAGGCACGTCGCAGCATCGCGACGCTAAGACCTGAGTCCCTCGAATCAGTCGACTTGCTGCCAGCCTTGGAACACAGCGCGCGGAGAATGGTCGAGGGCGGCTCAGTCCAAGTAACGGCCTTTGCTCGTGGCAGCGCGCGCCCGATACCTGTGCGGGCCTCCGATGCCATTTACAAGATTGGCCAAGAGGCTATTGCCAACGCAATCAGGCACGCGGATCCGACCGCACTGAACATTCTTCTGAGCTACGAAAAAAACGAAGTGCATCTGGTCATCGAGGACGACGGGATCGGCCTCAATGGGGCGGCCAATTCCCTGGGATTTGGCCTGCAGGGCATGCGCAAGCGCGCTGACAGCATTTCAGCCTCTCTACAGATAAAGAGTTCACCTGGGAATGGCACTCGCGTGGAGGTAACCGCCCCGTTGCCTCCGCGATTCACTTTGACAAGCTGGCCCGCCTACATTTGGCAATACTTTCAGGAGCATCGATCCAATGCACAAGAATGGGAACGAACCCATCCATATTCTTATCGTCGATGACCATCCCGTTGTGCGCGCGGGACTTGCAAGCATGCTTGGAACACAGGCTGGACTAACTGTCGTTGGCTCCACATCTGGCGGCGAAGAGGCGCTCAAATTTCTGCAGCGTGAATCTGTCGATGTGGTCCTTCTCGATCTGCGCATGCCGGGAATGAACGGCATCGACGTCTTACGAGCCCTTACGCGCTCGGCTGCAACGCCCCGGGTGATCGTGCTCACCAGCTTTGAAAAGGATGAAGACATCTACCGCGCGGTACAGGCTGGTGCGCAAGGATACCTGCTAAAAGACACTTCGCAGCGAGAAATGGTCGACGCCATTGCTTCCGTGCACAGCGGCAAGCGTTATATCCCGCGCCACATTGCCGCCCGCCTCGCTGACCGCATGATGCGTTCCAACTTGACCGGCCGCGAAACGGAAATCCTTGAAATGTTAGCGAAGGGCTTGACCAACAAAGAGATCGGCAGAGCTCTGGAAATCAGCGACAACACCGTACGCAATCACGTCATCAGCATTATCAGCAAGCTGGAAGTCTCGGATCGCACCGAAGCTGCCACTGCTGCTATTCAGCGAGGGATCATCTCGTCGGAAGAATAACCGATGCTCGCTTTGGAATCATGCAGATGAATTTCAGCCGCCGTGAATTGTTAGTTACGCGCCGACTTCTGGACTGCAGAAAGCGCAAAATGATGCATCGTTCTCGGCGAATGGTGCGAGCGCCATCATTTTCAGAATCTTTCTTCTATTTGAAATCAGGCATTTGGATTTTCCCTGAACAGCGATCACCGTGATCTACGGCGCAAAACTGCGCCACTTCGCCGCCAAATTCTTATCTGCAAGGACCTTGATGAAGATGCCGCCTACGACCGATCGCGCTTGGAAGCCCACTTTTCTGCCGATCGTGGTGTCGTACCAATCCGTGAGGGGAACCCGCGACGAAGTTTCGTGGATCCACCTGCCGATCGGGGCTAGTAGTAAATCAACCTGCGATCGGTCGTCGGTCAGAGTAGCGGTCCAGATCTCCCAGTCGAGTTTCGTATAGTCCGCTCGGTTGTCCAGCGGCAACCCGTACGAGTGGAGATGCTGGAGGTAGAAGGCCATCTCTGTCTGGCGAAGGCTCGCTGGAAACAAATGAAGATCTAAAAGTTGATCCCACACCAAATTGTATTTCTGACTCCAGGTTCCAGGCTTGTCGAATGCGAGCCGGTAGTGGTCACGGTCCTTCGCCATGCCTTGCCACTGCAAAGCCATTTCTCTTGCAATATCGTCATACTGCTTGGCGATCCCAGATTTCCCTAACCCCGCTGCTAGTTGAGAGTATGCAGCGAGGCCCTCAATCGCCTTGATCGATAAATTCGCGTTGTGAGCGAGATGTCCTGCAAAGTCATCGGTGCTGAGTTGATTTTCCGGGTTAAGCCCTTTGGTGCGCAAATACTCGGCCCATTTGGTAAGTTGTGGCCAGAATTTTTCTGCGAGGCGGAAGTTACCCTGGGCCTGGGCCAGCGCATCGACCAGGATCAGCATGTTCCCGCTTTCCTCCACCGGCATCTGATCTTCCTCGATTCGTTCGCCTCCGCCATAAACTTGGCCATTGGCGAGCGGATAAGTTCCGAGATCGTGCGGCGCAAAGGGAAATTTCCATCTCGGCAAAGAGGCGTACTCCAAGATCTGTTTCAGTTGACCCTCAAGGAGCGATGGATTGAAGAGCAGAAAGAAAGGTGCAGATGGATATAGGACGTCGACGGTTGATATACAACCATTGCTGAAATTTTCTTTAGGAAAAAGTAAAGCTGTTCCATCGAAGTCCGCCGCGAACCCGTGCGCCGCGAAGGTTTGCCGGTAGGCTAGCGCGCCAAGTTCTGCATAAGCCGTCCCGCCAACACGCTCCATATCAGCCGTGAGCTCGTCGTCAAAATGTCTTGCCCGCTTTTCGAGGTCCGGGTATTGCATCTCTGCGTCGTTCAACATGGTCGCGGGCGTCTTGCCATCACGCCGCCAGTAAGGTCGGAGTTTTCGTCCAAAATACTCCACCGAGTAAAGTTCATCGTAAGCGAGCAAAACTTGGCGAATCAGATTTTGATTCGGAGAAATATCAACCGGAATAGCAACGGTAAGGTGCGCCGCGCCATCTCGCGGTTGGCGGGGCATATCCAGATCATCGTCGGCCGGCAGAATGCCCGATTCGACGAATGCCGAAATCGCATCACTCGAGGTAGCGGTCGCAGCGTTGTCACCTTTGCGCACCGCCAGATAGAAATAACCCCAATCGATTCGCAGGTCATCTCCTGCTCGATGAAGTACCTGTTGATCTCGCGAACCGACTTTAAGTATGTCGAGTCGCGACGTCTGAGCACGCCCCCAGGTCACCTCCTGATCGGGCGAATTAACCGCGACGAGGGAACTCACATCGAGAAGGAGAGTTGCAGAATGCGGCCGCCCATCTGTTGAACGAAGGGTCCAGGTAAGGTACGTGACCGGTCGAGACAGTATGTTGAGTTCGCTGGGCAAGGCCGGCGTGAAAAATGTAACTTGTAAACGTGCCCCACCCTCTTCAAACGCGTAGTCCGTATGCAGAGGACTGATACGCAAAGAGACCTGTTTCATCGCAGGAACGTTTTGCGGATCCGCTCCCATATACCGATAGGTCTTCCCATCCAAACGCAGAAGACCTGAGAGCCTCTGTTCGCTTCCAGTCCAATGCCTGGTGTTTGTCCCGTTCAAGGTGTCAGAGACGGACCAGATGCTGAAATAGGGGCTATGCGCAACAAGCGGCACCGCCGGTGCCTGTTGCTGGGCACATACGGGCAAAGTTCCGAAAAATGAGGCAATGAGCGCGAGCAGCAAGTATCCGGAGCAGAAAGGCAGCGAGGAATCCGTTGTATCTCTCGTCATTTTAATAGTCGCGAGTTCTCGAAAAAAAGATTTCGGCAAGACAAGATCGGCGACCGGCCCGGGCAGCCCAGTAAGGGTCAGGGACAGACCGGAAACCGAGCTGAATCGTGTCGCGTCAAGGCTGCTCCGCATCAGTGGAATCCCCACGGCTTCGACGACGGCAGGCTAGCCCGCGTGCATATAGGTCGGGGGTCCATCTCGTCAGATCAATCGCAGCTCTAACTCTGTCTTTTGTCGTTTGACTCGCACTTCCTGTACGGTTAACCACGTTAGATACCGTTGCAGTCGAGACACCCGCCATCTCGGCTACATCTCTTATGGTGACTGGGCCCGATTTCCGAGCGGTGGGCGTTTCTGCGGCCAATTCCGAACCTCCGCGACGGTAAATCGGGGTGAGAACTTACTTCCACGCAAGCAACACCGCCAGCCTATGGAGAGTTCGTATCACGCGCATGGTTCATTTGAACTATCCTTTGCTCTCCACTAAACAACAGCCGGACACCTTCGAATCATTGGCATCATACAAGTGTCTCTTGTTGGCACCGTCGAAATACTGCTGCAAGTGCGACAGATAGGTTAAAACGTTCCACAGCCCAACGAATTCGACGCCCTTTGCCCGATTGACGCTGCGGTGACCGGACAAGTGGAATCCAGCTCACTTCCCAGAAGCCGGCTTTAGGAAGTGACAATGATCGCGGCATTTGGTGAGGAGGCGACGGTTTTCCAAACCGCCGTCCTTTCGGGCCTAACGGTTTTCGACACCGTTGGGGTGAAATTGGGATAAAAGAGACGCGCATTCGCTCTCTTTGAGCGAGAGAAAAATCTCCCTAACTTCAAGGTAGTGTTCAGTTTACTGGCGGAGGAGGAGGGATTGGAACCCCCATTGGTGAGTGGTAGGTGAGGGGTCGGTGAGCGTTGGCATGTCTCTAGTTATCAACATCGGTTCTCGATTTGAACGAATCGCCAGTGTTTATACGGGTTCCGGAACGGGCCAAATCGACCAAAAGTAGTAGCAAGAGTGGTAGCACGGAAGGTCGGGCTGGTAGGTT
>Ga0210395_10001777_pt1 | contig 16729 bp, 21 predicted proteins | sample IncBWH4OmetaG_FD_150861 | JGI IMG/M metagenome (GOLD analysis project Ga0210395, IMG submission 150861) | Forest soil microbial communities from Barre Woods Harvard Forest LTER site, Petersham, Massachusetts, United States - Inc-BW-H-4-O ... | reverse complement strand
CGACACCCTGCGATCGCCTTTATCGTCTGCTAAGTTTCGGTGCGTTATATGCCCGGGGGTGTGCGCGACCTCCAGACACTGAAATCAACGGACGATATATGCGCGCCATGCGAAAGTGGAACGGGACGCGGGCGGCGGTGCTCGCCGTGGGACTGGCCATGGGTCTGGTCGGAGCGCTGCTAGCGCCGGCCGGGGCTTCTGTCGCGGTGCCGGGAGGGGTGCCCGGAGCAGCACCAGACGCGGCGGACCCGGCAAGCCTGAGCATGACGGCCTCGGTGTGGTCGTGGGCAGCCCGTCGAGGTCGGCGAGCTCGGTCGAAGTGGTCAAGGACAGCGGTTCTGCCACCTACACCGTGACCGACGCCAACCGTGGTCCAGACGTAGCTCACAACGTGACCGTGACCGATCAGCTGAACCCGGCTCTGACGGTCACTTCAGTGCCCCGTGACCGCATCCTCGACGCAAGCACCATGACCTGCCTGATCAACACCCTAGCCGTCGGGGAGACGAGCACTTTCACCGTCACCGCCAAGGTCGCCGCGAACACCCGGCCGGGAACGGAGATTCACAACTACGCGGTCGCGACCAGCAGTCTGACCAAAGTGCCGCTCGCGGTTCCTCCCAGCTGCGTGCAAACCGCCATCCTCGCCCCGCCGTCGGCTCATCTGGTCATTACCAAGACGGGTCCCGGCAGGTGCGGCCCAGTGGCACGATCGTCTACCCGCTGACCGTGACCAATCTGGGTCCCGATCCCGCCGAGAACGTGGTCATCAAGGACCCGGCCAACCGGCTCTGGTGCGGGTCGTGTCGGTGCCGAGCGGCTGCACCGTGACTGTCGGCACGCTGGCAGCGGGCGAGAGAACGCATCTCTCCATCAACATCCGGGTCAAGCACGGCCACGTGTCCATCACCGTGATCGGGAACTGCGCGGCCGTCTACTCGACCACTCCCAGCCCGAATGTCGCCAACAACCAATCGTGCGCTACCACGGTCGCCCGCTCCCCGTCGACCGACGTCAGCGTCGTCAAAGAGGGCCCGGCAACGGCGCCTGCGGGCGGGACCATCGAATACTCAATCACCGTGACGAATCACGGTCCGCTCACCGCCACCGACGTGGTCGTTCGCGACCCCGAGTGACCAGAGCCTGGTCACGGTTACCGCGCTACCCTCGACTGCACCCCGCGGGGCGGCACCATAGCCTGCTGCGCCGGGACGCTGGCGGTAGGTCAGACCAAGACGTTCCGCTTTACCGTCACGGTGGGAGGCGACGTCCAGCCCGAAACGCACATCGTCAACTGCGCGGTCGCGGCCAGCGTGACCACCCTGCGCTCGCTTGCGGCGGTGCACTCGTCTACACAGCCCGAGGTGGTGCTGCCGCCGCCCGTGCCAGTGACCGGCTAGGTGACTACGGCCTATGCCGCGGTTGGCTAACGGCGGGAGGATCGGCTGAACCTCGTGTTCTCGAGGGCCTGGACCCGCGAGACGGGATGGGAGTGACCGACAGCCGGGCCTGGTTCAGCGCTGCGGCTTGTGAAGGCGTCTTCGCCCTTGAGGGCGGTGAGTTCTACGTCGAAGCGCGCGTCGAGCGCCGTGGACATCGCAGCCAGCGTTCGCAGCGTGAGGTTCTCCCCGCCGCCCAGGATCTGGCTGACCCGCCCAGGAGAGACGCCCATACGGGCCGCGAGGTCGGCTCTGGTCAGGCCGCGTTCACGCATATACCAGTTGATATCGTTCGTCAGGCGCGTGACGAGAGCGAGCATCTCTTCGTCGATCTGCGCCTCGGCGACGCGCTGGTCTGGCGAAACGCCAAGTCCGAAGCCCATCAGTGCCTCCACTTTGCTAACGGCCAGACTCTCTTGCGCCCGGACGGATGGTAGTTAGCTTCCGGCGTGTGCTTAGCTATAACTAAATGTATAGCTATAGCTAAAGTCCCTCGGTTGCTAGGGCCAGGCAACACGTGGCAGGGGATCGTTACTAAAATGTTATCTCAAGCTCGGCCGACGGGCAAGGGCTCGTGGGCTGTGCGGGAGACGGCGTACTGTGCAAGATGTGGCCCCTGTGACTGTCGTGAATGGTATCCGATGCCGCTTATTGACGGAAAAGTTAAATAAAGCGTAGATAGTTTACTAATTGCCTGCAACCATATTCCTCGGGAGGCGGCCGCCTGTACGGGCACAGGCGCAAGGCGAGGGGGCTCAGCCATGGTTAGCACGGTGCTTGGTGCTGTAGGTACATTTATTCTGTCACTCGCACTAGCTTACGGATTGTTGCGGCTGCGTTGCAGGGCGGTCGGCCACCCGTTCGGACCGCGCGCTCGGTATTGGGCCCTTTTTATCACGGTATCCACTGCCGTCGTCTCCACCGGTGTGGGTTTGATCATTGTCGTCGCCAGCCACCACGACCATGCCGCCTATGTCGGGGTAATCGTCCCAGGCGGACTATGGTTCAGGAGATTGCCCCCCGAGCGCGATCGGGACCTGCTCCCCAGGACGCTGGCCAGCCTGCTCACGATCCCATTCAGCCAGCTGTACGAGCGGATGGGCGACGACATGCAGAACTGGTGCGATATCAGGGTCAGGGCAGCGTCGGTCAAGCCGCAGTGGATCGCGGACGCGGTGGTCTACTACAACAACCAAATGCTGAATGGGCTGCGGGACGCCAAGGCCAGGGCAGACCTCGACGGCTGGCGCGTGTCGATCATGCATAAGATCCGTATTGAGCGGATGATCGACCAGGATTGCTCCGCGGCCCGACTGCGAGCCGAGCTACGCACGCACCAATCTACGCAACACATACGCACGTTTAACGATGATGACCTGCTGCGGCTAGCGAGTCGGCTGGAGTCCGAGGCGCTGAATGAGCTACACCTCTTCCTCGCATACGCGTACCGGCTCGGCTACCAAAAGATGCTGATCTACCCGTTCCGGCCGTCCCCCCTAGGAGCCCGGGTCCCGCGCGCCGAGCCCACGCGGGAACTGTAGTCAGTCAAAGGACGCCGACGCCTCGCGAGCGGTAAACGCGAACCAGGCGAGACAGATGTCCAGGCCCTCGTCCGAGAGATCCGCGAAGGCTCGACGTCGTCGCTCTGATCCCTGGCAGCGAGGTTGACGAGCTCATCCGGCTGATCTACGCCGATCGCGACCGAGTATCTCCCGTCGACCAGCTCATCTTCGACCACCTGCACGAGACTGGCCAGCTCACCTGAGTGCGGAACCTATAGCCAGGCCTCGCCGTCAGCAAGGTCTGTTTCGCCGGGGTACAGGGTTAGCTTGGCTTCAAGAGCCGCGATGATGCGCCCCGTGTCGGCCTTAGTGCGGCGGTAGTTGCCTGGTATGAATATCACGCCGAAATGTCCCTGGCCGCCTGGAGTGATCGCTTCGCTATGCAGGGGACGGTAGTCGCGCAAGTTGTTCGTGACCATGGCTCGGCGCTCGGTTCGTGCAACGACCATTATCTGAGAATCTGAAAGCCCTTCCCGGTCAGGGTGACCGGCTACTGCCTCGACGTCGTGCCCTCGTGCGCGCAGCTCGCGTGCGATGTCAGGCGCCAGCATCTTATCCAGCAAGAGTTTCACCGTCGAAGAGCTGCCTGCCCGGCAGCCCAGGCCGCATGCGCCTCGGCGACCTCATGCTCGTTGAGCTCGATCCATTCATCGATCTCTGCCTTGTAGGCGCCGTAATAAGTGATCGCCGCCTGGACGAGGCCGAGCGGAATTTCCAGATAGCGCGCAGCCTCGGCAGCATCTCCGTTGTTGTCCCGTACGGTGGCGATTATCTCCCATACGTCCTTTCCGGTACCGACGAGGCGGGCACGTCGACCGGCTGGCCCGTCGGCGAAGCGGACAAGCGGATGTTCGTCCATCCGCAACCCCTCTTCGACGTAGCGCTGTGCGAGAGTCCGTGGCGGAAGATGCAAGCGCCGCGCGTGCGTTCCGAGACGTTCAATGGTCGTGTCGCTCAGGCGGACGCTAAGAGGACTGCTCATGTAGTCAATTGTACTACTCTGCACTACGGATGCCAGGTGCGAGCGAGAACGCGGGCATGGGAGAAGTTGCGCTATGCTCTCTAGGCACGCCGGTACCCGGCAGCTGCCCCGTTAGCTCAGTCGGCAGAGCGTCTCCATGGTAAGGAGAAGGTCTACGGTTCGATTCCGTAACGGGGCTCCAGGTCAGAGAAGTAATTCGAACTTGTCGAACGAGCCCTGGGAGCCATTCCGGGAGCCAAGCGGTGCTGGCCGAGGGCAAGGAGCTCGGCCAGCTGCGACACTGGCCGTAGCCTTACTGGGTCATCGCGGTCGGCTGTCGGGCCGTGTGGCAATCCGCCACAGCCGGGACCCGAGAGCCTGCTCCTTAAATTCCAGGGCGGCAGCCGTATCTCCGATCCGGGCCAGGTGATCACGGAATTCCCGCAGGTAGTTCACGCATCGCCCAGACCTGATCTGCTCACCCGCCGTAAGCGCGATCAGCGCGGTGCCGCAGGCCTGCTCCGGTACCCCGGCCGCCAAGTACGCGTCCGCGAGCACGATCATGGCAAGGAAGTGGCTGCGAGCGAACGTCCCGTCGCCGGCCCCGGCGACACCGCGGCCGGCATAGCGGGTGGCGTCCCCGGCCCGGCTCAGGTCGCGCAGGCAGTGCCCGAATTCAAACGACAGCTCCGCCTCATCGAAAAACCGGAACCAGCCGGGATCGTCGTCGGGGTTCCGCCGCTCGAACTCGCTGACCGCCTCGGCCAGTGCCCGGTCGCACGCTCTAGCGTCGCCCAGCCTGGCGAGCGCGCGCGCCTCCATGGTGTGAAAATGGGCCGTCAGCGTGGCGGTGGATATGCCGCTCGTGCCGGTCCTGGCGGCCCGCGCGAGGCTCGCGGCCTCGGTGAACCGTCCGGCATAGGTGGCCTGATGGCTCATGGCGTCCAGGATGCTCGCGCCCAGCAGCCGGTCACCGGCGGCGGCAGCCAGGCCGAGTGCCTGGATGAAATACCGCTGGGCATGCGGAGTGCGCGGGGTGCTGTCATAGCTCATCCACGCAGCGAGCAGGGTGGCCTCTGCGACCGCGGAGAACACGGCGCTGCCGACGGCCTCCGGGTAGCGGCCGCGCAGCAGTCGCTCGCCGTCGGTGCTGAGGTAGTGGATCAGTGACTGGCGTGCGTGGCCGCCGCCGAAGCGTTCGTCAAGCTGGCTGAACAATCCCACCGTCGCGCGGCAAGCCGCAAGACAAATGAGCGGCAGGAAAACCACGCCCCGATCCGGCCCCAAAAGCACAGGGCGCTAACAACACGGAACCAGAGATCTGCCGGTGGATCGAGGCTAAGTGGAGCATGCGGAATGTGCGTGACCGCCTTGCCAAGGTGCGAATTTGTGTGCCGTGATGTGATCAGGTATTGGACTGCTCGCGAAAACTTAAGGATAGTGACGGCCCATCTGACCTGCGCCAACAACCTGTGGCCACGAACTACTGCTGCCGTAACTATAGCAACGGTGCCACAGCAGCCGCTCTGAATAGCTCACCCGTATCTCCAGAACCAGACGGCTAATTCTTACTCTTCATTTGGCGAGCCCGCACCTTGACAGAAGATGAGAACCATGCTTAGCATACATTTACCATATCAGCATTTTCGGAGACGAGGCAGTTGCATGGTCTAACAAATCGGAGAAATTATCTGAGCGAAGGGAAGACAGTCCGATGGAAGCGCCCCGCCCTCTTAATCGACGAATCGCCGACACGATTCGTCATCTTGAGGAAGACACGGATGCATGGGTCGCTACCGTTGACGAGAACGGAAATCCACGGATTACACCTTTGTCCTTCCTGTGGTTCATCGAACGTATAATTGTGACCACTCCTCAAGAGAGTCCGACCGGACGTAACCTAGTCCGTAACAAGCAGGTCCGTCTCGCATTCGGCGCGACGAGGGATGTCGTAATGATGGACGGCACAGTCACATGCTATCGGGCTGGTGCCGTGCCTAGTGAGATTGGCGACACCTTCGCGGAGAAGCTATGGGATGCCCGGCGCGAGCGGGAGCCCTTTGGCTTCTACGAGATCAGGCCTCAGCGAATCCAGGCGTGGCGCGAGGTTAACGAGATCCCCGGACGAACTCTTATGCGTGGCGGCAGCTGGCTGTCCCAGCCAGCAGGATGGCCCGCAGACGAGAGGAGTTGACGGACGATGACGGCTTGTGGGTTCGTCGACCAGAAGGCCGCCCGCGGTTGCGACGGCCGCATTTATCCATGTGTCTGGGATGCAACTCTGAGTCCAGCTTTGGTGTTTCGGTCATGAATTACCTCTCGTCACTGGCCGACTTTCTCGATCTCGACTCATGGATGCTCGTCGAGGAAGATGCCTTCGGCGGCATCCGGTGGCAGCGGGTCGCCCTGGCCTCGACAATGAGCCAGGGTTCGGGCATACGACTGCTTCATGCCAAGCGACTGTCCGCGGGGCTGCGGAACTTGCCGGAAGGTGGTGTGGAAATTGTCCATCCCAACCGTTGATGCTAGCGCAACCTCCGAGGTCACTGCGGCGACTGTCATAGCTGCTGGCAAGGATGCCGGCCTTCTCCGGGTGACCGGCGAGACTCGATTGCTCACTCTGTCCGCCGAAGCTCTCGCAGCGACTCGCCGCGTGTTCGACCTTCCCCTCGAGCAGAAGGAAAGCTTGCGGAGCCCGACAGGTTTCCAGAACCGCGGCTGGAATTCCTACCTGGATAAGGCAGGGAACCTCAACTTCGAGCGGCTAAGCTTTGCCCAGTTCGATACGGAAAGCGCCGCCATAGCTGCTGGTGCGAGTGAGCGTCATGCTATGGAGTTCCGCCATGTCAACGTCTGGCCGGATGACGGATTTCACCGGCTCGTTGACGCACTCCGGCTAGCAGGCGGGGCGCTTTGCCGACGCCTGCTGAGCCCGCTATGCTCCGTATTCGATCTCCCGTCCGGTTCTTTCGATGTCGTGGGCCCTCCGCACACAAATGTCGCCCTGACGCGCTATTACCCGCGGCCGATGGCCTGTACTAACGCGGCGGACCTCTCCTACGTCCAGCACCGTGACCTTGCCTTTGCGACGATCCTTACAGAAGAGGGCGAGCGGAACTCTCTGGAAGTCCAGCGCGCTGACGAATGGGTCCCTGTCTCGGCCGATGACAACAGCGTCCTCGTGCTCTTCGGGACGCTGATCCCGCGCGTGACGTCAGGCAAGCTCAGGTCTTGCAGACATCGCGTCATGCCGCCGCAGCAACGATTGCGTATGACAACCATTATCGGCTATTCTGGCGGACTCCAAACGAGTATCCGGCCACCGGCGGGCAGAGCGGTAGTGTACGATGACCCTGATTGGGTCAGTGACGTTGGCGATGTGTTTGCCGTCTTCGCGGAACGCTCACTACCGTAGGGCAAGGCTCATAACCACGATTGCGGCGCTTGCCCAGACAGCGGGGTTCTCATTTCCGCACGCGCGAGATGCGGCCGGGGCTGGACGCCAGGACCGGCCGCTGCAAAGCGGCAGGCGACGGGATGCATACGCGGCCGTGCAGGCACCGCCGTCCTCGGAGTACAGAGCTGTCGTCGCCCCGGTGCCACAGTCCGTCCCGGGTTGGTATCCTCACGAGGCATCAGCAGGGGTATTCGCGACTTCCTGGTGGTTCATTACGCGGCCAGCGATGCAAGGATACGGACTACCGGCGTTCACTCGGTGATCTCAGGATACCTGATGAACTTGCCCACGGGCTGAAGATATGGCGCGAGTACCCGGCTAATCAGAAGAGCATAGGCCCTGACCTTCACGATTTTCAGGCCTATTCGTATACGTGCATGCTACTCGGCCTAGGCTACCTGCCTGGCTTCGGCGGCCACTACTCGACCTCAAAGACGGGACGCTGGGATTGAAAGCTTTTGACCGGAAGAGAAAGCTGGCGGGCCGGCTAGCGGCAGTGCTCCCCTCGCATCGCGAGTACTTCGCCCAGGTGAGATCGGCGCACCCCGCGGCCAACGCAGTACCGCAGATGTAACAACACGGTAACTGCGCCACGCATCAACACCCATCTCACCTGACACGCTGACCCATCACGGCCGCCCTCAAGCCTCCTGAGTACACATTGCTCAATTAAAGGTACAAATATTGCTGAATTATCTTTCCCGCCACAGACTTAACAGTGCCTTGACTGAACGCAATCGCTATATTAGTTTTTCAGTACACCTCAACTAGACGCAAGCCGTGTATGTGCCGTGAGGGACCTGCCGTGACAGAACGGAGGTCCCATGAACGTGATAGGAGGTGACAGAATAGTGGCGAACGAGGAAGAGCTCAACGAGGAAGAGTTCCTGGAGACCAGGGACGACGACGCCGAATTTGGCCCAAAGTGGTGACTTGTAAGTAGTCATCCCCGCCCGCCTGCCTAGCGGAAGCCACGTGCAATCGCGGGCAGGCGGCGGGTTCCTGCGGCGATCTTCAAGGTAAAGGAACGAACGACGTCTCACATATCCTCGGACCGAGTAGATGACCTGCGCGCATCCTTGATGAAGGATTTCCCGGCAGATCACAGCAGCGATGAAGCATTCTGGTTGAGCATACGCGCACTGTCAACCTACCTGCGAAACTCCGGCGCTACCAGCGGCAACAAGGAGCGGCTTTCCCGGCTCGCGCTCTACCATCCGGAGTGGGCCATACGGCGTCTCGCGCTTGAATGCGCGGTCGAGCTTTTTCCTGAGGACCCTGACGTGCACGAAGTCGTCGCGAGCGCATCGCATGATGATGTTGACTGGGTCGCGTTCACGGCGCTCCGGCTGATCCGGGAGCATCGGATAGCCGAGGCCGCGCACGACGTGATCCGCATCTCCGGCTGGCCGAGTAACTTCACCCAGCCGGGCTACGCCAGGAAGCCCGTCGGCTGCGGGGCCGCGTTCGCGAAGTCTGCCCTGATCGCGATCTTCGACAGTCGCGACCCGGTGGAGCTTCGCAAGCTCGAGGACGCGATGTTCGCGCCACTCCGCTCGGCTATTGCGGAGCGGAAGCGCCCCAGGACGGAGAAAGATGTCGCCCTCGTCCCACAGGGACCGTTCGTCGCCGGCACGGATGTGACCGACGTGGGTCCTTTCGCCATGAAGCAGGGCGACAACCCGCGCCGTACGGTTGAACTTCCGGCGTTCTATATCGATCGATTCGCGGTCACTAACGCGCGGTACTGGGAGTTCCTCAAGGACATCGACGGGGCTGACGCGACGTGGGACCACCCCGACCAGCCAGTCCGGACCGACCACATCCCGTCGCACCGGCACGATCCGCGATTCAACCGACCGGAACTGCCCGTGACCGGCATCTCGTGGTACGACGCCTGGGCCTTTGCCCGCTGGGCGGGAGGACGGCTGCCGCGCGAGGAAGAGTGGGAAAAGGCCGCGCGCGGCACCGACGGACGACTGTATCCGTGGGGCGACGCATGGGATCCGGACCGGGCCCACTATGTCGGACACGCCTTTCACCGCGATCCAGCTAACCTCGGCGAGCTCGAGGAATTGCTGATGACCTGCGACCTTGACCATACACCCGAGACACCGCTGCTGCCCGCCGCCGCGCTGCCCCAAGGCGCCAGCCCGTACGGCGCCCTGCAGATGGCGGGCAACGTCTGGGAGATGACCGCGACCAACTACTACACGGGGCGAGATATGAAGCCGTTCTTCCGCCTCCGTTCACCGACCGCATTCATGAACCGCAAGGAGGCCTTCCATGTGCTGCGCGGAGGAACCTGGACATCACCACCGGTGTGCCTGGCGACCACTTATCGCGGTCGTGACCTGCTGACCGACCGGCACAACGAAGTCGGGTTCCGGTGCGCCTACGACGTTGACGACATGGGGTCAACGACATGATCACCGTGACCTCGCTGGGGCACGCGACGGCCATCGTCAGAGCCGGCGAAACGCGCATGATCGTCGACCCGTGGCTGACCCGCAGGCTTGATCGCTTCTGGGAACGCAACCTGATGTTCCCGGATGCCGCCTGGGACGAGATCGACAAGGGCATCGACTACGTCGTGCTCACGCACCACCACTGTGATCACCTTCACTACCCGAGCCTCGATCTACTTCGGGAGCGCCTCGGCCGGGACTGGGCACGCGACACCCCGATAGTCTTCCCGGAACAGGGTGTCCCGCGGCCATCTGTCTCGGGTATGGGCCACCTGCCCATACCGCTCACGTTGCGCAAGCTCGGCTACGCAACGTTCCGCCCTATCGTGCCAGGCGAGTCGTTCGAGCTCGGCGACGCCTCGATAAGGTCGTTCAAGTCGAGGGTGCCCTTCCCCGAGATGAGCATGCTAGTCAGGTCGGGTAAGAATGCTCTGATGATGTGCGCCGACGCGGTGCTCCATCCCGAGACCTGGGCCTGGATCACCGCGCAGTCCGGCCTGAGCATCACGCTCGCTCTCATTCCGGCACACAGCTACGTGCCATCGGACGTGCTCGGCGAACGCGTTCTGCGTGTCCCGTACACCGAGGCCGTCCGCCGCTCGATCCTGAACTTCGACCGCTACTGGAGCACGTTCGGCGCTCAGCTCACCGTGCCGTTCGCGTCAGGCTGGCACGTATCGGCCACCGACGGAGACTTCGATTGGTGCAACGGCGTGCTCTGGCCGTGGACGCCCATCCAGGCCCGTGACCGCCTCCGGGACGCCGGGCTGCAGTCCGAGTTGTCGGCCGCCGGGACAGTGTTCACACTGGAGGACGGCGAGCCGACAGACGTTTCGCGACTGGCCGGCAGCGTGGGCGATGCCGAGATCCGCGCCGCGGACGCGGGGGTACGCTTGCGCCCGGAGACGCCGATACCGCCGTTCGCTCCCGATCGCGACACAGTCGGGGCCCAGCGCGACCGCACGGAGGAACTGATCGGACGGCTCGCGGAGGAATTCGTGGGATCCGAATCATGGGGCAACGCGCTGCTGTCCAGCCGCAGGTACCTGGTGAAGTTGCACGACGACACCGGCGCCGCCCCGGGCTTCCTCATCGATCCCGCCGCGAACCAGGTGACTGAGGTCAGCCAGCGAGCCTCGGAGGCAGCCGGACCCAACACGCGATCTGTCGAGATCACCGCGTCCACGCTGCAGGCTCTGTTCGACGGCGAGATAGTCTACGGAAGCTCATGGGGCCTTTGGACGAGCAACTGCGACCTGCTCGCCTCGGTATTCCATAACCCGAAGTGGTACCAGAGCCATCTGGATTCCGCCGTTTCCAGGTACGGTGCCGGCAAGCTGGCCAGCTCCATCGAGGGCCACGCATAGTGGTGGCCTGCAGCGGGGATTCCGGCTACGAGCTTTGGGGGACGATTCATGGCGGCTCCCAGGACCCCACCTCATTCCGCTCTCGTAGTCCTGGAACGCTTGCTACCGAAGCCCGGAGTGTAACCACCGTGAACGTGGAGAAGTCCGCACAAGTGAGGCTGGCACTCGGGCAAGCCACGGATCCATCTGCCTTCGCTGTCAGCTATTTCGAGACCACCACCGGTTTCGTAGTCTGGCACCAGCAAGGTGAATAGGTCGAAATCCCGGGGGCACCGGCCAGATGTTGTCGGCGTAGAAGTGCTCCACCTCGGCTCTCGACAGCCCCCTGCTCGGCGGGCGCTCGACGTGGCGGCGACCAACGGGTCCGACCGTGGGGGTTTCGCAGAGATCAGGAGCAATTGACGTCCGATCGACGGAACCTCGAGGCGGTGTCCCCGGGAAATCCAGCGGAGAGGCGATTGAAAAACCTTCTTCTCGTCGATAGGACGGTAGAAGAAGTCCGTCTGGCAACACGAACGAGAGCACTCCGTTCAACGACAGGCACCATCATCGCCTACGAAATAACCCCCTTCGGGGCGGGACTAATGCCGGTAAATCATAATCCGACAGGCCTGCGCAATTACCTCAGGTTTCGCTGGCCGGGCCACGTGCGCGCCGTCACCATGCGTACTGCCGCACCACGAGGACGTTTTTTCATCAGCCACATCATTGCGGGCAGCCGCTCCTGGCGCGTTGCCCTGTTACCACCATAGACATCAGGCACACAAGTGATATTGGGTCCGACTTCACAAGCTTCACTTCCGTGGAGGCGGATCGTTTATCCAGTACTGGGTTTCAATCGCTGTCAAAGTGTTCTTAATGTAGCACTTGACACCCATTCACTAAATGGTAATATCTATACTGCGCCGTACGGAATCCCTCATGCAGAAACGGTAGCAAATGGGGTTCCCTTGCCCAGTTTTGCCCTAGCCATATGAGCCAGGCATCGTCGACACCGCCAACCAAGGCCCGCAGGCCGCTGACGGACCGTCTCGGCGTCTTGGGCGAACGCAACTTCCGGCTGTTTTTCATCGGATACATGACGTCGATAACCGGGACGATGATGGTACCGGTGGCGTTGACTTTCGCCGTGCTGAACCAGGGCGGAGGAGCTGCGGATGTCGGCTATGTACTCGGGGCAGAGACCATTCCACTGGTGGGCTTGTTGCTCATAGGCGGAGCCGTCGCGGACCGCTTCACGCGTAGAGGATCCATGCTCAGCGCGGATATCGTTCGGCTCGTCAGCGAAGGCGTCCTCGCTGCCCTGCTGCTCACAGGTTCTCCGCCACTGTGGATCCTACTGATCCTCGCCGGGATGCTCGGTGCCGGACAAGCGTTCTTCGACCCCGCCATGACCGGGCTCACCCCCGAGATGACCTCCCCTGACCGCCTCCAGCAGGCCAATGCCCTCCGAGGAGTGGCCACATCCGCAGGGCTGGTGATCGGGCCAAGCCTCGCGGGATTCGTTGTCGCCGCGGCAGGGCCAGGCTGGGCCATCGCCATCGACTCCCTGACGTACGGGGTAAGCGCCGCATGCCTGCTGTGCCTCGACATCGCACCTCGCGCACGCCCGAGGTCATCATCGCTGCCAGCCCAACTCATTCAGGGATGGCGCGAATTCCGGTCCCGCACCTGGCTATGGCTCATGGTCACCCAGTTCGCTACGTTCAATGCCTTCAGCTTCGCGCCCTTCATAGTCCTAGGTGCCGTCATCGCCCACCGGCATCTCGGCGGCGCCGGGGCATGGGGCGACATTCTCGCCACATTCGGGGCCGGCAGCATCGTCGGCGGGCTTGCCGCCACACGCTCGCATCCTGCCCGACCTCTGGTCGCTGCAACCCTGGGCGTCGCCACGTTCGCCTTGCCTGTCACATTGCTGGCTATACCGGCAAGCACTATCCTCATATCTTTCGCCGCTGGTATCGGGGGTGCTGGAAATTCGGTCGCCGGAATCTTCTGGGAAACGACTTTGCAGCGTGAAGTTCCCGCTGCGGCCCTTTCCAGAGTCAGCAGCTACGACTGGCTCGGCTCCCTCGCATTCGTCCCCCTCGGCTATATCCTCGCCGGGCCGCTCGCCGCGATCCTCGGCATCCGGGTAATGCTACTGCTCAGCGCCGGCTGGGCTGCTGCTTGCAGCGGAGCTGTCCTCTCCAGCCGAAGCGTTCGCAGGCTCAGCCGCTAATGCACTGGTGTCCCCCGTCTCGTAGGACAGCCCGGCCGGCGGGCGCGAACATGACCAGGAACCTGGCCTGCTCGCGTCCGACCACCAGGGGCGCGTGGACTGTTCCGCGCGCCACCATGACGAGCGTGCCCGGAGTGGCGCTTACCCGCTGGTCGCCGACCTGGAAGTCCATCTGGCCCTGGAGGACATAGAAAAGCTCCTCGCTGCCGTGATGGATATGAAAAGGCGGTCCGAAGCACCGCAACCGCCATGACCAGCGCCGAGTAGGCCGGCGACCGGGCCAGCGTCCTCGTGGGCGCCATCCGGGCAGAGGCGGCCGCTGCCGTCGAGGCTAGCTCCTCGTTGCGGGCGGCCTAGGAGACCGGAGGACGCCGACAGGCGATCCCTCCTCGGATGTCTAGGTATGATCCGCCGACCCGATGCGAACGCCGATCCAGGCGCTTTTCGTATCGGTCCGTCCGAGCAGGTCTGCGTACAGCCTGACGTCCGAACGAGTGGCCGGAGATATGGTGCCGCTGCGCGATACAGGCTAACGTCCGTTCGGCTTCCGCACTGATTTCTTCCGAACGGGCATGTGGTCACCACCTTTTCGGGGTTCACCAGACTGTGGGCGGTCCTGACGCCTGCCGACTTTGGTTTCGGTACGTTCTTGTCACCCAGGCTCCGGGCCAGCGTACCCCCAGCTGGGCGATTGCCGCAGGCCCTGTATCTCTCCTGACGCCTATCACGTGTTGACCAGCCAATATGCAGAACTTACGTGGCAGAAGCAATGTCGCTTACGGTCGTGTATATCGCTCACCATCAGCGGTGAGAGGTGCGCGCCCGGCGCGCGGAGCGACCCTGGCAAGCTCCCCGGCAAAGCCGTCAGCGCCGTCAGGCGCTCGTTCCCGGCTCTGCCGGGGTTTTCCATCTAGTGTCCCTCCCAGGGTCCAATGGCTGATTATCTCACCGTGATATTGGGTTCCCCTTGCGCGTCGGCATAACGTCACTTCACCAGGTTCCCGCTAAGGGAAAGGAGTGACCCAATGACCTTCTCCGCGACCATCATCGCAATAGCTGCTTTCCTATCGGTCAGCGCAGCGGTTGTATTCGTCCTGCTCGTCATCGGCATCCGTAAGGGTGATCGTGCCCGGCACCTGTCCGATGCGCCGGACACGGGCCTGGATGCCCTCGCCCGCAGCTTCCTGGGCGTCGGTATCCGCCGCGACGGCAACGAAGAGAACTGAGGGCGACCGCAGCCCAGCCTATGTCCGCTGTGGCAGATGCCATTGCCGCAGATTGCTTACCCGTTCCATCTGCCAGGAGCAATTAGCCATGCCGGTAACCAGGAAAATGGATCGTCGCCGTACGGAAGTGAAATTGCCTATTCATTCCGCGACTATTGACCAGGCCACGCCCCCGGCCAAACTTGCCAGCGGCGCGGACGAAAACAGCGACTTCGCCCTTCGGCGGACGGTGTCCAGTCGTGACCGCCCCGGAGTCTGGCTCCAGTGTGCCGCTGGCGGGCTGTGTGTATTGGCCGCTGCCGCGGCCGCTGTGAGCTTCACTGCCCAGTACCGGCTCGTCTACGCGGCCCGGCGACTCGCGCTCATCGCGGGACTGGAGGCCGCGATCCCCGATGCCGCGGCGCTGGTATTCGCGTGCCTAGGGGTGGCGCTGGCCCTGCATGGCCGCCACGACGTCCGGGCCCGTGTGCTGAACGTGGCTTCGGCCGGCGCCAGCGTGTTCATGAACGTGATCGCGGCCGCGCCCGGCTGGCGAGATCTCGCGGTCTGGACGATGCCACCGGCCGCCTACGCGCTGGCCAGCGACACGCTGATCGGCGTGGTCAGGGCCGGGGTGATCGCCCGCCACCAGGAACTTAATGCCGGGCTGGTCGCCGAGGAAGCCACCCTTCTTGCAGTAGTCGGAGGGCTGCTCTTGTGGCTGCTTCGCCTGAGCATGGCCCCTGCTTCCACGCTGACCGGATTCCGCACCTGGGTGCTGGAGGAATGCCCGGTCGCCCCAGGCCGCCGCGGCTCCACGCCGGACCCGGCCACCGCGGTGGACCCCGCACCTCAGGCGGTTGTCATCCCTCGGCGGCGCAGCGGTCCTCGCGGAGAGACCAAGACAGCCAGGTTCTTGGCCCTGGTCGCAGAACGGCACGGCCCGCTGGCCGCCATCCCGCTGGAAACGGTGGCGACGATCGCCGCCGCTGTCGCGCCCCATGTCGAGTTGAACCCCGGGTCAGCCCGGACCGCCCTGCGCCGCGCCGTGCTGTCCGCCCAGAACGGAGACTCGCGATGATCATCAAGTACGCCATCGCCCTGGCCGTTCTGATCATCCTTGCCGTTGCCTTCAGGTGGGCGTTCCTGCCCGCCCGGCACCTGCCAAGCAACCGGGCCCGGCACCTGCGAATCCGGCTGCACTTGCGGCTGCATCCCGGGCAAGGGCTTCGCCACCGTTTTCAGCCTGTGGCTGCGCTGGAGTCGCTTTTCCGCGCTGCGCCGCTCGAGGCGGGTCCGCCGGTCCTTGCCGCTGTGGCTGCGGATGCTGGCCCCGGAGGTGCACTCGGTGTTCCTGGGCCGGGCGCACTGGCGGCACGGGCTGCGGATCCCGCTGGAAGAGCACGTTCTGGTGATGGCTCCGCCGCGCACCTTCAAGACCGCCTTTCTGGCGGACGTCATCTTGCGCTACCCGGGCCCGGCCATCGCCACCACCACCAAGGCTGATGTGTACGGACTGACGAGTGCGGTGCGCGCCCGGCGTGGCCCGGTGCATGTGTTCAACCCCCAGTACATCGGCGGGGTGCCCTCGACGTTCCGGTGGTCGCCGGTCGAGGGCTGTGAGGATCCGGCCACCGCGATCCGCCGCGCGGACGCGTTCGCGTTCGCGGTCTCCCAGAAAGGCGTGGAGGATGGCACGTTCTGGTCCGCCAAGGCCAGCGACTACCTGCGCGGTTACTTCTGTGCAGCGGCCCTGGCTGGCTATGACATGCGCGCCGTTGCCGCCTGGGCATCCGGCGCCGACCCGGACATCCCGGAACGGATCCTGATCGCCGCCGGGGCCCGCCAGTGGGCGCTGACCCTGGCCGAACTCCGCTCCGAAGCGCACAAGACCACCGCCACCGTCCGCATGGTCATGTCCCGCGCGCTGTCGTTCATGGCCGACCCGGCGCTGGCCGCCAGCGTCCTGCCTGGCCCTGGCGAAGAGTTCGACATCCCTTACTTCCTCGGCGCCGCGGGCACGGTCTACATGATCGCCGAGGCGACCAC
>Ga0210395_10001770_pt1 | contig 16756 bp, 12 predicted proteins | sample IncBWH4OmetaG_FD_150861 | JGI IMG/M metagenome (GOLD analysis project Ga0210395, IMG submission 150861) | Forest soil microbial communities from Barre Woods Harvard Forest LTER site, Petersham, Massachusetts, United States - Inc-BW-H-4-O ... | reverse complement strand
CCGGGACCGGGTCCTGGCCGAGGCCGTCGCCTTGTGAGAGACGACCGTGAACGTCTGGCGGACGTCTTGGCCGCAATCGACAGGATCAGGCGCTACGTCCAGGACGACCGGACGCGCTTCGACACCGACGAACTGCTGCAAAGCGCGGTGCTTCACTGGATATAGATCATCGGCGAAGCGGCACGCGGCGTAGGCGATAAGGTTCGGACCGCGCATCCTGAAGTGCCGTGGCGCGTGATCACCGACATGCGCAATCGGGTGAGCCACGGCTACTTCGATATCGATCTCGACGTCGTATGGAACACAGTGACGCGCGACCTACCGAAACTCCAGGAATCCGTCACCAGGATCCTTGCCGAGCTTGACTCGGAAGCAGAAGACTCGCGGTGAGCAGCCTTCCGGCTCGGCATTGGCCGATGGGGACATTGCGCCCGTCAACTTGACGAGCACCGACTATGCGCGGATGGCCGACCTGGTGAATTTGTACAAGAGCCTCCGCTGGGAACCACTGATGCCTCGGATTTCGCTATCGCCGAACCGCTCGGGGCTAACCGACGTGGCGGCGTTGGACCGCCGTCACCCCACGGCGGTCCTGCCGAGCACGCGGATGCGCTGACCCTTCAGCCCTGAAGTCCCTAAACGACAGCGCTCTTCGCAGTTACGTAGCGCGACAAAACGGAGCATTGTTATTGGTTCGAACAATTTCAGATCGCCGATTACGAGCGGATGGCCGCAGCGCGGACTATGCGCGCAACGGCGCGCAGATGGCCGGGTTATGGCGTCGGCTTTGCCGGTGTCTATGGATTGATGCGGGCTCCTCAGGATGAGGTCCAGGCCGGCACATTGATCTGGGTGTTTGCGTGCCGGCACACGTAGCGCTACGAGCGCGGCATGCGTCGTCTTCGGGCCGGAGCTACTCGTAGCGCAAAGTACGTCCGGGATCGATGCGCACGGCCCGGCGCAGCGTCGGGCGGACGACCACCAGCGTGACGAAGACGACCGCCACGAGCGCGGCCGGTACGCTCAAGACCGGGAAGACCTTTACGACGGTGATGCCGAAGTCGTGCTCGACGAATGCCACCAGCCCGAGGAAGAGGGCATACCCGAGAAATGATCCCAGGGCCCACCCCGCCGTCGCCATCACCACGGCCTCCGCGTTGAATACGCGGCGGATCTGCCGGGCGCCGGCGCCGAGGCAGCGCAGGATCCCCACCTCGCGGGTGCGTTCGATGAGGGCCAGGGTCAGCGTGCCCACCAGTCCGATCAGCGCGATGCCGACGACGAGCAGGCCGAGTGCCTCGAGCAAGGCGACGATCGAGTTGTTGGTACTCGCGTTCTGCGCCGTCTCGACGTAGCTCTTCTGGATGGTCACGGAGTACCCGGCGTGGCCGAGGCGCGTCTGCACCGAGGCGGAAACCTGGTCGACTAGGTGGTGATTCGTGTTCGTGGTGGTGAGCAGGAGCGCGTTGACCGTACCCGCCGAGTTCGTCAGGCGCCGGAACTGCGCCAGCGGGAAGAAGATGCTGGTGCCGGTGTTCAAGGCCACGCTGTCGATGCCGACGACCTGCACCTGGGCCGGGCCGGCCGGCGTGAGCACGACGAGCCGCTGCCCGATGCGCGCTCCGGTCGCGCGGGCCACCGCCGGCCCGAGTACGACCACCGGGGCCGACGTGGCGGTGTCGGCCGTGGTGAACCACCGGCCGGCGCTCAGCTGGTAGCGGTACAGCGTGCTCGGCCCGAGCCCGTAGGCGAAATACTGCTGCCCTTGCAGTTCGACGTTGTTCTCGATCACCGGCTCGACACGCCTCACTCCTGGCGTGGCGGCGGCAATGCTGACGGCTCGTCCGCTGAACGGCGGAGCGCCGTTGCCGGCGTCCACCTCGATCTGGAATTGCTGGGCGTCGTGGACCGCGGCGGTCGCCGCAGCCACCGTCTTGCCCGCGCCGAAGAGCGCGATCGCCAGCGCGACGGCGACGGTCACCTGTGCGATCGTGGCGGCGGTCCGGCGCTTGCGGCGCAGCGTGTTGCGCACCCCCATCCGCGTGGGGCCGGAGAGCAGGCGGGCGCTGGCCAGGATCCGGTCCAGCCGTCCGGTTCCGTAGTCCAGCACCGTCCGGTTGTCGAGCACGTCGGCCACCGGCCGGCGCACGGCCCGGCGCAGTCCCGGAAGGGAGGCCAGCACCGCCAGGACGGGTCCGGCCAGCAGGCTGGCCACCACCACTGGTGCGGAGATGGCGAACCCCGTGTGCACGCCGAAGATCTGTGCCGCCAGGTGGCGCGTCAGCAGGTAGGCCAGGACTACGCCGAGCGCCGTTCCCGCGATGGCGCCGGCCGCGCCGAGGGCGAACGCCGTGCGCAGGATGACACTCGCGATCTGGCGCCGCCGCGCGCCGAGGGCCCTGAGAATGGCGATCTCGTTGCCTTGCTCGACGACCATCGTGTTCATGGTGTTGGTGATGAGGAACAGCGCGCACAGGACAGCCATCACCGTGATGACCAGGAAGAGCGCGATGATCTGGTTGAAACTGGACTGGCCCGGCCATGACCCTGTGGCGCGCGTGAGGGGCAACCCTACGAACGGCGACGAACCCGTCTGGGCGGTCAGGTAGTGCTGGATGGCCGCGATGGTCGCCGTCTGGGCGGCCGTACCGTTGTCGTAGAGCCGGAAGGCCAGGTAGTTGTATCCGGACACGTCGGCCAGGGCGCGGACCGCCGGCACGGTGCCGTAGAAGACGGCGCTGCTCATGCCGTTGGCGCTCGGCGAGGTGGCCAGGCTGCGACCGGTCCCGCTCACCTGGACCCGCTTCACCGTGCCGGTCGCCGTGCGGATCGCGACCCGCCCGCCGACGGGGACACCGAACCCGGCGGTGCTCGCGTTCCCCTCGTCGGCCAGGATCTCGGTACCCGTCGGGAGCCGGCCGCCCGTGACGTCAACGACGTCAACGGCCTGGCGGCCCACGTTCACTCCCCACAGGACCGCGTTCTGGCTGCTCCCGGTGCTGGCGCTGGCCGCGACGGCGGAGTACTCGACGACCGGTTCGAAGGCGGCCACGTTGGGCAGGTGTCCGAGCGCGGCGAGTTGCCGGGAGCTCAGGTCGAGGTCACGAGTCGCTACCGCCACGTCGAAGAGGCGGGCCTGCCGCACCTGGCTCTGCATGGCGGCGTTGAGGAGGCCCGGCACCGCGACGATGGCGAAGCTGGCGATCGCCAGGGCGAGGGTGCCCGCGACAAGCAGGCTCTTGCCCGGGTGGCGCCGCAGGTCGCCCCGTACCTTGCGGGACAGCGCGCTCACCGGCTCTCGTCTCCCACCGGTGCTCCCGGCGACGCGACCCCCGGCGCCACGCCGCTCGTGTCGGACACGATGCGGCCGTCGCGCACGGTAACCACGCGCGGTGCCAGCGCGGCGAGACCCCGGTCGTGGGTCACGAAGATCACGGTCGTCCCGGCCGCATTGAGGTCATCTACCAGCCGGGACATCTCCCGGGCGGTCGCGCTGTCGAGGTTCCCTGTCGGCTCGTCGCCGATGAGGATCCGCGGCCGGCGCGCCATGGCCCTGGCCAGAGCGACCCGCTGCTGTTCCCCTCCGGACAGCTCGGCCGGGAGGCGTCTGACCCGGTTGCTCAATCCGACGGCGGACAGCAGGGTGCGAGCTTGCTCCTCTCGCGTGCGGCGCGACCCCTGCCTGGCCAGCTCCATCGGGAGCATCGCGTTGTCGAGTGCGGACAAGGTGGGCATGAGCTGGAAGAACTGGAATACCATGCCGATGTTCGCCCGGCGCCAGATGGCCAGGTCCTCCTGCCCGGTCAGATCGAGCCGGGTGCCGTTCACCGTCACCGTCCCGGCCGAAGGACGGTCGATGCCCGCGATCAGGTTGACGATGGTCGTCTTACCGCTGCCCGACGGGCCCACGATCGCGACCATCTCTCCTTCCCCGATCTCAAGGTCGATGCCGCGCAACGCGCGGAATGCGACCCGCCCCGAGTGATACGTCTTCTCGACCCCTGCCAGCACGACCAGCGGCGTCCGGGTTGGCGCCGCCATCACACACGCTCCCTGCTGAGCAGGCTCTCAGGGCCCGCCGGCGGATGCACCTCATCGATCAGCCGGCCGTCGCGCAGGCAGAGGATCCGATCCGCCCAGGCCGCGTGACGGACGTCATGGGTCACCAGGACGACGGCACAGCCGCCGTCGCTTCGCGCACGGAGCAACTGCATCACCGACTCCCCGCTCAGGGAATCAAGCGCACCGGTGGGCTCATCGGCCAGCAGCAGCGACCGGCCGCCGACCACCGCACGGGCGACGGCCACCCGCTGTTGCTGCCCGCCCGACATCTGTGCCGGCAACCGGTCAGCGACGTCGCCGAGGTCGAGCGAGCCCAGCAGTGCCCGCGCGGCCGCCATGGCCGGGCGCGGCCGCATGCCGTCGAGCTCGAGCGGGAGCGACACGTTCTCCGCGGCGGTCAGCGCCGCCAGCAGGCTGGCATCCTGGAACACGAACCCCACCCGCCGGCGCCGGACCAGGGACAGGTCGGCCTCTCCCAGCGGGCCCAGGTCGCTGCCGGATACCACGACGCGACCAGAGGTGGGGCGGGCCAGGCCGCCGGCCAGCAGCAACAGGGTCGACTTGCCCGATCCGCTCGGCCCCATAACAGCGAGCATCTCCCCGGCCTGAACCGTCAATGACACGTCATCGAGCGCCACCACCTGGCGCGGCGGCGACCCATACCGGCGACCGACCCGCTCCATGGACAAGACAGACATCACAGCGCCCGCTCCACACGGCGGACCGCGCCGGCCCCGTCGGCGGCCCTGGCGGCGGGCCCGGGCTGCGAGCGCGTCCGCGCCAGCCGCGCCTCGCACAACTCGAGCCATCGCGCCTCCGCCTCGGCCTGGAAGATGAGAGCATCGAGCATCATCAGCCAGGCCAGGTCGCCGTCGCGTTCAGCGGTGGCCTTGAGCCTGGTGAACTCCTGCAGTGACGCCATCGTGGCCACCAGCTGGTGCTGCACCACGTCCCGCACCCGCTCAGGACCGGCGCGCATGGCGAACACCAGCTTGATGGCCAGCTCCTGACGCGGCACGACCTCACGGACGACCGGCGAGCCGAACCACTGCCGCAGCTCCTGCCGTCCGGCGTCGCTGATGCGGTACATCTTCTGGCCGTCGTCTTCCTCGGCGACCAGGACCAGCCCGTCGCGTTCGAGACGGCTCAAGGTCGAGTACACCTGGCCGACGTTCAGCGGCCACACGCTGCCGGTCGCGGCCTCGAACTCGCTCTTGAGCGCGTAGCCGTGCCTCGGTCCGGCATCCAGGATGGCGAGCAGGCTATAACGGATGGACATTCTGGCGCTGTCCTCCCCTGTGAGCTAGGACTGCATACCGGGTACTGCATACCACGTATTCAATACGTAGTATTCACGCGGGAATGCCGCACGTCAAGCCAATTTCCGGCGGCCCCGCCCCCCTCGACAACGCAGCCGCGGCGCCAGGCCAGCGTCGCCAGGTTAACCAGCGACGGCGTCTACCGGCACAGGAGTTTCCCCGCGCCGGCGGCTGCATCCCGTCAAGCCCGGTGAAAGCGGTCGCCTGTCTTACCGCCCGCGAATTCGGCGATGGCGCCGGCCACCGCGGCCGGGTTGTCGACCGGAACCCATGCCTTGGCGCCGGGCACGGGGACCAGCGTGGCGCGGGGGAAGTCGGACGCGAGCCGCCGCGCATGAGCCATCGGGAAGAAGTCGCACGACTCGCCCCAGATAAGCAGGACCGGCTTGTCGAACTGGCCGATCGCCGCCGCGGCGTCAAGGAGGAGCTGCGGGCGCTCACCGGCCATGGCCGCGACAAGATCACCTGCTACCCGCGCATCGCGTTGGGCTGGCCGGAGAAACGATTCCGCGCGCTCGTCGTCCAGTCCGCTGGCGGTGACCGTGGACAGGCCTCGGCGCCGGATGGCCGACGATCGGAGCTGCAGCCAGTTCTGCAGCCGGATCGTCGCCCCGGCGAACCTGGGCAGCGCGCGGCACAGCGCCGCCGCCTTCCGGAGCTTGTCCGGCGGGAACTGGTCGTAGCTTTCGCAGTTCGTCAGCACGATACGGCCCACTCGCCCGAGGGCGGGATGTCCGGCCGCCAGCGATAGCAGGAGCAGCCCGCCGGCGGTGTCGTTGGTGACCACCGTGGCGTCGTCCACGTCGAGCAGGTCGAGGCAGTCGAGCAGCAGCCGGGCCAGCGACATGGCCGACCGGTCCGCTCCCGGCGCCAGCGGCCAGGGATGCGCTCCCAGGGGGAGGTCGATCGTAATGCAGCGGTAGCGGTCGGACAGCGCCGCGATGACATCGCGCCACAGATCGTGATTCGCGAGCGCGCCGGCGAAGAAGACGAGGGCCGGCCCCTGGCCGGACGATTGCCAGGCGAGCGGTCCGAGCCGGGTCTCCAGCCGTTCGGATTCCATCGTGGGGTTTCCTTTCGGTGTAGGTTGCCTGCGGGTGACTGGCTACCGGGGCGCGATAGCGGTGAGGACGTCGAGCCGTGCCGCGCGCCGGGCCGGCCAGCTCGCCGCGACCAGGCCGAGTATGGCGGCGAGGATAAGGAACTCCACGAGCCGCTCCACGGGGACAGAGGTCTGGGTGATGCCCTGCTGTCGTAGCGACCAGACGAGCGCCAGCCCCATCAAGGTCCCGACAGCGATCCCGATGACCGCGCCGAACGTGGCGAGGATGACCGACTCAGCACGGATCATCGCCCAGACCTGGGGCCGCCGCATGCCGACCGCCCGCAGCAGGCCGATCTCCCGGGTCCGCTCGAGCACCGACAGCATGAGGGTGTTCACGATCCCGACCAGCGCGATCAGCACGGCCAGTGCCAGCAGGGCGTAGACCAGGCCGACAAGCTGGTTGACCGCTGACGCTTGCGACTGCTCGAACTGCGCCCTGGTCTGCACCTGCACGTCCGCATACGGGGCCAGTGCGTTCGACACGGCCGCCTCGACGCCGGAGCTGCCGTTGGTGCGCACCAGGACCGCGCCCGGATGTGGTGCCCTGAAGTGGGCAAGGAAGTACGTGGCGCTGACCAGGTAGCTCTGGATCAGGGCGTTGGACTGGTAGATCCCGCCGATCCTGATGGTGGCCGGACCCGTATACGCGAACCGTATCGGCACCGTATCCCCGACGGACAGGTGATCCTTCGTCGCGGTCGTGGAGTCGATGAGCAGATCCCCCTGGCCCAGAGCGGCGGCGGAACCCGACGTCATCCGCAGAATCACGGTGTCGGCGAGGTTCTGTGTCGTCACCGCGGTAAGCACCGCGAGCGTGGACTCGAACTCGAACTGGTTCCGGTAGGCGATGCTGGTGGCGGTGACGCCGGGCACAGCGGCGACCACCGCTGGCACGGAGTCGCTGAGCTGCCCGCTCCCGTTGACCGAGACCAGAAGGTCAGCGCTGATCGCCTGGTCCACGCTGCTCTTGGCGGACTCCGAAAACGACGCGCCGAATACCGCGATGGCGGAGACCAGGGCGAGCCCGACCATGAGCGCCGAGGCGGTATGGGCAGTGCGGCGCGGGCTGCGCATGGAGTTCTCCCACCCGAGTTGCCCGGGCGTGCCGAACATCGCGGCGAGCGGCCGCCCGAGCAGGCCAGACAGCGGGCGCACGATAGCGGGCGCCAGCATCGCGACGCCGATGAAAATGCACGCCGCACCGACTCCCACGAGTGCGACGACGGGCTTGGATAGCCCAATGCCGAGCAGCAGGACGCCGAAGACAGTGAGCGCCATACCGGAAATTAGCCGGCGCCTGGCCGGGCCAGCCCCGATGCCGTCCTCCTGGCGGTCGGTGAGCGCCGCCACCAGCGGGATGCGCACGGCGTTCCGGGCCGGCCCTGTGGCCGAGACGACCGTCACGAGTGTTCCGGCGGCGAGCCCGACGATCGCGGTGCGCGGCTCGAACGTCAGCGGCCCGGCGGGCAGGCTCGTGCCGAAACCGCTGATGAGCGCCCTGAGCCCGATGGCGCCGACCACCCCGAGGCCGACGCCGATCGCGGATGAGACCAACCCCACGACCGCTGCCTCGGTCAGCACGGAGCGCAGCACCTGTCCCCGGCTCGCGCCCACGACCCGCAGCAGGGCCAGCTCCCGCGTCCGCTGGCCAACGATGATCGAGAACGTGTTGTAGATGGTGAACGCGCCGACGAACAACGAGATCAGCGCGAAGATAAGCAGCGTGGTGTTGAACGAGGACAGCGCCTGGCTCGCCACACTCTGGTCCTCGCTGATGATGGTCTGGCCCGTGACGACCTGCGCATCCGACGGCAGGACCTGGGCGATCGCACGCTGCACCGCGGCCTTGTCGGCGCCCGGCCTGGCCACGACGTCGATGAAGTCGAACAGCCCGGTCTCCCCGACCACCCGCTGCGCGGTCGGCAGCGTGAACGCCGCCAGCGTCTCTCCTACCAGGTTGTCGACGGTCCCGAACTGGGCGAGCCCCGTGATGGTGAACGTCTGCGCGGACTTCAACCCCCCGCCCAAGATCCGCACCTGCTGGCCGACGCTGAAGTGGTAGCTCTGCGCCGTCGCGGCGTCCATCACCACGTCGTTGCTGGCGGTCGGCGGGTGGCCCGCGATGAGGTGCAGGCTGGAGAGGTGCTGGTCGGTGTCCCAGCCGATGCCGACGGTCCCCGCGGTCGACGAGATCGGTGTGCCGTCGGGGGCGATGAACTGGGCGTAGCCCTCAACATCCGCCTCCGCCGCGGCGACACCGGGGACAGCCTGCACGCGCGCGAGGAGGGCCTCTGGCAGCAGGTTGCGGGTCGCGTTCTCACCACTGCCGAACTGCGCCACGCCGCGGACCTGGAAATCGAGCTTGCTGTAGACGCTAGTGAACAGCGTGGAAAAGGTGTTGTGCAGCGTGTCGGTGAGCACGAACGTGCCGGAGATGAACGTCACGCCGAGCACAATCGCCAGCGCGGTCAACGCCAGCCGTAGCTTATGGGCGAACAGGCCCTTTATCGTCACCGTGCGCATGTCACTCTCCCAGCGTCCGCATCCGCTCCAGGACCGAGCCCGCGGTCGGGTGGACCAGCGAGCCGGCCACCTCCCCGTCGGCCAGGAAGATGACCCGGTCGGCGCAGGCCGCGCCGTGCGGGTCGTGGGTCACCATCACGATCGACTGGCCGAGTTCGGTCACCGACCGGCGCATGAACCGCAGGATCTCGGCGGAAGCGCTGGAGTCCAGGTTGCCGGTCGGTTCGTCGGCGAAGATCAGGGCCGGCTTGCTGACGAGCGCCCGGGCGCAGGCGACCCGCTGCTGCTCGCCGCCCGACAGCTCACCGGGGCGGTGCGTCAGCCGGTCCGCGATTCCCAGCTGCCCGGCCAGGAAATCGAGCCAGCCGCGGTCAACCTTGGCGCCGGCCAGCGCGGCAGGCAGGGTGATGTTCTCCGCGGCGGTCAGCGTCGGGATGAGGTTGAAGGACTGGAACACGAACCCGATCCGGTCCCGCCGCAGCGTGGTGAGCCCCGCATCGCCCAGGGCGCCGATGTCCTGGCCATCGACGTAGGCGTGCCCGGAGGTAGGCCGGTCCAGGCCGGCCATGCAGTGCATCAGCGTGGACTTGCCCGAACCCGACGGCCCATCACCGCGGTGAACCGGCCGCGCTCAAAGGCCACAGTCACCCCGGCCAGGGCGTGCACCGCCGTCTGCCCGGTCCCGTAGGTCTTGCGCAGGTCCACCGCATGCGCGGCCGGCCCGGCCGGCGTGGTCAGCGTGGTGTGGACCAGTTCCTCGGTCTCAGCCATCATCTTCTCCTCGTTTCTCCGCGCAACGTTGGTCTTCGTGTGTCGTAGGACCATCACCGGCTGGCCGCGACGGTGGCGAGATGGTCCAGCAGTCCCGGGATCTGACGGGTGAGCTGGGCGGCCAGCGCCGGTCCCATTCGGCCAGTGAGTAGCCGGGAACTCACATAGCGGTCCTCCTGCCGGAGCTGTTCGGTGCTCCTCCGACGATAGGAACCGGCAGCTGCCCGCCGCTTCTGTCACGATGACCTGACCTGCCCGGCGGTGCGGGCGGGCCGTTAGGTCATAGGCGCGTAACGGGCCAGCTCTTCGCGGGCGGTGACGCCGAGCTTGGGGAAGACCTTGTACAGGTGATAGCCCACGGTCCGCGGGGACAGGAACAGCTGGGCGCCGATCTGCTTGTTCGACGCGCCGACCGCGGCCAGCCTTACGACCTGCAGTTCCTGCGGAGTGAGCCGGGCCAGCGGATCATCGGCCCTGACCGGCACAGCCACGGCGCCGGCGGCGCGCAGCTCGGACTCGGCGCGGTCCTGCCACGGCCGGGCGCCCATCCGCGCGAAGGTGCCCGCCGCGTCGAGCAGGTGGTCGCGGGCGTCGGCACGGCGCTGGTTGCGGCGCAGCCACTCGCCGTACAGCAGGTGGGTACGCGCCTGTTCGAACGGGCGGCCGTCGCCTTGATGCGCGGCGATCGCCTGCCGGTACAGCGGCTCGGCATCAGCATCGGACGCGGTCAGCGCGGCGCAGCGCGCGGCCACCGCAGTGGCCCACGGCTGGCCGATGGCGTCGGCCCAGGCGGTGAAGATGGCCAGCGGCCTGGCGGCGAGGTCCGGCCGGCCGGCCCGCACCGCTGCCTCGACATGATCCGGGTAGGCATACAGCAGGTGGGGGGCGTGCCGAGCCGGCCCGGCCATGACTGCTTGCATCCGATCAAGGGCTGACTGATACCGGGCGGAGCCCAGATCGAGCAGGGCGAAGGCGTGGTCCGCTGCCGCGAGCGGCAGGGCCGGCATGGCCGCCGACAGGTCCCGCGCCTGACCCACGCGGGCCCGGCACGCCCGCTCGTCGCCGGTGATGGCGGCTAGCGCTGCCACGGCGGAGGTGAGCTCTGCGATCAGGGCGATCTGCCCGGTGTCGCCAGCGATGCGCAGCCCCTCCTCGGCGCTCACGGCCGCGTCCAGGAGCTCACCGCACAGGCCTTGCGCACCCGCGAGATAGGTCAGCGCGTACGCCAGCAGGCCGACGCTCCCGCTGTCACGAAACTCCTCGGCCATGCCGGCGGCGCGACGACGGGCTGTCTGCACGTCGCCCTGGACCAGGTCAAGGAACACACGGAAAAACCCGGTGACCGGAAGAGAGTCCAGGTCCGTCCTGGCCGGCAGGCTGATCGGCCCGTGCGGTTCGCTGTCCTGCAATTGCCGCACCGCTTGGAGGAATGTCGCGAGGTTCGCTGCCGCGGGCAGCAGAATCGTCGCCGCCCGGTACTCCAGCTCCCGGGGTGGGGCGGGACCGGCGTTAACCCACAGCATCTGGAAGCCCTCAAGCACCATCACCTGCGCGCTGCCCGGGTCTACCTGGCCGACCAGGACAGCCTCCTCCAGCAGGAAGCCTGCCGCATCGGCGATCCGCCCGGCCTCGGCGGTCAGGAACGCCCGCACCCCCGCCAGCGCAGCGGCCCGTCCCGGATCAGTCACCAGCCGCCCGGCCTGCTCCGCCAGGTCCGCGGCCCTTGGCAGCTGCCCGGCGTAGGCCGCTGCCTCGGCGGCCAAGGTCAGCCGCCGCCCCCTGGCCTCCGGGTCGGCTGACAGCCCGGCGGCACGTTCGTACGCAGCGGACACTGCGGCACTGCTGCCCCGGTGCGCTGCCCGCTGCGCGGCGGCGTCCAGCGCGGCGGCGACCTCCTCATCGGGACCCGTCGCCAGGGCCGCGAGATGCCAGGCCCGCCGGTCACCGTCGAGCACGCCGGCCAGCGCCTGATGCCCGGCCGTCCGCTCCGCGACGTCCGAGCCGGCCAGGGCTGCCGAGCGGACCAGCGGGTGGGAGAAGACGACGCCCGCCGGGGTCACCCGGAGCAACCCGGCCCGCTCGGCCTCGGCCAGGTCGGTCAGCGACCCGCCCGCGGCCGCGATCGCCCGGCTGACCTCCGCCAGCTCCGCCAGCCCGGCCAGCGCGGCGACCAGCACCGCCCGCCGGCCCGGCTGCGTCAGCGCGGCGACCCGGGCGCCGAACGCCTGCTGCACCCGGCTCACCGGGGAACCAGCGGGCAGCGTCAGCGGGGCGACCGACCCGGCCCGCTGTCCCGCCGACAACCCCCGGGACAGCTCGATCAGGGCCAGCGGGTTGCCGCCGGCCTCGGCGATCAGCTGATCGCGGACCGCTCGCACCAGCCCCGACCCGGCCAGCAGTTGCTCGGCCGCCGGCCGGTCCAGCCCGCCGACCGGCAGCTCGGGCAGGCCGGGCAGGCTAACGCCGGCCGGCTCGTCCCGGGCCGCGACGATGACCGCGGCCCGCTCCGCGTGCAGCCGCCGGGCGACGAATACCAGCGCATCCCCCGATGCCCGGTCCAGCCACTGTGCGTCATCCACCAGGCACAGCACCGGCCGGTCCTCCGCCAGCTCTGCGACTAGGCTCAGCACCCCCAGGCCCACCAGGAACCGGTCTGCCACGGCCGCTTCGGTCATCCCGAACGCGCCGCGCAGCGCCTCAGCCTGCCGCCCGGGCAGCGCGGCGATCTCATCAAGCGCCGGGCGCATCAGCGCGTGCAGCGCCGCGAACGGAAGCTCCGCCTCCGCTTCCACGCCGGTGACCCGCAGCACCCAGGCCCCGGCGGCCTGCTCTGCCGCGGCATCAAGCAGTGCGGTCTTGCCGATCCCCGCCTCGCCGCGCAGCACCAGCGCGCCTGCCCGGCCGGACCGCATTCCCTCCAGGAGCCGGCCAACGGCCGCCAGCTGCTCTCCCCGGCCGTACAGCATCGGCGCCCCATCCCGCCGTGCAGCCAGGCACGACATCGAGCCACCCGTATCCCCTGAGCTATACCTAACCACCGAATACCGGGAGCGGGCAACTCCAGCGCGTCCGCCGATGCCTGGTCCAGACACTGCGTTGCATGCGCCGAGCGCTGAGATTGCTGGGGGCGCGCCCGAAGCGGTCCGGGTTGGCTCGCCATCCATTGCTTCGACCGGTCATTTGGCCCGCCTACGCATCATGACCTAACCGCCCGCCCGGGCCACCCGGCAAACCTGGTCATCGTGACAGAAGCGGCCGACCGATGCCGGTTCCTAGCGTCGGAGGTGTGCCCCCGTTCCTGCCACGGCGAGCCAGGTCCGAGACACCAGGACGACCACAAGCGGCAGCCAGCAGCGCGCGGACCGGCGTCATCTGACGCAGATAGCTGACAAGCAAGATTCGCAAACGAGGGAGAAACCTCATGTCCGCCATATCACCAGACATCGGCCTGCAAAGGGGTCCCGCGGAGGGTTCGGGGACGTCGCCGCCAGTGCGGCGGCTGGGGCTGGCGCTCTTGGTTATCGCCACGGCGCAGCTCATGGTCGTGCTCGACGCGACCATCGTCAACGTCGCCCAGCCGCACATCCAGGCCGCGCTCGGGTTCTCCGGCAGCAATCTGGAGTGGGTCGTTAACGCGTACGCGCTGGCGTTCGGCGGGCTGCTGCTGCTCGGCGGGAGGTCCGGCGACCTACTGGGGCGCCGCCGGGTCTTCATTGTCGGCATCCTGGTCTTCTCGCTCGCATCGCTGCTGGGCGGGCTCGCCACCGACCAGGCGTGGCTACTCACCGCGCGCGCCGTCCAGGGCGCCGGCGGCGCGTTCGCCGCGCCCACCGCGCTGTCGCTGATCGCCGTGACCTTCCCCGAGGGCCCGCCGCGCAACCGCGCGATGGGCATGTACGCGGCGATGAGCGTGGCCGGCGGTGCGGTCGGCCTGATCGCCGGCGGCCTGCTGGTGAACTACCTCAGCTGGCGCTGGGTGTTCTTCGTGAACGTGCCGATCGGCCTGATCGTGGCGCTGGCCGCACCGCGGGTCCTGCCCGAGTCCGTGCGACGGCGGGGCCAGTTCGACCTGCCTGGCGCGATCACCGGATCGGTCGGCCTAGCCGCGCTGGTCTACGGGCTGGTCAACGCGGCGACCACCGCGAACGGGGCGTCGCACTGGGGTGATACCAAGGTGATCGTGTCGCTGGTGGCGGCGGCGGTGCTGCTGGTGACGTTCGGGTCGATAGAGGTGCACAGCAAGAACGCCCTGGTCCCGATGCGGGTGCTACGCAGCTGGGACCGCTCTGGCGCCTATCTGATCAGCCTGTGCGTGGGCACCTCGCTGTTCGGCATGTTCTTCTTCCTGTCCCTGTTCCTGCAGGAGGTGTGGGGCTACAGCCCGCTCAAGCAGGGCATCGCCTACATGCCGATGGTGGCCCTGATCTTGGTGGTATCCGGCGTGGCCTCCCAGCTGGTGCCGCGGATCGGCGCGCGGCCGCTGATGCTGGCCGGCGGCGTCCTAGCTACCGGCGGGATGTTCTGGCTGTCCCGGATCAACGACCACAGCCACTACGTCTCGGGGCTGCTCGGGCCGATGATGGTCACCGCGGCCGGCCTGGGCCTGATCTTCGTGCCGCTCTCGCTGGTCGCGCTAACCAAGGTGGCCGACCACGACGCGGGCGTGGCCTCCAGCATGCTGAACGTAGGCCAGCAGGTCGGCGGCTCGATCGGGTTGGCGATCCTGGGCACCGTGGCCTGGAGCGCGGTGGCCAACAGCATCCACTCGCATGTCACCGCGGCGGCCAGGCACGCGACCGCGCACCTGTCGGCGGAGCAGCAGGCGGCGGCGACCAAGGCCATCACCGACCATGCGTTCTCGGTCGGCTTCGCCAAGGGCTACCTCGTCTCGGCCGGAATCGCACTGCTGGGACTGATCATCACGGTGGTCGCGATCCGGGTCAAGCGGGCAGACCTGGCCGGGTGAACCCCATGGCGCCACCCACCGATGCACCGTCTGCCGGACCCTGTACCGATTCAAAACTAATCGCATAGCTTCTGACCTGGGGTTCATACCATCAACTAACGCGGCTCGGTAGTACTCGTTGATCACGCCGCCGAGTACTTTGCGCCGCTGGACCCGGCCGGTCCAGCGGCGGGCTGACCCGGTCGTCCCGGTCGGGCGATCGTTGCTAGCGGTGCTTGGTTACTAAGACTTTGACATTGGTCTTGAGTTTTCGGGCCGGGTATATGGGCATGTGGCACAGGTCGTGGCTGGTCATGCCGCTGCTGGCAGTCGTGCGGCGGCCAGGCGTCGGGTGAGTTCGCCGTCGATGACGCGGAGGGCAGCACGGAGCGGAGGCGGCGCCTGGGGCTGGTCGCTGGCCATGAGGGGTCGCAAGACGCGGTTAGAGACCTTGGTGTAGAAGATGGCGAACCGGAGGCCGTCGGGGGTCAGGGCGTACCACCCTTGGCGAACACCAGGCCAAGACCACGCGGCAGTTCCCGGTGTTCATGCTGACCCGCCAGGACCGAGCTGCGGCGAGAGCCGCCCGCTTTACCGCGCCGCGGTGCCTGCATCAGCGGCAGCCGGCAACGCCATTAGGAGAACCGACATGGGAAAGATCATCATCAGCGAGAACGTCTCGCTCGACGGAGTCATCCAGGACCCGGCCGGTGACGAGGGCTTCCGGCACGGCGGCTGGGCCGGCCGACCCGCCGCCCGCGAACAGACCGCCCAGATCCTGCTCAACGAGGCGCTGGGGACCCAGGCCCTGCTGTTTGGCCGGCGCAGCTACGAGTTCTTCGCGGCGCGGTGGCCATCCCGGACCGGCGCCCTGGCGGACAGGTTGAACAGCCTGCCCAAGTACATCGTGTCCTCGACCCTCCAAGATCCCGCCTGGAACAACTCGACGATACTCAAGGGCGATGCAGTGGACGAGATCTCGAAGCTGAAGCAGAAGCTAGACGGGGACATTGTCGTCTACGCGAGCTTCCAGCTCGTGCGCACGCTGATCGAGCACGACCTCGTCGACGAGCTACGGCTGATGGTGTACCCGGTCGTGCTCGGGGCCGGCGAGCGCCTCTTCGGCGAGACCAGCGACAAGAAGCCCATGCGCCTCACCGGCAACCGGACCGTCGGTGACGGCCTCGCCTTTCTCACCTACGAACGTGCCCGAGACGCCTAGCGGCGAAGCAGCCGAAAGATCACAGAGCTCATGTGAACACCCGGGACGTGAGCCGGATCTGGTCGGGCTCGTGGACATGCGACGCGCGCCTCATCGAGCCCGACCCGCGACTGCCCGGAAGCTGAGGTTCGCTAGGCAAGCCCTCGGGCCTCGCGCCAAGGCCACGGGATCACGTGGGCGCAGTGGTAGGACCTGATCGCGAGCAGGGCCCATCCACGACGGCTCATGACGCTCGCGGATATGGCGAACGTCGCGGTCTTCGTCGCGCCCGCTGGCCACGCTCAGCAGTCCGCCCAGTAGGCGCGCAGATCACCCGGCTCTGCACTCATCGCGCGCGGTACCGCCTGATACCAGCGGGCCGCGCCGAATTGGGCGGTTCAGGTGTGGCCACATCCATACCCAGTGGTCACGTTCGGTGGCATGCTGGCGAATCAGGCAGCTGGCTGATCGCCAGCGGTCAGGTGCCCTAGCCGGTGAAGCGGTGCCGGAGCAGGATGAGCTCTGCGCCCCTGATGCTGGACCGGCTCCGGGTGGCTTGCTGCGGGAGAGGATACCGATGGACCTTGATGGTTGCGCCGCGCTGGTTACCGGCGGCTCTGGCGATATCGGCGCGGCGATCACGCGGGCGCTGGCCGCGGCCGGGGCCGATGTCGCGGTGACCTACCTGAGCGAGCGGGACCGGGCTGATTCGGTGGCGGCCGAGGTCGCCGGGCACGGCCGGCGCAGCCTGGTCATCCGCCTGGACCAGGCCGACGCTGAGATCGCGTAGCACGCCGTGACCGCCGCGGTCGATCATTTCGGCCGGCTGG
>Ga0210395_10001768_pt1 | contig 16766 bp, 15 predicted proteins | sample IncBWH4OmetaG_FD_150861 | JGI IMG/M metagenome (GOLD analysis project Ga0210395, IMG submission 150861) | Forest soil microbial communities from Barre Woods Harvard Forest LTER site, Petersham, Massachusetts, United States - Inc-BW-H-4-O ... | reverse complement strand
TCGCGCGTGGTTTGCCGCGCAGCGTCGAGGTCGGTGCGAAGACGCTGCTCCAGCCGGTCGCGATAAAGATTGGTGAACTCCGGAGAATGGAGCATCTCGAGCGCGGTCTGTGGCAGCGCGTGGGCCAGGTCGGCGGTCGCCTCGCGCAGCGATTGTCGCTCATCGGGCGAAGCGAGCAGCCAGAGCAGCCGCGGATCGGCGGGGATCGACACTGGCTCAGTGGCATGTGCCAGCAGCGGATCGAGCGCATCGTAGAAGCCGATGCGGATCGCACCGTCCCGCGTCGCAACGGCATTGCCGAAGCGCACCGCCAGGCCGTTCTCGCGCAGCACGAACACCGGAGCACCAATTCCCGAGATGGCGTCCGACGGATCGCGCAGGGTTATGGAACTCGCAGACGTGGTAAGATCGCTCGGCAGAGCGGACAGGCCAAATGTTACGAGGACCGCGGCCAGCACGACGCTGAGGGCCCATTGCCGCCGAGGATGCAGAGCGTTGGTGCGCCCCGACGCGCGGCGGGAGAGCGATGACAGAATGAGGGCGGCTCGGTTGCTCAGTGCAGACTCTTGGCTGCTGGATTGGTGAACATGCTGCGCATGACCGGCTGCCTGTCCTGCCAGGTCAGCCGGAAATACAGCGCGGCGATTTCGGCGTAATTCTCGAATGTATCCGCGACGTTGAGCGCCTGCTGGTTCAGCCGCGCAGCCTGCACGGTGTCACCCTTCTGACGTTTCACCTCGGACCACATATCCCACGCGATGGAACTGGTCGGCTTGATGGCGATCGCCTTCGCCAACGCCTGATCGGCGCCGTTCACGTCATGCATGCCAAGGAGCGCTGCCGCCCAGGTCACATAGCCGGTGCTCGACAGCGTGGCATCGCAGTCAGGCGTGTCATGCAACAGCCGCTCCATGCGATCGCCCGCCTCGCGATAATGGTCGAGCTGCAGATCGGCGAAGGCGAGGTTGAGCACCGCAGCAATGTTGTCCGGGTTGGAAGCCCTGGCAAGTCGAAACCAGGTGTGGGCGTCATCCTGGTTGCCGCGAAACAGTGCCAGGATGCCTTGAAGGTTTTCGAACAGAGAGCGATCGAAGCTGAACGGCGTTGGCGCGATCTTTCCCTTCGCCACTGTGATCAGCGTTTCCGCGTCCGAGAAATCCTGGTCTGTCTCATGACGCTGTATCAGGCTGAGAGCGGTCAGGTATGGGTCGACGCGCGCCATGCCGATCAGCGCAGCGCGATGTAGCAGGTCGATCACAGTCTCGCCCTTCTGCTGTTCAACGAGTTGCTCGAATCCGGTGACCCGCTCACCGCCGCTGCCGGTGACCAGGACCTTGACGGCACCATTCTCGCTGAACAGCGCGACACCGATCTGGTCGGGCCGATAGCCTACATCCTGCTGTAGCGCATAGGCGAGCGACTGGAGGTTGGCCGCAGTGGCGATCGCCATGCCGATCCCGCCCTGCCTGCCAAGCTCCACGCGGGGCTTGCCTACGAGTGTCGGGGTCGCGGAGATCCGATCGACCTCGCTTCTTAGGATCCCATTGATCATGTTCTGGTCGATGGTGATCTTGTCGAGCTTGCCAGCGGTTGATGCCTGCAGGATGACCTCGGTCGGGTGCCATACGGTGTCGAAGCCGACCGCCGCCACTGCCAGCATCACAATCATGGTCAGCGTCGTCAGGTCCATCGGTTACTCTCTGCGGGCGCATTAACGATTTAAGCAATGCCGTGCATTCAGTCTCCGCGGCCATTAACGATTTAAGCAGTGCCTGGGCCTTGTGTGCCTGTTGCACAGTTCAATCGAGATGGCGCTTCCGACGCGTGGGAATAAGAAGCTCGCTGCATTTTGCATTACGAGGTTTACACACTCATGTGAATACAATTATATCGTGGGACATTCGAGCGCGGGAGCCACGGGTTTGATGGCAGCCGAGGAAATGGTCAGGGGCGGCGACAGCCGGCGCTTTGGTGACCTGGTGAAGCTGAACGGGCTCGGACGTCGCCTCATAGACCGGACACAGGAGCGCCATCTGCTGGAAGAGGGCGTGACGAGGTTTGGCCTCACGCTCGACGAAGCACGTGGCGTGCTGCGGTCGGTCGCAGAGGACAACAACTATGTATTCGAATCCGAGGCGGGGCGTCGCATTCAGCAATTGATGAGCCGGCATGCCGGCAAGAATGGCCTGATATCGCGCCGGCAGTTCCGCCGCACGGTCGAGCTGCTGCGTGACTTCTCGGACAACACGATCAATGAAGCTGAGGCGCGGCGACAGCTCAAGCGCATCATGATAGACAATGGGTGGCGGCCGCGCCGGGCTGGCCTGCTGCGGACGCGACGCTGGTACAAGCAGGTTCAGGTTTGATTCACGGGGGCTGATGCCCTGGCATGGATATTTTCGATCTGCTCGGCGATGCCGGGCGTATCATGCTCCGAACCTTCATCGTGGCTGCACCGCTGCTTGCTTGGCAATTCGTCGCATTGTGGGCGCGTCCATTGCGTCGCAAGTCGGGTGGACTGGCCGATCCGACAATCATCGCCGGGATGATGGTGGGCGTTGCGACACTCGCGGTGATCCTGCCGTCTGGTGCGCTTACGTGGGATGGCGTCGTCATGGTCGGCGGTTATTGGGACATGAGCCTCGGGCAGTTCATGGATCTGGCGCATGGCATGGTGGTTAACGGACCGGTTGCGCTGCTGACAGTACTTGCGGTGGATGACGCGCGGCGTGATCTGCAGGCGTGGTTGGCGCTGGCGATGACGTTGTGGCTGGTGCGGGCGATCGCGGTCTGGCTGTCGGGGCCGCCGCAGGGCGGCAGCCGCCTGCTGCTGGGCGAGGCAGCGACTTTCGTCGCCAGCATCATCGGCACGGTGTATCTTGGACCGCTGCTGCTGTGGTCGCTCAACCGGCTTAACTTCTGGCTGCTGTTGATCGTGATTCTTTTGATCCAGGACTATCGCTACGACGAGCCGCCGCTGTTCGGCCGGCTGGTTGGCGCAGTCAACGGCGTGCGACATCGCCCGCGTACGGTGGCGATTGAAGCGATGCCGGTGCCGGAAGCGGATTAGGGCGGTGGGTTAAGGTAATTTGACTGACCCACGATGCGGCGCTTCAGCAGCGACCAAGTCATGCCGATCGCCAGCACGAGCGAGAACGCGCTCAATAGCAGGTAAGCCCAGATGACGCGCCGCCACGGATCGATCAGATCGAACTCGTACAGCGTGAGCATACCCGCCAGGATGATCGTGAGCGCGGCCGATATTCCGTCAGCGCCCAGCGATAGCCATGCGATGCGCAGGAACAGAATGTGCAGTCCCAGCAACAGGGCTCCCGCCACCGCGATCTCGGGCGCGGTTGCCCAAGGGCTGGACCGCACCCAGGCGACGAAGCTGTAGCCGGTCGGATTCCAGGTTGCGAACACCAGCAGGAAACAAGCGAGCGTGCGGACCAGGATGCCAGGCGTCGTCATCGGGTGAGCGTACGCGAGTCAAGCTGGCCGCTCAGCCGGTAGCGGATCAGCGAAAAGCTGACGCCGGTGCCGAGAAGCATCACCAGAGCGGACTCGAGAGCGAGGGTGCGCTGGAGCCTATCGGATAGATCGACGATGCCCCAATCCGACAGCAGCCAGAGACTGGCACCCATCAGCAGGATCAATGGGACGCCAAGCATGATGCGCAGTGATCGCCACGTGGCATAGGTGCAGAACACGAAACCGAAGATGATCAGCAGTCCGATGAAGATTTTCAGCGCCCAGTAATTCGTATCGGCGTGGAATGCCCAGTGCCAATAGGAGTAGCCACTTGGGTTGTAGGTTGCCGTGACGAGCAAGAGCACTGCGAGCATGCGGACAAGAATGCCGACAGGCTGCGCAATCCCGTGCATAGGGCCACTCCCGGCGAGCTGCGTTGCGTCAAATCATCATCCGCTGTCTGTAAAAGGTTGCAACGATGGTTGACGCGCTGTGGCTCGCTATGTAGCGTGAAACGACACGCTTTCCAACCGAATTGGCAGCAAGATCACCATGCATTTTCGGTTCGTTTGCAGTTTGCCCCGGTGCATGGCTCGGCTCCAACAAGGAAGCGCCGGCGAATGAGCGATGCTGCGCCGTTGGCGGTCGTTCCGGTGAATGAGAACATGCCCGATCCGGACAAAATGCCTCCATCCGCGCCGGAAATTGCCGTAACGTCAAAGGAACGCCGGCGGAGCGGCGGGTGGTTACCCGCGGTTTGCGCCCTGCTGGCATTGACCGCGGCTGGGGTGGCGCTCATCGCGCCTGGATTGCGGCCGCGCGTCGCAATGGAGGCGGATCGCTGGCTTGGCGCCGGCAACGCAGTATCGCTGCTGCTTGCACCCTCGTCGGAGATCGAAGCCGGTTGGCGACAGGCGCGCGAGGAAGCCATGCAGGCGTTGAGCGCGCGCCTCGGCGATATCAACGGGCGGCTCGATCGACTCGACGTCGCGCAGCAGGCAACGGCCGCCGACGTTATGCGCGCGGTTGCCGAGCTTCGTACCGACCGAGTGACCGGTGAGACACTGAGCCGCGCTTCCGATAGCCTGTCACGTCAAATCGGCGATTTGCGTGATGCCTCCATCGCGATGGATGCGCGGGTTCGCGCGGCCGGGCTGCTCGCATTGGCGTTGCGGCTGCGGCGAGACATCGATGCCGGCCTGCCGATCGATCGCGACGTGGCGACGCTGACGGCAGGCGGACCGTATCCCGGCGCAATCAATCGCGCACTGCAGCAACTGCATGCGACCAGTGATGGCGTACCCACGATGCGGGACCTCGCCGATGAGTTCGATCGTGTCATCGCGCGCATGGCAGCACGATCTGGTGCTGGGGCGACGTGGGCGAACACCGGCTGGAGCCGCGTTACGGCGCTGTTCGGCGGCGGTGTTCCAGCAGAAGATGCCAAGGTGATCGAGCATCTTCGCGCACTTGCGGTTGACGGTCGCTTCAGTGAGGCCGCCAGCGAACTCGAGAAGTCGGACGAAGGTGATATCGGCGCGGACTGGGCTGCGCGCGTGCATGAGCGGGCCGCCGCGGTGTCGGCGACGCAGGCGTTGCTGGCTTATTCGCTCGCCGCCTATGAGAACGCGTTCGCCATCGCAGGCGCCCAATGACCAGATTGCTGGCCGGATTGCTGTGCGGCGTTCTGCTGTCACACGGCGCCATCGCGGCGAGCTGGTTCGATGCGTTGCCGGCGGACGATCCCGACGCCGTCGTCCGGCACAATGCACCGGACCCGGCGCTACCGCGGTCATCGCCACAGCCGGCGGCCACGGGATTCATCTACGGCGCGACTGCGGGCGTGGCTTCGTCAATCATTGGCGGAATCGGCGCCATTGTCTCAGGCACCCGCGAGGCGCTGTGGGAAACCGCCTACATGTTCGGCATGAACAGCACGCCTGTGTCGCACAAGGAAATCACCGATCGAATTCCAGATCTCGGTTTAGCGCCCGACGCAGGCGACAGCGCGCCAGATTTGCCGTCCCAGCGTCCGACCGAGGTGACCGGCAACGATCAACCGCCAGCGAAAGTGCAGACGACGTCAGCCAAGGCGACTCCGCCGAACGCGGTAGTGGCGCAAGAGGTGGGAGCGCAACCGATCGACCCGGGTTTGCTCGCCAATCTCGTGTTCGATCGAGGTGACCGCCGGCCGGATGGTACATTCCTCGTACCCAAGTCGCTGCAACGGCTGTTCGAAATTCGAACTGCCCGCGCCGTCGCCGCCGACCTGCCTGTGACGGTTACCCTTGCCGGACGCATCATTCCCGACCGACACATCGAGGCCGACGTCGAGGCAAGCCTGCTGGGCCGTATCGAGGCACCTCCCGGCGGCTTGCCGGTACTCGGCGACAGTGTGACCAGCGGTCAGGTCCTGGCCTACGTGATTCCGGCCGTCGGCGTGGTCGATCGTACGCAGGTGCGCCGCGAGGTGGCACAGCTCACAACGGTTATCCGCGTCGAAACTGAAAACCTGGAAATCCTCAAGCAGTTCAGCTTTGTCCCGTTCCGTGAAGGCAAGATCTACCAGTCCGAGCAGCGGATCACAGGGCTCCGCCGCGAACGCGATGCGCTGCTGCCGCTGCTGCAGACCCAGGAAGTGTTGCGCGCAGCGACGACAGGGGTGATCTCGGTGTCCACCGCGGTTCTCGGGGCCATTGTGCATCCCGGCGACAAGATCTTCGAGATCGTCAATCCGAACCGGTTGTGGGTCGAGGCCCTTGCGCCGGATCCGACGGTCGCCGCGAACGCGCAGCGTGTCATGAGTGCTTCGGCGGTGACACCGGAAGGTCAGGCGCTGGCGCTGAGCTTCATCGGAACCGGACTCGCCATGGAACAGCAGTCGGCGCCGATCCTGTTCCGGATCGATAACCCGCCGGAGGGATTGCGCGTGGGTCGGCCGGTGACGGTTACGGTGCAAAGCGGCAGCCGCATGCAACACGGTCTGCCGATGACGCGCGACGCTCTGACGATCGGGCCGGATGGTGTGCAGGAGGTATGGGAACAGGCGGAGCCGGAGGTGTTCCTGCCGCATGTCGTGCGTACGATCGACCTCGATGGACAGCGTGTGCTTGTCGTGGATGGACTGAAGGAAGGCGCGCACGTCGTCACGCAGGGCGTCCGTTTGCTCGCGCAGTTGCAGTGACAATCAGAATGTGATCGTCGAGCGTAGTCCAAGCACCACGGCGTCATGCCGGCGCAAGCCGTCAGGGTTCAGCACGCCGCCATCCGGATTGATGATATATTGGAGATCGGGCTGCAACGTCAGCCATGGTGCGAGCTGTGCCTGATAGGTGAGCTCTAGCACCACTTCCTCGCTGCGGATGGGAAATGCGGGATTGCCGGTGAAGAACTGCGTGTCCTGATCGAGCCCACGCGCGTTGTTGCCGAAGCGTGCGAACGCCACACCGATTCCGGCGGTATCGTCGTCGCGACCGGGGATCAGTCCGCCATAGGTCAGGCCGGCATCGGTATAGAACGAGACCAGGTTGCGATCGCCCGGCGTGCCGGCGCCGATCCTGACGAATCCCGACAGGTTGTTGCCGGCATCGGTCTGATAAAGCGTGGCGTCCATCACGCCGTAGACGCCCCAGTCGCCGGTGTGGTCCAGCGGGATACCGGTTGATGCGGGATCGGCAAGTGAAAGACCGTCGGTGGCATAACGCTGGTCCTGGAATTGGGTGCTGCTGTGGTACCAGCCGCCGAGTTTGTAGGCTAGCGGCGGACCCTTGGCACCCTTGTCCTGATTGATCGCGTAGCCGGCCTCGGCGATGATGAACGCACCGCCGTTGAAGCTTACCACCGTGCCACTCGGAATACCGGTGGTGAGACTGTTCGAGCCGTTGTGCCCTGTCGGATCGCCGCTGAATACCGCGGCCTGAATGTAGGTGCCAGGAATTTGCGGATTGACGCGCACGCGCACTCCTGGGCCGGACAACGGATAGGCGGGACCCCCGCCCGGCAGATCAACGCCCAACCAGCCAGGCCAGCCAAAGGTCGTGTTCATGAACAGCGATGCCGTCTCGCTGGTCAGGAACTCGGCGTCGACATTCATGATGCCGGCTCGCACCGATAGCAGGTCACCGAACAGCTTCTGCTCCAGCCACAGATTGTATAAGCGTGTCGCCGGCGGCACTGCGATGACGCCCGATACGCCCATGATATTGCCGACCCAGCCGCTAGACAAAGACGGTCCATGTCCTTGGATCATCGAAACGCGGAAGCTGGCGCCCTGCCAGCCGAGCAACTTGTCCAGGTCCACATCCACCTGGGGCAGAAGCTGTCCATCGTAGGAGGCGCCCTGCTTCATCCCGCCACTGACGTTTGCGAACATCTCACCGGTATAGGTCATGGTGAAAGTGATGCCCTCGGCCGCGAACTGATCGCGCAATCCGTCCCAGTTGCCGGTCAGATCATTGCGATGCCAGAAATCCGTGTACCCGTCTTGTTGCGCATTGGCGGCCCCGATGAGCGATAGCGAGCTGGCTCCGACAGCCAAAAGAGCGGCAGCCACCGTCCTGGCGCCGTAACAACGGCACGGTCTCGGGAAGATTGCCAATGGCCACATGACACTCCTGGTGCCGTCGCGCCGTCCCGCTACATCCGATGGCTGTCATCCAGCGTGAAGTCGAGCGACATAGGATTGGCTCCCTTGACCTGAAGAACAAACGGACCCCAATGCCAGCGGTCCGCCGAACCCGATTCATAATTGACCGTCAATCGGGCATCCTTGACCACCCAATGCTCATCCCATTTGGGGCTTATGCCGAAAGTTATTTTGCTGTCCTTAACCTGCTCTGCTGGTACCGCGCGGATACGATTGAGCCACAGGTTGAAGGTGGTCAGAGGCTTGATCTCCTCCTTGGTATCGTAAACCCGTTCGAGGAGTTTGCCATCGGCATTGGCGACGCTGACGATGAACACGTCGGTATCGTCTTTGCCGTCGTCTCCGGTCACCAGTTGAAGAACGGCATTTTTCACGACGCGTGGTGGCGTCTGTGCGCCGGTGAAGTGCGTCGGTAGCAGCAAGGCGATCAGGACGACACCGACCCGAGAGATGATATTAACGAATTCTGCCATTCGACCTGGACAATCGGTATTGTGAGCAGCCATTTATTCTCCTCCTCAAAGAAGAAGTCGATTGACCACCTGCTGCACCTTCAATACGATCAAATAATCTCTACTGGCAACACGTTTTGAAGAGGAGCGGTGCGGTGCGCTTGTTTGAGCTGTCCGCGTCCGGTTTGCGCCGCTCGACTGCCTGCTCGCTGTCGGTTAGCTTGCTGGTGTGTGGCCTCATCTGCATCGCGTCATCAAACGCCAGCGCCGATGACGATGCGCCGAGACCAACACCACGAACTGCCATCACCATCGGCGGGGCAAGCGTGGTGCTGGTGGCGACCAGTGACAAAATCTATGCCTTCGTCGATCGGATCGAGGACAATGCACCGCTCGAAGACGCGCAGCTAGAGTTGGACACTGCCGAGGGCACTTCGATCAATATACACCGGGCGCCAATCACGATGAACAAGGCGACCGCGGGACTATTCGTAGGACCGTTCAATCGCGCGGGACGTCAGCAGGATGCCTTCATGGTCACCCTGCATTCGTCAGCTGGGGACGGTCAGGAGCCAGCAGAAATCACTTACACCGATATTCCGGACCGGAACGCCATGCCGGCGCCACAGAGCGTCGAAGCCAAACTCGCGATGGTCGCGGTGTCGGGCAGTATTGGCGCGGTCGCCGCGGTCATGTTGATGCTGTGGCTGCGCGGTGGTCGCCGGCGCATGGCGGCGCGTTCCGTGGTTACGGCACGCGCGTCATGATCGCCATACCGCGCCAAGGCTGAGGCCGATCGTGTTTCAGGCAATTGTCGGGTGCAGTCTGCGGCACCGGGTTTTTGTCCTGATCACCGCGGCAGTTCTGGTGGGATGGGGCGCATTCCTGGCGCGAGACATGCCGATCGACCTGCTGCCGGAGATACGTCAGCCATCAGTCATCGTAAACGTCGACGTGCCCGGGCTCGGTGCCGAGGAAATGGAGCACCTGGTCACCATACCGACCGAGATGGCATTGAGCGGCATGCCCGGTGTTATGAGCGTGCGCAGCCGGTCAACCAACGGGGCCAATTACATCCAGGTCCTGTTCGACTGGGGCACCGACCCGTATCGCAATCGTCAGCTTGTCTCCGAGCGGCTCGCGATGGTGCAAGGTCAACTGCCGGACGGCGTCGTGCCCATGATGGCGCCGATGTCGGCTGCCACCGGTCTCGTCATGCATATGGGAGTGACCGGCGGCGCCAGTCCGATGGACTTGCGCGAATATGTCGATTGGGTGCTCCGGCCACGCCTGTTGGCGTCCCCTGGTGTGTCGCAGATCTTCGTCATTGGCGGCGAGGTTCGCACCTACCGCTTCACGCCGAACCCGGTGCTGATGCGACAGATGAACGTCACACTCGACGAGATCGAGAAGACGCTGAAGGCATTCGGTACCAACACGACGGGCGGATTCTCCGATACCCACGGCACCGAGTACACCGTCCGCAACATCGGCAAGCCGGCCAGTCTGGACGATATGCGCAGCGTTGTCGTCGCATACCGCTTCGGTGTCCCGGTGCTGCTCAGCCAGATCGGCGTGGTGGCCTTCGTGCCGAAGGTCAAACGCGGGGACGGCGCGTTCAACGGGATTCCCTCGGTCAATCTGGAAATCGTCAAGCAGCCACAGGCGAACACCGTCATGGTGGGGGACCATATCGTCGCGCTGCTCGACGAGATGCAGAAGACAGCGCCGCCGGGCGTCAAGCTTGGCCAGATATCCTACAATCAGGCCGATATGATCAAGGAGGCGATCGACAACGTCGGCCACATGCTGCGCGATGCGGTGATCATCGTCGCCATCGTGCTGATCATCTTCCTGGCCAGCCTTCGGCCGACCGCGATTTCGTTGCTTGCCATTCCAATCTCGCTCGTCGTCAGTGTCATCGTGTTTCACCTCATCGGTGCGACTCTCAACACCATGACGCTGGGCGGAATTGCCATTGCCATCGGCGAACTGGTCGATGACTCGGTCGTGGATGTGGAGAACATCCTGCGGCGACTGGGCGAGAATCGGAAGCAGGCAGATCCCGAGCCGGTCACCCGAGTGATCGCGCGTGCATCGCAGGAGGTGCGCTCCGGCATCGTCTATGCGACAGTCATCATTCTGCTGGTGTTCGTTCCGCTGTTCGCGATGCCAGGCATTCAGGGCCGGATGTTCGGACCACTGGCCACCGCGTATATCGTATCTATATTTGCGTCGCTTGTCGTGTCGGTCACTGTCACACCGGCACTCGCATCTTATCTGTTGCCCAGGATGCAGGCGCTGCAGGGCGAGCATGGCGGCTGGTTCGCCCGCTGGTTGAAACGGCGCAATGAACGCGCATTGAACTGGGTGCTCGACCATGGCCGCGCTGTTCTTGGCCTCGCTGCCATCGCGGTGCTGGCGGCGGCTGCATCGGTGCCATATCTGCCGCGGTCGTTCCTGCCCGAGTTCAATGAGGGCAACATCTACGTCACCCTGTTGCTGAATCCGGACACCTCGCTGCCGGAGTCCTATCGGATCGGTCACATGGCCGAACAGATTCTCATGCAGGTGCCCGAGGTGAAGACGATGTCGCGGCGGACCGGGCATTACGAATTCGACTCCGACATCGATCCCGTGCAGGACAACGAGATGCCGTTGAAGATCAAGCTGGATCGCGGGCGGACTCTGCACGAAGTGATGGACGACATCCGCAACCGCATGTCGATCTTCTCCGGGGACCTTGAAGTCACCCAGTTTCTGAAGGAGCGCATGCAATCGGAGGACCAGGGGGTCAGGGGTGATATCGTCTTCAAGATCTATGGTCCGGATCTGGCGACGCTGCGCACCTTGGCGATGCATATGCGCGACCAGTTCCGGTGGAACACCAAGGCGCTGGACGATCTGGTCGTCGAGCAACAGACCTTCTCGCCGCAGGCGCGCATTTCGGTTGATTACGCGCGGGCCAAGCTGTTCGGCATCACCCCGGCACAGATCACGGACGTGCTCGAGGGTTTCTCCAACGGCCGCACCGTCTCGCAAGTGATCGAGAACGGGCGCCGCTTTGACGTCGTCCTGCGTCTCGACGACCAGGACCGCACACCGGACGCGCTTCGCCAACTGTATATTGACACGCCGTCAGGTCCGGTGCCGCTCTCATCATTTGCCGATGTGAGCATCACCAGCGGCCCGAGCAACATCGTGCATGAGGATGGCGTTCGCCGCATCGCGGTGACGGCGAACCTGGACCCGCATTATGACGAGGCGAAGGTGGTGCAAGTGCTGCGCGAATTGATAGCGCAGATGCATCTGCCGATAGGCTACCGTACCAGTCTCGAGGGCGATTTTCGCGAGGGCGAGAAAGGACGGTTGATGCTGTCCATCCTTACACCGGTATCGATCTTGTTGATCCTTACGGTGCTGCAGCAGCGTTTCCGTTCCATCGTGCTCTGTTTGATCATCATGGGGAATATACCGCTTGCCTTGGTAGGCAGCGTGGCGGCCTTGTGGCTTGTCGGCATGGATCTGAACCTGGCGGCGATGATCGGCTTCATTGCGGTCACTGGTGTGGCCACGCGGAATTCGCTGCTGAAGGTGAGTCACTTCATCAACCTGCATCTGCACGAGGGCATGCCGGTCGGACGTGCGCTGGTACTGCGAGGCAGCGCGGAACGGCTTATGCCGGTGCTGATGACGGCGCTCGCGGCGGGTCTCGCGCTGGTGCCACTGCTGTTCGCCTCCGACATCGCCGGCACGGAGATCCTGCATCCGGTGGCGGTGGCGATCTTCGGCGGGCTGATCAGTTCGACGCTGCTCGACACATTCACCACGCCACTGCTGTTTCTGCTGTTCGGCGAACGCGCACTTGCGCGGGTGATCGCCGGCAACGCGCAGCTTGCCTACGACACGTTCTGAATGAGAGGAAGGATCACCATCATGGGTCCGCTCAGCCTGACCGCCGCCATCATCATCGGCACGTTTGCCGCCGGTCTCACCTTCGACATGGGGATCAACGCGATGCAGAACTGGTACGATGTTGTGTATCAGGACGCATTCTGGTCACATCACCCCGTCGACACGCCTGCAATGCGCAGCCTTGCGCGCGAAGAGAGCAACATCGACCAGTTGATGCGCGCGCAGGATTTTGTCACGACGCGCGAGAGGGAGTGACCGCACTCTACTGCTGTGTCGCGTCGATGACGCGACGCTCGGCGGCCTCCGGCGGGCGATTGCGCGCGCTGATCTCGTACTGCACTGACGGCCACGGCCACAGCTCGATCACCACCGCGGTCAGCACGAATCCGTTGTCACCGGCAACATCCAATATCGCCCGTGCTATTCGCTGCTTGGCGCCGTTGCGCAGCCCTCCCGATGTGGCGCGAAATTCCGCGAGCTTTCGTTCGGCGCGTTGAATGTCGACGTCGGATGGATCGCGGGCCGCGACGAAGCGATAGCTGCTGTGCGACAATATTCCGCCGCCGACCTTGATCTCACTGAGCTGTAGCCCGAGAGCGTCCAAGGTCGCGAAGAATCGGCGATCATCCTCGTTGAGCTGGCTGGGCATGTAGTCGTAGGGCTCGCTGCCGCTGAACAGGCCGCTGACCCCAGCCCACGCCGAGCCGGCTGCGGAACCTGCGGCCTTCGCCGCAACATCCATCATTGAGAGCGGACTCTCGTACCACGGCGCCGTACCCGGCGGCATCTCGGCGGCACGCGCGATGTTCGGCAGGGCAAACGCCGACAGCACGACAGCCCAGTACGCGGAGCGACGGTGCTGCGCCATCAGCGCTTCTCCAGGAAGGCGACAGCTTGCGACCGTGCGGCCAAACGTTCCGCTGGCGGTAGCGGAAGCAGCCCCGCGGGCGAAAGGCTGCCTGCCGGACCGATGCTGTCCTCCGCAAGCAGGCTGAACGCCAGATCGCGCGCGGCCATACGCTGCGCGCTGTTGGCTTCATTTGGTACGACGATCATCAGATCGATACTGTCAACCGCGGAATAGCGGCCACTCGCGATATTGGCTGCGGTCGGCAGCGCACCGTCGAGCAGCAACGGTACCACGTGACGATCGAGCTGCCGAAGCTCCGCCAAAGATACAACGGCGATCTGACCGGCTGGCGCGACGGCTGCCCAATTGGCGACATCCTGCGTGCCGCCCCGGCGGTGCGTCACGGCGCTATCATCCCGCACGGCATCACAGAAGCCGATTCGGTCGTTGCGGTCGAACGGGATGCGTGCCGCGGCGGCTTGGTCGCAGCCTTGCTCCATGATCAGCGCGCCGAACAGTTGCTGCACAGGCGATTGCGCCGATGGCAGCAGGACGCCGATCGGCAGCTTCGGATAGCTCGCATCAATGGCATCCCAGGTCGTCGGGTACGCCTCACCCACACCATTGCGGCCGAGTGCGCGGAACACGGCGCCTGAATCCAAGGCCCAGACAGGAGAGTTCATCGGCACGACCAGCGCGACGGCCTGGCGGCCTATCTCCACGACGTGCACCTCGGCTGACGCGGCCTGCGCGCAGCGATCGAGTTCGGCACGGGATGACGAGTGCGACAGCAGGGCAAGTCGCGGTGTCGCACCAAGCGCAGGCGCGCACGCCACAACGCCGGCCGAGTGTGACGCATTAACCTGTTTCGCGTCGGTCCCGAGCCCGGCTACTGCCTGGGCAAGCGCGTTGCCGAGGTCGCTATCGGCGAACAATGGAACGCCTGGCGATGCAGCGATGGCCGGCAGAGATGCGACAAGCAGAGCTATTAATACAATTGCGACGCGTGTCACGCTGGCGTCACACATCCACTTGGGTAAAAGCGATTTCCGTTGAAGGTACATCTCGATTTCAGGGTGTGGCATGCGTATGCTACCCGACTGAGTGAAGGCCGGCACGAAATCAATCAGCCGAACTACGCGAGGTTGATACGACCATGCGCCGCACGCAAGAAATAATGCACCGGAGTTGTACAGGCTCGCGGGTGGCAGGCGTTGTGCTGATCTTGCTGGCGTGGATGACGCTGCTGCCGTCTGCTGCTGCCGCATTGTCGGTTGGCGACAAGCTTTCGCAGTGGTTCATGCTCGGTAACAAACAGATCCCGCTGCCGACTGGTGAATGGCTGGTCGCCGGGATCGGGACGCAGCCTTTCACCATGCCGGCGTTGGGCGCGTTTGGCACCATTCAGACCGCTGTGCTGTTCCTGCCGCGTGGCAATCACGTCGACGCGGTACTGGAAGTCAATGCCAACACAATACCGGTTAACGACGGCTGGGGTCGCACCAAGGCCTGCGCCGACGGTGACCAGTTCCTGGTCCTGACGCGCTACAAGACTGGCTGGGAGACATCCTGCACCTTCGTCCAGCCGACGCAGTTCGGCGCCGATTCTGCCGGGCCGCCGGCCTGGGAGCAGGCGCGCGATTTTGCCCGCAAGGCAGAGTTCGAGATGCCGCGCGTGTGGCTCACCGCGGGTTTCCGCGTCAGCGACCGCCAGGACATCATTGATGCGCGCTTTCACTTCGATCCGGCGCTGACGCTGGGAGCCAGCTCAGCGAATTTCCTGCGCCTGGCGGACTGGAGTGCTCAGGCGGTGCGCGACGACCCGATACGGCTTGGCGCGTCGCAGGTGGTGTCATCCTGGGCCTCGGGTTTCGATGCCTGGGTGGAGCGTGGCCTGCGCAATCAGATCACCGACGCGCCAGGTGCGATGCCGGAGGTCGCCGCCTACACCACGAGTGCGCCGTTCGTTGACATGAAGCTGCGTGATCTGGACCGGCTCTATCGCGATGGTCGCATCACCTGGAACGCCTATGCCGCGCAGTCGAAGGCAGCGTTGACCGAGGTGCCGACCTATAAGCAGCAAACCTCTCTGTTGTCGAACTCGGTGGAGAAGAATATCTCCTTCCGCATGTTCGGCACCTTCGTCGATTACGGCATCGCCTACGTCGTGACGGCGAGCAATGCCGTGTCGTGGGGCATCGCGTTGACGATCAACGCCACAGATTCGGTCTGGTTCGTGTTGAACGATCAGTATTGGGACAATTACTACGCCAAGCTGAACACACACGATTCGGAACGCATCGTCGATTTCATTTATATCGGCGAGGGGGCGAAGGCATGATGCGCCTGCTGCTTGCGGTGGCCGTCATCACCGGGCTTACCTGCCACGCCGAGGCAGCAACGTTTGCCACCGGTTCCAGCGTCGAGCGCGTCCTGCGCATCGATGGCAAGCAGGTGCCGCTGCCAGGCGGAAGCTGGGTGGTGGCTGCCGACACCGCGAGCGACTGGAATGACCAGAGCATCGGTGCCTTCGGCTATCTGCGCACATTGGTGCTGTTCCGCATTGTGGGCGGACACGTCGACACCATGCTGGAGATCAACACCAACGTCTTGCCGACCACAGATGGCTGGGGAATGGCGGCCGATTGCGCCCGCACCGACCTGGTACTGGCAGTTGTCCGATATCGGGCGGGCTGGGACGGTTCATGCTACTTCGTCACCCACACGCTGCTCGCCCGTGACCCGACGAAGGCCTGGCGCAAGGCGCGCGACTTTGCCATTTTGAAGGGACTGCAGCTCTCGCGCGTCTGGCTCACTGCAGGCTTCCGCACCGCTGATCGCAGCGACGTGTTGGACGTGCGTTTCCACTTTGCCCCCGAGACACGTGGCATCGTCCCTGAGACGGTCGATCGCTGGCAGGATTCCGGCTGGATGTCGGCAAAGCTCGACAGCGACCCGCAGCGCTACGCATTTGCACACGCGGTCAGCGATTGGACGGTGTCCTATAGCGCGCTGATCGATGCCGGACTGAAGAACCGGCTGCCCGACGACGATGCGATCACCATGCCGCAGGCGATATACGGTGCGCCGTTGGCCGATGTGCTTGCTCGCCGGCGGGCGGAGCTCGGGTTGTTGCGGCAGGCCGGTACCATCACGCCGGAGGAATACACCGCGCAAGTCACGGCGCTGAAGGACCAGGGACTGGGCTCCAGCAGTACCGCGCCGGACCTCAGCGTTGTTACCGCGGTGAAGGCAATCTCCTACCGCGTCATTGTCTCGGTGTCGCACATCTTCGTGGATTATTACTGGACGGGCAACTATGTCGCCGCGGGCGCGCTGGAGGTGCTGCAGATTACCATCAACAGCACGAAGTTCTATTTCCACGAATTGGCGTGGGCCAAGTACATGGGCATCCCGCGCACCGATTCGGCGC